>Ga0207693_10000246_pt1 | contig 50005 bp, 45 predicted proteins | sample LARL81metaG_FD_184347 | JGI IMG/M metagenome (GOLD analysis project Ga0207693, IMG submission 184347) | Corn, switchgrass and miscanthus rhizosphere microbial communities from Kellogg Biological Station, Michigan, USA - LAR L8-1 metaG... | ecosystem: Host-associated > Plants > Roots >... | reverse complement strand
GGGCTCGCCGCGCTGGCGGGCGTCGCGTTCATCGTCGTCTTCGTGGCTTGGCCGTATGTGTACCACCTGCCTGGAGAAGGCAGCCAGCGGTTCCGCTTCTACACACCGCTGCTTGGCGGCCTGCTCGGCCTGATGCTGCTGGGGCTGGGCTTCGGCGCGGTGCTCTGGGCGAAGTGGCTCATGCCCGAGGAAGAGGCGGTCGAGGAGCGGGACGACGAGCCCTCGCCGGACGAGGAAAAGCTCATGACCGCGGCGACGCTGTCGGTCGGGTTCGAGGACACCGGCCTGCAGCGTCGCCGGATGCTCGTGGGCTCGCTGGTGCTGGCCGGAGGTGCACTCGCCACCGTTCCGCTCGTGGCTCTGGTCGGCGCGTTGATCAAGAAGCCGGGTAACCAGCTGGCCCACACCCTCTGGGGCCAGCCCCCCGACAAGTATCCGAACGGCGTGCCGGTGATTTACTCCGACGGCCGGCGGGTGAGCCCGAACGATATCCAGGCTGGCGGATTGGCCACCGTATTCCCGGGTGTTCCGGGTGGTATCACGTCAGCCAATACGCCGACCCTGCTCATCCGCTTGCGCCCGAACCAAACGGTCAAGTCCCGTAAGGGTCAGGCTGACTTCGGTTGGGGCGATTTCGTGGCGTTTTCCAAGATCTGCACGCACGCGGGTTGCCCGGCGTCCTTGTACGAGCAGCAGACCACCCGCCTGCTCTGCCCGTGCCACCAATCGCAGTTCGAGGTGCTCCAAGACGCCAAACCAGTGTTCGGACCTGCCACGAGGCCCCTGCCCAAGCTACCGTTGGGGATCGAGGTCGTGGATGGCACACAGTACTTCGTGGGCCGGCACGACTTTGTCGAGCCGATCGGCCCCGCTTACTGGGAGCGCCCATGACCGCGACCCGAGAACGTGAGACGGCGAGCGAGCCCAGGTCGCGCCGTAATCAGCCCCGGACCCTGCTGGGCAAGACCGGCGAGTGGTTCGAGGAGCGCCTGAAGGTCGCCCGGCCGACCCGTCATTATCTGAACAAGGTCTTCCCCGACCACTGGTCGTTCATGATGGGCGAGATCGCGCTCTATTCGTTCATCGTGCTCCTGCTCACCGGCACATTCCTCACCTTCTTCTTCGACGCGGCCATGGGCGAGGTGCGCTACAACGGCTCCTACCAACCGCTGCAAGGCGTCGAGATGTCGCAGGCGTACGCCTCGACCCTCCACATCTCCTTCGACGTCCGCGGCGGCCTGGTGATCCGCCAGATCCACCACTGGGCCGCGCTGATGTTCATTGCGGCCATGCTGATCCACATGGGCCGGATTTTCTTCACCGGTGCCTTCCGCAAGCCTCGCGAGCTCAACTGGATCATCGGCATCTCGCTCATCGTCCTCGGCGTGATCGAGGGTTTTGCCGGCTACTCGCTCCCGGACGACCTGCTCTCCGGCACGGGCCTGCGGATCGCGGACGCGATCATGTTGTCGATACCGATCATCGGATCCTGGGTGTCGTTCGCCGTCTTCGATGGGGAGTTCCCGGGCACGGCGATCGTGGGCCGGCTCTATATCGCCCATGTCTTGCTGATCCCGGCCATCCTGGTCGCCCTGATCACGGTGCACCTGGCCTTGATCGTCCGTCAGAAGCACACCCAGTTCCCCGCTGCCGGACGGACCGAATCCTCGGTCAGCGGGGAACGGGTCTACCCGATCTACGCCGCCAAGGCCGGTGGGTTCTTCTTCATCGTCTTCGGCGTCCTGGCCGGGCTGGGCGGGTTCGCGCAGATCAACCCGATCTGGCTGTTCGGTCCGTACAACCCCGCCCAGGTGAGTTCCGGTTCGCAGCCGGACTGGTACATGGCCATGCTGGACGGCTCGACCCGTCTGTTCCCGTCGTGGGAGATCCACGGCCTGTTCGGCCGATATACCGTGCCGGCAGTCTTCTGGCCTACGGTCGTGCTGCCCACGATCCTGATCGGCCTGGCCTTGGCGTACCCGTTCATCGAGGCCCGGCTGACGAAGGACCGCGCGAAACACCACCTGTTACAGCGGCCGCGGGACGTGCCGGTGCGGACGTCGCTCGGCGCGATGGCGTTGACGTTCTGCATCGTTTTGTTCATCTCGGGAGGCAACGACCTGGTCGCCGCGGCGTTCGATATCTCACTGAACGCCATGACGTGGGGTGGCCGCGTCGCGCTGATCATCCTGCCGCCGCTTGCCTATGTGCTGACGTACCGGATCTGCCTTGGCCTGCAACGCCACGACCGAGAGGTGCTCGAGCACGGCGTCGAGACCGGGATCATTCGCCGCCTGCCCACCGGGGAATTCATCGAGGTGCATCAACCGCTCGGCCCGGTGGACGACCACGGTCACGGCGAGCTCAACTATGCCGGGGCGTCCGTGCCCAAGCGCATGAACCAGCTCGGCACGGGCGCGTTGCGACACGCCCGTGGCTTCTTCCGGCCAGTCGTGGAGAAACCGGAGATCGCCGAGAAGCTGGCCGAGGTGGAGGAATCTGAGGAAGCCTCCGACGCCGCCGAGCGACGGGACAAGATCGCCGTCGAGCTGGAAGAGGTGGAGGCCGAGCGCCGGCACCAGCTCACTGACTGACGCAGTTTGCCAGTCGTGGTCTTGGACACTTATCGCTCCAGGGCGACAGCTCCAGGACGACGGTAAGTCAAAGATCTGACCAGAATCGGGTCAGACAGATCAGCAGAACGGAATCAGGCCGCCGATCGACGGTAAGCAGCAGATCTCGGGTCGGCCTAGCTGAGCGGACGGCGGCCGCCGACGTAGTACTCGAACAGCAGCCCGCCGACAGTGAATCCCAACGCCACGACACCGATGACGACCAGCCAGATCTGCACGAACGCCAGGGCCACCCCGGTAACTGTGGCCGCGCCGGCGATGCCAATCGGCCAATAACTGCCGGGGCTGAAGAATCCGAGGTCGCCCGCGCCCTCGGCGATCTCGGCATCGGGCCGGTCCTCGGGACGCGGGTCGATGCGCCGGGAAACGAACCAGAAGAACGATCCGGCGATGGCCATGAGACCGCCGGAAAGGATCAACGCGGCCACCCCGACCGGCTCGACTCCGCCGGCTGACTGGTCGGTCCAGATGCCGTACATGATCGCGACCACCCAGCAGAACACGGCGACGACGAGGAAGATGCGCGCCTCGACCTTCACGACGGCTCCCCAATGTCCCGTTGACTAGTTGCTTGCGCTACGTGCCGTGCGATCGGTGTTGAACGGATGCGTCGTAGTAGCGACCGGCACCTCGCCGATCGCCGCCAATGCCTTGTACTGATTGGCTGGATCGGTCGGTCCTAGCTGCGCCAGGGCGCTCAGGTAGGACGTGAACTTGTCGGGATCGACAACCCGCACCTCGAAGTTCATCTGCGAGTGATAGGTCCCGCACAACTCGGCACACCGGCCGACATAATGCCCATTCGTCGTCGCCGTGATCTGGAAGCGGTTGTCGTGGGTGGTGGAATCCGTGCCGTACGGAATGACATCTCGCTTGAACAGGAACTCCGGTACCCAGAAGGAGTGAATGACGTCCTCGGAGTGCTCGACGAACTGCACGGTCTGTCCCCGCGGAATGAGGAGAATGGGGATCTCGCCTGACGATCCGTGCGTCGACAGCGGCTGCGGCGGTGAGACCCCGGGGTAGTTCTGATCGGTGCCGTTCGCCTTCAGGTACTCGAATTCCCAGTTCCACTTGAAGGCATTGACTTGAACCGTCACATTCGGATTGGGCGTCTGCCGATCGACGAAGTCCTCGACCCGAACCGTGAAGAAGAACAACCCGGCGATGATCATCAAGGGCACGACGGTATATACGATCTCGATCGGCAGGTTGTACTTGGTCTGCCGAGGGATCTCGTCGTTGCGCTTGTGGTACCGCCCGCAACACCAGAAGATCAGACCCCAGACGAGCACACCCACCGCGAGGGCCACAACGCCGGACCATGACCACAGCACGCGCATGCGCTCGGCCTGCTTGGTGACGCCGGTAGGCCAGCCCCAGCGGATCCTTTTCTCGATGTCCGAGGTCGAGCAGCTGGTGAGCAGCAGAAGCACTGCGCCGCTGAGGGCGGCTCGCGACGAGACGCGAACCCACCGGCTGCGCTGCACTGGCCGACCGCCTCTCCAGAGGTCTTCCTGCGTCAGTCGGGAGCGTACTGGACTTGGTACGCCGCAGCGGTGAGGGGTCGGCGGTTGTGGCGCAGGTGGGCCACTAACGTGGTGTCGTGATGGCCTACCTCGACGCGGCGTCGGGGGCGCCGTTGCATCCGGTCGCGCGAGAGGCACTCGTCGCGGCCCTCGGTGACGGCTGGGCGGATCCCGGCCGACTGTATTCGGCCGGTCGCCGGGCCGCACTTCTGCTCGAGGCGGCCCGCGAGCTGACCGCCGAGTGTCTCGGGGCCCGTCCGGACGAGGTCAGCTTCCCGGCCAACGGGACGCAGGCGCTCCATGCGGCCGTCCTCGGCCTGCTTCGTTCCCGGGCCGGTGCGACGCTCGTGCACACCGCCGTCGAGCATTCCGCGATCCTGCATGCCGCCGATCAGCATGCCGCGCGCGGTGGACAGGCCGTATCGATAGGTGTCGACGCCTACGGCCGGGTTGACCCGATCGAGTTCGCGGCAGCCGCTGAGGAATCCACTGCCGCGGCTGCGGCGGTGCAGGCGGCGAACCACGAGGTCGGCACGACGCAGCCGGTCACTCGCATCGCGGACCTGGTCCCCCAGGTGCCGCTCCTCGTCGATGTGACGCAAACGCTTGGCCACGCGCCGATTCCTCGCGGGTGGTCCGTGCTCGCCGGTGATGCCCGCAACTGGGGTGGTCCGGCCGGCGTCGGCGTGCTGGTGGTCCGGACCGGTGTTCGCTGGGTGTCACCGTGGCCACCAGACGACCGCGAAGGCCGCCGGGTGCCGGGCGTTCCCAACGTCGTGGCGATCGTGGCGGCGGCGGCCAGCCTGCGGGGCGCCATCCAGGCCCAACAGGCTGAAGCGGGCCGCCTGGCGGCGTTGGTCGACCGGATCCGGGTCACGGTGGCGACCACTGTTCCCGATGTCCAGGTCGTGGGTGACCCGCTCGACCGGCTACCGCACATCGTCACCTTCAGCTGCCTGTACGTCGATGGGGAAGCGCTGCTTACCGCGCTGGACCGGCGCGGGTTTGCCGTGTCCTCGGGATCGTCGTGCACCTCGTCCACCCTCACGCCGTCACATGTGCTGGTCGCGATGGGCGCGCTGACGTCAGGGAGTGTGCGCGTGTCGCTGCACCACGCGACGAGCGAGGCTGAGGTCGATCAGTTCCTGGCCGTCCTGCCCACGGTCGTCGCCGACGTCCGGGCCGAGCTGGGCGCGACCGGGCTGTGAGCCAGGGCGAGCGCTCGTGATCATCGACTGCCGCGGCCGACGATGCCCGCTACCGATCATCGACCTGGCGCGGGCGATATCCGACACGCCCATTGGAGCGACGATCACGGTCGAAGCTGACGATCCGGCCGCCGGCCCCGATATCGCGGCGTGGTGTCAGATGCGGAACCACGAATTCGTGGGGCGGGCGACGGCGGACGACGGCACACCCAGCTATACCGTCCGCCGTCGGCACTAGCGCTCAGGAATACTGGCCGATGTGTGCGGACTGATCGGATTCGTCTCTGCCGGCGAGGACGCGGCAAGTAGCGTCACGGCGATCGAGGCGTCGTTGAGCCAGATGCGACATCGCGGCCCGGATGAAGGCGGCGTGTGGAGCGACCGCGACGTATGCATCGGTTTTCGCCGCCTCTCGATCATCGACATCGACCGGAGCCACCAGCCCCTCCCCTACCTGGGGCGCTACCACCTGATCTTCAACGGCGAGGTCTACAACTATCTGGAGCTGCGCGATCGGCTGGCCCGCGACTTCGGTGCGACCTTCGAGACGGACGGCGACGGCGAAGCGATCGTCGCGGGTTACCACTACTTGGGCGAGAAGATCGTTCGTGAGCTTCGGGGAATGTTCTCGTTCCTCATCTGGGACGCGCAGGAGCGGATACTGTTCGGCGCGCGGGACTGGTTCGGCATCAAGCCCCTGTACTCGTATCTCGACGAGCGAGGGGCATTCTTCGCCAGCGAGAAGAAGTCGCTCTTGGCCATAGCGGCACCGAGTGTGGCTGACGACATCAACCACACCGCCCTGCAGCAGTACCTCACGTTGCAGTACGTGCCCGAGCCGGAGTCACTGCACAGCCGCATCCGGCGCATCGAGTCGGGGACCTACTTCACCCTTCGCCCGGGCGGACAGCCGGAGACTCGGCGGTACTTCCGTCCCGACTTCGGCATCAGATCGGTCCCGGAACCGGAAAAGCTGTATCGCGAGATCACCGAAGTCCTCGAGGACTCGGTGGCCAAGCACATGCGAGCGGATGTCACGGTCGGCTCGTTCTTGTCCGGTGGCATCGACTCGACTGCGATCGCCGCCCTCGCCAAACGGCACAACCCCAAACTGCTCACGTTCACGACTGGTTTCGAGCGCGAGGGTTACTCGGAGATCGACGTGGCTGCCGAGTCGGCCGCGGCGATCGGGGTGGAGCACATCACCAAGGTCGTCACCCCACAGGAGATGATGGACACGCTGCCCTTGATCGTCTGGTATCTCGACGATCCGGTGGCCGACGCTGCATTGGTGCCGCTGTACTTCATCGCCCGGGAAGCCCGCAAGCATGTCAAGGTCGTGCTGTCCGGCGAAGGGGCTGATGAGCTGTTCGGCGGCTATCAGATCTATCGCGAGGCGATCGCGCTTCGCGCTTTCGACTACATCCCGCCCGTTGTGCGGCGTCGTCTCGGCGCGGTGAGTGAACGCCTGCCCGCCGGAATGCGCGGCAAGGATCTGCTGCGGCGAGGGTCGATCGGCATTGAGGAGCGGTACTACGGCAACGCGCGCATCTTCCGCCCGGACGAGATGATCGAAGTCGTGCGCCGGTTCGACCCGGCGACGTCGTATCTGGACGTGACCCGGCCGCTGTACGCGGCGACCGAGCACCTCGACGGGCCGACCCGGATGCAATACGTCGACTTGTTCACGTGGCTGCGCGGCGACATCCTCGTCAAGGCGGACAAGATGACGATGGCCAACTCGCTCGAGCTGCGGGTGCCGTTCCTCGACATCGAGGTCTTCCGGGTGGCGTCGTCGGTTCCGACGGACCTCAAGCTGACCAAGGGCACCACGAAGTACGCGCTGCGACGAGCCTTGGCCGACATCGTGCCGCCGCATGTGCTCAACCGGGACAAGCTCGGCTTTCCGGTGCCGATCAAGTTCTGGCTCAAGGATGTGATGTACGACTGGGCGCGCGACATCATCGCCGAGTCGCAAGCCGACGACCTGATCGATCGCGGAACGGCACTCCGCCTGCTAGCCGAGCACCGGACCGGCCCGCACGACTACTCGCGCAAGATCTGGACGCTTCTCGTGCTGTTGCTCTGGCACGGCATCTTCGTCGAGAAGCGCATCCGGCCGAGCATTCCCGAGCCGGTATACCCCGTTCGCCTCTAGCGTCCAAGATCACGACCCAGACGCCCCGCGCACGTGAGCCTCAGGATCATGGGAGCCGGTCGAACCGTGGCATCCTGCGCACGTGTGGTACCAGTGGGGCAACTCCGCACCTCAACCGCGCTCAATCGCACCGTCGATGCGCAGGAAGCGACGAGAATACGCAGGAGGCGAGGGGTTGTGCGGATGATCGTGCGCCGATCGAGTGCTAGCGGATCGAGGCCAGGTGCGGGCGGACCTCGGCGGCGGCGTCCGGACCGTAGGACTCGTCGAGCCGCTTGAGGAAGTCGTCTCGCCGTACCTGGTACTCCTGGGGGCCGACGGTCTCGAGCACGAGCGTCGCGAGCAAGCTGCCGACCTGGGCGGACCGCTCCCAGGACAGGTCCCAGGACCGCGCCGTCAGGAATCCGGCCCGGAACCCGTCACCTACGCCGGTGGGATCGAGCTTGGCGTGCTCCTTGGCGATGGGCACGTGCAAGAGGTCGACGCCGCGGCCGGTGATCTCGACCCCGCGCGAACCCAGCGTTGTCACGCGCACATCGACCCGCTGCATGATCTCGGCCTCGGAGAGTCCTGTCTTCGACTCGAGCAGGCTCTTCTCGTACTCGTTGGTGAACAGCAGGCTGGCGCCGTCGATGAGGGAAGCCAACTCGCGCCCTGACATGCGGGCAATCTGCTGCGAGGGATCCGCCGCGAACGCGAAGCCGCGTTCCCGGCACTCGCTGCTGTGCCGCACCATGGCCGCCGGGTCGTCAGCGCTGATGACCACCAGCTCCGCGCCGGTCCGGGCAACCGCCGGGGCGAGCTCGATCAAGCGGGCCTCACTCATCGCACCCGCGTAGAAGGACGCGATCTGGCACATCTCCTCGTCGGTCGTGCAGACGAAGCGGGCCGTGTGGTGGATCGAGGAGACGTGTACCGATTGGCAGTCGACTCCGTGGCGGGTCAGCCAGCTGCGGTAGTCATCGAAGTCCGTGCCAACCGCACCGAGCAGCACCGGCGCTCCGCCGAGTTGCGCCATGCCGAACGCGATGTTGGCAGCGACGCCGCCCCGCCGCACGACGAGATCGTCAACCAGGAACGAGAGTGACACCTTGTGGAGCTGGTCGGCGAGCAGCTGTTGGGAGAACCGACCAGGAAAGTGCATCAAATGGTCGGTCGCGATCGAGCCGCTGACGAGGACGGGCACGGCAGGCACGGTACCCAATCCGTCCACGATTCCGAACTCCGGCGCTTCTCGAAAGCCCCGACCGGTGCGGACGCGACTAGCCGCAGAAGGAGTTACCGCAGGCGCAGCCGCCGCTTGCGTTCGGGTTGTCGATGGTGAAGCCCTGCTGCTCGATCGTGTCCGTGAAGTCGATGGTCGCGCCGATCAGGTAAGGCGCGCTCATCCGGTCGACGACCAGCGGTACGCCGCTCCGCTCGACCTCGATGTCACCGTCGAGGGCGCGCTCGTCGAAGAACAACTGGTACTGCAGCCCTGAGCAGCCGCCCGGCTGCACCGCAACCCGCAGCCGCAGGTCGTCGCGACCTTCCTGATCGAGCAGCGCGCGCACCTTGATGGCGGCTGTCTCAGTCAACGAGACGGCCTCCGTCACCGGTGCAGTGGTCAGCTCGACGGGAGTAGTCGTCTGAGAGGCGGTCATCGGTCTCCTCGGAAGGGTCAGGTCACAGCGATGAGCCGCTGCGACCGGAGGTGTGCCGTGCCATTACATGCTACGCGTCCCGGCCCGGTCCGAACCGGAGGTCAGGCCCGGCGGATCTCCGTTCCGTCGACCCGAATCGGTATGGCATGCAGTCCGGACGTAGCCGGTCCACTAATGAGGGAGCCGTCGGCGGCGAAGGTCGAGCCGTGGCACGGGCAGTGGAAACCGTCGGATGGTGAGACGAAAGTCACGGGACATCCTTGATGCGGGCACACCGCGTCGTAAGCGGTGTACCGCCCGGCCGAGAGCTGCAATATCCACGTCGGGTCCCCGGTGACCGGATCGGTGGTCTGCTTGCCGCCACCGACCGGCACCTGAGACGTCGTCGCCAGCGCCGCTCCCGGCGTGGTGCTGGCACCAGAGGCTGACGACCCCGCGGTGCGAGCACTCGACGACCGACGAAACAGGGTCGCTCCGGCCGCGAGCACTCCGCCGAGGACGGCGGCGCCGGCGATGAGGACGGCCCGGCGGAAGCGGTCCTCGCCCGTGTCGGGCCGACGGGCCTTTATCGCGTCCAGCCAGGCGTCGAGCGACCACACGCCGGCACCAGCCAGGAGCAGCGGGGTGAAGGCGAACAGGTAGACCAGGTCGGCGCTGGTGTACCAAGGTTCGGCGCCCCAACTCACGGTCAGCCATAGCGACAGGGCCAGCACCATGCCACCGAGCGCGGCGACCCGGGTGAGCAGTCCGATCCCGATGCCGATGCCGACCGCGATCTCCGCGAAGGCGATCAACAGGCCGAAAGCGAAGGTGTGGTCCGCGACGGGGCCGAGCAAGGACCGAATCGGGCTGGCGTTGCGCACTGCAGCGAGCGTGGCGTGCAGTGACGCCGGCGACGACGGATCGAGGAAGCGAGAATCGGCGATCTTGGAGATGCCCGCATACAGGTACACGACCGCGAGAAAGCCCCGCAGCGGCAGCAGCGCCCAGCCAATCGGTCGGGGCGGAGCCTGTCGCGCCACGTGTTGCTCTGATGGTTGCGGCTGTTGTCGGGTCAACGGCGCTCCGGGTGCTGGGCTACGGGCGCTGTCCATCTGATCACGCGGGCGCCGCGGACGGCCGGGCGCCCGTAAATTGGTTATGTGACCTTTACCGAACCCCAAGCAATGTCACATGCGCTGCTGTTGCTCGGGAGGGGTAGCGACCTGCAGTCCGAGCGTGGCGTCGACTGTCCGGGGGCATTGCCGGAACCGTCGGATCCGAGGCTGGTCGAACGCGCTACGACCGCCAAGAATGCTCTGGGCGACCGGGTATTCGTACTTGGTCACCACTATCAGCGGGACGAAGTGATCGCCTTCGCCGATGTGACCGGTGACTCGTTCAAGCTCGCTCGGGAAGCCGCGGCGCGACCCGGTGCCGAGTACATCGTCTTCTGCGGCGTGCACTTCATGGCCGAATCGGCTGACATCCTCACCGCCCCCAGCCAGCCCGTCGTACTGCCAGACCTGGCCGCCGGCTGCTCGATGGCCGACATGGCCGGCTACCAGCAGGTGCTCGACGCCTGGGACGTGCTGACCGACGCTGGTGTTGCGAGCGTCACGGTCCCGGTCACGTACATGAACTCGACGGCCGCCATCAAAGGGTTTACCGGTGCCCATGGCGGAACCGTATGCACGTCGTCGAATGCCGAACGCGCGCTGCGCTGGGCGCTCCAGCGCGGGGAGAAGGTGCTGTTCCTGCCGGACCAGCACCTGGGTCGCAACACGGCGGTGCGCGAGCTGGGCCTGTCCCTGTCCGACTGCGTCGTGTTCGACCCGCACCGTCCGGGCGGCGGCCTGTCGGCCGACCAGCTGCGGACAGCGACCATGATCCTCTGGCGGGGACATTGCTCGGTGCACGGCCGGTTCACGCCGGAGAACGTCGACGAGGTGCGCAACCGTGTCCCCGGCATCAACATTCTGGTACACCCCGAGTGCCGGTATGAGGTCGTCGAGAAGGCGGACGTGGTCGGATCCACCGAGATGATCATCCGGACGCTCGACGCCGCGCCGGCCGGGTCGTCGTGGGCGGTTGGCACCGAGCTCAACTTGGTCCGCCGCCTCGCTGCCCGGCATCCCGACAAGCAGATCGTGTTCCTCGAGAAGACGGTCTGCTACTGCTCGACGATGAACCGCATCGATCTGCCGCACCTGGTCTGGTCATTGGAATCGCTCGTGCGCGGACAGGTCGTCAATCGGATCACCGTCGAGGAGACAGTCGCCGCGAACGCACGAATAGCGCTCGACCGCATGCTCGCATTGCCCTGAGCCGCCTCGCCGGACCGGACTTCGGCCCACCGACGCGATGGACAACTCGGCTACCCTCAGGAATGTGAAGCTTTTGCCCCGCCGGTCGGAAGAGCCAGAGCCGGAACCCGAATCGGTAGAAGAGGTGACCGTCCCCGGCTCGGCACCAAAGGGTCGGCCGACGCCGAAACGGCGAGACTCGGCCCCACGGCGCCCGACCGTCACGCAGGCTCCGCGTACTCGCAAGGAAGCGATGCGGTACCAGAAAGAGCAGGCGGCGCGGGCCAAGACGAATCCGGCCACTGGCCAGCCGCGCAGCACCGCCGAGACGCGGGCAGCGATGCGCCGCGGTGATCCATCGGCGCTCCCCCGGCGGGATCAGGGACCGGAACGCAAGCTCGCCCGGGACTGGGTCGACTCCCGGCGGATGCTGTCCAACTACCTGCTGCTGCTGTTCCCGCTGATGATCATCAGTATTCAGATACCGATGCTGAACTTCGTCGTTCTCGCCATCTTCCTGGCGCTGCTCGGCGAGTGGTACATCACCGGACGCCGGATAAAGGCGCTGGCCGCGCAGCGAGGCATCGAGCAGACCCGGGGTGGACCGATGGCGCTGGGGTTCTACGCCGGCAGCCGCGCGTACATGCCACGACGCTGGCGCATGCCAGCCCCGCAGGTAACTGTCGGCGACAAGATCTAATCAGCCCTCGGTGAGAGGCATCGGACCGTACACGAGCGTGCCGTCCTCGAACAGGCTCACCTGCGCGATCCCGGCTGCGGCAAGTTCTCGCCACGTTTCACCCAGCCAGCTTTCCGCATCGGACTGACTCGGGTGGGTCGGCGACGGTAGCGCCTGCGACGGCGTCCCATCAGCGCCTTCGAGCCGCCAAACCCAGCTCACGGAATCTCTCCCCCTCGCCCCCAAACGAACACCGCGCCCGGTCATGCGTTCCTCCCTCCCGACGCACGCCTGATCAGCTTAGGTCGTCGGTCCCGACCGCGAGATCGGCGCCGCAGCCCGGCACGCTTGGGCCCGGCCCGATCGGCTAGCTGCAGGCATTCCGGATGAGAGCGGCAGCCGGATCCGAGCCCGAATGCGCTGCCACGGCAAGATGTGAGGATGGGCGAGTCGTGGGCGGCGCAACGCACCGAGCCACTGTCCGACCCGCTCGAGCCAACCGATCCACTCAGCGGGATCGCGACGGCCATTGACTGGCCCGACCTCCAAGCCGAAGCGGACGCGCGGACCTGGCGCGAAGCCGGGGGCCGTCTCGACGGCCAGCTGGCGAGCCTGGTCGAATGGCTGTCGGGTGTCCAGGCTTCCTTCCCGCCGCATGACATGCGCCGGGCGCGACTGGTCATGTTCGCCGCCGACCACGGCATCGCGGAAGCAGGCGTCTCTGCCCGTCCGGCCGGATCGACGAACATCCAGGCCGCGGATGTCGCTGCCGGCGCTGACCCGTACGGCGGGCTCGCCCACTTCACGACCGCCGGGCTGCGAGTCGTTGACGTCGGGCTCGTCGAACCTGTTCGCGGCATCGACACTCGGGTGGCGCGGCGCGGCACCGGCCGGATCGACCGGGAGAACGCGCTAAGCGCCGAGGCGGCTGAAGCGGCCGTCCGGGCGGGCGCGTCGGTCGCGGATGAGGAGATCGACTGCGGTGCGGATCTGCTCCTGGCCGCCGCCCTCGGTGTCGGAGGAAGCACCGCCGCCGCGGCCGTGATATCGATCGTCACCGGAATTGAGCCGGCGAAAGTCGTTGGCCGCGGAAGCGGAATCGATGACAACGCCTGGATGCGGAAACTCGCCGCGGTGCGGGATGCCCGGTGGCGCAGCCTGCCGTACCGGCAGGACCAACTCGGTCTGCTGGCGGCCTGCGGCGGCTCGGATCTGGCGGCACTTACCGGGTTCCTGCTACGCGCGGCGAGCCGTCGCACCCCGGTGGTCATTGACGGTGTGGTCACGCTGGCCGCGGCGCTCGTCGCCCACGAGGTGGCGCCGCGCGCCATGCGCTGGTGGACCGTGGCTCATGCCGTCCCCGACCGTGGATATCAGGCAGCACTGCCGCGCCTCGGCCTCCGTCCGATCCTCGATCTCCACCTTCGGCGTGGCGACGGTGTCGGTGCCCTGATCTCAGTGCCCCTGCTCCGGGCGGCCGTTCTTCTCGCGGGCGGCGACACTAAGTCCTAGCGAACGTGCGCCGGCACAAACGGGGGCCTAGTCACCTGGACATCGCTTCGGCGACCGCGCACGTCCAGCCTGATCTCGTCCTCCGGCGCGACGCCAGCAACCGTGTTGATCAAAGCTAGTCCAATGCCCTGTTTGAGCGTTGGCGAGAACGTCCCGCTCGTGACCTCGCCGATCGTTGCGTCGGCGGCGTCCAGCACCGTCATATGCGGCCGGGGGATGTTCCGGTCAAGGGCGGTGATGCCCCACAGGGTGCGTACCGGGCCGGCTTCCTTCTCGGCGAGAAGCTTCGTCCGGCCCCAGAACCGCGGCTTCTTCCACCCGACCGCCCAGGACAACCGGGCCTGGAGCGGCGAGATATCGAGCGACAGGTCCTGTCCGTGCAGCGGATAGCCCATCTCGGTACGCAGGGTGTCCCGAGCCGCGAGACCAGCCGGCATCCCGCCGAGCGCGCGGACGACGACAACCAGCGCGTCCCACAGCGCAGGGGTGTCATCCCACGACGGAATCAGCTCATATCCGTGTTCGCCGGTGTAGCCGGTACGGCAGATGCGCACCGGCCGGTCGCCGTAGTCGGCGTCGGTGTAGGCCATGTAGTCGATCTCGGCCGGCAGCCCGAGCCGATCCAACGCCTCGGCCGACCGCGGGCCCTGGACAGCCAGTACTCCGTAGTTGTGGTGATTGTCGACAACCTCGACGCCGGACGGCGCGGCGGCAGCCAGCCGGCGGACCACCAGAGCCGTGTTCGCCGCGTTCGGGACCAGGAACACCTCGTCCGGCGAGATCAGGTAAGCGATGAGGTCGTCGACCACGCCGCCCGAGTCGTCACAGCACAGCGTGTACTGGGCCTGGCCGGGCGCGATCCGGCCGAGGTCGTTGGAGAGGCAGTCGTTCACGAACTGCGCCGCTCCGCCTCCACGCACCCGGGCCTTGCCGAGATGCGACACGTCGAACAGGCCGACAGCCTCGCGTACGGCCGCATGCTCACGTAGCACGCCGCCACCGCTCGCGGCGTATTCGATGGGCATCTCCCAGCCGCCGAAGTCGGCCAGCTTGGCTGCGAGGGCGACGTGCCGGTCGTACAACGGCGACCGCTCGAGATCCGACATGACCCGCACGCTACCGAGTGCCGATCTTTCGTGGCCGGCGCCGCCATAGCATGGCCCGCATGCCGTCCGTTTCCCTCGTTGACGCCAGCGCCGACCTCACGTCTGCATCAGCCGTCGTGGTCGGCGTGCTACCTGGCCCGGACGGCGCGGCGCTGGCGGCGGGCGGGGAGCCAATCGACGCCGCGCTGGGCGGCCGGCTGACCGGGGCGTTGCACGCCGTCGGCGCAACCGGCCGGCCGGACGAGGTCATTCCTATTCCGACCCTCGGCCGCGCGCCATTCCCACTAGTGATGGCAACCGGGCTGGGACCGGACGGCCACGGTCCGCGGCTGGATACCGAGAAGGTGCGGCGAGCCGTCGGTGCCGCCGTTCGCGCACTCGACAGCATTCATCCGCAGCACATCCATATCGCGGTGGGTGACGACGCGACGAGTGCGGCGGCGGTGCAGGGGGCACTGCTCGGCGCATACACGTACACCGAATACCGATCCGGGTCGCACCGGTCGGAATTGCGCCGCATCACGGTCACCGTCCCTAACCCAAAAGACGCGGTGACACGGGCCGGAATTCGTCAGGCCTCAGTGGTCGCCGAGGCAGTCTCGCTCACCCGGGACCTGGTGAACGCTCCGCCCAACGATCTTTACCCCGAGACGTTTGCCGCGCGGGCGGCGGAGGTCGGGTCCGCGGCCGGCCTGGACGTCGAGGTACTCGATCCGCGGGCGCTCCGGCGCGGCGGCTATGGCGGCATCCTCGCCGTCGGCAGTGGCTCGATCCGTTCGCCCCGGCTGGTCCGGCTGGTGTATCGACCGGCCCGCTCGCGGCACCGGATCGCGCTGGTCGGCAAGGGGATCACGTTCGACTCCGGAGGTTTGAACCTCAAGACCGGGTCGTCGATGAGCACCATGAAATCCGACATGGGAGGCGCCGCCGCATGCGTTGCCGCGGTAGCCGCGATCGCTCGGCTGCGGATTCCGGTCGAGGTAATTGCCACCGTTCCGATGGCGGAGAACATGCCCTCCGGCAGCGCCTACCGCCCGTCCGACGTCGTCACCCTCCGCGGCGGACGCAAGATCGAGATCGCGAACACGGACGCGGAAGGCCGGGTGATCCTCGCCGATGGCATCGTTCGGGCCGCCGAGGACGATCCGAACGCGCTGATCGAGGTATCGACATTGACCGGTGGTCAGCTCGTCGCGCTAGGCACCCGCGTCATCGGGGCGATGGGCGAGCCCGGACTGCGCGACCTGGTCGTCTCCGCTGGAAACAGCGCTGGCGAAGCGCTGTGGGCGATGCCGCTTCCCGACGAGCTGCGCGCGGGTCTCGACTCGCCGGTCGCCGACTTGTCGACCCTGACGGGCGACGCCTTCGCCTCCATGCTGGTGGGCGGCGTGTTCCTCCGCGAGTTCGTGCCGGGTGACCTGCCCTGGGTGCACCTCGATATCGCCGGACCATCGTTCAACTCCCGCGATCCGTACGGCTACACCCCGAAAGGTGGCACCGGCGCCGCTGTCCGGACGATCATCGCGTCCGTGAACGCGCTCGCCGGGCAAGCGAGCTGATCAGCCGCCGGACTCGGCCCCTGGCCGCTCAAGCCGTCACTGAACGGCCGCATGACGATTACGTCACGTGCTAAATCGGACCAATTGGGTTATGGTCGAACGTATCCAGCACCCACACGGAACTGCGTCGCCATGGCCACTTCGGGGAATGACCATCGCCCGCTAGGGCTGCGGGCATCAAGACATAGTCCGGCACACGCCGCCATTTGGTCGCCGCGCCGGTTGCGGCGCCGATGGCGTGATCATCGCTTCTTCACTTCTGCACTGATCACGTTGGCGGTGATCGCGACCGTATCCGGAGCTACGGTCGCCGCTCGGCCGACGAGCGAAGCAATCGCAGCGTCCGGCGGATCGTTTGGATCGGTTGCGTCAGACCCGTCCGGCGCGTCGGATCCGGCCTGGCCGCCGCCGAGCATGAGTCCCCTGACGTCACCGACCTCGCCGTTCCCGACGAGCCCGGGGCGGTCTCTCGTCACGTTCCCGAACCAGACGATCGGCCCCGCTGTCGGAACGACCGATCCCGCGACAGTGTCAGTCCTGGCCACCGGCGGCATTCCGGCCACGGCACTCGACGCCTACCGGCGTGCGGCCGCTGCGGCCAACCCAGCCTGCGGAATCACCTGGCCGCTGCTCGCCGCCATCGGACGGGTGGAGTCGAATCACGGGCGATTTGCTGGCGCGACCTTGCACAGTGACGGCTTGTCCACCCCGCCGATCATTGGCATCCGGCTGGACGGGTCCCGCAGCGTCGTTGTCCGCGACACCGACGGCGGGCGCCTCGACGGCGACCCGACCTACGACCACGCGGTCGGCCCGATGCAGTTCATCCCATCGACGTGGGCGGTCTACCGCGCCGACGGCAACGGCGACGGCCGGTACGACCCGTTCAACATCTATGACGCGGCCGCCGCCACCGCGAACTACCTCTGCCAGGCCGGGGGAAACCTGCGCACCGGCGCCGGTCAGCAGCGGGCGGTGTGGTCCTACAACCCGTCGACGACATATGTGTCCGAGGTGCTCGCTCTCGAGGCCGCATATGCCGCGGGTGCCGGCATCGTGGTTCCGGTACCGCCGGCGATAATTCAGCCGCTGCCGCCACCGGTCCTGCCGCCGGTGAATCCGGCGCCTCCGCTCGCGGCGAGCCCATCGGCTCACGCCGCAGCGCCGCACGCGTCGACGAGCCCGACCGCCAAACCAACAGCGACCGCGCACCCGACCGGGAAACCACCGACGTCGTCGCCGCCGACGGGATCGTCCTCGTCCTCGTCATCGTCCTCGTCGGCCCCGTCGCCGGCCCCAGGGTCGTCATCGTCGTCGGCCTCGTCCTCCCCGCCGGCCTCGTCGGCACCGCCATCGTCGAGTGCCCCGGCGCCGTCGAGCTCGCCGCCGCCGGGTACGTGCTCCGCGACACCTACTCCGTCGCCAACTCCGACACCGTCGAGTGCCGATCCGTCCGCGACACCGACGGCGACGGGCACCGCCTCGCCGAGTGCGACGCCGAGCCCGAGTCCGACCGCCACCCCGTCGCCGGCGCCGAGCGGCTGCTAGTGGCCGCTAGCCCGTAGCGCTGTGGCCGTCCTGTGAGGTAGGGACACCCGTCTGTCCGGTCGCCTTGCGATGCGCCGTCCAGTCCCGCATCCGCTGTGGATAACCGACCACGCCGACGTCGTAGAGCGGCACCCCCTGCTTCCGGGCGAATCGCCGCGCCGCATCAGCGCCCTGGACGCGGCGGCGGGTCCATTCACCGGTCGCGGCAACGAGTACGACCGTGGTCTCGGTGACCGTGGTGCGTGGCTCGAGGTAGGCCTCGACTCCGGCCCGCGACTTGACGAAGTTCGCGAGGTGTTCCTCGTCGGCCGCGTTCCCGGTGCGCATCCGGCCCGGTCGCGCCTTCCCTCCGAACAGAGCCACCCGAACTCCTCCTGCCGCCGTCTCGTCCATGATGGCATCGGCCGGGACTGCCCTGCGAAATCAAAGGGCCAAGTGCCAAGATGGATCGGCGAACTCATCTACCACGCACAGGAGTCTCTTCGTGGCCGAGCACCAAGCCGATGTTGTCATTCTCGGAGGCGGGAGCGGCGGTTACGCCGCCGCGCTTCGAGCAGCCGAACTCAACAAGTCGGTCATCCTTGTCGAAAAGGACAAGGTCGGCGGGACCTGCCTACACCGCGGCTGCATCCCGACCAAGGCCTTGCTTCATGCCGGGGAGGTGGCTGACCTCGCCCGGGAGAGCGAGCAGTTCGGAGTGCAGGCCTCCCTCAACGGCATCGACATGGCCGGCGTCAACACCTACAAGGACGGTGTCGTCACCCGGCTCTACCGCGGACTCCAGGGGCTCATCAAGAGTCGAAACATCACCGTGGTCGAAGGCGAAGGACGCCTCGTCGGCCCGCGCACGGTTGCCGTAGGGAACGACTCCTTCACGGGCACTGACCTGATCCTCGCGAGCGGGTCGTACTCCCGCACCCTGCCCGGCCTGACGATCGACGGGGAGCGGGTACTCGCGAGCGAACATGCCCTCGAACTCGACCGGGTTCCCGGCTCGGTCATAGTCCTCGGCGGCGGCGTCATCGGTTGTGAGTTCGCCAGCATCTGGAAGTCGTTCGGTTCCGAAGTGACCATCGTCGAGGCGCTGCCACACCTGGTGCCCCTCGAGGACGAGGCCAGCTCCAAGCTGCTGGAGCGGGCCTTCCGCCGTCGCAAGATCAACTTTAAGCTGAACGCCCGCTTCGAGAGCGTGGAACACACCTCCTCCGGCGTCCGGGTGCTGCTCGAGGGCGGCGAGGCGCTCGAAGCCGAACTCCTGCTGGTCGCGGTCGGCCGGGGTCCGACTTCCGACGGCCTCGGCTATGAGGAGTACGGCGTGCAGCTCGATCGCGGGTTCGTCGTCGTGGACGAGTTCTGCCGGACTAGCGCTCCCGGAGTGCGCGCAGTCGGCGACCTCCTGCCGACGCTCCAGCTCGCGCACCTCGGCTTCCAGGAGGGCATCCTGGTGGCCGAGCACATTGCCGGTGTTCCGGTTGTCCCGATCGACTACGCGGGCGTCCCGCGCATCACCTACTCCGACCCCGAAGTGGCGTCCGTCGGGCTGACCGAGGCACAGGCCGCCGAACGCCTCGGCGCCGACAAGATCACCACACTGACCTACGACCTCGGTGGCAACGGCAAGAGCCAGATCCTCAAGACGCAGGGCGCCGTCAAGCTCGTGGCGGAGAAGGACGGCCCGGTACTCGGCGTACATATGGTCGGCGCCCGGGTCGGCGAGCTCGTCGCCGAGGCGCAGCTGATCTACAACTGGGAAGCGGTGCCGATCGAGGTCGCTGCGCTCATCCACCCGCACCCGACCCAGTCCGAGGCGATCGGCGAGGCGCACCTCGCGTTGGCGGGCAAGCCGCTGCACGTCCACAGCTGACCCCATCCGGCCATCCAAAGGAGTCGTTGTATCCATGTCGGTCTCCGTGACCATGCCGCGCCTCGGTGAGAGCGTCACCGAAGGCACCGTGACTCGCTGGCTGAAACACGAAGGAGACCATGTGGAGGCCGACGAGCCTTTGCTGGAGGTCTCCACAGACAAGGTCGACACCGAGGTGCCCTCCCCGGCCTCGGGCGTGCTGACCTCGATCAAGGTTCAGGAGGACGAGACCGTCGATATCGGCGTCGAGCTCGCCGTCATCGGCGATGCGGCCGGAGCGGATTCGTCAGGGCCCGCGGTCGAGGAGCGTCCCGCGGAGCCCGAGCCGGAACCCGCCGCGGGGCCACCGCCGTCCGAGCCCGACCGAGCGCCGGCCGCCGAAGCCGAGTCGGAACCCGCGGCAGCGGAGGCAGAGGTCGCCCCTCAGCCGCAGACGGAGACGACCGCACCGCCCGCGCAAGCGCCTTCGCCCGCACAAGCCCCACCGCCGGCTCAGGCGCCACCACCCGCGCAAGCCCCGCCGCCCGCGCAGGCGCCCGCCCCGCTGTCGGCTTCGGCAGCGCCCGAAACCGAGGCGGACGACGAAGAGCTCGCCGGCACGTACGTCACCCCGCTGGTCCGCCGGCTCGCGAGTGAGAACGGCGTCGACCTGTCGACCGTGACGGGAACCGGCGTGGGCGGTCGTATCCGCAAGTCCGACGTGCTTGCTGCCGCCGAGCGGGCTGCGGAGGCCACCCGGGACGCGGAAGCAGCTGAACGCAGCCAGGCCGCCCAAGCAGCACGGACGGCGCCCGCTGGCGCGGGCATAACGGCCCCGGCCGAGGAAAGCCGCGTCGCGGCCGTGGACGCCCGCGGTCGGGTGGAGAAGATGAGCCGGCGGCGGCAGCTCATCGCCGCCCGCATGGTGGAGTCCCTGCAGGTGTCGGCGCAGCTCACCACCGTCGTCGAGGTCGACGTCACGACGATCGCCCGGCTTCGCGAGCGCGCCAAGGCAGACTTCCAACGGCGGGAAGGCGTCAAGCTCACGTTCCTGCCGTTCTTCGCCGCCGCGTTGGTCGAGGCGCTCAAGGTCCACCCGGTGCTGAATTCCTCGATTGATCTCGAACAGAAGACGATCACCTATCACGGGGCCGAGCACCTCGGCATCGCCGTGGACACCGAGGCGGGCCTGACCGTGCCGGTCATCCACAACGCCGGCGACTTGAACCTGGCCGGGCTCGCCCGCAAGATCGCGGACCTGGCCGAGCGCACCCGTAGCAACAAGATCAGTCCGGATGAGCTCGGCGGCGGCACGTTCACCCTGACCAACACCGGAAGCCGCGGGGCACTGTTCGACACGCCGATCATCAACCAGCCTCAAGTCGGCATTCTCGGAACCGGGACGGTCGTCAAACGGCCGGTTGTCATCAGCGACCCGAACCTGGGCGAGACGATCGCCGTCCGCTCGATGGTCTACCTGGCGCTGTCCTACGACCACCGCATCGTCGACGGCGCCGACGCCGCGAGGTTCCTCGGCACCATCAAGGAGCGGCTCGAGGGAGGCAACTTCGAACGCGCCCTGGGGCTGAGCTGACCGGCGGCGGCGTCCGCCGGGGATGAAGGTTCTGCTGGCCGGCGCGTCCGGCCTGCTGGGTCACGCCTTGCGGCGCGGACTGGTTGCCAACGGCGAGACGGTGCACGTGCTGGTACGCCGGGAACCGCGGGACGACGTCGAGACGGAATGGCATCCGGAGCGCAGCGAGCTCGATCCATCCGTACTGCGCGACGTAGATGCCGTGGTCTGCCTGTCCGGAGTCAACCTCGGCCGTCGACGGTGGAACGACCAGGTCAAGCGCGACATCGTCGCGAGCCGCGTCCAGCCAGTTGCCACTCTGGCGCGGGCGCTCGCCGAAGCACCGCACCGGCCGTCGGTGTATGTCACCGCCTCTGGCGCCGGGTGCTACGGCGACACCGGGCGCCGAGTCATCGACGAGTCCGCGCCGTACGGCAATACCTTCCTGGCCGGGGTATGCCGCCTCTGGGAGGGCGCTGCTGACCCGGCGGTGGCCGCCGGCGTGCGAGTGGTCCACCTGCGCAGCGGCCCGGTGCTGGCGCCGACCGGTGATCTCATGAAGCGTCTGAAGCCAATCATCTGGCTCGGCCTCGGCGGCCCGCTGGGCTCCGGAGAGCAGTACCTCCCGTGGATCTCGCTCGCTGACCATGTCGCCGCGACCCGGTTCCTCTTGACGGCCGATGTGGCTGGCCCGGTGAACATGACGGGTCCGGATCCGGCCCGCAACGCCGAGGTCATCGCCACCATGGCCCGCCTGATGCATCGGCCCGCGGTGCTACCCGTTCCCGCCTTCGCCATCAGGACGGTACTGGGCGGTATGAGCGAGGAGATTCTCATCGGCCAGCGCGCGATTCCGAAACGACTGTTGGAGGCCGGGTTCGCCTTCCAACATCCGACCCTGGAGGCGGCATTGCGCGCCGCGCTGTCCAACCAGTCACCCGTATAGCTGGCCGGCGGGTCAGCCGGGTAGCTGGCCGGCGATGCGGTATGGGCCGGCGACCTGGGCGAGTTCAATACGCAGTCCGGTGGGCCCGGCGCCGGCCGCGTGACCACGGACGACGCCACTGCAGCGCAAGGTCGACGGCGCGAGCCGCGCCGTCGCCCGGATACTCCACCGTCCAGCCGCCCGGCTTGACGCCTGCACGTTGCGGAACTCCGTGTGAGCGCCTACCAACCCACATCCGACGGGTACGAGCCGTCGTAGCCGGACAGAATCCTCGTCCAACAATGGCCCGGGAACGTACACCTGGGCGAGTAGCCCCACGTCGCGGCGGGCGAAGGCTTGCTCGCGAAGGTCGTCCAGCCGGCGCAAGACATCGGCCGGCGAGGACGAGTTGCTCGACCGCGGCGGGATACTCGGGGCGACTGTGGGCAGGCGGGCAGCGTCCGTCGGCTGGCCGGCACCATCCGTGGGCAGGCGGCCAGCGTCCGTGGGCCGGCGGGCAGCGTCCGCTGGGCTGGGCCGACTGGACCACAGCAGCCCTCCGCCGAGCGCGATAGCGCCGACGACGAGCGCGATGATCCCGAGCCGGAACGAACGTCGCCCCGACGCTGCGGACGATGCCCGATCGAGAAACCGGCGGAAGCGTCCGGGCGGCGGCGGCAAGGTCGGCCGGGCCGACGCTCTGACCCGATGAGTTAGCGCGCCCTCGTGCCCCGGTGTCGCGGGGGTCGGGCCGGGACGGTCGAACGCCGGCCGGTCGGGATCGGGGACTGCCCTGCGGCCCAACCGGCGCCGGGCCATCGCTCGATGCGCGCCCGGCGGTCGAGGGCTAGCCAACACTCGACCGGCCGTAGCTCGGCCTGTTCCCAGCGTCGTCGTGGCCCGGCGACCAGCACTCAGCTCGACGGGCATGGGCACTGCGCTGTGCCGTAGGTCAAGTGCGAACTCCGCCGCGGTACACCGCAGATGTGGCTCAGCCACCAATGCCTGCTCAAGCACTGCGACTACCGGTGGCGGCAGTCCGGCAAGCCTTTCCCGCAGGTGACCGAGATCCCCGGCTGCGGCGTCGGCGAGGATGCCTGCCGTTGTCGTCCCGCGCCATACCGGCGAGCCGGTCAGGGCGCGCAGGGCGATCGCGCCGAGCATGAAGACGTCGCTGCTCGGCCCTGGAACGAAACCGCGCGCGACGGCGGGGTCGATGTACTCCGGCGTACAGCGAACGGCACCGGAGTCGCCGACGATCCGTGCCACACCAAGATCGCCCAGCATCGGCAACCCGATCGACGTGAACAAGACGTTCCCGGGCGTGACATCCCCATGCAACACGCCACGCTGATGCGCGTAGGCCAACGCGGCGCCGATTGGCGCCAGCGCCGTGACGACTTCGCCAACGGCGAGCCGGCTGCGCCGCGCGAGCATGTCGGCGAGCGATCCACCGTCGGCGAGGTCGAGCACCAGGACGGCGGCGTCAGGCGTGGGAATCAGAGCGTGCAAGCGAACCAGGTGCGGGTGATCCAAGGCGGTCAGCAATGCCGCCTCGGTTCGCGCCGCGCGCAGCGCGTCCGGCTCAGTCAGCGCGACCCGTTTGAGGGCTACCCGCTCGCCCGTCGCGGCGATGCCGGCAGCCCACACCTCGCTGGAGTTACCCGATCCGAGCAGCTCACCGACGACGAACCCGGGGAGCTGCCAAGGTGCACCGCCCATGGCCACGCAGGCTAGGCGCAGCCGTCGTCGCCCGTCGCCGGTTATCCACAGGCTGCCCGAGGCCTGATGATCCTGGACCGGACGACCCTATTCGGCCGATCAGCCCAAGATCATCGACATGGGGTGCGGCGAGTCAGCACTGCCCTAGTCGACAACGCTGGCGAGTTGCGGCGGAGGCTCGGTCGGCGCGTTCGGCGAGTCGACCTTGGCGAGCCGGGATGGCCACCAGATCGGTTTACCGATGTCATAGCTGAGCGCCGGGACAAGGATCGACCGCACCAGGATGGTGTCAAGGAGCACACCAAAGGCGACCGCGAACCCGATCTCAGCCAAGAACACCAGCGGCAGCACTCCGAGAACCGTGAAGGTAGCCGCCAGCACGACGCCGGCGGACGTGATAACACCGCCCGTCACCGCCAGGCCCCGAATGATGCCTTCCCGAGTTCCGAATTTCAGCGTCTCCTCACGCACGCGCGTCATCAGGAAGATGTTGTAGTCGATGCCGAGGGCGACCAGGAACACGAAGGCGAACAAAGGTAATGCTGGGTCGGCGTTGTTGAATCCGAAGATGTGATTGAACACGAACGCGCTGACGCCGAGTGTGGCCGCGAAGGAAAGCACGACCGTCAAGATGAGCAGGAGCGGCGCGACCAGAGCTCGGAGCAGTACCGCGAGCACGACAAGGATCACACCCAGGACGATCGGGATGATCAGATCGCGGTCGTGCTCTGACGCCTTCTTCGTGTCGTACTGGATGGCAGCCTGACCGCCGACGATCGCGTCCGCACCCGGCACCGCGTGGACCGCCGCCCGGAGGTCCTGAATGACCTTGGCTGCCTGGGGGGTGTCGTATCGGTAGTTCATGATCGCGTCGATGGGTAGTCGACCGTCGACCTCAGCCACCTGCAGCGCCTCGGGTGCACAGCCCTGCCCGAGAGCCGCACGCGCGGCCGGCGGCACCTTCGCGAGCTTGGCGTAATCGACCTCGACGCACACCGAACCAGGGGCCTGGGCAACTCCCGGAACCCTGGAGGCCGCCTGGATGACAGCGTCCTTCTGGTTGGCGTTGGCGATGATCACAGCCGGAGCGCCCGCGCCGGAGTCGAAGCTCGCGTCGAATATCTTCTGACCGGTCACTGCTTCCGGGTTGTTGGTGAAGCTGTTGGTGATCGTTAACCCGTCTGCCTTCAGCCCGGTGAGCAGCGCGGCGCAGCCGAGGAGAATGACGGTTGCGATGATCCAGTACGGCCGGGCGTGGCGGGCGATTCCCTGCGCGAAGCGCCCCCACCACCCGTGCGTGGCAATGTCGGTCTTGTGATCCAGTTTGGGAATTCGCGGCCAGAAGATCCACCGGCCGACGAGAAGCGATACCGGAAGGAAGGTCAGCATCACGCCCAGCGTGCAGGCGATGCCGATCGCGCACACCGGCCCCAGGCTCCGGTCCGAGTTCAACTCACCGAACGATAGGCAGAGCAGGCCGAGGATGACGGTCAGACCGGACGCGCCGATCGCGGGCGCCGCACCGCGCCACGCGCGCATCATCGCGTCCAGCCGGTGGTCGTAATTGTGCAATTCCTCGCGATAGCGACTGGTGAGCAGTAGCGCATAGTCCGTCCCCGCGCCCAACACCAGCACGAACAGGATGCCCTGGCTTTGCCCGTTGAGCGTCAGGACGTCGTGTTTCGCCAGCTGATAGATGATCAGCGAGGCCGAGCCGAGCGCGAGGACCGCGCTGAGTATCGGGAAGAACCAGAGCACCGGGCTGCGGTATATCACCAGCAAGATGAGGATGACGACCAGGCCGGCGGCCATCAGGAGGGTGCCGTCGATACCGCTGAACGAGTCGATGAACGCCACCAACAGGCCGCCCGGGCCGGCGCTGTGGATGACCAGGCCGTCCGGCGCGTTGGCTTTCGCCGCCTTGATGACGTTCTTCTCGACCTTGACCAGATCGTCGCCCTGGACGCTGACGTTGCCTTCCTTGCCGATCAGCGGGACCGAGATACTGGCCGTGGTGTTGTTCTTCGTCGAATAGCGAGGCGCCGCTACCTCGTCGGCAGCAACTCCCTTGATGGACTTGAAAGTCTGCGCGTCCGCGGCAATTTTCGCCTTGTCAGCCTCGGTCAGCCCACCGTCGCGTTGGTAGACGATGAAGCCGGGCACGGATTGCACGGTCCGGTATTGCTCGGACGCCTTGTCGACCTTCGTCGACTCGGCGGTCGCGGGCAGATAGGCGGCGTTGTCGTTCTTTTGAACCTTGCTTAGTTTGCCCTCGAACGAGCCACCGGCCAGTCCGAACAGCAGCCAGAAGACGGCCAGCCCGCCGATGATCCATACCACGATCGGCTTGCGCCGCTTCGGCGGCCCCGGCTCGTCTGCCAATACGGGCGCTTCCGGCGCCTGTCGGCTGATCATGAGCCCTCCTGTTTGTACGCAAACGGCATTGCGGACTTAACCGTAACTGGGCGGTCGAGCTATTTGCGTCGCCGGAACGGTGCGTGAGCAGTGCTGAAGGTACGACACGGCTCTGACACTGATGAACCGAGTTGTGGACGCGACCCCGCGACTGTGGACCCGACCGGCCGACAGCGGACACGACCACCTGAACTGTCGACGCGCCCGGGCCGAGAGGCGCCGGCGTAGGGTCGACGCGGTGAGCGAGCTGCGCGTGATCCGAGCCGGGCTCGTCCCGTATCAGGACGCCTGGCGGATGCAGCGCGAGCTCCACGAGGCCCGCGTGACCGACGCCGCGCCCGATACCGTATTGCTCCTGCAGCACCCCCCCGTGTACACAGCGGGCAAGCGCACCGAACCGGGGGAACGACCGCTCGACGGCGCGCCCGTCATCGAGGTCGATCGCGGCGGGAAGATCACCTGGCATGGCCCCGGGCAACTCGTCGGTTATCCGATCATCAAGCTCCCCCGCCCGCTCGACGTCGTCGCCTACGTCCGCCGGATGGAGCAACTGCTGGTGGACGTCTGCACCGAGTTGGGCCTATCGACGATGCGCGTACCAGGACGAACCGGGGTTTGGCTGCCGGCCGATGCCGATCGCCCTCAGCGCAAGATTGCGGCGATCGGGATCCGCGTCTCGCGGCGAGTGACGCTGCACGGTTTCGCGCTGAATTGTGACGCGGATCTCAGCTGGTACGACCGGATCGTGCCGTGCGGGATCAACGATGCCGGCGTGACGTCGATATCGGCCGAGCTAGCGCGAAACGTCTCGGTCGCGGATGTGTTGCCGGTCATCGAGCGACACCTGCCGACGCTCCTGGACCCAGAGGTCACCCGAGCCCGGCCACAACGGCAACTAGCCTTGAGATCATGAGCCTCGCCCCGCCGCCTACCCCGCCGACTGCCCCCAACGGCCGTCGGCTGCTCCGGCTGGAGGCGCGCAACGCCGAGACCGCGATCGAGCACAAGCCACCCTGGATCAGGACTCGTGCCCGGATGGGCCCGGAGTACACGCAGCTGCGGCAGCTGGTCGCGGACGCCGGCCTGCATACCGTGTGCCAGGAAGCGGGCTGCCCCAACATCTACGAATGCTGGGAGGACCGCGAGGCCACATTCCTCATCGGCGGCGAGCAATGCACCCGTCGCTGCGATTTCTGCCAGATCGATACCGGACGGCCGGCGCCTCTCGACCGGGACGAGCCCCGGCGGGTGGCCGAGGCGATCACCACGATGCGACTGCGATACGCGACGGTGACCGGAGTCGCCCGCGACGACCTACCCGACGGCGGCGCGTGGCTGTACGCCGAAACGGTCCGCGAGATTCATCGGCAGAACCCCGCGACTGGCGTCGAACTGCTCATCCCCGACTTCGATGGCAAGCCGGATCAGCTGGCTGAGGTGTTCGGCGCCCGGCCCGAGGTGCTCGCGCACAACGTGGAGACCGTGCCCAGGATCTTCAAGCGGATCCGGCCGGCATTCCGCTACGAGCGCTCGCTCGACGTGATTAGTCGCGCTCGCGCGGCTGGATTGGTGACCAAGTCCAATCTCATTCTCGGCCTCGGCGAGAACCGCGACGAGATCAGCCAGGCCCTTCGTGACCTGCGCTCAGCCGGCTGCGAACTGGTGACCATCACGCAGTACCTGCGACCGTCGGCGCGCCACCATCCAGTCGAGCGTTGGGTTCACCCGGAGGAGTTCGTCGCGCTCCGCGAGGAGGCAATTGATCTCGGCTTCGCCGGTGTGATGAGTGGCCCGCTGGTGCGGTCGTCATACCGAGCCGGTCGGCTATACCAGCAAGCGATTGACGCTCGCTCGCTCGCGCCACATCCCTGATCGGGCCTGATCGGGGCCCGAATCAACGCACCCGCCGGGGCCTATCCTGGATGCCATGGCGAAAGCTGGGCCGAGCAAGCCTGCCAAACGCACCCGCGCGGAGAAGAAGGCGGCGCGGGCCGCCAAGTGGCAAAGCCGGCGCGATACCTGGCGAGCCGTAGGTCAGGCGTTCAACCTCACCCGCAAGAACGACCCGCGATTCATCCCGTATCTGGTGATCTTCGGTGTGGGCGCGGCCGCCGTCGTCTACGTGGTGAGCTACTTCGTCACCGGCTCGCTGTGGTACGGCATCCCCATCGCGGTGGCGGCCGGTTTGATCGCCGCGATGTTCACCTTCAGTCGTCGCGCCCAGAAGTCCATGTACAGCCAGGCCGAGGGAACGCCCGGCGCAGCGGTATGGGTACTGCAGAACCAAGTCCGGGGCGATTGGCACACGACACCGAGCGTCGCCGGTACCGCCCAACTGGACGCCGTCCACCGGGTCGTCGGCCGGCCGGGCGTGGTCTTAGTCGGCGAGGGAGCGCCGAACCGCGTCCGAGGGTTGCTCGCCCAGGAGAAGAAGAAAGTGGCGAGGGCGGCGCCGGACACGCCTATCTACGACGTCGTGGTGAGCCCGAACGGAGGCGATGTCGCACTAGGTGGACTCGCGCGTTATCTGTACAAGTTGCCGCGGAATCTCACCAAGGATCAGGTCGCCGCGCTCGAACGCCGGCTTCAGGCGCTCAGTTCCGGACGCCCGCCACTGCCCCAGGGACCGATGCCGGGCGGCGCAAAGATACGCAACGTCCAGCGGACGGTGCGTCGCCGGTCCTGACCTATGACGGCACCCCCGAGGACTTACCCCGGAGAGCGGTTGGGACTGCCGCGCTCGGGTTCCGGTTCCGTGGCCGACACCGGTCCTCGGATCGTCGCGTTCCTCGTGGACTGTCTGGCCTCGGGCCTGGTTGCGGCGGCGGTGGTCGCGATCTTCGCAAGGCATGAGCGGTCCGATTTCGCGTCTCGCCTGCCGGGCAACTGGAGCCTCGTCGCCTTCGCCGTGGATTACGTCGGCGGGCTCCTGGTCGCGGGCCGCACAGTGGGCATGTACCTCACAGGCATCCGGGTCATCCGGGTCGACCGCAACGAGGCAGTCAGGCCGCTCGCTGCGATTGTGCGCACTGTGCTGCTGATGCTGCTCGTCCCCGCCCTGATCTGGGACCGGGATCGTCGAGGCTTACACGACCGCATCGCCCAGACCGTCGTCATCCGCAACTGACCACCCGGACCGGGTATTTCGGCCGAGACTTCTCGCCCGGGTTCGGCCAGCGGAGGGGTGGGCTCCGACCGCATGGGGAGCGCGTAACGTCTGCGAAACAGTCGAGATACCCTGCGGCAACCGCGCGTACCTAGCGTTTCTTAACCACTGTCACCGTTCCCGGAGGATGGATGTTCACCAGTTCCGAAGAGGTCCTGCGCTTCATCAAGGACGAGGCCATCGAGTTCGTCGACGTGCGCTTCACGGACCTCCCCGGCCAGCAGCAGCATTTCAACGTGCCCGCCGCCGGATTGACCGAGGACTTCTTCTCCGAAGGCGTGATGTTCGACGGCTCGTCGATCCGCGGTTTTGCCGAAATCCATAAGTCCGACATGAAGCTCATCCCGGACCCGGCGACGGCCTTCCTCGACCCGTTCCGCGCCGCCAAGACGCTCAACATGAACTTCTCGATCGTCGAGCCGCGCACCGGCGAGCCGTACGAACGCGATCCTCGCCAGGTGGCCGCCAAGGCGGAGGCCTATCTGAAGTCCACTGGTATCGCCGACACCGTTTACTTCGGCCCGGAGGCCGAGTTCTACGTCTTCGACGACGTGCGGTTCCAGACCTCGCAGAACGAGGGCTTCTACCACATCGACTCCATCGAGGGCGCCTGGAATACCGGTCGCGTCGAGGAGGGCGGCAACCGGGGCTACAAGCCGCGGTACAAGGGTGGCTACTTCCCGGTTCCGCCGATGGACCATTTCGCGGATCTGCGGGACCAGATGACCGCAGCGATGATCGCCGCCGGCATTCAGATCGAGCGCGCCCACCACGAGGTCGGCACGGCCGGCCAGGCCGAGATCAACTATCGGTTCAACACGCTCACCCGTGCGGGCGACGAGGCGCTGAAGTTCAAGTACATCGTCAAGAACGTGGCGTGGGCGAGCGGCAAGACTGCGACCTTCATGCCCAAACCGCTGTTTGGCGACAACGGGTCCGGAATGCACTGCCACCAGTCGCTCTGGAAGGAAGGCGCGCCGCTGTTCTACGACGAGCTCGGTTACGCCGGCCTGTCCGACATTGCGCGGCACTACATCGGCGGGCTGTTGCACCACACGCCGTCGCTGCTCGCGTTCACCAACCCGACCGTGAACTCCTATCACCGACTCGTGCCGGGCTTCGAAGCTCCCGTGAACCTCGTCTACAGCTCAGGAAACCGGTCGGCCTGCGTGCGCATACCGATCACCGGGACGAACGCCAAGGCCAAGCGGATCGAGTTCCGCATCCCTGACAATTCCTGCAACCCCTACCTCGCGTTCTCGGCGATGTTGCTGGCCGGGGTCGACGGCATCCGGAACAAGATCGAGCCGCCTACCCCCGTCGACAAGGATCTGTACGAGTTGCCGCCCGACGAGGCCGCCGCGATCGCTCAAGTACCAGGGTCCCTCGAAGAGGTGCTCAAGGCTCTGGAAGCCGACAATGAGTACCTGCAGGAAGGTGGCGTCTTCACCGCGGACGTGATCGACGCGTGGATCACGTACAAGCGGACCAACGAGATCGACCCGATCCGGCTTCGCCCCCATCCGCACGAATTCGAGCTCTACTACGACGTGTGAGTCGTGATCGCACTGGAGGCCTCGCCATTGCCGGGGCCTTCGGTCACTTTCGGGCCCGACGATCAAGGGCGGAGCAGATCCTCGTCACGGCCACGGGCGGCGGCGCTTCCTGATGGGGACCGGGGTTGGCCCTGGCATGACGCACGGTCGTCGATGGCCAGCAATGGTGTTGAACCAGGTGGGGAGCGCACCAGCGCCGCCCAGCGCTACCTGGTCGACGAGGTCGGATCCCGCACTAGTCGCGCCCGCTCGGCCCGACGACGGACTCACCGCTGTCCTCGCCTTGGAGGAACTCGGCTACGAGAGCCGCGATCTCGGTGGGCCGCTCCAGTGGGAACAAGTGGCCTCCCCCCCGGATGATCTCCAGCCTGGCCTGCGGGATGACCGCGGTGAGGATCCTGCCGTTGGCCACCGGCACGATCGGGTCGTCGTCACCGGCGAGTACCAGGGTGGGTTGCCGGAGATGCCACAACCACGGCAGGCCGGTCCAGAAGCTGATTGCGTAGAGCTGGTGGAAGTAGCCCTCCAGGGACGGAGTCTCGGAGAATCGCGCGATCGAGCCATGCAGTAGCGGGTCGGGCTCGCGGCGGGCCTGCCCGCCGTACAGTGCTCCGGCGATACGGCGGTAGTAGTCGGGCGACTGGTAGCGGCGCGGGGTGGCCAGAGCGAGCAGGGCGCGCGGCGACCCGGGCACGCCACCGAGGCCGGGTACGCCGGCTCCAGTGGAGGCGAGAACGAGCCGGCGCACCCGCTGGGGGGCCTGGTGGGCGAGCTGCTGGGCCAGCACACCGCCGAAGGACGCACCCAGGACGTCCACGCGGTCGTAGCCGAGCGCGTCCAGCGTGTGTTCGACGGTGCGGGCGAGTCCGGGCATGCGGCGCGGTCGCCGATACCGCGAGGACTTGCCGGTGCCCGGCGCGTCCAAGGCGACGGTCTGCACATTGTGCGCGTTGAGGGCGCGCTCGAACGGAACGGAGATCTCCAAACTGGCACCGATGCCAGTGAGCACCAGTAGCGGAATTCCGGCGCCCCGGACGGAGGTACGCAGCCGCAGCCCATCGACGTCGACGTATTGGATGCGCGGCTTACTTTCAAGCGGGGGCGCTGACACCGGTGATGTCCTTCCCCGCGATGAGCGTCGGCCTAGCCTCGGAGCTGCGCTCGAAATACTACGCGCCATGCCGTATACGTCAAGCGATCGATCGATGCTGCTGCTTGAAGCTTCGATAGAGACGAATCAAGACGTCCCTCTCCTCGGGCGTCAGCTCGGGGTCGCTGCCGATGGCCTCTTCCGTGTCAGTACGGGTGGACGAGCCATCGGCCGGCACGGGCTCCGCCATTCCGGCGTGAGCAATTAGTGCCTCGGCGGAGACATTGAGAGCGTCAGCGATCGCGTGCAGGACCCGTAGTGAGGGCTGATGCAGTCCGCGCTCGAGCTGGCTGAGGTAGGCGTTGGACACCTGAGCGAGCTCCGACAGTCCGCGAAGCGAGAGTTGCGCCATCCGTCGCCGCATCCGGATGTACTCGCCCAGCTGACGTAGGCGGGGATCCCAATCCCCACGGCTCGGCATGATCTCTCTACCTTCCGGTCGCCCGAATGGGAACAACATTGTCACTTGAGCTCGACGCGCCCGACGCTGCGACCACACGCAACGTCGCACCGGCCCGTCAATGTCCACGAGCCCAGCTGCTTGGCTGACGAATGAGACTCAAGACTGACACAAGGATGCACTCTCAATGTCGCGCGAGCCCGGTATCACCTCGTCCCGAACCGCACGGCGCGGACCATGTCAGCCGGCTCGACGAACTGCCTTCACTCTGCGCGGAGGCTCTGCCGTCGCCGCGCCGCGATGTCAACCACCCGGCAATAGGTGACCATATGGTCGATGGCCGTCAGGGAGTCGGCCTGCCGCTCCGCTGGGACCGTGAACTGGACGGCGACCAGGACGGCAGTCAGCGCGGCCCGCTGAGAACTCGTCACAACGCAGCAACGGCCAAGTCCACAATCGCGCCGTTGATGGCACGGAGACAATTGCCAGCGACAGACCGGAATGCCGTCACGTAGCGTACATATGCTCGCGCACGCTCCGTTAGATGCGCGAGTGTGGGAGTAGGCCGGCCGGGCTCGAGGGTGGGCATGGACCCAACCCGGCCGGCCTTAGCCGCAGCGTAGGCCTACGCCACCGCCGCCCGATAGATGCTGATCGAAACCGCTTACGAGTGTCGAGTTGGGCACGTCAACGAGATCGCCCAGCTTGTGCTGGCACGGATGGGGCCTACGCGGCGGCGACGAGCGGTCGCACGTCATTCCAGAAGCGCTCGAGCTGGTGCAGCTCGTTGGCAACCGGCCAGATGAAGACGCGTTGTACGCCCGCCTTCGCGAATGCTGTCAACTTCTCGGCGAACAGGTCAGGGGGACCGATCGGAAGGCGGTCGCGGAGCATGTGCTCGGGTCGGTGGACGGTCGGAACCACCCGCTCTTTGAGGATGCGGTCGGCTTCGTCGCGGTCGTCGGTGATGTAGCACCACATCGTGGCAAGAGCGTTCGGGAAGGTGTCGGGAGCCTTACCGTGATCGGCCAGCGTCGCGCGAAGAGCTTGCCACGCTTCACCGAAGAGGTGCGGTGTCGTGTTGTAGGCCGACGCTAGCCAGCCGTCGGCGAGACGGGCCACCCGACGGAGCCCGGCGGCTGAGCCCCAGCTACCCACCCAGATCGGTGGTCCGTGCGATTGTGCTGGCAGAGGTTCCAAGGAAAGGCCCTCTGTCGAATAGAAGCGGCCGACGAACGGCGCACCGTCCGGCCGCCACAATGCCCGGAGCGCGCCGATCACCTCGTCGAACCGCTGCCATCGTTCGGAGAACTCGAGACCGACGGCCGCGTAGTCCTCAGCCGAAGAGCCCGGACCTACTGCCACGAGCAGCCGACCACCCGAAAGACGATCGATCGCGCCCAACGTCTTGGCCACCGGTACCGGTCCACGCACGACCGCGAGCGCGACCGTCGTCGCAAGCGTCATCTTCTCCGAGTGCTCCATCACCGCGGCCAGCGCGACCGGTCCATCAAGCCAGGGCCGGGAGAAAACCAGGTGATCGTTCACCGACAGGGTGCCGAAGCCGAGTTGCGCAGCGGTCCTCGTGTAGGCGACCAGATGGGCGAGGCTGTACGGATGGCCCCCGAAGTCCATCAGCGGGAGATGAGCCCCGAACTCCATAGCGTTCCCCTCAACCTCGCGAGATCAGTACGGCTGGCCGCAACCCACGACTGGGGCGACGACGCGCCAGACAGTTTGCCCCCGCCGTTGGCACCGGCGCGCTCGGGCCCGGCCTCACCCTGGAGATCGTGGGCGCGGGTGTAGGCGTTGTTGCCGTCGAGCCAGAACGTCGCCGACAGCCGGCCCGTGCGGTCTTCGCGTACTTCGGCTCGGATCACGGGTTGGCCGGCAGCCGGACTCGTCGCATGACTACCGAGGTGGGCGGCGCTAGCAACGCCAGGCGGTGCTGTTCGGCCTGGGCGCTGAACTCCGGCTGGTGGGACCTGGCCGCCAGGTTCGCCAGCCGGGTGACGTCGGCCGCGGCACGGGGAAGTCGGGCGGTTACCGTGACCCGGCATACAGCCTCCTGCACCCAGGCGTGGATCCAGGCATAGCGGTCCAGGTCCTCCGCGGCGCGGCGAACGGCCTCGTCCAGCCAGCGCAGCGCCTCCGGCAAGTCGCCGCGGGCGAAGGCGGCCAGCCCGAGCCCGCGTGCGGTCATGCCCTGCCAGCACCAGTCCCCCAGCACGAGGCTCAGCGACCAGGCGCGGCGCAACCGCCGGTCGGCCTGGTCGATCTTGCCGTCGGCGAGATCGAGCTCGGCTTGGATGGCTTCCATCCAGGGGAGCATGGCGGTCCAGCGCTCCTCGGCCGCGATCCGGAGGGCCTGTTCGGCGTACTCGGCCGCGGTGTCCAGCTCCCGTTGCAGCAGCAGCGACCGGCTGGCAATCGAGATCGACCAGGCGGCCTGCCGCATATGCCCGGCCGACTCGGCAAGCTGCGCGGAATCACGCAGGGCCCGCAGCGCGCGGCGGTGCTCTCCGCGGTCCGCCAGGAACATCCCCTCGACGGCCCGCACCGAGCTCATGGCATGGGCATCGTCGCCCGCGGCCGCCGCGGCGGACGACAGCAATCGGCGGGTCGGCTCGACCCGACCGCTGGTGTTCTCCACGTACGCCAGGTCGCGCAGCGCCTCGGCTACCAGCCCGTGGCTACTCGCCCGCTGGGCGAGGCGGGCGCCCTCGCGAAGCGCCTGGATCCCTTCGGTGACATGCGCCCCCACCGAGTGCACGAGCCCGCCGCCCAGCGCCACCAGGGCGGTGGCGTGCAGCTGGTCATCGTCGCGCCGAGCGGCCAGCTGTACGGCGTCCCGGAGGTGCTCGAGGCCAGCCGGTACGGCACCGGCGGCCATGGCAGCCTGCCCAGCCTCGATCCGAGACGTGGTGTCAGGGTCGGGCGGCGGCGAGGGATCGTCGCCGTGCTCGCTGGGCTTGTCGCGCATCAGCCGGTCGATGCGTAGCTCCTGACGGATCCAGGTGCTCCACTCCCTGAGCTGAGCCAGCGCGGCTGGGTGGTTGCCGGCGACCACTAGGGAGCTGACCAGCGTCGCTCGGGAGGCCACCTCATGCGGCTCGACCGCCACCGCCCTGACAGCGGCGGCAATCGCGAGCGACGGTTTCGCGGACACGAGGGCCTGGTTGGCGAGCAGGCGCAGCCGTTCCCCTCGCGCCGTGTCGAGGTGGTGCCGAGCGGCGGTCAGCCAAAGATCGAAGTCGACCCCGGCGATGCCGTCGGCTCCGTCGAGGAGCGTCTCGGGCGGGCCCAGGCGCCCGGCCTCGCCGTCATGGCCGTCGCGCCGGTCGCTCAGCAGTTCGGTGACGTCGACCCGGCAGCTAGGCCCAACGTCGATCACGACCGGGTCTCCCCCCATGGTGACGTGCCCACGCAGGGCGCCGCGCAACTGGCTCAGCGTCCAGCGCAGCGCGCCCAGCGGATCGTCGGCGTCCGGGAACAGCAGATTGGCCAGGCTGCGCCGGCTCGAGGGCTGGTCGGCCAGCAGCAGTACCGCCAGCAGCGCCCACGTCTTGCGCCCGCGCGGGCCGGGCATCGGCCTGCCGTCGAACTCGGCCCGAGGCCGTCCGAGCAGCCGGATGTGCAGCACCATTGTTTCCAGATAGTGCAACGCGCCTGGCCCCGGGACAACCGCAATCAGGCGGCCGCACCGGAACCGCGCCGCTCAGCCGACGGGCGCGCCGGCGGCGAGCGCCTTGACGTCGGCGGTGCTCAAGGGGTTCCCGCCGATCCCCCACTCACCGCTGGTGACCTCTTCGACGATGACCCAGGTGACCGGGCGCATGTTCTCGCCCTCGATCTCGACCATCGCCTCGGTGAGGTCGCGGACGATCCGCTGCTTCTGCTCGGCGTCGAACACACCCTCGATGACCTTGACGTTGACCAATGGCATTGCGAGCCTCCTTCGCTCAGTTACCGGCCGGCGGCCGGTGCACTCGGACTGTCGTGCCCCACCGTGTGCGACCACGTGTGCGCATCGCATCTATCGCCGGATCACCCCCAAATCCAACGTCGGCGTGGGCAGTTCGCCCCGCTCAGGGGCCCCACACGCTGCCGCACCCGCAGTCCCGAGAGGATGCGCATCACCACTGAAAGCACGAGGAGGACGTGATGGAGCAGCCAGACTGGGCAGCGCCCTTGGGTAATGCGTATGAGAGCGCGCTGGCCTTCCTGACCGGCCTGCCCACCCGGCCCGTGGGCGCCAGGACAAGCGATCTGGACCTGCAGTCGGGCCTGGGCGGTCCATTGCCGGAGACGCCGGAGGATCCGCGGAAGGTGATCGAGATGCTCGCCGCGGCGGCCGAACCCGGCCTGGTCGCGACCCCGAGCGGCCGGTTCTTCGGGTTCGTCGTCGGCGGGTCGAGCCCAGCGGCCCTGGCCGCCGACTGGCTTACCAGCGCCTGGGACCAGAACGCCGGTCTGTACGCCCTCGGACCGGCGGCCGCGACGGTCGAGCAGGTCGCCGGCGGCTGGCTGGCGGAGCTCCTCGGGCTCCCCGCCGACGTGTCGGTCGGCTTCGTGACCGGCGTGCAGATGGCCAACTTCACCGCCCTGGCCGCCGCTCGGCACGAGATGCTCGCCCGGGTCGGCTGGAACGTCGAGGCCGACGGGCTGACGGGGGCGCCCCGCCTTCGCGTGCTGGCCGGTAGGCAACGGCACGACACCATCGACCGGGCGCTGCGCTTCCTCGGCGTCGGGACCAACGCGATAGTCCCCGTCGATGTGGACGACCAGGGGCGGATGCGTCCGGCCGCCCTGCGCGCCGGCCTACGCGAGGAAAGCGGGCCGATGATCGTGTGCGCCCAGGTCGGCAACGTCAATACCGGCGCGATCGATCCCGTTCGCGAGATCTGCGATGTCGCGCACGAGGCCGGCGCGTGGGTACACGTCGACGGCGCTTTCGGCCTGTGGGCGGGGGCGAGCCCAAGGCTGCGGCCGCTGGTGGCCGGGGTGAATCTGGCCGACTCATGGGCGACCGACGCGCACAAATGGCTAAATGTGCCGTACGACTCCGGGCTGGTCTTCTGCGCCAACCCCGAAGCGCACCGCGCCGCCATGGGCGTGCGGGCCAGCTATCTCATCCACGGCGCCGACAGCGAGCGCGACGCGCTGGACTACAACCCGGAGTTCTCCCGCCGCGCCCGCGGATTCCCCGTCTACGCGGCGATCCGCGCGCTGGGGCGCGCCGGGATCGCGGAGCTGGTCGAGCGCTGCTGTGCGCTGGCCCGCCGATTCGCCGACCGGCTTGGCGACGACGACGGCGTCGAAGTGCTCAACGATGTCGTCCTCAACCAGGTCCTCGTCCGCTTACACGCCGCCGACGGTGACCACGACGGACACACGCGCAGGATGGTGCAGCAGCTGCAGCGGGAGGGCATCTGCTGGATGAGCGGCACGACCTGGCGCGGCCAGACGGCGATGCGCATCTCGGTGTCGAACTGGTCGACCGACGAGGCCGACGTGGATCGGTCGGTCGAGGCCATCCTCCGCTGTGCCCGGGCGGCGACCGGCTCCCCTCGAGGTCACGAGCTCCCCGCCAGCGCCGCGGGCCATGCCGCGACCCACAGCCTGCCGTAGGCCGCCGAGGATCAGGCCGCCTGCCTGGACGCCCTGGGCGGCTAGGCTTCGCGCGGTTGCCTTGATTGGGTTGGGAAGCCGGTGCGAGTGCAGCACCGTCGCGGCAGTGACCAGCGCAAGCTGGAAGTCAGACCCTCTCCTGATCACGGACCGAGACCGGGACCCGAGATCCTGAGGGAGGTTCAGTGTCATCCCCCGACTCCACGGTCGAACTCACAGCGGAGCAGTTCGCCAGGCTCGATGCGAACCGTCGACAGGTTGGCGCCCTCACCAGCAGGCTGCACCAGGCGAAGATTCGGGCGAAGGTCGCCGAGCAGATCGTCGAGGACGCCCGCGCACTGGTGGCCACGATCCCGCACGGCTCACCACACGACGAGCGGTTGTGTCTCAAGTGCCGGATGGACAAGCTGCTCACGCCGACGAAGCTGTGATCTACCTCGTCCGTCACGGAGAGTCGGAGTGGAACGTCGCGCAACGGACGCAGGGTCAGACGCGGCATCCGCGACTGACCGAGCGCGGCCGCGCCCAGGCCCAGGCCGCGGCTCGGGCGCTGCTCACGGACATCGGGAGCACGCCGGTGTCCTGCGTCGTGAGCAGCGACCTGGTTCGCGCCGTGCAGACAGCAGAGATTGTCGCCGGAGCGCTCAGCGCTCGGATGTGCGTCGATACGCGACTCCGTGAGCAGTCGCTGGGGTCGTTCGAGGGCCTGAGCTACGCCGAGTCGTTCGCCGCCGGCTCCGCGTTCGACTGGTCCGACCCGGACCTGCGTGTCGGCGGTGGCGAGTCGCTCCGCGAGATGGCGACGCGGATGACCACGGCGTTGTCCGACTTTGCCGACGAGCTCAACACAACGGGCGCCATCGTCGTGGTGAGCCACGGTGACGCGATCAGGGCCTTGCTGGCGGGGCGCGTGGGAGCGTTTCCTGGTGCGGGCACGTGGGTCGATGTCCCGAACGGCTCAGTCGCCGTCCTCGACGGCACGAACGGCGCTCGCTGGCTGGCCGTGGATCTTCCCGTCAACGGTCGCTGACGCGTGCCGTGGTGGCGCGCGTTCGTAGGCCCGTGAGCAGCAGCTGAGCCGCTAGGCAGGCGCCCACGCCTTCTCCTGCGCGTAGGCGCAGTTGCAGCAACGGCTCCAAGCCGAGCTCCGTGAGGACGATGTCGTGGGCACGTTCCCGGCTGCGCTGTCCCGCGACGAGTGCGCTGTGCGCGGCCGGCTGCATCCGCACCGCGAGCAGGGCGGCGACGGAGGTGACCAATCCGTCGAGGACCACCGGGACGCGCCGCTGCGCCCCCTCGAGGACAACACCGGCAAGCACGGCTGTCTCTGGACCGCCGACGGCCGCGAGTACGTAGCGCGGGTCGGCCAGCTTGTCCGCGTAAGCATCTCGGGCCCGTGCGACCGCCCGGCCCACGACGTCCCGCTTGCGCTCGATCATCGCGGCATCCGCCCCGGCGCCCAGTCCGACGACCTCCTCGACCGGGACGCCGACGAATGCGTGGAGCAGCGCGGCGGCAACGGTGGTGTTACCGATGCCGACCTCGCCGAGACAGATCAGGCCGTCATCGGAGAGACGCTCGCCGAGCGCACGTCCTTGGGCTATGAGCGCCTCGACGTCGTCGAGGCTCATCGCGTCCGACTCGACGAGGTCGCCCGGGCTCTCGGCGGCCGCGCGTACGGCCTGCGCCCGCAAGCCCGCACCGAGCGCAGTCGTGGCCCCGATGGAGACGCCGGCCTTCGTGGCCGCGAACACGTCTTCGGTAACAGCGGCCGGATACGCAGACACGCCGTAGCCGGCGACGGGGTGATCGGCCGCCACCACGATCAACGTGCCCGTCGTCGGCGGGCTCGGGTTGAGTGCCAGGACGCGGTTGATCGCCACATCCAGCATGCCGAGCGACCCGGGAACGGTGAGGAGGTCGTCGCCGGTGTCGCGTCCGGCCACGACGGCGCGTTGGTCGGGAGCAGCAAGGTGCGAGACCGGCCGCGCCGGTGCGTCGTCGGTGGGCCACCGCTCAGCGATGACGACGTCATCGAGGGCGAGGCGCTTGGACCAGCCGTGGCGCTGAAGGCCGGGGTCGGGCGGCCGCTCGTCCGGCCAGCCGAGGCAGAGCCAGCCGAGTGTCTCGACGCCTTCGGGCAGGTCGAGCAAGTCGGCAAGGTCGTCAGGCCGGAAGAGGGTCACCCAACCCATGCCTAGGCCAGCCGCGCGTGCGGCGAGCCACATGTTCTCGATCGCGCAAGCGCAGCTCCACACGTCGGTGTCGGTGAAGGTCGCCCGGCCGAGAACCCCGGCCGCCTGGGCGCGGCGGTCGCAGGTCACGACGATGCCGATCGGCGCTTCGCGGATCCCCTCGAGTTGCAGGTCCAGCAACCGGGCGCGCCGGTCGGGGGTGAGCAGGTCCGCTTGGCGCAGCCGCTCCCGGTCGGACAGCACGGCCGCGCGGTCGCGGGTGCCCTGCTCAGTGACGACGATGAAGCGCCAGGGTTGCGAGTGGCCGACGGACGGAGCCTGGTGGCCGGCCCTGAGTACTTCACGAAGCAGATCCGCCCGGACCGGGTCGGGGCGGTAGCGGCGGATGTCGCGGCGGGCGGACAGAACGTTATGCAGCGCCTCGACGGTGCCGTCGTCGAAGGCCCAGCCGCCGGGGTCGGCGGCCCGGGTGGCCGCCGAAGTCGTGTCGCCGACCAGCGGAACTGGACGGGGATAGGTGTGCTCACTCATCGCAGGGCGATCCCGACGAGGGCGACTGCAGTGGTCGTCTCGATGAGTGCGCCGAAGACGTCGCCGGTGACTCCGCCGAGCCTTCGGACGATGTGCAGCCGCCCGAGGTAGGAGGCGAGCAGGGCAACGGCTTGCGGCACGACGATCCAGACGATCGGAATGGAGACGGTTGGCGCGAGTGCGGCGCCCACGCCGAGGACGACGACGACCCAGGCCCACACGGCGAACGGGCTGACGCCGTCGGCGACGATTGCGCCGAAGCCCGACTCGCGTGCGGACGGAACGCCGCGCATCGCTGCGGCTAAGGCACTGACTCGACCCGTGGCGGCGGACATGCCGAGGGCCACGACGGTAACCCACGCTCCTCCGCGCACGACGTCCAGCGCCGCGATGTCGCAGCTGAGAATCAGTACAAGGGTCAGGACGCCGAACGGGCCGATGTCGGACTGGCGCATGATCTCCAGCGCCCTAGCGGCCGGCGCTCCGCTGCCGAGTCCGTCGGCGGTGTCAGCGAGCCCGTCGAGATGTAGGCCACGCGTAAGCCAGGCAAGCACCGCGACCGCCAGCACAGCCCCGAGGAACGTGGCGTGCGGCACCCAGTGCCGGATCGCTGCCGCCGGCAAAGCGGCAACGGCACCGGCCACTCCACCGACGACGGGCAACCACAGCAGCGCGGACACGCCTTCCCCCGGTGCGAGCTCGGCGCGGGCACGCACCGGGACGAGCGTGAACAGGCTCACCGATCGGACCAGTGTCATGCGCGCTCCGCCGGACATCGCTCGGCAGTCACCGCAGCCTCTGCGGGATGCCTGCCGTCACCAGCCAGACCTCGTCGGCCGCGGCGGCGAGGCGCTGGTTCAACTCACCGAGGAGATCGCGAAACCGCCGGCCGGCCCTAGTCGGCGGAACGACCCCGCCGCCGACCTCGTCACTGACGGCGATGATGCTTGACCGGGTAGCGGTCCACGCACGCACCAGCGAGTCCAGGGCCTCCGTGAGTCGCCGGTCGGAGTCGGGCTCAGGCGGTTCGGCCCAGCATCCGTACTCGTCCATGACGCCAGCAAGCCACGTCGTGATGCTGTCGACGAGTAACACGCCGTCGTCGCGGGCGAAGAGCTTGGCGAGGTCGCGCGTCTCGACGGTCTCCCACGCCGCCGGACGACGCCGGCGGTGACCTTCGATGCGCGCGACCCATTCGTGGTCGCCGGGGTCGCCAGTCGCCGTGGCGACGTAGGTGACCGAAGCAGCTGAGGCGGCCAGCCGTTCGGCATAACGCGACTTCCCCGATCGGCTCCCGCCGAGAACAAGCGCTCGGCAGGAGACTCGGGAGGCGCTCGCTTCGATGACAACGGTCGCTGGGTTGGCAAGTCCGGCCTGTGTTACCGACGCAGCGAGATCTGCGAGCCGGGCGCGCACCACCAGCTGTGTCGGAAGACTGCCATCAGCCACGCACGCAGCCTCCGCGTCGGGCGAGACTCCCTCCGCGACGAGGCGGTCGGCGATGGCGGCAAGGTGGCGCATACCCATGAGCACGACGATGTTCGTCCCGGAGCGGCGGAGGGCCGCCCAGTCGACGCGGTTGGCCGGATCGTCCGGATGCAGGTGGCCGGAGACGACGCTGAAGCCCGCGGCGCCCTCGCTGCTCGTGAGTGGGAGGTTCGCGAAGACCGCACTGGCCGTCGCGCTGGTGACGCCTGGCACGACCTCGACCGCGATACCGGCCTCGCCGCAGGAGACCAGCTCCTGACCGCCGTGTGCGAAGACGAATGGGTCGCCGCCTTTGAGGCGCACGACGGCCTTGCCGGCGCGGGCCCGATCGATCATCAGCGCGACGATCTCGTCGTGGGCCAGGGTGCATTTCCCCGGTGCACGCCCGGCGTCGATGACTTCGACGTCGCGCCCGAGCCGGGTCAGCAGTCCCGTAGGCGCGAGGCGGTCGTGGATGACGACGTCGGCAGCCAAGAGCCGGTCAAGGCCGCGGATGGTGATGAGGTCGTCCGCGCCGGGACCGCCACCGATCAGGACGACGTTTCCAGTCATGCCGGTAGCTCGGTCACGAGGCGGCTCCTACGCGTCGAGCCGCCCGGTACTGACGAGCGGCGGCGACGACGCGCTCGGCGGTTCCAGGCATGCCGCTCCAGTGGGTGTGGAGGTAGGAGGCGTGCACGTTGCCGCGGACGAAGCCTTCAGTGACGGCTTCTCCGCGCGTGCTCCACGTCCAGGCGTTGGATTCGGTTCCGCCGGCGCGAACAGTCGTGCGGTGGAACTCATGGCCGTGGACGCGCGTGCCCTCGGCCGCAATCGGCGAGTCCGTGCGGGCGACAGCCGTTCGGTAGCCGAGGACGAGGCGCCCGGTCATCGCAGTGTCTATGTCGAGGACGCCGCACATCCGTTGGCCGTCCAATGTGCGAGACAGGTAGAGCAGGCCCGCGCACTCGGCGAGGACCGGTGCGCCAGCGGACGCCAGCGCGGCGATTTCAGCGCGCAGCGCCTTGTTGGCGGACAGCTGCGGAGCGTGAACCTCCGGGAACCCACCACCGATAACCACGGCGTCCACTTCGGGCGGGAGCGTCTCATCGCGCAGCGGATCGAAGCCGGCGACCTCGGCACCGGCCCGGGTGAGCAATTCGGGGTGCTCGGCATACCCGAACGTGAAGGCCGCGCCGGCCGCCACTGCGATACGGGTAAGCGGCGCCCTTGCCGGCGCGGTCTCGGCCGCGGCTTCGGACAACTCCCCGACCGTGGCTGCGATCCGCAGCACCGCATCCAGATTGACGCTCTCGGCGACGACTGCGGCGAGGGCATCAACCGCGGCCTGCGCCTCGGGACGCCTCTCGGCGGCGGGGACCAACCCCAGATGGCGGGACGGGACAGTGAGCTCGTCCTGCCGATGAACAACGCCGAGCACCGGGATGCCCACCGGCTCGACCGCCGAACGCAGCAGGTGCGCGTGATACTCCGAACCGACCTGGTTGAAGATCACTCCGGCTAGTCGCACCCGCGGATCGAAGGTCAGAAAGCCGTGTATCAAGGCGGCGACGGACGAGCTGACGCCCGAGGCGTCCACGACGAGAACGACCGGGGCGTCGAGTAGTCGCGCGACGTGCGCGGTGGAGGCGAAGTCACCTTCCGCGCCAGCGCCGTCGAACAGTCCCATGACGCCCTCGATCACCGCGATGTCCGCAGGCGTGGGCAGGCGGGCCCCGTGGAGGAACAGCGGCACGATGCGCTCCTCGCCGACCAGCCATGGGTCGAGGTTGCGTCCGGCGCGTCCTGCGGCCAGGGCGTGATAGCTCGGGTCGATGTAGTCCGGACCGACCTTGTGCGGTGAGACGGCAAGACCACGCTGCCGAAGGGCGGCGAGCAGACCGGTCGCGATCGAGGTCTTTCCGTGACCGCTTCCGGGTGCTGCGATCACGACCCGAGGGATCGTCACCATTCGATGCCGCGCTGCCCCTTCTGGCCGGCATCCATCGGGTGCCTGATCTTGGTCATCTCGACGACGAGGTCGGCCGCGTCGATGAGGTCGGGGTGGGCGTCGCGGCCGGTGATGACGACGTGCTGGTGCCCCGGTCGAGTGGTGAGAGCATCGACGACGTCGGCGACATCGATCCAGCCCCACTTCATCGGGTAGGTGAACTCGTCCAGGACGTACATGCCGAAGCGCTCAGCCGCCAGGTCGCGTTTGATCTGCTCCCAGCCTTCCTGCGCGTTGGCGGCATGGTCGTCAGGATCACCCCGCTGAATCCATGACCAGCCTTCGCCCATCTTTTGCCAGACGACCTCGCCACCCTCACCGGTCTGCTCATGTAGGCGGCCCAGCGCGCGGAACGCGGCCTCCTCGCCGACCTTCCACTTGGCGCTCTTGACGAACTGGTAGATGCCGATGCCCCAGCCCTGGTTCCAGCCGCGCAGGGCAAGACCGAACGCCGCGGTCGACTTTCCCTTCATCGTCCCGGTGTGCACGATCAGCAGCGGCCGGTTGCGGCGCTGCTTGGTGGTGAGGCCGTCGTCGGGGATGGTTTCAGCTATGCCCCGGGGCATGGTCAGGCCGCCTCTCGATGCGAGCGCACGACGCCGGCGAGGCCGTCTGCGGAGAGCTCTTCAGGACGAAGGCAGACGGCGCCGAGAGCGTTAGCCAACGTCGCGGCGAGGCCGAGGCGAATCGGGCCGGCCTCGCAGTCGATGACGATGGCGGCGACGCCCTCGCGCCGCAGCAAGCCTGCGACCGCGAGGGGGTCGGCGCCTGTGGTGTGCCTGCCGTCGGTGACGAGGACGACGAGCGCGCGCCGACTTGAGTCACGAAGGCGCTCGCGCTCGAGCGTCGCGCGGACCTCTAACAAGCCGGCGGACAGCGGTGTGCGGCCGCCGGTCGGCAGGCTGTCCAGTCGAGCCGCTGCGGCGTCCACCGACGAGGTGGGCGGGAGCAGCAGTTCGGCCCGGTTGCCACGGAAGGTGATGAGCCCGACCTTGTCCCGGCGCTGGTAGGCGTCCAGCAGAAGCGACAGCACCGCACCCTTCACCGTGGACATGCGTTGCCGCGCAGCCATCGATCCGCTCGCGTCCACGGCGAAGAGTACGAGGTTGGACTCACGTCCTTCGCAGCGTCGCTCGCGGAGGTCGGCCCGCTCCAGGACGAGGCCGGCGCCGAGGCGTCCACGCCGGGTCTGGTGTGGCGCGCAGGCCATGAGGGTCGCGATGAGGTGGAGGTCCCGCAACGGCCGCTGCGGGACGCGGGCGCCGATGGTCCGCCCACCGTCGGTGTAAGCGCGCGAACGACGTCCTGGGGCGCCGCTTCCCTTGCCCGGCACTTCGAGGCGGCCGGTGCGGAAGGTAGCGCCAATACTGGCTACGGACTCTCGGCCACCGAAGCCAGCCGTGGCTTCGCTCGCCCGAGCGGAACCATCGTTGTCGCCGGCCGAGCTCTCGACCGGACCGTCCTCCGGCGCCGAGCCGGACCCGGGCGGCTCCGGGTCGGGTTCGTCGTCGCGTTCCGGCCCGAGTGCGTCATCGAGTCGCTGCTCGTCTTCGCTGCTCAGCCCGGGCGGGTCGAAGGGGTTGCGGCGACGGCGGTGCGGAAGCGTGAGGCGAGACGCTACCCGGATGTCCTCCCGTGCTACGTCCGCCGCCCCACGCCACGCGGCGTGTGCGGTGGCGGTCCGGGCGATGACGATGTCCGCTCGTAGCCCGTCCACGCCGAATGCGGCGCAGACAGCCGCTATCAACTGCAGCGCGGCATCGTCGAGGACGACCGATGGGAGCTGCGCCTGAGCCTTCGCGATTGCCTCGGCGAGAGCTTCTTGCTCGTCGCCGAAGCGCGCGACGAAGGCAGCGGGGTCGGCGTCGAAGTCCAGGCGCCGTCGTACGACTTCGGCCCGGAGCTCTGGTTCGCGGGGAGCGGCAACCTCGACGGTGAGCCCGAAGCGGTCCAGCAGCTGCGGCCGCAGTTCGCCCTCCTCGGGGTTCATCGTGCCGACCAGCAGGAAGCGCGCCGCGTGCTGGACCGACACGCCATCACGTTCGACGTAGTTGGTGCCCAACGCCGCGGCGTCGAGCAGCAGGTCGACGAGGTGGTCGTGCAACAAGTTGACCTCGTCGACATAGAGCACGCCGCGATGCGCCTGCGCGAGCAGGCCGGGCTGGAAACTCGTTACGCCCTCAGTAAGTGCACGCTCCAGGTCGAGTGATCCCGTGAGTCGGTCGTCGCTCGCACCGACGGGAAGTTCGACCAGCCGCGCCGCGCGTACCTCGGTCTCGGCGTCATGCGCGTGCGGGCCGTCCGGGCACCGCCGGTCGGGGGCCGACGGAAGGCACGAGAACCGGCAGCCCGAGACCACTTCAACGGACGGAAGAACCGCGGTGAGCGCGCGGACAGTCGTCGACTTCGCCGTGCCTTTCTCGCCACGAACGAGCACGCCGCCGATGCCGGGTGAGATCGCGTTGAGGATGAGAGCCAGGCGCATGTCGTCCATGCCGACGACGGCGCTGAACGGGAACAATTCCTGTGCGGATGGGGTGTACACACCACAGCCCTTCACCCGGCAGGTGTCCGCGCCTGCCGTCAGCGACGACCACTGGGCAGCAGCCCGATGGCACGGGTGTCGATGTCCTGGCTCCCGGTCTCTGACGGCGTCCCCGAGACCGGCCACAGTGGCGGGACCGCCCCGGACTTGGCCGCGTCACGCAAGCCGCACCGGTGTTCCACGACAGCCGTTCATCGGCGATCGTCTCACAGCGCTACTGCACACTGTTAGCCGTGCCCAACCACCCCGTCACCGTTGTCGGGATCGGCGCCGATGGCTGGGACGGGCTGAGCCCCAGCCGGGCCGCAGCCCTCTCGGCCGCGCAGGTGATCATCGGCGGACCACGGCAACTCGACCTGCTGCCGGAAGCTGTGACCGGTAAGCGGGTGCCGCTGCCCAGCCCCCTGCTTCCAGGGTTGGAAGTCGTTCTCGGCGACCACGCTGACACGTCGATCGTGGTACTGGCGAGCGGCGACCCGATGCTGCACGGAATCGGCTCGACCCTCGTTCGGTTGCTCGGGGCCGACCGGGTGACCGTGCTCCCCCATCCTTCGTCGGTGTCGCTCGCCACCGCTCGTCTCGGCTGGCCGCTGGACGACATGGAGGTGGTGAGCGCTGTTGGGCGTCCGCTTGACCTGTTGCACCCGGCTCTGCAACCCGGCCGGCGCGTCCTCGTCCTGGTCGCCGAACCGAGCGCGGCGGCCGACATCCGCACGCTGCTGAAGGGGCGCGGCTTCGGGTCGAGCCCGGTTACTGTCCTGGCCGATCTCGGCGGAGACGCCGAGTCGGTCGCGCCGGCAGAACAAGCGCCGCACAGCCGCTTGGCGATCGTGGCGATCGAGTGTGTGGCCGACCCGGACGCGATGCTGCTGCCCCGCACCCCGGGCCTGCCGGACAGCGCCTTCGAGCAGGACGGGCAGATCACCAAGCACGAGATTCGCGCCGTTGCTCTGGCCGCGCTCGGGCCCGTGCCGGGCCAGCTGCTCTGGGACGTCGGCGCGGGCTCCGGGAGCATCGCTATCGAGTGGATGCGCGTGCACCCAGCCAGCCGGGCGATCGCCGTCGAACCGCGTGCCGAGCGTCGCGACCGGATCGCTCGCAACGCGAGCGCGCTTGGTGTCCCCGGGCTGCAGATCGTCGCCGGTACGGCGCCGGCCGCGCTCGTCGACCTGCCGAGGCCGGACGCAGTCTTCGTCGGCGGCGCCGTCACCGTCGACGGCGTCGTGCCAACCTGTGTGAAGGCGCTCCCACCCGGGGGACGACTTGTTGCCAACGCCGTGACGATCGAGGGCGAGCAGGCACTCGTCGCCTGGCAGAAGCAGCTCGGTGGCTCGCTCACCCGCATCGCCGTCGAGCGGGCGGACGCGCTCGGTAGCTTCACCACCTGGCGACCGGCTCTGCCGGTCGTGCAGTGGTCCCTTCGCAAGTCAGGACACGAGCAAGAGTGACCGTCCACTTCGTAGGCGCCGGACCAGGTGCTGCCGACCTCATCACCGTCCGCGCGCAGCGGCTGCTCTCGGAGTGCTCGGTCTGCCTCTACGCCGGCAGCCTCGTTCCCGCCGAGCTGCTCGCGCAGTGCCCGCCCACGGCGACGTTGATCGACACCGCGGACTTGGACCTGAACCAGATCACCGAGGCGATCGCTGCCGCGGATGCCGACGGCAAGGACGTCGTCCGCCTGTGCTCTGGCGATCCAGCCGTATTCAGCGCCGTCGCGGAGCAGGCCCGGCGGTTGGATCGGCTCGGCATCGACTACGACATCACGCCCGGCGTCCCGGCTTTCGCTGCGGCCGCGGCCGCGCTGCGCCGTGAGCTCACGGTTCCGGAGGTCGGGCAGACGGTGGTCCTCACTCGGATCGCGCAACGGGCCAGCGCGATGCCTCCCGGGGAGGAACTCGCCGCACTCGGCGCGACCAAGACGACACTCGTCCTGCACCTTGCTGTGCAGCGCATCGACCAGGTCGTCGCCGATCTCGAACCGCACTACGGACTCGACTGCCCCGTCGCCGTCGTGGCATATGCGAGCCAGCCCGGTGAGATGATCCTTCGCGGCACGCTCGGCGACATCGCGGCGCAGGTGCACGCTGCGGGTATCAGGCGCACGGCCGTCATCATCGTCGGCAATGTGCTGGCCGCGGAGGGCTTCCGGGACAGTCATCTCTACTCGACGACCCGCGAGCGGAGCAGCAGCTCAGGCGTCTGAGGGGTCGCTCGCGCGTCGGCGGCGCAGCAGGTAGGTGTCCATGATCCAGCCATGCTCGGCGCGCAGTCGCGTTCGTACCTCCGCGATCTGGTCGGCGACTTCGTCGAGCCGTCCGGCGATGAGTGCTTGGTCGTCTGTGCCGAGGTAAGCGCCCCAGAAGACGTCCAGGCCTGGCTCGTCCAACACGGCGGCGGTGAAGCCGGAGTCGAGCATGACAACGGCGCTGTCCAGGCCCTCCGGGAGGCCGTCGGCAATGCGCCGGGCGGGAGTGATGTAGATCGGTTCCCCGATGCGGTTCAGCGGGATGCGGTGCGCGGCGGCCAGCGCCTGCACGCTCGTCACGCCAGGAATCACCGCATACTCGAACTCGACCACGCCGCTCGCGAGGATGCGGTCGATGACGCGCAGCGTGGAGTCGTAGACGGACGGGTCGCCCCACACCAGGAACGCGCCGACACCGTCGTCGGCGAGTTCGCTCGCCAATGCCATGCCGATGCGCCGGGCGCGAGCCTCGTGCCAGTCCTGCACGGCGCCTTCATAGGCTCCGCTGCTCAGTGACGGCGAGCGGTCACGCGGCGGCTCAGGGATCTCCACGACGCGAAAGCTCGGGTCGGTGACGTGACGCTTGAGGATCTCGTCTCGCACCGCGTTCAGGCCGGACTTCGCATCGCCCTTGTCGATCAAGAAGAAGACGTCCACCCGGTTGAGGGCCTGCACCGCCTGGACGGTGATCTGATCAGGGTGGCCGGGCCCGATGCCGACGACGAGCAATTCCCGCATTCGATCAGTCTCGCGTAACGCTCGTTAGTCTC
>Ga0207693_10000245_pt1 | contig 50171 bp, 45 predicted proteins | sample LARL81metaG_FD_184347 | JGI IMG/M metagenome (GOLD analysis project Ga0207693, IMG submission 184347) | Corn, switchgrass and miscanthus rhizosphere microbial communities from Kellogg Biological Station, Michigan, USA - LAR L8-1 metaG... | ecosystem: Host-associated > Plants > Roots >... | reverse complement strand
CGACGTAACAGCGGTCACGCGGTGCGCGGCGGTACGCGCAGGCGCGCCACCGCGCGCACGAATGCGCTCACCTCGCCCGCGTGGCGGTGCGCCTCGCGCCGCGGTCCGTAGCGCAGCTGGGCGTAGCGGGCCAGAAGTTCGCCGCCCTCGCGCAGCGGCGGTCGCGCGCTCTGCAGTACCTGGGAGTACTCGAGCGGCCCCTGATGCGCGGCGCGCGCCGGCACCACGCGCGCAAGCTTGCGGCACAGGCGCAGGTACGCGCGCGCGAGCTCATCGGGTCGCGCCGCGCGCGCCCCGCGGCCCATCTGCCAGCCGATCAGGGCCAGCCACGCGAGCAGCGCGCCCATGAAGGCCCACCCGAGGTAGCGCGCCTCGGGCGTGGGCACGCCGAGCCGCGCCAGCAGGTCCAGCTGGCTGGCGAGGTCGAACTTCACGATGTGATCGCCCCACCAGGCGTTGGCTGCATCCCAGCGCTGCATGAGCGCCAGCAGCCACGGTGAGCCATAGAGCAGCCGCTCGGAGGCGGAGAACGCCTGCGGCATGAGATCCAGCACGCCGCGGCGCAGGCGCTCGGGCGCCACCACGGCGGTCGGGTCCACGCGCGTCCAGCCGCGCCCCTCGAGCCACACCTCCGCCCAGGCGTGCGCATCGGCCTGGCGCACCTCGAGGAACTCCCCGACCGGGTTCCACTCGCCGCCGAGGTAACCGGTGACCACGCGCGCCGGCACGTGCGCGGCGCGCATCAGGGTGACGAAGGCGGAGGCATAGTGACCGCAGAAGCCCTCGCGCGTGCGGAACAGCAGCTCATCGACCGCATCGCGCCCCAGGGGCTGTGGTTCCAGCGAGTACACGAAGCCGCCGCTGCGCAGGTACCCGAGCACCGCGCTCACGTAGGCCGCGTCGCCGCCGGCGCGCTGGTACAGCGTCTGTGCCAGCTCGAGCGTGCGCGGGTTGGCGCCGGCCGGCAGGGCGGTGTCCTCGCGCCGGCCGCCGGGGTTGAGCGGCTCGAGCGCGCGCGTGTGCAGGTAGGAAACCGCCTCGTAGCTGACCGCCTCCATGACCGGGTCGGCCGCGAGCAGCTGGTAGTCGTAGGTGAGAAACACGCGCGCGGCGGGGGAGCGCGCGGGCAGGTCGAGCGCAAACCAGAAGCGCTGGCGCGTGGCCTCGAGGGCGACGCGGTAGTGCACCGCCTCGCCCAGGTACTCGGGCCGCTGGCGCGTGCGAAAGACCTCCGCCGGGCGCCGCCAGGTGCGCCCGTCAAAGTCGTGCAGCACCGGGCCGCGCCAGTAGAGCGCGGCGCCCGCGGGTCGCGGGCCGGCAAAGCGCACGCGAAAGGCGGTCGAGTAGTCGGCCACCAGCTGCATGATGCTGCCGGGTGTCATGGCATCCGACAGGCCGGTGAGCGCGGCGCCGCCGCGCGGAATCGCCCAGAACGCCCCCGGCAGCCGCGGGAAGAACAAAAACAGCGCCACCGCCAGCGGCGCGGCGATCAGCAGGGCCCGGCCGGCGAGGCGCACGGCGGCGCGCGAGCCGAGTGCGGGGGTGGCGATCGAGCCGATGGCCGCACAGCAGATCCACGCCTGCAGCGCGTACAGCGGCGTGCGCACCAGCTGCTGGCGGTCCAGGCAGGCGGCGAGCAGCAGGAAGAATCCGGCGCCCACCAGCACCAGCTCGTCGCGCGCGTTGCGCGTCTCCAGAAGCTTCAGCGCCGCCATCAGCAACAGCAGCGTGGTGCCGGCGGTGAGGCCGTTGAGCGTATGGAAGCGCGCCAGCACCACGGCCGCCATGCCGAGCGCTAACAGCGCGCGCGCCAGCGCACCCGGCAGCCACACGCGGCGGCGCGCGGCGGCGAGCCGCCACAGGATCAGGGCGAAGGAGGCGAGGCTCGCCCACGCCGGCACGCGATCCAGGTGCAGCAGCACCCCGCCGGCGAAGGCGGCGCACGCCCAGGCGAGCGGTCGCAGCGGCAGCACCGTGCGCGGCGCGGCCACTAGGGCGCCCCGCGCGCGGGTCCGAAACCCACCCGCGCCAGCGCCGCCAGGCAGCGGTGGCGCTGCTCGGGGCCGCGCGCCGGCGGCACCCGCGTGCCGGGCACCGTGAGGCCGTAGCGGTCCCCGGCGGCCTCCGCGTCCACGATCCAGCGTGCCAGCTGCGACAGCCGCGCCTCGGCCTCGGCGCCCGGCACCTGGGCAAGATCAAACAGCAGCAGCTCCGAGCCCGCCGGCTGGTACTCCTTCACCAACAGCGGCGCCTCGCGCGCATAGGCCTTCCAGTCGACCTGGCGCGGGGAGTCGCCGTCGCGAAACGGCCGCAGCCCGAGCCACTCATCGAGGTCGGTGCCGCTGCGGGGGCGCGCGCCGGTGCGCTGGGCATCCTGCGCCGGCGGGGGCAGCCGGCCGGCCGGGGCGGGATATACCAGCAGCTCGAGCGGCGTGTGCACCCAGGTCCACGCGCGAAACAGCCCGAAGGGGTGGGCACTGGAGATGCGCAGGCGCTCGATGCGCACGACGCCGCGCGCCTGCGGCGGCAACGGCAGCTGCAGGCGCAGGCGCGCGTGGGCGGCGGCCGCGCCCGTGACCACCGGGGTGTCATCAAGGGCGACCTCGAGCGCCAGGCGCTCGCCGGCGGCCCCGTTGCCCAGCACCACGTGCACCGCGGCCGGGCGGCCGGCAAACACCGCCGGCGCGCTCACCCCGAGCACGCTTACGCCGAGCAGGTTGCCGTGACACTGCTGCATCACCACGAGCGCAAAGGCGGCCAGCAGGAAGGTGAGGAACAGCGCCAGGCTGTTGGTGTAGTTCAGGCCCGCGAGCAGCATCACGAACGTGAGCGCCGCGAAGGCCACCCCGCCGCGCGTCGGCAGGATGTAGAGGCGCCGGCGCGCCAGCGTTACCGGCAGGGCGTCCTCGCCCTGGCGGCGGCGCACCCAGCGCGCCACGCGCGCCCGCAGTGCGCGCGCCAGGGGCTCGAGGGGATGCCAGCGCCGGGAGGCGCCGGCCGTGGCCCGGGCGCTCACCGCGTCAGGGCGGCACGGGCACGGCGCGGATCATCTCGCGCGCAAGGTCGGCCGCGTCGGTGCCGGCGGGGTCGCGCCGCTCGAGGCGGTGCGCCACCACCGCGGGCAGCACCGTCTGCACATCCTCGGGCAACACCGCGGCGCGGCCCTCGAGCAGCGCCCAGGCCTGCGCGGCGCGGATCAGACCCTGGCCGGCGCGCGGCGACAGGCCGAGCTTGAGGTCCTCGCGCTCGCGGGTCTGCGCGATGAGAGTCTGCGTGTAATCGAGCAGCGCATCCGCGATGTGCACGCCGCGCACCGCGCGCTGCACCCGCTGCACGGCGGGCGCCGACAGTGCCGGCGGGATCGCGGCCAGCAGCTCGCGCCGCTCCCCGCCGCGCAGCAGCGCCCGTTCGTGCGCCGCGTCGGGGTAGCCGAGCGTCACGCGCATCAGGAAGCGGTCGAGCTGCGATTCGGGCAGCGCGTAGGTGCCCAGCTGCTCGTGCGGGTTCTGTGTCGCGACCACGAAGAACGGGTCGGGCAGCGGGTAGGTGGTGCCGTCGGCGCTCACCTGGCGCTCCTCCATGGCCTCCAGCAGTGCACTCTGGGTGCGCGGGCTGGCGCGGTTGACCTCATCGGCCAGCAGCAGCTGGGTGAAGATCGGGCCCTGGCGGAAGTTGAAGCGCTGGCTCGCGCGGTCGAAGATCGAAACGCCGATGATGTCGGCCGGCAGCAGGTCGCTGGTGAACTGCACGCGCTGCCAGGCGAGCCCGAGCACGTGCGCCAGCGCGTGCGCGAGCGTGGTCTTGCCCACGCCCGGGACGTCCTCGATCAGCAGGTGGCCGCGCGCCAGCAGGCAGGCCAGGCACAGGCGGATCTGCGCCGGCTTGCCGAGGATCACCGTCTCCAGCGTTTCCAGCGCGCGCGCGAGGCTCGCAGCGTCCGCCTCGGTGCTCATCGGGGTGCTCACGGAGTCAGCATCGTGCGCACGCGCGCAAGCTGCGCGCTCAGGCCGGCCGCGGCGTGCTCCAGCTCCGCGGCCCGCTCACGCTCGGTGCGCACCACCTCCGGGGGCGCGTTGCGCACGAAGTTCTCGTTCGCAAGCTTGGCGTGCGTCTTGCCAAGGTCCGCCCGGGTCTTGGCGAGCAGCTTGCCGAGGCGCTCCACTTCGGCGCCGGCATCGATCAGGCCTGCCATCGGCACCAGGAGCGTGAGCGCGCCGACCAGCGCCACCGCCGCCTGCGGGGCGGGCGCGGCGGCTGCCAGGAGCGTGACGCTTGCCAGCCCCGCGAGCCGCTCGAGCAGCGCCCGGTGGCGCTCAAGGAAGGCCTCATCCTCGGCACTGGCGTCTTTGAGCAGCAGCGCGATGCGCTTGCCCGGGCTGATGTTCATCTCCCCGCGGATCTGGCGCACGCCGAGAATGACCGCCTGGATCCAGGCCGCCTCGCGCTCGGCCGCCGCGTCGGGGGGGAACTGCTCGGCGCGCGGGTAGGGCGCGAGCATGACCGTCGCCCCCTGCACGCCGGCGAGCGGGGCGATGCGCTGCCAGAGCTCCTCGGTGATGAAGGGCATGAGCGGGTGCAGCGCACGCTGCAGCGCCTCGAGCACCTCGCGCAGCGTGCGCTGGGCGCCGCGCTTGGCGGCGCCGCTCGCCGCCTCGGACTGCAGCACCGGCTTGGTCAGCTCCAGGTACCAGTCGCAGAAGTCGTACCAGGCGAACTCGTAGAGCGCGCTCGCGGCGAAGTCGAAGCGGTAGTCACGGAACGCGGCCGCGACGTTCTCGAGCATGCGGCCGAAGCGCGAGCGGATCCAGCGGTCCGCCACCGAGAGTTCCGCGGCGCCCGCGTCGGCCGGCTCGCCGGCCACCAGCGTCACGAAGCGCGCGGCATTCCACAGCTTGTTGCAGAAGTTGCGGTAGCCGGCGACGCGCGCCAGGTCGAAGCGGATGTCGCGGCTCGGCGCGCCGAGGGCCGCGAAGGTGAAGCGCAGCGCATCGGTGCCGTGCGCGGCGATGCCGGCCGGGTACTGCTTGCGCGTCGCCTTCTCGATCGCGGGCGCAAGCTGCGGCTGCATGAGTCCGCTGGTGCGCTTGGCGATGAGGGCCTCAAGCCCGATGCCGTCCACGATGTCGAGCGGATCGATGACGTTGCCCTTGGACTTGGACATCTTGTCGCCGTGCTCGTCGCGGATGAGGCCGGTGATGTACACCTCGCGGAACGGCACCTCGCCCATGAACTTCAGTCCCATCATCATCATGCGGGCGACCCAGAAGAAGATGATGTCAAAACCGGTGACCAGCACGCTGCCCGGATAGAAGCGCGCCAGCTCACCGGTGCGCTGCGGCCAGCCGAGCGTGGAGAACGGCCACAGCGCCGAACTGAACCAGGTGTCGAGCACGTCCTCGTCCTGGCGCAGCGGCAGCTGCGCGGGCAGGTGGTGCGCGGCGCGCACCTCCGCCTCGCTGCGGCCCACGTAGACCGCGCCCGCCGGGTCGTACCAGGCCGGGATGCGGTGTCCCCACCACAGCTGGCGGCTGACGCACCAGTCCTTGATGTTGCGCATCCACTCGTAGTAGGTGCGCGCCCAGTTCTCGGGCACGAAGCGGGTGTGTCCCTGCTCGACCGCGGCCAGCGCGGGCGCGGCCAGCGGGGCGATCTTTACGTACCACTGGTCGGTGAGATAGGGCTCGAGCACCGCGCCGCTGCGGTCGCCGCGCGGCACCACGAGCCGGTGTTTCTCGGTGCGCTCGATGAGGCCGGCACGCTCCAGTTCCGCCAGCACGCGCTCGCGCGCCACGAAGCGGTCGAGGCCCCGGAAGCGCGCCGGCACGGTGTCGGCGAGCGTCGCGCGCGGCGTGAGGATGTTCAGCAGCGGCAGCTGGTGGCGCGCGCCGATCTCGTAGTCGTTGAAGTCGTGCGCCGGGGTGATCTTCACGGCCCCGGAACCGAAGGCCGGGTCGACGTAGGTGTCGGCGATGATCGGTATGTCGCGCTCGGCGAGCGGCAGGCGCAGCGTGCGCCCGATGAGGTGGCGGTAGCGCTCATCCTCCGGGTGCACCGCGACCGCGGTGTCCCCGAGCATGGTCTCCGGCCGCGTGGTGGCGACGGTGAGGTGGCCGCTGCCGTCGCTCAAGGGGTAGCGCAGGTGCCAGAGGCTGCCTTCCTCTTCCTGGGATTGCACCTCGAGGTCCGAGAGCGCGGTGAGCAGCACCGGGTCCCAGTTCACCAGGCGCTTGCCGCGGTAGATGAGCCCCTCGGCATGCAGGCGCACGAACACCTCGGTGACGGCGCGTGACATCTCCGGATCGAGCGTGAAGCGCTCGCGCGACCAGTCCACCGACTCCCCGAGCCGGCGCATCTGCGCGCTGATGGTGCCGCCGGACTGCGCCTTCCAGTTCCACACGCGCTCGAGAAACTGCTCGCGGGTAAGGTCGGTGCGCCGCTGGCCCTGCGCGTTCAGCTGCCGCTCCACCACCATCTGGGTGGCGATGCCGGCGTGGTCGGTGCCCGGCTGCCACAGCACGTCCTCGCCGCGCATGCGGTGATAGCGGATGAGCGCATCCATCAGCGTGTGCTGGAAGGCGTGCCCCATGTGCAGCGTGCCGGTGACGTTGGGCGGCGGGATCATGATGCAATAGGGCGTGCCCCGGCCGCTCGGCGCGAACCAGCCATGGGATTCCCAACGCTCGTAGATGCGCCGTTCGATGTCCTGCGGCGCGTAGACCTTATCCATTGACAGCTGAGACTTTCGAAGCAGAGGGCGCGGGGATTATAGCGGCCCGGCCGCTTTCGGCCCGGATTGGGCGCCGGGGGGCGCTGCCGGGCGCTGCGCGCGGCTAGCGCACCCGCAGCAGCCGGGCGTGCAGGCGCTGCGGGCGGCGCGGGCGGCAGAAGCGCACGTGCCGAAACGCGCGCGCGTGGCTTTGCCCGTGGCGGGTCAGTGCCCCGCGCGCTGGATGAGGAAATCCGCGAGCAGCGGCGTCGGCCGGCCCGTACTGCCCTTCTGCGCACCGCTCTGGTAAGCGATGCCCGCGACGTCGAGGTGCGCCCATTTGAGTCCCTGGGTGAATTTCGCGAGGAAGGCGGCGGCGGTGATCGCGCCGCCGTCACGGCCGCCGACGTTGGCGAAGTCGGCGAAGTTGCTCTTCAGCGATTCCGCGTAGTCCTCCGTGAGCGGCAGCTCCCAGCAGCGGTCGTCGGCGCGTACGCCGGCGGCCAGCAGCTCCTGGATGAGCTTCTCGTCATTGCCCATGACGCCGGCGTGGTGGTGGCCGAGCGCCACGACGCATGCCCCGGTGAGGGTGGCGATGTCGACCACCGCGGCCGGGCGAAAGCGCCGCGCGTAGTGCAGCGCGTCGCACAGGATCAGGCGTCCCTCGGCGTCGGTGTTGAGGATTTCCACCGTGAGCCCGGCGGCGCTGGTGGCGATGTCACCGGGCTTGACCGCCTTGCCGCCCGGCATGTTCTCGACCGCGGCCACCAGGCCGACCACGTTGATCCTCAGGCGCAGCTGCGCCGCCAGGGTGAGCGCTGCGATCACGGCGGCCGCACCGCTCATGTCGAACTTCATCTCATCCATGCCCGGCGGGTCCTTGAGCGAGATGCCGCCGCTGTCGAAGGTCACGCCCTTGCCCACCAGCACCACCGGCGCCTGTTCCTTCTTGGCGCCCTGGTACTCGAGCACGATGAAGCGCGGCGGCTGGTGCGAGCCCTGCGACACGGCCAGCAGGCAGCCCATCTTCTCGCGCCGGATCGCCGCCCCGTCCAGTACCTTGACGCGCAGGTTCTTCTCGCGCTTGGCCAGCGCGCGCGCCTGCTCGGCGAGGAACAGCGGGGTGCACACGTTGGCGGGCAGGTTGGCCAGGTCGCGCTGCACGACGGCGGCGGCGGCGACCGCGGTGCCGTGGCTGAGCCCGCGCTCGGCCGCACCCGCCTTGCGCACCGGGCCTGCCAGTACCTTCTTCAGCGCCGGCGGCGCGGGCTTCTTGGCACTCTTCAGGTCGTTGACGCGATAGAGCGCCGCGCCGGTGAGCTCGGCGATCTGGCGCCCCAGGTAGTAGTCATCCAGCTGCTTGGCTTCCGGGCGGTCGATGGCGATGGCGCAGCTGCCGATGCGGGTGCGCGCCAGGGCCACGAGCGCGCTCTGGCAGGCGCGCCGCCAGCTCTTGCGCTGGAACAGCTTCTTGGTGCCCAGCCCGGTGAGCAGCACGCGCGAGGCGCTGAGGCCGGGCAGATCGCCCACGAGCAGCGTGTCACCGGCACGGCCGGCGAAGTCGCCCCGGTCGAGCAGCTTCTTCAGGCGTCCGCCGCAGGCGTTGTCGACGCTGCGCGCCTCGCCGCTGAGCTCGCCCTCTTCAAATACGCCAAGCACCAGGCACTCCACGCCGAGTGTCGCCAGGCTCTTGGTCCAGACGCCGAATTCCATCACGTATCCCCTTCCCGTTGAGGCGCGCTAGACTGTCATTTACCTTATTGAGCGCCTCGCTCCGTCGCGTGCTGCTGCCGCTGTGCATGCTGCGCGCCCACGGGTGCAAGCGCTGGCAAGTGTAACTCAAGAACCTGTCGGTTTTCCCGGCGGGCGAACGGGACCATCGGCAGTGGGCACTATCCTCGGTCGTTACATTTTTCGCGAGGTGATGCTGGCGTGGCTGCTGGTCACCGGCGTGCTGCTCGTGATCCTGCTTGCCTACCAGGTGGTAGGCGTGCTCGAGCGCGCGGCGGTCAACCAGTTCCCGCCCGACGTGGTGCTGCAGCTGATCTACCTGGGCGCGCTGCAGTACCTGTCGATCCTGCTGCCCGTGGGCCTGTTGCTCGGCGTGGTGCTGGCCTTCGGCCGCCTGTACGCGGACAGCGAGATGGCGGCCGCGCTCGCCTGCGGCGCGGGTCCCACCAACATCTACCTGCCGGTGGCGTTCTTGGCGGTGGTGGTGGCCGTGGGCCTTGCCTGGCTCACTCTGGTGCTCGCGCCCCAGGCCACCCAGCAGGCCCTCAGCCTGCGCCAGGCCGCCGTCCGGGCCGGGCAGTTCGCGCCCATCGTCGCCGGCAAGTTCCGCAGCTTCGCCGGCGGCAGCGCGGTGGTGTATGCACAGGATGTGAACCCCGACGGCACGCTGCACAACGTCTTCGTGGAGCGCAGCCGCGGGCCGCTGGTGCTGGTGGCGCTCGCCGAGCGCGCCCGCCACTCGGTGACCGCGGACGGCCAGACACACATTCTTACACTGTACGACGGGGAACGCTTCGAAGGGGTGCCGGGGAGTGCCGAGTTTCGCATCGTGCGCTTCGCCGAGCATGTCGTGCCGGCGCAGGTGCCGCCCATGAGCGGTGACGTGGTGCGCGATCTTGAGGCCCGCCCGAGCGTGGATCTGGCGCGCGCGGCCGAGCCGGCCGCGCGCGCCGAGCTGCAGTGGCGCATCGCCACCCCGCTCATGTGCCTGGTGCTCGCGCTGATCGCCGTGCCGCTCGCGCGCCTGCGGCCGCGCCAGGGGCGTTATGCGCGCGTGTGGGTGGCCCTCATCATCTTCCTGCTCTACACGCAGCTGATTTCCGTGGGCAAGGTGTGGATCGCGCACGGCACGTTGCCCGGGTTCCTCGGCCTGTGGTGGACGCATGCGGCCGTGGTGCTGTTGGCGCTGCTGGTGATCCTCGGGCCCCGCTTCGCCAACCGCCTGCGCTACCGGGTGCGTGGCTTGTGAGGGTCCTCGACCGCTACATCGTGCGCACCATCCTCGGTTCGGTGTCCATGGTGGCGGCGGCCCTGGTGGTGCTCGGCGCGCTCTTCACCTTCATAGATCAGCAGCAGGACATCGGCAGCGGCGGCTACACGGCCCTCGATGCCCTGTGGTTCACGCTGCTGAACCTGCCGCTGCAGGTGTTCGAGCTGCTGCCCATCACCGCACTCATCGGCGCGCTCCTCGGGCTCGGCACGCTGGCGCGCGGCAGTGAGCTCACCGTGGTGCGGGCCACGGGCATCTCGATCGCGTACCTGTCCGGTGTGTGCCTGCTCGCCGGCCTGGTGCTGATCGGGGTCGCGGTGGTGCTGGGCGAGTTTCTCGGTCCGACGCTGCAGCAGACGGCGCGCGAGCACAAGGCTTTCAGCCGCTTCAACAACGTCAGCGTCGGGGGCAGCGGCGCCTGGGTGCGCGACGGGGATCTCATTCTGCACGTGGCCGGGCAGTCCGGTGTCACCCAGTTCGGCGGCATGCAGATCTTCGAGCTGTCCCCGCACCACGACCTGGTGGCGCTCGGGCACGCGGGTTCTGCCACCGCCGGCGCCAAGGGCCAGTGGCTCCTGGGGGGCTACGCCGAGTCGCGCTTCGCGGGCAATATGGTGAGCAGCAGCGGCCCGGGCCAGCGTGTGCTGAACTCCAACGTCACCGCCGGCTTTCTCGGGCTGGCCATCGAAAACCCCGACCAGCTGACCAACCGGATGCTGTGGCGCCTCATCAGCTACTACCGTGCCAACTCCCTGGCCGACCGCGAGTATGTGTTCGCCTTCTGGTCGCGCATCGCCCGCACCGTGGCGGTGGCCTTCACGGTGCTGCTCGCGATCCCGTTCGTGCTCGGGTCGCTGCGCTCCGCCGGTGCCGGCACGCGCATGCTGATGGGGCTGCTGGTGGGCATCGGCTTCTTCCTGCTGCAGCGCCTGATCGAGAGCGGCACGGTCGTCTTCAACCTGAACCCGGTCCTGCTCGCCTGGCTGCCCACGGCGCTGCTCAGCGTGGTGACGGTCGCGCTGCTGGCGCGCGCCCGCTGAGGCGGGGCTCTCAGGGCGGGCCCGCGCCGCCAAGGTGCTGCGGCAGCGCGTCCGCGATCCTGACCCAGGGGAGCTTGTCGGCGACCCACACGTGCATCTGCGGCGCGAGTGGGGTGGGCTCATCGAGGCTGCCGAGCGTCACGTCGATCTCCGCATCGCGCGCCTCGTTGCGGAAGGTGAGCGCGGTGCCGCACGCGGCACAGAACCCGCGCAGCACGCGGGCCGAGGAGCGGTACTCGCTCAGGCGCCCCGCGGTGATGCGGAAGCCGGCGCGCTCGAAAGTGCCCCACGGCACCGAGGGTGAGCCGGCCGCGCGGCGGCAGCTCGTGCAGTGGCAGAAGCACAGGTTGCGCGGCACACCGGTGGCGAGGTAGCGCACTGCACCGCACAGGCAGCCGCCCGCATAGGCTGGTGTTGACATGGAATTAAGTTAGCACTCGTTGCCTCGCCGGGCCATTCAGTGAACAATCGCGCACCCTGTTATTCCCGCGAGGTCTTAAATGAGAGCGACGCTGTTTCTTCGGACGGTAGGCGCGGCGGTGCTGTTGGCCACGTTCGCGACGGCGCGCGGCGCCGACCTCTCCGTGCGCCTCGATGCGCGCCAGATCGCCCGCAAGCACGTGCACACCGACCTGACGCTCGCGGTCAAGGGCGGTGGTCCGCTCACGCTGGTCTATCCGAAGTGGATCCCCGGTGAACACGGGCCGAGCGGTCCGCTCAACACGCTCATCGGTCTGAGCATCCGCGCCAACGGCCAGCTGCTCACCTGGCAGCGCGATCCGAAGGAGATGTTCGCGATCAACCTCAACGTGCCCGCGGGCGTCACGCGCCTGGAGATCGCCCTCGACAGCGGGCTGCCGGTGGACAGCGGTGACTTTACCGCCGGCCCGACAAGCAGCGCGCAGGTCGCGGTGATCTCCTGGAACCAGTTCGTGCTGCTGCCCAAGGGGCGCGATGCGGCCACCCTCAGCACCGAGGCGGCGCTCATTCCGCCCGCGGACTGGAAGCTCACCAGCGCGCTGGACCTCAAGCCCCAGGCCGACGGCAGCGTGCAGCTGGAGAGCGCCACGCTCGCCCGCCTGATCGACTCGCCGGTGCAGCTGGGCCGCTTCGCCAAGCACATCGAGCTTGCAGGTTCCGCGCCTTTTCCGGAACTGAAGCACACGATTTCCCTGGTCGCCGACAGCGAGGAGGCGATGGTGGTGCCGGATGACTTCGCGGCCGGTTACGGCCGGCTCGTGGCGCAGGCCGGGATGCTGTTCGGCACGCGCATGTACCGTCACTACACCTGGATCCTGACGCTCTCGGATCACGTCGCGCACTTCGGCCTCGAGCATCACGAGTCCAGCGACGATCGGGTGGATGAGAACTCGCTCTCCGACGCGCCGCTGCGCGAGGGCGTGGCGGAGCTCTTGGCGCACGAGTACGTGCACAGCTGGAACGGCAAGTACCGCCGGCCCGCGGGCCTGCTGAGCCCGGATTACCAGCAGCCCATGGACGGCTCGCTGTTGTGGGTTTACGAGGGCATGACGCAATTCTGGGGCACGGTGCTGCCGGTGCGTTCGGGGCTGATTACCCCGGAGAGCTACCGCGAGATGCTCGCCAGCATCGCCGGCTTCTACGACATCCAGACCGGCAACCGCTGGCGACCGCTGGCCGACACCGCGGTGGCCGCGCAGATTCTCTATGGCATGCCGGCCGCGTGGTCCAGCAGCCGCCGTGAGGTGGATTTCTACGAGGCATCCGAGTTCCTGTGGCTGAACGTGGATGCGGAGCTGCGTGCCCGCTCGGGCGGGCGCGCCTCGATCGATGACTACGTGAAGCGCTTCTACGCCGGCAACGGCGGCGCCCCGGCCCTGAAGCCCTACAGCGAGGCCGACGTGTACGCGACCCTTGCGAGTGTGGCGCCGGGGGACTGGCGTACGCTCATCCACCGGCACCTGGATTCCCTCGGGCCGGCCGCGGTGCTCGACGGTCTCAAGAGCAGCGGCTGGCAGCTCACCTACACGGCGGCGAGGAATTCCTTCATCGATACGCGCGAGAAGCGCACCAAGAACCTGCACCGCGAGTGGTCGATCGGCATGATCATCGATGACAAGCATGTGATCGTGGACACCCTGGAGGATCGCGCCGCCGCGCGCGCCGGCGCGGGGGCGGGGATGACCATCCTGGCCGTCAACGGGCGCAAGTACTCCATCGAAGTGCTGGATGCGGCGATCGTGGCGGCGCAGGCGAGCAAGAAGCCGATCGAGATCATGGTTGAGAACGGCGACTACTATCGCGTGCTGAGCGTGCCGTACTTTGACGGGCCACGCTGGCCGCACCTGACGCGCCTCGAGGCTCAGCCGGACGTGCTCGCCGAGGTGCTCAAGCCCCGCGTCAACTGAACCTCGACCGCGGCTGTTGGGTATCGCCTGACTGAGGCGCAGACTAGGCGGCTCTGGGGCGTTGCCACCCGAGCCCCGCATGAGAATTAAGGGGAGAGACCTCATGAGGCAGATGGTTATCGCCGGGCTGCTGCTGGCGCCCGCCGCGGCGCTGGCGGCGAGCGCATTCGACGGCACTTGGAAGACGCGCCTGGACACGGTGAAAGTAACCGGCAAGGCGGATACCTTCGCGGTCGTGGACGGGATGTACACCTGCTCGAGCTGTGTGCCCCCGATCAAGGTGAAAGCCGACGGCACGGACCAGAAGGTAACCGGCCACGCCTACTACGACACCGTGGCGATCGTGGTGGTCGGTCCGAACTCCATCGAGCGCATCACCAAGAAGGGTGGCAAGCAGGCCGGCAGCACGACGCTGACCGTATCCAGCGACGGCAACACCCTCAACGGCCAGTTCAAGGACTACACCGGCGCCCAGGTCGCCACCGGATCGTTCAGCGAATCGCGCCGCGCCCCCGGACCTGTCGGCTCCAACGGCGTCTCCGGCTCCTGGCAGCCCAACCAGATCAGCAATGCCAACGACACCGCGACCACGATCGTGTACCAGATGACTGACGCCCAGTTCAGCTCGCACTGGAACGGTCAGAGCTACAACGCGAAGTTCGATGGCAAGAAGTACCCGGTGCACGGCGATCCTGGCCACACGCTGGTGTCGCTGAAGAAACTCGACGCCAACACGGTGCAGGAGACGGACTATCGCGCCGGCAAGGTGACGGACGAGATCCACATCGCCGCGGCCGCGGACGGCAAGACGCTCAGCGTGACGGACAAGGACGTCGAGCACGACCAGATCACCAGCTACACCGCCGACAAGCAGCAGTAGGGGCTGGCGCACGCGGCGCCGCGAAAATGAAGCTCCCGGCGCCGGTGACGGCGCTAGTGCCCGCGTTCGCGGCCCCGCTCTTTGTCAGGGAAGAGCCAGCAGTAAAAGCGGTCCGCGCGCAGGGGGTTGTCCGGCAACAGCTGCCCCACCACCGAAGTCCCGCGCGGCGAGGCGGCGCGCTCGAAGGACTGATTCTGCAGATCGTGGGCGACGAGTTCCTGCGCGCCCTGGTCCTCGAGAATCTGCGCGGCGCGTGAGGTCTCGAGATCCCCGCGCGGATGCACGGTGACCGTCGCGGCGCTGCCGGCCGCCACGCGCTCGGCGAGCGTCTCGGCGAAGGCGCGCTCATCGTCCTGGTCAAAGAGCGTGCGGAAATACTGCACGAACTTGTCCTGGGCGCTCGCGGCGGGCTGCACCCCGGCGCGCCCCTGTTCGTGGCGCGCGGTCAGCTCCACCCGGTCCGTCGGGAAGCCGTCGCGCACCAGTTCGGTGCGCACCTTCTCGGCCTCGCTGAACTTGCCGAATACGGCCAGCAATACAGCACTCATGTCCGTTTCTCCTCAGCTGTGTGCCAAGTGAGTCGCTGAAGCCACGCGGAAAATTCTACGCCCGGCTGCCCCGAGGCGAGTCCCGTGTTCCCGTCGGTGGGCGCTGACACGGCCGTGGCGCGCTGCCACGCCCGGGGGAGGGTAATTCACGCCCCGGGCTCGTAGGATGCCCACATGCCCGTCAGATCGCGCCGGGGACGGCCGCCACACGCGGACCTTTTGACGCCGACCGAATGGCGCATCGTGCACGCGATCCAGCACGGCATGAGCAACCGCGAAATTGCCAGGCGCCGCGGGGTCAGCCTCGATGCGGTGAAGTATCACGTCGCCAATGTCGTGGCGAAACTCGGGCTTGCCAACCGCCAGGCGGTGCGGCGCTGGTTTCGGACCCCGGCGGGCAGCGCACTCAGTCGGGAGGGTAAAACGATGAGCACGAACCTCAATCTCGGGCCGCTGCTGCAGATCTCGCGCAGCGTGCGCGACATCAAGGAATCCGAGGCCTGGTACGGCAAGACCCTGGGGCTCAAGCACCTCTACAGCTTCGGCGACCTGGCGTTCTTCGACTGCGGCGGCACGCGGCTGTACCTGCAGGCACAGGCGGATCCCGGACCCGAGTCGGGGCTGTACCTGCGCGTGGCGGATATCCGTGCCGCGTATGACACGCTCAGCGCGCGCGGCGTGCAGTTCACGGCCGCGCCGCACCTGGTCCACCGCCACGCCGACGGCACGGAGGAGTGGCTGGCGCACTTCAACGATCCTGAGGGCCGGCCCCTCGCCATCATGGCGCAGGTGAAGCCCTGAGGAGGCGAAGGCCGCCTGCCATGCCCGTGTGCCAGGCGCCCGTCAGCGCGACCGGGCTGGGCACCTGAGGCTACGGTTTGGCCGGCTTGGCGGGCTTCGCCGCCTTCTTGGCCGGCTCGGGCAGCGGCTTCAGCAGATCACTGATGGGGGTGAAGATCGCGGCGTACTTGTAGTCGGGGATCTCGAACTCCCAGCCGCCCAGGCGGTCCTGCAGGCGCTGGGCTTCCTCGGCCGTGCCCGGCGCGGTGGAGTGCGCGCTCAGCATGATCAGGGCACGCGCGCCGTCCTTGCGCCCGGTGACCTCGACCTCCAGGCCGTCAAAGGTGCGGTAGATGGCGTGCGAGGCTTGCGCCTGAGGCGCGGCAGCGCTCTTGGCGACGTCCTCCAGGGTGAGGCCGCTCAGCGCTGTGGCGAGCACGTCCGCGGCACCCGCGCTGCTGAGCTCGCGGCCCTTGGGCAGCGGCGTCACCGTGAAGTTGGCGTCCTCCTTCTTCTGCCGCGCGGCGCCGTAGGGCGCCACGTCCAGCGGGCGCTGTTCGATTTCGCGCACGCGCTCCGCCGGCAGGTCCAGCAGCGAGCGCTGCAGCCATGCCTTGGGATCGGCATCGACGCTCAACGCCGGAGCCGCGAGCAGACTCTGCTCGGAGTTGGCCACGCGCACGTACCCGGACTTGGCGCTCGAGGGCTTGCCCACGATGAGGGCCCAGCTGCGCGCCGGGGAGACCACCTCGACGCGCGTGCCGGTCGCCTTCGGCGTGGTCACGTCCTCGACGCCGAGCTGCGCATAGTTGGCGGGCAGGCGGGTCTTCTCCTCGACGACGTCGAGCGTACCCAGGTCAAGGAGCAGCTTGCGCACCTTGCCAAGTTCCGCCGGCCAGCCGCGCTCGGCGACCATCCACTCGCTGGCTTCCTTCTTCAGCGTGGCATGCGTGTCATCGGCGCGCCGCAGGCGCACCTCGGTCACGGTATTCACCCCGTGCTCCAGCCCTGGCAGCACCGGGTCCCCGGTGAGCGTGGCGCGCTCCAGGTGGCGTAGCGAGGAGAGCCAGATCGCAAAGGCGATGACGGCTACGGCGGCGACCAGCAGCCATGCGACGCGGCGTGCGTTCATGTGAGGCTCTCCCCGGGGGCAGGCCGGGCGCGGCGCCCCCGGCGCCGCCACACGGCGATGAGCAGTGCCAGCGCGGCCAGCAGCGCCGGCACCGCGATGATGTTGATGATCTTCAGCGCCGTGCCGAGGTTCTTGATGTTCTCATCCAGCCCCGCGCGCACCGCGCGCAGCTCCTTGCGGATGCGCAGCTTCTCGGTCTGGAAATGCTCGATCTCCTGCTCCTGTTCGGGGGTGAGCAGCAGCGCGCCACCCTGCTTTTCGCCGCCCTTCGCCTGCAGCGCGGTGAGCTTTTCCTCGGTGTCGTGCAGCTGTTGCTCCAGCTCCTGCTCCTTGGCATGGAAGCGCTCGTTGGCGGCGCGCCGCAGCTTCTCCACGCGCTCGAAGGGACGCGTGAAGGAGGCGCGGCCGCGCACGCTGATCAGGTCGGCGCTGCCGGCGAGGTTGTCGAGCGCGTTCTGCACCAGGTCGCCGTTGCTTGCCCAGGCCTGCGTCAGGCGCTGGCCGAAGAAATCCTGCGAGCGCACCCACAGGAAGTCCGACAGCATGTCCGCGTCGGCGAACACGATGAGGTTCAGCGGCTTGGCCGAGACCTTGAGGTCCAGTTGCCCGGCCGGCAGGGTGACGCCCGCCGGCGGCCCCTGCGGAAAGGCGGTGTGCACGCTGCCCGTGACGCGCGCGGCCAGCGTGTAGCGCTGACCGCTCGGCTTGAAGCCATCCAGCAGACTGGCGGGATCCAGCAGCATGCGGAAGCGCTCCACGGGCAGCAGTTGCGCGTCCGTGCTCGATTGCAGCAGCGCTTCAAAGTGCGTCTTGGCGTCCTTCACCGGCTCCAGCGCGCCGGCGGTGGCCAGGTTGATGTTGGACAGTCCGGCCGTGATCACATCGTCCGGGCCGAAGCTGTCCTTGTCGAGGCCCAGCACTCCCAGGTGCAGCACCGGTTGCTCGCCCTGGCGCATGGTCACCGACATCGCGTGGCCGCGATCGGCTACCACCAGTGCCGGGTTGAACTGCACGCCCCAGGCGTTCAGCAGCGCTCCGAAATGCGAGGAGCGGTCCGCCGTCATCGCCGCCATCGGGTTGCGCGGGTCGGCAGCGGCAATGTCGGCCTCGGCGAGCGGATCGACAAACACCAGCACGTGACCGCCGCGCAGCGCGTACTGGTCGATCGCGAACTCGGTCGCGGGCGAGAGCGCCTTCGGGTGCACCACGACCAGTACGTTGGTGTCCGGGTCGATCTTGGCCGCGGTCGGTTCCAGCGGCCGCACGTCGAACAGCTGCTTCGCCTCGCTGTACACCACCCACGGCTCACGCATGCGCCCGCCCTGGGGTTCGTAGGCGGCGTCCATCGGCAGGGACGACAGCCACGCGACCACGGGCTTTTTGGGATTGGCGAGCTGGTAGACGAGCTTGACGACGTCGTACTCGAGGAACTGTTCCTTGTTGGGGTCGAAGAACTCTATGGTGGCGTGTCCGTCGGTGGCATTGGTGCCGGCGAGTCCGAAGTAGAACTGGCTGCCGGCCGCGCCCACCGGGGCGCTGCGCACGCCCAGCTCCGCCGCGCGGTCCTCCTCTTCCGAGAAGGGCTGCGGATCGATCACGTGCAGGTGCAGCTTGCCGTTGGAACGCGCCGCGAGCTCCTCGAGAAATTCCCGCACCCGCGTGCCGTAGGTCTTCAGCTGCGGCAGCTGCTGGGCGGTCTTCTCGGAGTAAAAAAAGTAAAGGTTGATGGGCTCCTTGATGCTCGCCAGGATCCGGTCGGTGCCGGCGGCCGTGGTGTAGAGCCGGTTCGCCGTGAGGTCCAGCCGCCAGCCGCGCAGTGAGGCGTTGAACAGCACCGTGAGGCCGATGAACAGCAGCGCCAGTGCGAGCAGCGCGCCGCCACCTAAGGTTGAGCGTTTAATCATGGTCCTAGTCCGCTTTGCGCAGCTCGAGAGCGATCGCGGTCGCGAGCAGGAAGAAGCCGATCAGCATGGCGAAGTACAGCAGGTCGCGCAGGTCGATCACGCCCTTGGCGATCGACTCGAAGTGGGTGAGGAAGGAGAGCGAGGCGACCGCGTCGACGAGCACCTGCGGGGCCCAGGAGCGGAACAGGTCGAGCACCATCGGAAAACCGGCGAGCAGGAACGCAAAGCACGCGACCACCGCGAGAATGAAGGCCACGACCTGGTTGCGGGTCAGGGCCGACATGCACGAGCCGATGGCCAGGAAGCCCCCCGCGAGCAGCAGGCTCCCGAGGTAGGCGGCGAGGATCGCGCCGTTGTCAGGTTTGCCGAGGTAGTTGACCGTCAGCCACAGCGGGAAGGTGAGCGCGAGCGCCAGCGCCGTGAACAGCCATGCCGCCAGAAACTTGCCGACCACGGCGTCCCAGAGCGTCACCGGCTGGGTCAACAGCAGCTCGATGGTCCCGGACTTGCGTTCCTCGGCCCACAGCCGCATCGAGATCGCCGGGATCAGGAACAGGTACAGCCAGGGATGGAAGGTGAAGAACGGATCCAGGTCCGCCTGGCCGCGCTCGTAGAAGCCGCCGAGGTAGAAGGTGAAGGACCCCGCCAGCACCAGGAAGATGAGGATGAAGACGTACGCGAGCGGCGTTGCGAAATAACTCGCAAGCTCGCGGCGCATGATGATGCCCACGTTGCGCATGGTGCGTTCTTTCCTCAAGCGGTAATCGTGCGGAACACCTCATCGAGGCGTCCCGATTCCAGGTGCAGATCCTGCAGGCGGATGCCCTGCTGCGCGGCCAGCTCCGAGACCGCCGCCAGGATCATGCTGCCCGAGCGCGGCAGCGCCGTCAGGCGGGCATCGCGCTCGCTCACCTCGACGGCGGCCACCATCGGCAGCGCGCTCAGCGCCTCGCGTGCCGCCGCCAGCTGCGCCGGTGCCTCGAGCTGCATTGATACCGCGTTGTGATAGCGCGAGCGCGCCGCGAGCCCGGCCGGGGTGTCATCGGCGACGATGCGGCCTCGGGCGATGACGACGGCGCGGGTGCACACGGCATCGACCTCTTCGAGGATGTGCGTGGAGATGACGATGATCTTGTCGCGCGCCATCTCGTTGATCAGCGTGCGCACCTCGTGCTTCTGGTTCGGGTCAAGGCCGTCGGTGGGCTCATCGAGGATGAGCACCGGGGGGTCGTGCACGATCGCCTGCGCCAGGCCGACGCGACGCCGGAAACCCTTGGAGAGCGTCTCGATGGTCTGCTCCTGCACCCCGCCCAGCTGCAGGTGCTCGACGACGTGCGCCAGCCGCGCCTGGCGGCGCGCGCCCTCAAGGCCGCGCACGTCGGCGATGAAGGACAGGAAGGCGCGCACGGTCATCTCGCCGTAGCTGGGTGCGCCCTCGGGCAGGTAACCGAGGCAGGCCTTGGCGGCGAGCGCATCGTTCACCACGTCGTGTCCGCAGATGCTGGCGCTGCCGGCGGTGGGAGTAACGAAGGCCGCGAGCATGCGCATGGTGGTGGTCTTGCCCGCGCCGTTCGGGCCCAGAAAGCCGAGCACCTCGCCCGGTCCGACCGTGAAGTTGACATCATCCACGGCCGTGAGTGAGGCGTAGCGTTTGGTCAGGTGTTCGGTCTTGATCATGCGTTGGGCTCTAGATAGAAGTGCGTTCGCAAAAGTTCCCGGCGTTTTTTCGGCGCGCGATTGTGAGCGTGCACGGCGGAGGAATTCAACTTCCCGGAAATTCCTCTGTAATAACTTGCTGTTAACCTCGATACCTGAGGTGGTACCGAGGAGCGCTGCCGGCGGGCGCGTCATGCATCCGCCACGGGCGCGTCACGCCCTGGTCAAGCGAGCCACGGACACTGGTGCCCCGGAGGCTTCTGCCGAAGGGTGCACTGATGCAGGTAATACCTTTCCCCGAACCGCGGCGCGCACGGGCCAGCGCTGCGGAGGATACCTTGACCGGGCACCTGGAAGTCGAGCGCGGGGCACCCTTCTGTGCCAATCCCGGCTGCGCGCTGCACGTGCGCCTGGTGGATGCACAGGTCGAAGGCGGCGGCAACTGGGTGACGCTGCCTGACGGGCGCACCTTCGGCCGCAACCGTTTCGGCCACGCGCTCCTGTGCGATGCCTGCGGCACGCAGCGCGGGCCGGTACGGATCTCGCCTGCGCCTACAAACTGAAGCGCCGCCGCGCCCGCCAGTAGAGGATGCACAGCGCGCCGCCGAGCATGCCGCCGAGATGGGCAAAGTGAGCAACCCCCTGCTCAGTGCCGGTAATGCCGAAGATCAGCTCGACCAGCGCGTACAGGGTGACGAACAGCCACGCCGGCAGCGGTATCGGAATCGGGATCAGGATGAGGCGCTGCTTCGGGAAGTACCAGGCGAAGGCCAGCAGTACCCCAAAAACCCCGCCGGAAGCCCCGAGCACCGGTGGGCCGCCGCTGCCCTCCACGGCGAGCTGCGTCAGCGCTGCGGCGAGCACGCACACCAGGTAGAAGATGACGAAGCGTCGCGCCCCCCAGTACGCTTCCAGCGCGCGACCGAACATGTACAGCGCAAACATGTTCAGGAAGATGTGCCCGATGCTGCCATGCAGGAAGGCGTAGCTGAGCAGCTGCCAGGGGTGGAACGCGGCGCTGTCGTGGGGCCACAGTGCGAACAGGGTCCGCAGCGTTTCGCCGAAGTACTGCTGCAGCACGAATACGCCGACGTTGATGAGGATCAGCGCGCGCGTGGCGGTCGGAATGTTGGCGAACATGCGCGGATACTACCGGTGTCAGATCCGGCGCTGCAGGAATACCAGATCGAGCCAGCGGCCGAACTTGTAACCGACCTCGCGCAGGTGGCCGCTGCGTTCAAATCCCAGGCGCTCGTGGAAGCGGATGGAGGCGGCGTTGTCGGCATCGACGCCGGCCATCATGACGTGCTTGCCGAGCGCGGCGGCGCGCGGCAACAGGGCCTGCACCAAAAGGGTGCCGACTCCCTGGCCGCGGCCGTTGGCACGCACGTGCACGGAGTGTTCGACGGTGAAGCGATACCCGGGCCAGGCGCGGAAGTCACCGAAGGTGGCGAAGCCCGCGACGCCGTGCGCATCACGCGCCGCGAGCACCGGATAGCCCTGGGCGGTGCGGCTGCGCCACCACTGGCGGCGCTCCTCCAGCGTCACCGGCACATCCGAGTAGATCGCGGTGGAGGTCGCGATGACGTCGTTGTAGATCCCCAGCAGACCCGCAAGGTCCGCTTCGGTCGCGTCGCTGATCTGGAGTGGGGCGCCCATGCGCCCCGCATCTTAGGCTGCGCGCAGCGCGGTGCGCAGGAATTCGATCAGCGGCGGGCGGGTGCTGTGGCAGACGTTGAAGCGCAGGCACTGGCTGGCTGCGGCTTCCGGCGAAAACAGCGCCCCGCGCGCCAGCAGGATCGACTGATCGCGGGCGCGGCGCACCAGCTGCTCGACGGCGGTGGCCTCCGGCACGCGCCCCCAGAGGAACATGCCCTCGCCGGGCCCGCTGTCGAACGTGATGCCCGCGGACTCCAGCGCCGCGCGCGCGTCGCGCCGCATGCGCTCCAGGCGCAGCCGCAGGCGCTCCACGTGGCGCTTGTAGCGGCCGCCATCGAGTACCTCGGTCACGAAACTCTCCAGCAACGCGGAACCGGAGAGCACCGAGAGTACCTTGCGCTCCACCAGCTGCCCGATGAGGGCGGTGTCGGCGGCGACGTAGCCGACCCGCAGCGAGGGGCCGATGAGCTTGCTGAAGCTGCCGACGTAGATGACATGGCGCAGGCCGTCAATCTGCGCCAGCCGCACCGCCGGTCCCTGGTGCAGGTCCCCGTACACGTCGTCCTCCACGATCGCGAAGCCGAACTGCTCCGCGAGCGAGAGAATGCGATGGCAGTGTGCGGCGTCCGCGCTCGAACCGGTCGGATTGTGCAGCAGGGTCTGCATGAAGAAGGCGCGCGGCCGATGCGCGCGGCAGGCGGCTTCGAGCACCGCAAGATCCGGTCCGGCGCTGTGGCGCGGCACCGGGATGAGCCGCACGTGGTGGGCGCGCAGCTGCTCGAACAGTACGAAGTAACCCGGATCCTCCACCAGCACCGCATCGCCGGGTGAGAACAGGATGCGCGCCAGCAGGTCAAAGGCCTGCGAGGCGCCGAAGGTGGTCATGATGTTGGCGGTTCCGGCGGCGATGCCGTTCTGCACCAGCCGTGCGCCGATGTGCTCGCGCAGCTCGATCAGCCCCTGCGGCGGGCAGGGCAGCCACGGCTGGGCGCGGCGCTTCTTGACCAGTCGCGTCAGCTCGCTCGCCGGCACCGCCTCCAGCAGCCAGTTCTCGGGCAGGAACCCCGAGCCGGCCGGGATGAGATCCGTGCACTCGGCGAGCGTGAGCCGCGCCAGCCCGATGGCGTCGGTGCCGGCATCGGGGAGCGCCTCGACCGCCGCCAGCGGCGCCGACAGGCGCTGCTGGGACACGAAGAAGCCGCGCCCGGCGCGCGATTCGATCAGGCCGCGGGCGACCAGACGCTCGTAGGCGTCAACGACCGTGAAGGGGCTCGCGCCGATCTGGCGCGCGAGCCGGCGGATCGAGGGCAGGCGCGTTCCCGGGCTGAGCTGACCCTGGCGCACCAGCAGCGTGAGGCGCTCGCAGATCTGCTCCACCAGCGGTACGTCGGATTCGCGGCTCAGCTCGAACATGGCGTCGGTGTTCCCGTGGCGCTACTTCACCATGACGACGGCGGTCGCGACCAGCGCCACCGCCATCATCGCGTTGAATACCATGCGCACGGGCGGCGCGGCGAGAAAGTTCTTCAGCGAGCTGCCGAACAGCGCCCAGGCGGTCATGCACGGAACGCCCACGACCTCCATGACGGTGGCCATGTAGGCGCCGCGCAGCAGCAGGCCGAGCTCCTGCGGCAGGAACAGCGTCGCGGAGGTGATCGACATGACCCAGGCCTTCGGATTCAGGAACTGAAACATGGCGGCCTCCCAGAACCTCACCGGGCGGCTCGAGCCGCCGGCCGCCGAGTCGCCGCTGCGCAGCAGGTGCCAGCCGAGGTACACCAGGTACGCGGCTCCGGCCCAGCTCAGCAGCGTCTGCAGCGCCGGCCAGTGGCTGAACAGCGCGCTCAGCCCCAGGCACACCGCCAGCAGCTGCACCACGAAGCCGAAGACCACGCCGAACAGATGCGGCAGCGTGCGCCGGAAGCCGAAGGTGGCGCCCGACACGGTGAGCATCACGTTGTTGGGTCCGGGCGTGATGGACATGACGAATGCGTAGGTGATGAACGGCAGCGGGTCGGGCACGGGATACTCCGGGAGGAAATCGTCCGTGCAGGATGACGCAGGCGGGCACGGCGGCACAGATACGCCCGCCGCCCGCGCGCCCTGACTGTACCGGGGTGCGCGCCGGTACGGCCCCGACTATCATGCCCTGCATGACGGATGCATTTATCTGCGACGCGGTACGCACCCCGATCGGCCGCTACGGGGGAGCGCTCGCCGCCGTGCGCGCCGATGATCTGGCCGCGATTCCGATCGCGGCGCTGCTGAAGCGCAATCCGTCGCTCGAGCCCGCCGCCGTCGATGAGGTGCTGCTCGGCTGCGCCAACCAGGCCGGGGAGGACAACCGCAACGTCGCGCGCATGGCGCTGCTGCTGGCGGGCCTGCCGGCCTCGGTACCCGGTGCGACCATCAACCGTCTGTGCGGCTCGGGGCTGGACGCGCTTGCCATGGCCGCGCGCATCGTGCGCGCCGGGGAGGCGGAGGTGGTGATCGCCGGCGGCGTGGAATCGATGTCGCGCGCGCCCTTTGTGGTCCCCAAGGCGGAGGCGGCGTTCAGCCGCGCGGCCGCGATCTACGACAGCACGATCGGCTGGCGTTTCGTCAATCCGCGCCTCGAGAAGCTCTACGGCACCGACTCCATGCCGGAGACCGGCGAGAACGTGGCCGCACAGTTCCACATCGGGCGCGCCGACCAGGATCGTTTTGCGCTGCGCAGCCAGCAGCGCACCGCCGCCGCCTACGGACGCGATTTCTTCGCCAATGAACTGCTGGCGGTTGAGATCCCGCAGCGCAAGGGCAGGTCGGTCAGCATCACGCGCGATGAGCATCCGCGCCCGGAAACCACGCTGGAACAGCTGGCGGCGCTCGCGACCCCGTTCCGGGACAATGGCACCGTGACCGCGGGCAACGCCTCGGGCGTCAACGACGGCGCCTGTGCGCTGCTGGTCGCATCCGCAGAAGCCGCGTTACGCCTGAACCTCACGCCGCGTGCCCGTATCGTGGCTGCCGCCACTGCCGGGGTCGAGCCGCGCATCATGGGCATGGGCCCGGTGCCGGCCACGCGCCGGGTACTCGCGCTCGCGCGCCTCACGCTCGAGCAGATGGACGTCATCGAGCTGAACGAAGCATTCGCCTCGCAGGCGCTCGCGGTGCTGCGCCAGCTCGGGCTGCCCGATGATGCCGCCCACGTCAATCCCAACGGTGGCGCCATCGCGCTCGGGCATCCGCTTGGAATGTCAGGGGCGCGCCTGGCGACCACCGCCACCTGGCAGCTCGCCGCCGTGCGCGGCCGCTACGCGCTGTGCACCATGTGCATCGGCGTCGGCCAGGGGATCGCGCTGCTGCTCGAGCGCGTCTGAGCGGCGCGCGCTTCAGCGCATCCAGGGCAGGTGGTCGAGGTCGAGATTGCCGCCGCTGAGCACGATGCCGATCCGCAGGCCCTTGAGCGCCGGCGGTGCGTCGCGCACCGCCGCGTAGGGCACGGCCCCCGAGGGCTCCACGATGATCTTCAGCACCTCCCACAGCTCGCGCATGGCGGCGACGATCGCCTCCTCGGAGACCGTGAGGATGTCCTCGACCCGGCGTTGGATCTCGGCGAAGGTGCGCGGGGCGAGCGCGCCGCGCAGACCATCGGCGATGGTCTGCGGATGCACGCTCGGCTGCAAAGTGCCGGCGTGCAGCGAGCGCGCTGCATCGTCGGCGCCTGCCGGCTCGACGCCGAGGACGCGGATTGCCGGCCGCAGCGTCTTGGCCGCGACCGCGCAGCCACTCAGGAGGCCGCCGCCGCCCACCGGGCACAAGATCACGTCCAGGTCCGGGACCTGCCTCAAGAGTTCGGCCGCCACGGTGGCCTGGCCCGCCATCACCATGAGGTTGTCGTACGGGTGCACGAAGGCCGCTCCGGTGCGCTCGACCAGCTCGCGCGCGGCGCTCTCGCGCGCCGCCAGCGTGGCCGCGCAGTAGCTGATCTCGCCGCCGTAGCGGCGCACCGAGGCACGCTTGGCTTCCGGGGTGTTGTCGGGCATCACGATGTAGGCGCGGATGCCGCGCAGGCGCGCCGCGCGTGCCAGGGCGGCGGCGTGGTTGCCCGAGGAATGCGTCGCCACGCCGCGGCGCGCCTCGTCCTCGCTCAGCGCAAACACCGCGTTGGCCGCGCCGCGTGCCTTGAAGGCACCGCATTTCTGGAAGGTCTCGCACTTGAAAAACAGCCGCGCGCCGGCCTGCGCGTCGAGCGTCTCGCTGGTGAGCACCGGCGTGACATTGACGCGCCCGGCGATGCGCTGGCGCGCCTCCTCGATCAGCTCCCAGGTGAGCGGCGCGGTCGGTTCGGTCATTTGCGCGCGAGCATGGGCAGCCCCGCACGGGTGGTCAAGTCACCCTCGCGGTGGGCCTTAGGGAGCGTTGCGCGCGGCGATACTGCTGCGCAGGTTCTGGGCGTCCAGGCGCGCCAGTGCCGCATTCACGTCCACCGGCGCGGGGTCCTCGCTCGAGCGCACCGCCGTGGGTGTGCTCTCGTGCAGCAGCGCGAGGATGGCCTGGGGTGCCAGGCGGGCCGGGGCAGCCGACATCAACAGGGCGATCACCCCGGTGACTTCGGCTGCGGCAACCGAGGAGCCGGACTCGAAGTCGTACTGGCCCGCGGGCCGCAGCGTCATGACCCGTTGCGAGGGGGCCGCGAGCGCGCCGGCCGGCAACGCGTGTTCGCTGCCGCCGGCGGCGATGACCCCCGGGATCGAGGTCGGAAAGCCCGCCGGGCCGGCGGGCACCGCGCCGACGAAGGTGATGCCGCGCTTCATGCCCTGCTCGACGAGTGCTGCGAGCAGCGGATCGCTGGGTCCGGCGATGCTCAGGTTCACCAGCGGCGCACCGGAGGCGAGCGCGGCGGCCAGCGCCTGCGCCAGGGTGAAGGTATTGCAGGCGGCCGCATCGTTGTCCGGCTGCAGCTGCCAGCAGGCTTCGAACACCTCCACCTGCGCCAGGGGAGCGATGCCGACGATGCCGATGTGGTTGTTGGCCACCGCGGCGATCAGGCCCGCCATGGCCGTGCCGTGGCGCAGCGAGCCGGCCGCGGCGTGCTCGGGGACGAAGGAATGCGAGCGCACGATGCGCCCGCGCAGATCCGGGTGGCCGGCGTCCACCGCGGTATCGATCAGCGCCACCTTCAGCCCCGCCCCCTGGGTGCGCTTGTGCGCGCGCGCGATGCCGAGCGTGGTGAGGTTAGTCTGCAGGTCGTAGAGCGGGTCGTTGTAGGAGACCGCGGGCGCGGACGCATCGGTCAGTGTGTGGAATTGCTGCAGCGGCTGCGCCAGCAGCACGCGGCTGTCCTTGGCGAGTGCACCGAGCACGTCCGCCATCGGCCGCCCGTTGGTGATCTCAAACACGACGCAGTGCATCGCCAGCGCCTCGATGGGCCAGCTCGCGACCGCGCGCAGCGCATACACCTGCGCGACCCGGCGCGCCTGCTGCTCGGCGCTCTGCGAGACACTGTAGCCGAAGCCACTGTAGCGGTTGCCGGTGCTGCCCGCCGGCGCCGGGGCGCTGTGCGCGGGATTGGCGAAAGCGACCACGATCCGCGCTGGCGCCTCGGTCGGCGTTGCCGGGGTTGTCGCGGCCGCCACCGGCGCAGGCGGCGCATCCGCACACGCCGCCCCCGCGAATGCGGCGACAAATACTACGAATGCCAGGGCGCCGGTGCGCATCTTAGTGGGCCGGCTGGCGCGTTCCCTGCGCACTGGAGGGGATGGTCTCGGGGCCGACGGGCGCGATCCAGCGCACGCGCGCATCGGCACTCAAGCGCGCCGCGAGCGCCCGCAACTGGGGGCTGACCTCGCCGGCAGGGTGCTCGGCGACAGCGGTCGGCGTCACGCCGAACACGCCGGTGCTGTCCGGACCCTCGACCACCCGCGCGCCGGCCGAGCGCAGCAGTGCCTCGACCTCGCCCACCGGCAGTGAACGATCAAAAGCGATGTGCAGCACGTCCGACGTGGGATTCTGGGCGGTGTAGGTCACGTAGCGGGGCTGTGACCATTGGTAGGTCGTCACCAGCAACGTGCCAAGCCCGACGGTGAGCAGGAAGCTCGCCGCCCAGGCAAATCCCGGCGGCCGCCAGGCGGCAGTGAGATGCGAGCCCGCGGCGCGGGTGCGCGCGACGGCGGCGAGGCGCGTCGGTGCCGGTGCCTGCCCGTCGATGCGCTCCATCAGCTTGCGGAAGGAGGGGCCGGGGGCGTAGGTCACCCGCTCCGGCTCGGTGAGCGCCGCGCACATGTGGCGCTGCAGCTCGGCTTCCTCGGCACAGGCGGGGCATTCGCGCAGGTGCTCCTCGACCAGCGCCCGCTGCGCGCCGGCCAGGCGCCCATTGGCGAACCACGGCAGCAGGGACCAGGATTCTTCGTGCACGGATGTATTGCTGGGCGTCATAGTTTGTGACCGTGGCGCGGCGCCACTGTTGCGGCCTCGGAGGTCGGCATCGCCAGCTGCGGCAGCAGCTTCTGCAGTTTGCCGCGCGCATGGAACAGGCGTGTCTTCACCGTATTCACCGGGCAATTCATGATCGCGGCTATCTCCTCGCAGGAATAACCGAGTTCGTAACACAGCTCCACCGCCAGTCGCTGTTCCACCGGTAACTGTCCGAGCGCCTGCCCGAGCCAGTCGCGCAGTTCCTCGGCACCCGAGACGGCCTCGGTCGTAAGTGGCTCGGTGGCGGCCTCCAGGTTCCTTTCGGCGAGCCGTGCCGAGGCGCGGAACGCACTGCGGGCCTTGCGGTAGGCGATGCCAAGGATCCAGGTCGAGGGCTGCGAGTCGCCGCGAAAATCACCGGCCTTGTTCCACACCACCCAGAAGGTGTCGTTGATCACCTCTTCGGCGACGTCGTAGCGACGTGTCAGGCGCGTCAGAAAGCGCGCCATGCGGCGGTGGTAGAGGTTGTAGAGCTCCTCGAAGGCCCTGCGATCGCCCTCGGCGATCCTCGCGATGAGATCTACCTCACGCGCCACCGAGGCCGTTCCGCGATATGTCGGCTCCGCCATGTTCCTGTTGCTGCCCTTCACCTGCATCTTCACTGCTGTAGGTGGCCGTGCGCAGCGTGCCGGTTCACCCGGCACCCTATGCCCCTGGCCGCGCGGGGTCAAAAATGCCAGGCGAGGGTGGCCGCGAACTGCTGGCTGGCGGTGGGATAGGGGAACGAGCGGCGCGCGGCGTCCTGCGTCAGGTAATACCCCACATCCAGGCGCCAGTGTCGCACCTCATAGGCAACCCCCAGGTTGCCGTAGGCATAGCCCGTGGCGCGCTCGACCCCCGGCCCGGTCCCGGTCGAGTAGTAGTAGCCGGCGCCACCGGTCACGAAGAAGTGCTCACCGAAGAGCCACTGTCCGGAAGCGTCCGCCACCCACGCTGCGCTGCGGCTGATGCGGGTGAAGACCCAGTAGCGCACCGCATTGGGTATCGCGGTGATACTCAACGACCAGCGGTCAAGATAGGTGACCGTGCCGGCGAGCTCCTGGTAATCGGCCGAGGGCTCGTACTCGTTGCTGCCCAGGTAGACATGGGCGCGCCCGGTCAGCGTGGCGCTCCAGGTGCTCGACAGCTCGAAACGGTGTCCCAGGTACAGTTCCAGCACCGCGGAGGCCCCCGGTTCGAGGTCGCTGTCGCGGCTGGACCCCCAGCTGCCCAGAAACGTCCCGCCCGAGGTCGCCAGATGCAGGTCCCCCTGCACCGCACCGTGACCGTCGCTCTGGGACACGCCGTGGTAGATGTAGTTACTGGTCAGGGCCAGCCCGCCGCCGAATGACAGATTGTCGATTCCGGTAGGAACGTCCGCCCACGCACCGCCCGTGCCCAGGCAGGCAGTGCCGGCCAGCAGCCCCGTGAGTGCCGGGGCCTTGCGAAGGCGGGGGACGACCAAATTTATTCCGTTCTGCGGACGTTTACAGAAACAGTTTAGAGCCATCACAGAGCAAGGGCACCCGCACCGCAGGTGGGCGACCGGGCGCTGCAGCTGCATCTCTCGGGCAAGCTGCCGACGCGGCACGGGGACGTATACTGGTTCGACATGAAGACCTTAGCACCCACGAAAGAGCTCGTGTGCGGCGGACCGGCGGCCCGGGAACGCTGCGACCGCGCCCCCGTGCGCCTGCCTGATCTGACGCTGCCTTCCCGGGGGAGCTGCGCATGAGCACCGAGGCGCCCGCCGATACCGCCGCTGCGCCGCTGGCCGTCAGCGCCGAGGTCGCGGTGGAGCGCTGGGCGGACGGCGCGCTCAGCGAGGCCACGGATCTGGTCGCCGAAGAGGTGCCGGTGGCGCTCGTCTACCACGAGGTTCCGCACGTTGTGATGCTGGCCACGCCCGCCGACCTTGAGGACTACGGCGTGGGGTTCACCCTGAGCGAAGGCCTGGTGGAGCGGCGCGAGGAGATCCGCGGGGTGGAGGTGACGCAGGGGGCCGGTGTTGCCGACGTGCACATCTCGGTCGCCTGGGAGCGCTTCACCCAGCTGCTGCAGCGCCGCCGCAACCTGGCCGGCCGCACCGGCTGCGGGCTGTGCGGGGCGGAGACCGCCGCCGATGCGATCCGCGCGCCGGCCCCGGTGCCCGAGGGTGTGACGGCGAGCGCGGCGCAGATCCACGCCGCCATCGAGCAGCTCGCGGCACGACAGCCGCTGAATGCCCGTACCGGCAGCGTGCATGCGGCTGCCTGGGTGTTGCCCGGGGCCGGAATTCAGCTCGTGCGCGAGGACGTCGGCCGTCACAACGCGCTCGACAAGACTATCGGGGCCCTGGCGCGCAGCGGCGCGGATCCGTCCGCCGGCTACATGCTGATCACCAGCCGTGCCAGCTACGAGATGGTGCAGAAGTGCGCCACCGTCGGCGTCTCGTTGCTGGTGGCGCTCTCGGCGCCGACGGCTTTCGCGGTGCGTCTGGCGCAGCAGACCGGCCTTACCCTGGTGGCCTTCGCGCGCCGTGACAAGCACGTGGTATACGCACACCGCCAGCGGATCACCTGAACCAAAGCGATAGAATCCCGACCCCATGAGTATCGACCGAGCCTTCGCAGGCGCCGCGGCCTGCGCAAACCTCCGCGCAGAGGCTGACCCGCGAGCCGCCGCAGGCGCCCTGCGGTGGTGCGGGGTACGGCCGTGAACGCGGGCAGCGGCCGGGCGCTCATCTGCGGCTCGATGGCCTATGACACCATCATGGTGTTCGAGGATCGCTTCGCCGACCACATCCTGCCCGACAAGATCCACATCCTGAACGTCTCCTTCCTGGTGCCGCGGCTGCGCCGGGAGTTCGGCGGCTGCGCCGGCAACATCGCCTACAACCTGAAGCTGCTCGGCGATGTGGGCTGTCCCATGGCCACCGTCGGCAGCGATTTTGCCCCTTACCGGGAGTGGCTGGCGCGCAGCGGCGTGCCCGCGGATCACGTGCGGGTGATTGCCGAGGAACTCACCGCGCAGGCCTTCATCACCACTGATCGGGACAACAACCAGATCACCGCGTTCCACCCCGGCGCGATGCAGCGGGCGCACGAGAACCGCGTCACGGATGCGCAGGGCATCACTTTGGGGATCGTGGCTCCCGATGGGCGCGAGGGCATGGTGCAGCACGCCGCGCAGTTTGCGGCAGCCAGGATTCCCTTCATCTTCGATCCCGGCCAGGGTTTGCCCATGTTCGGCGGCGAGGATCTCAAGCGCTTCATCTCCCAGGCCCGCTGGGTCACGGTGAATGACTACGAATGGCAGCTGGTGCAGCAGAAGACCGGCTGGGGGGTACGCGAACTCACCGAGCGCGTGGCCGCCCTCATCGTCACGCGCGGCGGCGAAGGCTCGAGCATCTACGTGCAGGGACAGGAGATCTGCATCCCCTGCGCGCCGGTGAGCGCGGTGGTGGATCCGACCGGCTGCGGGGACGCCTACCGGGCCGGCCTGATCCACGGGCTGCTGCGCGGCCTTGACTGGCGGGCGACGGGACATATTGCCTCGCTTATGGGGGCCATCAAGGTTGAGTCGCGCGGCACGCAAAATCATCGCTTTACGCCCGCCGCGTTCAGCGCGCGTCTGGTGCAGGCATTTGCTTAGAACCGCACGGTGAGCATGGGCAGCCGCTGCTGGGTTAAACTAGGGGCTTACCCTTGGCTCGCACGGTGAGAACGAATCCCATGGCGAATGACTATCTTTTTACCTCGGAGTCTGTGTCTGAGGGGCACCCGGACAAGGTGGCCGACCAGATCTCCGACGCGGTGCTCGATGCGATCCTCAAGGAGGACGATCGCGGCCGCGTCGCCTGCGAGACGCTCGTCAAGACCGGTGTCGTCATCGTCGCCGGCGAGGTGACCACCCGCGCCTGGGTCGACGTCGAAGCGCTGGTGCGCAAGACGGTGCTCGAGATCGGCTACAACTCCTCCGAGATGGGATTCGACGGCGCCAGCTGCGGGGTCCTCAACATCATCGGCAAGCAGTCCCCGGACATCGCCCAGGGCGTCGACCGCAAGGACGAGCGCAAGCAGGGCGCCGGCGACCAGGGGCTGATGTTCGGCTACGCCACCAACGAGACCGACGTGCTGATGCCGGCACCGATTACCCTCGCGCACCGCCTGGTGAAGCGCCAGGCGCAGGTGCGCAAGTCCGGCAAGCTCGAGTGGCTGCGTCCGGATGCCAAAAGCCAGGTGACGCTGCGCTACGAGGACAACAAGCCGGTCGGACTCGAGGCCGTGGTGCTCTCGACCCAGCACAGCCCGGAGGTTTCGACCAAGGCGCTGCGCGAAGCGGTGATGGAGGAGATCCTAAAGCCGGTGCTGCCGGCCAAGTGGGTCGACAAGCGCACCAAGTACCACATCAACCCGACCGGGCGCTTCGTCACCGGCGGTCCGGTGGGCGACTGCGGCCTCACCGGGCGCAAGATCATCGTCGACACCTACGGTGGCTACGCGCGCCACGGTGGCGGCGCCTTCTCCGGCAAGGACCCCTCCAAGGTGGACCGCTCGGCGGCCTATGCCGCCCGCTACGTTGCCAAGAACCTGGTAGCGGCGGGGCTGGCGCAACGCGTCGAGGTGCAGGTTTCCTACGCTATCGGGGTGGCCGAGCCCACCTCCATCATGGTGGAGACCTTCGGCACGAGCCATCTTTCGCGCGAGCGTCTGACGCAGCTGGTGCGCAAGCACTTTGACCTGACCCCCTACGGGTTGCGGGAAATGCTTGACCTCGTGCGGCCGATCTATCAGAAGACCGCTGCCTACGGGCACTTCGGACGCACGGAGCCGGAGTTCACCTGGGAGCGTACCGACCTGGCCGAGACCCTGGCTGCCGAGGGCAAGGGGATACGCGCGGCCTAGCAGCGAAACTCTCCGCCGCGTTCAGCGGCAACCGCGCTTGCTGAGGAGCGTTGCGACGGGCCGGCGGGATGTACCCGCGGGGCCTGCCAGGCTCAGGAAGACGCGGGACATCCATACGGCGCTCACTCTGTCATTCGGAGTATCGAGTATGAATGCCACACTGAAACCTGCCGCGCCGGCCGCCGACTGCAAAGTCGCTGACCTGGGGCTCGCCGACTGGGGTCGCAAGGAAATCGCCATCGCCGAGACCGAGATGCCCGGGCTCATGGCGATCCGCGAGGAGTACGCCCGCACCAGGCCGCTCAAGGGCGCGCGCATCACCGGCTCGCTGCACATGACCATCCAGACGGCGGTGCTGATCGAGACGCTGCAGGCGCTCGGTGCCGAGGTGCGCTGGGCCTCGTGCAACATCTTCTCCACCCAGGATCACGCCGCCGCGGCGATCGCCGCGCGCGGTACGGCGGTGTTCGCCTGGAAGGGCGAGTCGCTGGAGGACTACTGGGAGTACACGCACCGCATCTTCGAGTGGCCGGACGGCGGCTACACCAACATGATCCTGGACGACGGCGGTGACGCGACGCTGCTGCTGCACCTTGGCACCCGCGCCGAGAGCGACGCCGGCGTGATCAGCAATCCCAGCAGCGAGGAGGAGACGGCGCTGTTCGCCGCCATCCGTGCCAAGCTCAAGGCAGACCCACGGTGGTACTCGGCGCGTATCGCCCGGGTGAAGGGGGTGACCGAGGAAACCACGACCGGCGTCAAGCGCCTCTATCAGATGGCGAAGGAGGGCAAACTCGCCTTCCCGGCCATCAACGTCAACGACTCGGTCACCAAGAGCAAGTTCGACAATCTCTACGGCTGCCGCGAGTCGCTGGTGGATGCGATCAAGCGCGCGACCGACGTCATGGTGGCCGGCAAGGTGGCGGTGGTATGCGGTTACGGCGACGTCGGCAAGGGCTCGGCGCAGGCACTGCGGGCACTGTCCGCGCAGGTGTGGGTCACTGAGATCGACCCGATCTGCGCGCTGCAGGCGGCGATGGAAGGCTATCGCGTCGTCACCATGGAGTACGCGGCCGACAAGGGCGATATCTTCGTGAGCGCCACCGGCAACTACCACGTGATCACCCACGAGCACATGGCGCGCATGAAGCACAACGCCATCGTGTGCAACATCGGGCACTTCGACAACGAGATCGACGTCGCGAGTCTGAAGCAGTACCCGTGGGAGAACATCAAGCCCCAGGTCGATCACGTGATCCTGCCCGACGGGCGCCGCCTGATCCTGCTGGCGCAGGGCCGGCTCGTGAATCTGGGTTGCGGCACCGGGCACCCGAGTTACGTGATGAGCTCGAGCTTCGCCAACCAGACGATCGCCCAGGTCGAGCTTTTCACCCACACCGCGAAATATCCCATCGGCGTCTACGTGCTGCCCAAGCACCTCGACGAGAAGGTGGCGCGGCTGCAACTGAAGAAGCTCAACGTGCAACTGTCCGAACTCACCGAGGCGCAGGCGCGCTACATCGGCGTGGACAAGGCCGGACCTTACAAGTCCGACCAGTACCGCTACTGATGAGTACCTCAAGCGTGGCAGGGGGCGCCGCCGCGGCGCCCCCGCGCACCGGCACAGGCGCGCGGCTGCTCGACGGCAAGGCGGTTGCCGCCAAGGTGCGCGCGGAGGTGGCGCTGCGTGCGGCGGCCTTCGCCGCGCGCTGCGGGCGGCGGCCGGGTCTTGCGGTGGTGCAGGTCGGCGAGGATCCGGCCTCCAGCGTCTACGTGCGCAACAAGCGCAAATCCTCGCTGGAAGCGGGCATCGAGTCCTTCGCGCACGACCTGCCGGCGAGCACCAGCGAGGCGCAGATCCTGGCGCTGGTGGAGGCACTCAACCGCGACCCGCGCGTGGACGGGATCCTGGTACAGCTGCCGCTGCCCAAGGGCGTCGATACCAACCGGGTCATGGACGCGGTGGATCCGGCGAAGGATGTCGATGGCTTTCATCCGGTCAACACCGGCCTGCTGGCGCAGAAGCGGCCGCGGCTGCGGCCCTGCACGCCCTTCGGCGTCATCCGTCTCGCGCAGGAGTATGGCATCGGTCTCACCGGCGTACGGGCCACGGTGGTGGGTGCCTCCAACATTGTGGGGCGCCCGATGGCGCTCGAACTGCTGCTGGCGCGCGCCACGGTGACGGTGTGCCACACCGGAACGCGCGATTTGCGCGCGGAAGTGGAGCGCGCGGAGCTCCTGGTCGCCGCGGTCGGCAAGGTGGGGTTCATTCCCGGCGACTGGATTCGCCCGGGGGCGGCGGTGTTTGACGTGGGGATCAATCGCAACAGCGACGGCAAGCTGGTCGGCGATGTCGAATTTGAGCGCGCCGCCGAGCGCGCCGCGTGGATTACCCCCGTGCCCGGTGGCCTCGGGCCCATGACCATCGCGATGCTGATGTCCAACGCGGTCGACGCGGCGTACCTGCGCGAGGGCATTGCGGAGTAGGCTGCGTCCCGCGCGCGCGGTGACGCGCTGTCACCGCGCGCTCTTCTGTCGGCATTAGCCGACGACTTTATCCGCGGCCAGCTGACCCACCGGGCACGCGGTCGCGTTGCAGCTGTACCTGTGCTTGCGCACCCCCGCCGCGCGCGGAACGCGCCGTGCGCGTGCGGCGCAAAATTCCCCTGCGGCCGCGGTGTTGGCCGTCCCGGGGCTGATGTTGAGCCGACGTGGCCGCACGCCGCAGGGCCTTGCGCCAACACGCGCGGCGGGCGCGCGAGAAGTTACAAGTTGGGATCGCAGGTAGGCGCCAAAACAACACGCGCTGCCTGGCGCGCGTCCGCGTTCCAACATGTTGCAGACGGTTAGCAGGGCGCGCGCATGCGTTGACAGCGGTGTATGATCGCCAATCCAACCCACCCCCTGACGATATTTGGAGTAACAACCATGGCAAGACGTCCCCCCAACGACGGCGCAGGCTGGAGCGCGAGCGAGCTGAAGACACTCAAGGCGCTCGCGAAGGCCGGAACACCGACCGGGCAGGTTGCCAAGAAGCTTGGGCGCACCGCCGCCGCAGTACAGCAGAAGGCAATGCGTTCGGGAATCTCGTTCCGCGCGGCGAAGCGCTCCGGGGCCCGCAGAAGGAAGTAACGGCCACGGGCGTGTTGGATCGTAGCGGTTCCCCCGCAGGCGAGTGTCTGGCATGAGCTTCGGAGCCGAGTGGATGCGGGGGCTGCGCCTGCGGCCGAGCAGCATCGGGCTGCGCGCGCCTGGGTGGCGTTCCCTCGGCATCGCCGCCGCGCTCATGCTCGCGGCTGTGCTGCACCAGCAGCTCGCGGCTGCGCCCGTTCCGCCGCCGCTCAAGATCGGCATCATCGGCTCGGGTCACATTGGCGGCACGCTGGCGACGCTCTGGGTCAAGGCAGGGCACGAAGTGTTGCTCTCATCGCGTCACCCCGAGGAACTCAAATCGCTCGCCGCCTCCCTCGGCGCCAGGGCGCACGTCGGCACGCCGCGCGAGGCGGCACTCTTCGGAGAGGTGGTGTTGGTGTCGGTGCCCTACAAGGCGCTGCCCGAAATCGGGCAGGATCTCAAGAGCGAGCTCGCCGGCAAGATCGTGCTCGACACCTGCAATCCCTACCCCGAGCGCGACGGCCCGATGGCCGTGGAGGTGCGTGCCAAGGGCACGGGAGTCAGCTCGCCGCAGTTCCTGCCGGGTGTGCGCCTGGTGCGCGCTTTCAACGCCATCGGTTACCGTGACCTGGCGCGCGAGGCGCACCGTGCTGGCGATGCGGTGGCAATACCGCTGGCGGGTGACGACCCCGAGGCGCTGGCCGTTGCCGAGCGACTGGTGCGCGATGCGGGCTTCGCCCCCGTGGTCGTCGGCAATCTAGGCCGGGCCCGGGAATTTGACGTCGGCACGGTGCCGTACAACCACGTGCTCACCGCTGCCCAGCTGCGCCAGACACTCGGCCTCAAGTAGCCGCCGGCGCACTAAGCGGCGGGCGGCGGTTGCGCGGCCACTTTCGGCAAGCGCTCGTTGAAGCAGGCCCAGCTCGGTGCCGCCGAGGTCCAGATCGTCATCCCCGGTTGCGCGACCTCAGGATCATCCAGGCTGCCGGCGCGCACGAAGACCACGTGCGGCCGCGCCTCGCTGGCACTGAACAGCGGAGTGCCACACACCGCGCAGAAGCGCCGGTGCATCACGTTGCCGCTGTCGGCCGCAAGGGAATAGTCGCGCAAGGCTCCGGTCACGCTGAGGGCGGCACTGGGGAAACACAGGTTCACCGTCCCGCTGCCGGCGCCGAGGTACTGACACACCCGGCACCAGCACACGCGGGTCACCACCGGCGCGGCGCTAATCCTGTAGCGGACCGCCCGGCACAGGCAGCCCCCGCTGATGTCGTCCATGGCAATCGCTCCCGGTACGCATGAGAAGTGACGGGAACGTGAGGATAGCGGAAGGGAAGGGCACCGGAATGAGACGAACTCAAATCCACAGCGTGCTTAAAATGTGCCCGCGGGAAAAACTGGGCCGCTGGGGAGCACGTTCATCCGGTGCGAGGAGAATTATGGGCAATGCGCCCTGAACGAGTCGTGAATGGCCTCAACGCAGCCGGCTGCGCAGCGCGCTGATCTGAGTCTCCGTGAGGCCAATTTGCCTGAGGTACGCACGCACGCCGCCGGCGTCGTCCAGAAACTTCAGCATGTTGTAGGCGCCTTCCTCGGGGCAGCGCAGGATCTCCAGGATCCGCTCCGGTTCGGTGTTCGGGTAGCGCCGCAGGTAGCCCGCGCGCAGGTTCTCACCACTGATCGCATAGTCCTCGGCGATCGCTGCCGGGCGCGCATCCGCGAGCGCCAGCAACAGTGCGGCGATGAGCCCGGTACGGTCCTTGCCGGCAACGCAATGGAACAGCAGCCCTGCAGGCGGGGCATCGGCGATCATGCCCAGCACGCGCCGCAACTCGTGGCCCACGTGCTCGAGCACTACACATTTCCACAGTTCCTTGGCGATCTCCCGGCTGCGCAGTCGCCACTCCTGCTCGGTATGGGTGAGCAGCGAGATGCGCTCGTAGCGCACCTGTGGCAGTGCCTCGGGCACCGGACTTGGGTGCTTGTCCGCCTCCTCGGGCCAGCGCAGATCCAGCACCGTGCGGATGCCGTAGTCTGCGAGTGCGCGCAGACCCGCCGGCGTCAGTTGCGCCAGATCATCGGCGCGCACCAGCGAGTGCGTGCGCGTGACACCCCCGTCGACGGTGGGGTAGCCGCCGAGGTCACGCGCGTTCAGCAGCTCCGGGAACGGCAGGCTCGCCAGCATCAACCCTTGCGCTCGCGCTGCTGGCTCAACGCCACACCCGCCAGAATGAGCGCACCGGCGATGGCCATGGTGGCGGTGAGGGGCTCATCGAGGATCAGCCACGCCCAGATCACCCCGAACAGCGGGATCAGGTAAGTGACCGTCGAGGTGCGGGCGGCGCCGATGCGCGCGATCAGCCGATAGTAGTAGACGAAGGCGATGCCGGTGCACAGCACGCCGAGCAGCAGGGCGCTCGCCCAGGAGCGCGCGCTGATTGCATGTTGTGGCCACGTGTACAGGGCGAGCGGGGCGAGCAGCAGGCTTCCGGTCAGCAGGTTCGCCGCCGCCACCGCGGCCGAGGGCAAGCCGGTCAGATAACGGCGCACGAGGTTGATGCCGATGCCATACAGCAGCGCGGCACCCGTGCCGGCAAGCGCTGCCGGCCACACGCTCGCGCCACCGGTCTTGCCGCTGGCGAGAATGGCTACGCCAACGAAGCCGGCGCCGAGTCCGCACAAGCGCCGCGTGCCGATCTGCTCGCCGTAGAACAGGTACGCCACCAGTGCCGTGAACATGACCGTCATGGCATTGCTGATCGCGCCGATCCCGGCGGGCGCGCGCTCCGCCCCCCAGGCGAACAGAGCGAACGGGATGACCGAGTTCACCGCGGCGATGCCGCCGATACGCAGCCACAGTCCCGGCGTGAAGTGCGCGCGCGCCTGCCACAGGAACGGCAGCAGGATCAGGGCGCCAAGGGCCAGCCGCGCTTCCACCAGGGGGATCGGACCGAACTCGCTGGCGGCAACACGCATGAAGAGAAACGAGCCTCCCCAGATGGCACCGAGCAGCGTCAGCTCGAAGGCGGTGCGCCCGAAGGCCGGCTCCGCCGGCGCTGCCGTGGCAGGGTGGGTAATGGTGGCGGTGGTGGTTTCGGAACTGCCCATGAGTACTCTCTAAGACGCCTTCGTGCGCAAATTATGGACACGGCCCGTGACGCGCAACACCCGATGCTTGCTGAAACGCACGGCCGTGCCGGTTCATCGCAGCGCCTGCTCGAGGTCCTGCAGCAGGTCCTCGGTGGCCTCGATCCCCACCGAAAGCCGCAGCAGGCCATCGCTGATGCCCAGCCGCTGCCGCGCGGCGGGTGCAAGTCCGGCATGTGAAGTCGTGGCCGGGCGGGTCAGCAGACTTTGCACGCCGCCGAGGCTGGGTGCGAGCGCCGGGATGCGCAACCGGGCGGCAAAGGCATCGGCACGCGCCGCGCCCCCCTGCAGCTCAAAGCTCAGTACGCCGCCGCAGCCGGCGAACAACTCGCGGGCACGAGCGTGCTGCGGGTGGCTCTCAAGACCGGGATAGTTCACGCGCTGCACCGCAGCCTGTGCCGCAAGGAAGGCGGCGACCTTGAGCGTGCTGTCGTTCTGATAGCGCACCCGCAGGGCGAGGGTCTTGAGGCCGCGCTTGAGCAGGAACGCCGCGTGCGGGTCCAGCGCGCCGCCGAGCAGGTTGAGCTTGTGGCGGATGCGCTCGACCAGCTGCGCGCGCCCGGAGATTGCTCCGGCGACGATGTCGGCGTGGCCGTTCAGGTACTTGGTGGCGCTGTGAATCGACAGATCGAAGCCGAACGGCACCGGCCGGAAATTGACCGGACTGGCAAAGGTGTTGTCGATGATTGCAATCAGGCCGTGCTCGCGGGCAAAGGACACCACGCTCCTGAGGTCCGCGACCTCCAGCAGCGGATTGGTCATCGCCTCGACATAGACGGCGCGGGTCTGCGGGCGCAGCTGCGCCTGCCAGGATTCGGGCCGCTGCGCGTCGATGAAATCGGCGGCCAGCCCCAGGCGCGGGAATTCGCGGGTAATCAGATCGTGCGTGCCGCCGTACAGGCAGCTTTGCGCGAGCAGGTGGTCTCCGGTTCCCAGCAGCGCCAGCAGCGTCCCGGAGATCGCCGCCATGCCGCTGGCCGTGACCAGCGCGGCCTCGGCACCCTCGAGCGCCGCCATCTTCGTGTGCAGCACCAGCTGGCTCGGGGTGTTGTTGTTGCGCAGGTAACGCACGTCATCGTAGCTGCCTTCGCCTCCGTAGGCGTAGGTTGCCGACTGGAAGATCGGCATCTCCACGGCACCGGCGATCCGCGGCAGCGGTTCACCCGCATGCACGAGTTGTGTTTCCAGGCGCTGGTAATCGGACATGGCGGCTCCCGCGTGCGATTGTGACCCAGATACGCTACCGTGTCCGTATGCCTTTCTGCAGAGATGCCCGTGACCACGTGGAGCGGCACTGTGCAGGTGTGCCACCAGTACGGACCTGCCTGTCGTGAGCGCTTCTGGCAAGGATCCCACCGAGCGCTTCTCCAGCCGCGTGGCCAACTACGTGCGCTACCGGCCGAGCTACCCGCCGGCTGCGATCGATCTGCTGCAGACTCGCTGCGGCCTTGGCGCCACGACGGTCGTGGCGGATGTCGGCTCGGGCACGGGCATTCTCGCGCGGCTGCTCTTGGCGCGCGGTGCCCGGGTATTCGGCGTGGAGCCCAACGATGGCATGCGGGCCGCGGCCGAAGCGCTGCTGGCGCGCGACACGCGGTTTCGCAGCGTCAAGGGCAGTGCCGAGGCCACCACTTTGGAGCCCGCGAGCGTCGATCTCTTCGTCGCGGCGCAGGCGTTTCACTGGTTCAAGGCCGACCGCGCCCGCCACGAGGCCCTGCGCATCGCGCGCCCCGGTGCCTTTGGTGCCTTGCTGTGGAATGAGCGGCCACCGGCGGCCAGCGCGTTTCTGACCGAGTACGAGGCGGTGGTGCGGCGCCACGCCCCCGAATACGACCAGGTCGTCGGCAGCCGCGCGGAGGAGGCGAGCATGCGCGCGTTCCTCGGGGGGCACATGGAGCTGGCCACCTTCGCCAATGAACAGGTGTTTGACCAGGAGGGGCTCGCGGGTCGGCTGATGTCCTCCTCGTATGCGCCCGAGCCCGGGGATCCCGAGCACGCGCCGATGCTGGCTGAGCTGCGCCAGATTTTCGATCGTCACGCGTGCGAGGGAAAGGTTGTCTTCCCGTACGTGACCCTCGTCTACTACGGGCGCCTGAAGCCGGCGCGCTGACCGACAGGCAAATACCATGCCGTTATCCTCAGGCAACTTCCGGTGGCCACTGCTGCTGATGGCACTGCTGAGCGCGCGCGCCCTGGCCGACACTCCGGCATTCGATCCGGTAGCCGCCGATCCGGCACCCGATGCTGCGCATCCGGCGGCATTCAGTGAGCTCACGCTGCCGAGCCACGGCGCCGAGCTTTACGGGGTCTACTATCGCGCCGCGGGCGCCGTCGCCCACCCGACGGTGCTGATGCTGCATGGTTTCCCAGGCTACGAGCAGAACGAGGATCTGGCACAGGCGCTGCGGCGCGGCGGCTACAACGTGCTGATATTCCACTACCGCGGCGCGTGGGGCAGCCATGGCACGTATTCCTTCACGCACTGCATCGAGGATGTCGAAGCGGTGCTTGCGTACCTGCGCATGCCCGCCCACGCCGCCAGCCTCGGAGTGGACCCGCGGCGGCTGGTGCTCGTCGGCCACAGTGTCGGCGGTCACCTGGCCGGCATCGTCGCCGCGCGCGACCCTCAAGTGCTCGGCGTGGCGCTGGTCTCGGCCGCCAACCGTCGCGTGGCGATGGCGCGCCCGGGGTGGGATGAGCAAATACGCGCGCATTTCCAGGCGGAAGTAGGGCCGCTGCACGGCGCGGATGGCGCCGCGCTCAGCCGCGAGCTGCGAACGCACGCGCGCGAGTGGGACCTCGTGGAGCTGGCGCCCAGGTGGAAGGGACGCCCGGTGCTCATCGTCTCCTCGGATGACGCCTTCCGCGCGGAGGCGGAGGCGATCGTCGCAGCCGCACGTGCGGCGGACGCGGTGCACCTGCAGGCGGTCCACCTGGCGGGCGATCACGCGTACTCGGACCAGCGTGTGGCCCTGGCGCACGTCCTGCTCGACTGGCTCGGGGGTTTCGCGGGCTCCGCAGCGAGCGAGCGCTAGCGCGCGCCGCCCGCTGTTACCACACGCGCACCCGCTCAGCGGGCGTCAGATACAGTTTCTGCCCCGGCCGCACGTTGAAGGCGGCGTACCAGGGGTCCAGATTGCGCACCGTGTCGGCGCGGTACTCATCTGGCGCGTGCCCGTCGGTGACGATGCGGCGCCGCAGCTCCGCCTCGCGCATTTTCTGCCGCCATGACTGCGCGAAACTCACGAAGAACAGTTGTTCCGGGCTGAAGCCCTGCACCGCGCCACCAGCGGCGCCCTTGAGCGTGAGCCGCCAGGCGTCATAAGCGGCCGACAGCCCGGCGACGTCGGCGATGTTCTCACTCAGGGTCTGCTTGCCGTTCACGTGGATGTCCGGGTAGGGGCGATACGCGTCGTACTGGGCGGCGAGGCGCTCGCCGGCCGCCTCGAAGTGGGCGAAATCCTCCTTGGTCCACCAGTTTTCCAAGCGTCCGCTGGCGTCGAACAGCGCGCCCTGATTATCAAAGCTGTGGCTGATCTCGTGTCCGATCACCGCGCCGGTGGCGCCGTAGTCCATCACCGGGTCGCGCTGTGGATCGAAGAAGGGCGGCTGCAGGATGGCTGCGGGAAAGTTCAGGGCGTTCATCGCCGGCAGATTCACCGCGTTGACCAGCTGCGGATTCATCACCCACTCGGAGCGGTCCACCGGCTTGCCGAGCTTGGCGAGGTCGTACTGGTACTGGAACAACCGGGCGCGCTGCGCGTTGCCGAAGGCGTCGCCGGCCTCGACCCGCAGTCCCGCGTAGCTGCGCCAGTGATCCGGATAGCCGACCCCGACCTTCAGTACGGCGAGCTTCGCCTTGGCACGTGCCTTGGTCTGCGGGGCCATCCAGTCGAGCTGGTCGATCCGCACCGCAAAGGCGGCGAGCAGGTTCTTGACCATCGCCTCGGCGCGCGCCTTCTCGCTGGGCGGGAAATAGCGCTCGACGTAAAGCCGGCCGACCGCCTCGCCGAGCGCGTCACTGGTCTGGTCCACCGCACGTTTCCAGCGCGCCCGTTGCTGCGGCGTGCCCGAGAGGATGCGGCTGTGGAACTTGAAGTGCTCCTCATCGAGAGCCTTCGGCAGGTACACCGCGTTGGCCTCGATCAGGTGAAAGCGCAGCAGGTCCTTCCAGGTGTCCAGTGGTTCGCTGCCGACGAGCCTGGCGATACCCGTGAGGGCGCTCGGTTGCCACACGATGAATTCTTCCTGGTGCGCCAGCCCGGCGCTTGCGAAGAATCCTTCCCACTCGAGGCCAGGGGCCCGGCGCCCGAAATCCGCGCGGCTCCAGTGGTTGTTGCCTTTGCGCACATCTTCGGACTCCTGGCGGCTCCAGTGTGCCTGGGCGATGTGGCGCTCGAGGGCGAAGATTGCCGCGGCTTTCTTCGGCGCATCTGCCACGTTCGCCAGGCCCAGCATCGCCGCAATGTGTGCCTGGTACTGGGTGCGGATCTCCGCCATCTTCTGCGAGGGGTTCAGGTAGTAGTCGCGATCGGGCATCACGAGCCCGCCCTGCAGCATGAAGGGCAGGTAGCGCTTCGGATCGCTCAGGTCCTGTGCGATCCACAGTCCGAAGAGATTCTCCGTATGCAGGTTGGTGTTGTTGAGCACATCGACGTCGGTGCGCAGCGTGGCGCCGAGCACCTGCGCCAGCGCGCCGCGATCCTTGATGGCATCGATGCGCGCGAGTTCGGGCGCGAGCGGCTTCAGCCCGGCGCTTTCGATACGGCCCTCGTCCAGATACGCTGCGTAGTAGGCGCTGACCTTGGCCGAGTCGCCGCCGCTGCCGGCGTTCTTGATCACCTCGACGGTGCGCTGCAGCGTGCGCTCATCCACGATCGCCCCGGCGCCATAGCTGGAGCGGTCGGGCGGGATCTCGGTGGCAGCGAGCCAGGCGCCGTTGGCGTAGCGGAAGAAGTCATCCCCGGGGGCCACCGCGCGGTCGATACCCGCCAGGTCCGGGCCGCCCGGCGCGCCCGACGCTGCGGTGACCGGCAACGCGGCAGCGAGTGCGCAGGCGGCAGCGCCTGCGAACAGCACGGCCGTGAGGCAGCGACGAGGAGGCGAGGTCGAATGCATGCTGGGGTTTCCCTGACAACGAAGACATCGTGCTGGCGCGGCGCGGGCGCGGATTTTACACGAAGGCCCGCGGCGGGCCCCCGCAGTCACCGCCGCCGGTTGCCTGGGTGACACCCCCGTGAGCCGTGGCGGTCAGAAGAAGAATAGAGCGCGCGGCGGCTGGCTGTTGTTCGCCCTGGCGTGCTCCCCGGTCGCCCCGGCGTGGGGGCCACAGGGGCACCGCACGGTTGGGGCGATCGCGGATCACCTGCTGACGCCCGCAGCGCACACCGCGGTGGCGGCACTGCTCGCCGGGGACGTTGATGGCTTCGGCAGCCCTTCCGGGCGCACCACCCTCGAGGCGGTATCGGTGTGGGCCGACGAGCTGCGGGGTACACCGGCATTCCGCGCCCGCTGGCACTATGACGACCAGCCGGTGTGCGGCAGCGCCGTGCCCAAGGCGCGCTATTGCCCCGACGGGCAATGTGGCAGCGAACAGCTCAAGCGCCTGTTGGGCGTACTTGCCGATCGCCACACGCCGCGGCGCGAGCGCAACGAGGCCCTGAAGTGGGTCGTGCACCTCGTCGGGGACCTGCACCAGCCCCTGCACGCCGCCGACAACGACGATCGTGGCGGTAATGGCGTGCAGGTCGCGCTCAGCGGCGTACGAACGCGCGGGCGAGAGAGTCTGCACCGGGCGTGGGACGGGGACTTCGTGCGACTGGCGCTGCGGACGGGCAGCCGCCAGCAGCCGCCGGCCGACATCGCCGCGCTGGCCGGGGACGCCTCGGTGCTGCTGCAGGAGGCCGGACGGGGCTCACCCGACAGCTGGGTCTTTGAATCCAACAACCTGGCGCGCAACGTCGCCTACCACTACGGTGGGTTTGTCTGCGGACACCCGCCGGGGGGTATCGTGGTGCTGGACGCCCGCTACGTCGAGGCCGCCACCGGGGTTGTCCGCGAGCGGCTGCTGCTGGCCGGGGCGCGCCTCGCGGCGGTGTTAAATCAGGCCCTCGACGGAAGTTAGCTCCAAGTCCTACAGGGGGTGTCGGCCGCCGCAGGCGTGCGCTGCCCTCAGGGCGCGTGCATGCTAAATTAAGGCTTCCCGCTGGAGGTCGCTAAAGCCGTGAACGCCTTTGACGAGAGCCTGGCATCGAGTTCGGAGCGCGCCTCCGGGAGTGGCCGTCCGCCGCCGCCAGCACCGGTCGAGTCGGCCGGGCCGGGCAGCTCCATCGACGGCTGGCTGCTCACGCGCCTGCGTGCGGTGCTGGGAGACCCGCCGGTGGAGTTCGCGGTGAAGGAGCGTGCGCTCGTGGGGCCGGCCGCTGAGTCCGCCGTGGCGCGGGTGACCTTCGCCAACCGACGCACCCTCATGCCGATCCTTGCCGATCCACCGCTGCGCTTCGGGGATGCGTACAGCGAGGGCAGCGTCGCCATCGACGGCGACCTCGCGAGCCTGCTGGAGACCGTGTACCGTTCGGGACTCGCCGCCGCCAAGTCCGGCTCGTTGCTGCGACGGGCCACCGGCGCCCTGCGCCGCCCGCACAAGAACACGCTGGCCGGTTCGCGCGACAACATCCATCACCACTACGACATCGGCAACGCGTTCTACTCCCTGTGGCTTGGCCGTACGATGGCGTACACGTGTGCCTACTACCCCACCGAGGACGCGACGCTCGATGAGGCGCAGGTGGCAAAGATGGACCACGTGTGCCGCAAGCTGCGACTCAAAGCGGGTGAGAGCGTCGTCGAGGCCGGCTGCGGCTGGGGCACGCTTGCCTTGCACATGGCGCGCAACTACGGCGTGCGCGTGCGCGCCTTCAACATCTCGCGCGAACAGGTGGCCTATGCCCGCGAGCGCGCCGCCCGTGAGGGCCTGAGCGGCCAGGTGGAGTATGTTGAGGACGACTACCGCAACATCAGGGGCCGCTTCGACGCCTTCGTATCCGTCGGGATGCTCGAGCACGTGGGGGTGGCGAACTACGAGGCCCTCGGAGCGGTAATACGTCGTGCGCTGCAGGGCCGCGGCCGCGGACTGATCCACTCGATCGGCCGCAACTACCCGGCGCCGCTGCAGCCCTGGATCGAAAAGCGCATTTTCCCCGGGGCCTATCCGCCCTCGCTGGGGGAGATGATGGGCATCTTCGAGCCCAGCAACCTTTCCATCCTCGATGTCGAGAATCTGCGTCTGCACTACGCGCGCACGCTGCGTGACTGGCTCGTCCTTTACGAGAATGCCAGCGAGCGCGTGCGGCAGATGTTCGATGAGAAGTTCGTGCGCATGTGGCGCCTGTACCTGGCAGGTTCCGTGGCGGCCTTCACGACCGGCACGCTGCAGCTTTTCCAGGTGGTGTTCGCCCCTGGCGAGAGCAACGACGTTCCCCTGACCCGCGCGCACCTGTACCCGCGCTGAGGCCGCCATGCGCTCGTGCGAGGTGCTAATCGTCGGGGGTGGCCCTGCTGGTGCCGCCGCGGCGTGGAAGCTGCGGCGTGCGGGCATGGACGTGCTCATCCTCGACCGCGAACGATTCCCGCGCCTGAAGTTGTGTGCCGGCTGGATCACGCCCGAGGTGGTCCAGGAACTGGGCATGGATATCTCAGCCTACCCGCACAGCCTCCTCACCTATCCGCGGCTGCGCATGCACTTCGGGCGCTGGCAGGTGCCAGTGCCGTGCGTGCAGCATTCCATCCGCCGCTTTGAGTTCGATGCCTGGGCGCTCGAGCGTGCGGGGGCACCGCTCGTGGAGCACAACGTGCGCCACATCGTCGCCGACGGGGACGGTTACCTCATCGACGACGCGTTCCGCTGCCGCTACCTGATAGGCGCCGGCGGTACGCGCTGCCCGGTGTACCGTGAGCTGTTCCGTGAGCTCAATCCGCGGGCGAGTGAACTGCAGCTGGTGACGCTCGAGCACGAGATCGAGTATGACTGGCACGAGAAAGACTGCCACCTGTGGTTCTTCGGTCACGGGCTGCCCGGGTACTCGTGGTACGTGCCGAAGGAGCGCGGCTGGCTCAACGTTGGCGTGGGCGCGATCGCCGCGCGCATCAAGAACAGCGGCCACGACATTCGCGGGCACTGGGGATTTCTCAGCGCCATGCTCGAGGCCGGCTTCGCGCCGGGGGCGAAGCTCGATCCCACCGGCTACAGTTACTACCTGCGCGGTAACGTCGAGGTGGTACGGCGCGACAACGCTTTCATCACCGGGGACGCTGCCGGACTTGCGACGCGGGATCTGGGCGAAGGCATCGGGCCGGCGATCCGCAGCGGCCTGCGCGCGGCGCAGTCCATTCTCGAGGGTACGCCGTACCGGCTGGATGATGTCACCGGCGTCAGCATCACCAGTATTGCCCGTAGTATGTTTGATCGTGCGGCCCGTGCCGGAGCACTCGCCGGACGACGAGGACACGCACCCGGCTGATCGGCCCTAGGAGCGGCACATGGCTTACGTCACCGTCATCAATGAACATGCGCACGTGCAGCAGATCGTGTCCGGGCACCATCACCTGACTGCCGATGAGCCGGTCGCGGCCGGCGGCAGCGACGCCGGTTTTGCGGCGCGGGAGCTGCTGCTGGCGAGCCTGGGCGCCTGCACGGCGGTGGCCTTGCGTCGGCATGCGGCCCACAACGACTGGACCTTGGGGAAAATCACGGTCGGCGTGCGCTGGTCGCGCGATGATGCGGGCAAGGAGCACATCGAGCGGCGCCTGTCGTTCGCAAAACCGCTGACCAGTGCGCAGAAGGCGCAGCTGCTTGAGGTCGCGGCTAACTCAGCGATCTCCTCGGTGTTGAGCTCCGGGATTACGATTCAGTCCGCCATCATCGACTAGACGCGTCATTTCAGGCGCAGGGCGCCGATGTTGACCTCGGTACGGTCGCGGGTGCTGACGTCGACCTCGGTGTGGCCGGCGTTGGTTACCGTCCACGGCAGCGGCAGGTTGTCGGACTGCACGGTCAGCACGTGGTGGCCCGCGACCACCGCCGGGAAATCAAAGCGCCCATTGGCGTCGCTGCGCACCGAGAAGCGGCCATCCAGAATGACCGTGACGTTGGCGGCGCCGGTCTCGCCCGCATCGAAGCGCCCATTCTCGTTGGCATCCAGGTAAATGACGCCGCTCAGGCGCCCCGAGCCTGAGCCGGCGATGCCCCCGAGTGGCACGAAATGCGCACCGCGCGCTGCCTGATAGCGCAGGGTGAGGAAGAAGCCGCGTTCGCCCTGCGACGGCAACGGGGTGGGCGTCGGCGGCGCCAGCGGCGAGGTCACGACCAGCGGCGTCCAGGAGCCGATGCGGTTCTCGTAGTAGCTGAACAGCAGCTGCCACGAGCGGGCAATTTCGTAGGTGAGGGAGACATCCGCCGAGGTGCTGGGTGCCGCACGCCCCTGCACGGCCGTGGCCCACTGGATGCTGCCATCCAGCGACAGGCGTGCTGTCAGGTCACTGCCACCGTAAATGGCCAGGCGCGCGATGGTGCTGTCCTGGGGCAAGGTCGGAATCGCGGTGCTGCGGATGCGATCGACCGCCGCGGTCGTGCTGAGGCGCGTGCCGGCGTGCAGGTTCCAGGTCTGCTGCAGCGTCAGGGTGGTATCGGAGGTCTGCGGGTCGGTGGCGTAGTCGGCCTGGACGCGCCCGGTACCCCACGGATTGACATTGTCGAAGTAACCCTCGAGCGACCAGGCGGTATTGTGGTCGCTGTATCGCACGTTGGCGACACCGCCGACCCCGAGGTCCCGCGACAGCTGGTAGCGCGCGTCACCGTTGACGAAGGTGGTGCTTGAGCCGTTGCCCGATACCGACTTCACCTCGTCGACGCCGAAGTCCGCAAGCCAGCGGCGGCTCTGATAATCGAGGCGGTAGTAGCCGCCCTGCACGTCACTCGTGATCAGCTGGTTGCCCCACGAGAGGTTGGGGTCGATGTGGAAGGCGCCGAAGGTCTGGGTCATCCCGCCGCGCGTGTGCGAGAAATCCGCCCAGCCGCCCAGCGCATTGCCATTGCCATCGAGCGTGCCGTCGATGAGGTTGAACTGCGCGCGCGAGGCCCCCTGTTGCCACGCCGCCGACACGATCCCGGTGTTGGAGGAGATGCGCACATTGGTCGCGGCGGCAGCCGGCAGCGACGGATCAAGCGACAGGAAATACGGCGTGACGTCGTGCGCGGCGGCGAATTCGCCGCCCAGCGTCCATTGCGGAGCCGGCGCCCACTGCGCGCCCACCGTGGCGGTGGAACCCCCGAGCGTGTCAAAAGTCGGCACCTTGATGCCGTTATAGATGCCCGGCTCGCCGCCCCCGGCGATGATCTGCAGGCCCGCAGGGCCGCGCCACTCGGTTTCGGCCCCCAGCATCGGACCCTGCGCGAGCAGGAACCGAGGCTGGGTGCGCTCCAGATTGATGAGCGGCGCGTTCACGTCACCCAGGGCGTTGTCGGTCTGCCAGCCGTCATCGAAGGGCATGCCGCGCTCGTGCAGCGAGAAGGAGGTATTGCTGTTGCCGGCGCCCGCAAGCCCGCTGCGGTTCGCATCCCCGCCGATGCGGCCGGCGGCATCGGCCGACCAGGCGCCATAGGACACCGTGTCCCACTGCGCGTTGACGATGATGCCGTTCTCGTGCGTGGCGGGCTGCGTGTTGGCGCCTTCCCCCTGCAGCACGCTGGCGACCGCGTCGACCCGCACCGAGCGCGCCAGGCCGGTGGTGTCGCTGGTGCTGTAGTCGCCGGTTGAAATGTCCGGCGTCAGGGTGCCGCCGCTGAGGTAGCGGTCCTGGTAGGCCGGACCCGCCGCCGGCGTGGCCCGCTCCGCAGCG
>Ga0207693_10000244_pt1 | contig 50191 bp, 24 predicted proteins | sample LARL81metaG_FD_184347 | JGI IMG/M metagenome (GOLD analysis project Ga0207693, IMG submission 184347) | Corn, switchgrass and miscanthus rhizosphere microbial communities from Kellogg Biological Station, Michigan, USA - LAR L8-1 metaG... | ecosystem: Host-associated > Plants > Roots >... | reverse complement strand
GATGACGGCGGCGAACGATGAGATGGCCTGGAATTGATTGACAATGAGCGAGAACGCCCCGAGTAGCTGCGCAAACGCTACTGCTGATTGCGTGATGACGCCGAACTCCGCCTTGCCGCGAATAAACAGCGGCGCCACGAGCAGGGCCGGAATGATCTGTACCAGAAAGTTGTACCCCGTCGTGAAAAAGCCCAGATTACGGTTCACCGAAATGATCCGTCGAAAGTTATCGGCCAACCCGTCGATCCGCCGCAGAAGTCGATTCGCCAACACGCCTTCGTGGTGCGAGAGGGCGATCGAATCCCCGTTCTCGCGCACATGGATAGATCCGAACGAAACGTGGCCTCCTGGTCTGATTGCTTGTAATTCAGCGCGATCAGCGGCCGGCCCAGATAGATTGCCGCAACCGTCCCGAGGAGCGCATATCCGATCGCGACACCAAATAGTAGAGGACTGATCGTCCACAGCACTCCCGAGAACGATATGACGGCAAGTGTTCCGTTCATGAACATAAGGGAAAAAGAGAGCGCCGTCGTTGTGAACGCGCGGACGTCGTCGGCGATCCGCTGGTCGGGATTCAAAATCGTGGCCGACTCTTTAAGGTGAAGATAAGTCCGGTCAGCCAGGTATCGTCGAGTCACCCGCCGCGTCAACCACACTCGCCAGAACAGCCCCAGCCGCTCCTCGGTGAACCGGTAAAGGACAGCCACTACCGTGGATGCAGCGAGTACTCCTACGAAGAGTAAAGCCTCTCGAAAGAATCCAGCCTGATCGCGGTGTTCAATCGCGGTCATGAAATCGCGGCCCACATAACTGTTGACGACGTTCAAGCCATTCACAGCCAGTGCGAAGGCAATGAGCAGCGCAAACAGGCCCCGAGCTACCCATCGCACTTCGGATGTGAAGAATTCTTTTACGGTGCGGACGAGTCGCCGCGCGGTTAGCATGTCGAAAGCGATTGGTTGTTCGCTCATACCCTCTCTCGCCGTGGCTGGCCAAGGCCACTCATGTATCGCGAAGGCTCTACGTCACTCGAACGGCTCTACCCGTTCGAGCAAATCGACGAGGGCGGGCATAGCGGTTGCCCAGACATCCGAGTGAGATCAAGCCAAACGCTTTATTGCGAATTCCTGTGCCTGATCCTTTTGCTTAGGAAAGCGTTTCAGAAGCTTCATCTCACGCCAGTCATAAGGGAATTCCTTCCCGCACTCGAGGCATACAAAGTACGTGCGAGGAGGCGACGATGAGGCGCAGCCCTGCGGTCCGTTGCGCAGTGTGATCGGAAAAGTGCAGCGTGTGTGCGGGCAACCATACCAGCCATGTAGCAGAGTCTTGAACATCACGTTTGCTCGAAACCCGAATGAATTTCAGGTCTGAAGGCGGCACCGTGGCTTGACGCTTCCCGGCTAGCTCGTGTGCCGCCTTTGTCATGGCGGAGTGGCTTCAACTAACACAACCTTGGCACTGAAGCCAGCCAACGACAACTGATCGATCTGACAGTGGATGTCAGCATTCAATTCCTCGGAACTTACCCTATATAGCTAAGTTGCTGCATCGAAATCTACTAAAAAAGGCCACCAGCTTTGGGCTGGCGGCCTTGGTAACGAGAGCACGAAAAGGTTAGAACACGAAACGCAGGCCAAACTCGATCTGCCGCTGCGAGCCCAGACCGTAAACACCCGTGCCATTGCCGACACGGAATGACTCGTTGTCAAGTTTGGTTGTGCCGTTGATCGAGCCGCTCCCGTTCCCGAATAGGATTCCGTTCATAGTATTCGGCGGAAGGTTAAAGTTGCCGAAGTTCGGTAAGTTGTAGAAGCCAACGCTGGGTTCAATTGTGAACCTGTCGTGGAAGGTATGTCTCCATGCCAGCTTGAAATCGAGAGCGCGGAGCCAGCTGAAGTTGACCTGACCTCCCGGAGAATCGGGGGCAGAGCAACCGGGATCAGGATCCACGCTCGGCGGTGGCAAGCAGATGTGAGGCGCTACGCCACCGAGCGATGCCAGTTGCGACGCCGTCATCAGCCCATTCTGGATCAGAACCTGACCCGCGGGAGTTGGCTGGCCGGCAGATGTTGCGTTGTACCCGTTGATGAGCGTATCGAGACCAGCTGCGTTCGTGCTGCGATCGAATTGTCCGAAATGCGTTCCAGGTATTGGATCACCTACCGTTCCGTCGCCGGTGAAGTCAGTCCGGTAGATCTCCCCGACATCTCCGAAGTTCGGCGACACGATAGCGCTGGAGAGCGGACTGTAGAAGTGAGCAATCAGACTCAACCGGAAGCCACCGGGAACATCCGTGTAGCCGCCGAAAGAAATCTGGTGCGTGCGATCCAGCAACGCTGGTCCGAAGTATCGGCCGGGATTGTTGTTGTCTGCTGCCTGCAGCACGAAATCCTGGTCGCTGTCGCCGGGCGTTCCGGTGAGCTGAAGGCCCCCGGTATTGCTGAACCGCGACAAACTATAGGCCACTTGGAAGTTCATTGCCTTTACGCCGCGGAACGGATTGTTGACGTTCTGCACCAGCTTTAACTGCAGAGCGTTATACACAGAGCGTCCGATCGGCTTCAGGAAAAACGCCGTGTTCTGCATCGAGTTTACGCCGCCAAAGGCGCAGGGACGCCCGATACCTCCGGGTATGGTGGGGTCGCTCGAAACAGGTTGCGCACAACCTGCCCCAGTAACGTCGTTAGGTACTCCAAGACCATTGGCAACGTAATCGTCAATGGTGGCCCCAGCGAGAATCGCATCATCGACATTGGTCACTCCAAAGGCAGCATTGGTATCCGCAATCGCGGCTTGCGCCCCTGCCATGTTGAACGTGGAAATATCTCCCACCTTGTTTACGTCGACCGCGAGCATGGTACGAGTTTCCACGTTACGCAGGTAGTCCGCACTGAAAACCATGCCGTGCCGGATCTCGCGCTGGATGCCGATATTCATCTGCACCGAGACCGGCGTTTTGTAATTCGGCGCAAACATGAAAGCCGGCTGTCCGAGCCCCTGCGCCAGGAGCGTACCTGCAAAGGCTGGGTTCGGCGTATTGGGATCAAACGCGTTTCCTGCCAGCACCTGTTGCCAGAACGACTGGATTTGCGGAATCACATTGCCGATGTAGACGTCATTACCGCAAACTCCTGCCGGCGGCGCAATCGTGCCGCCGCTGACGGGTACGGGCTGGGGAGACCCATTGAGGCAAGCGTTATTAACTTCGTTGAACGCGCCAGTCTTCAGACGTGCCGGTCGATCAAACAGTACGTTGTTCCAGATGGCATTCTCATAGAAGAGCCCCACGCCGCCACGGACCACTGTCTTCCCGTTGTTGCGCGGATCCCACGCGAATCCAAGTTGTGGCGCGAAATTAAGATTCGGTTGTTTCACTCGGTTGAAATAACCCGGGAATGCGCTATTCGGGTCCTCGCACGGAGTCGTACCCGCCCACCCGTCACAAGTGATTGCCGGCAAGTCGCTGTCGGAACGCCCTGTATCCCGGTCGTAACGCACGCCCACAGTCAATGTAAAGTTCGGCTTGATCTTCCATGAATCTCCGATGTACAGACCGATGCGGTTATCCGGCCCCAGTCCTCCGGCTGGGAATCCGAGCGCAGGTTGCAATGTGCTGAAGCCCTGACCATTGCCGACGCGTAAACGGTTCATGTTCCAGTTCAACGGATTGGCGGCGCCTCCGGGGAACGGTCCTGCATTAGCGAAATCCTGGCACGATTGATCGCCAGTCGGTCCACAGACCGAGGCTGAGGTACTGAATGACACGCGCGGAGCTGTGCCATAGAAGTCGGCGAATCCTCCACCCTGGATGTGGTTGTAGGAGGCTCCGTACCGCAGCGTGTGAGAGTGGTAGATCTTCGCGCCGTCGTACTTGATCTCGTGATTCGATTGCGGCGTGCTCTGTGGCGCCAGAAGGTTCGGACCGACAAAGAACGATCCGGAACTGATTTCCAAACCCGTACAGCAGAATGGCAATGAGGGATCGTTGAGTGTCGCATCTACGATCTGGTTCTGGAACTTCAAATATGAGAAACGTATGCTGTGGGTAAAGCTGCCCGAACCGAAGTCAAAACCCGCCACGTGCTGACGAGTGATGTCCCTGTTGTCATAGAGCGAGAAGCCCAGCCCGAATGTTGCGAATAGCGAGTTCTTGAAATACGAATAACGATAAAACGCCTTCGCGCCGTTGCCGAGGTTGTAATCGACCTTGCCGATCAGGTTGTCCTCGGTAAAGGGCGAGTTGAACCCAGTGCCATTACTGGCAAAGGGAGTACCGCTCAGCACGACGGGAGCAAAGGACGATTGCTTGGTACGCTCTCCGTCGCCGAAAAAGAACAGCTTGTTCTTTATGATGGGCCCACCGAGGCGCGCTCCGTATTGCGAGCGCTGCATGTAGAGATCCTGTCCGCCAACCGAATTCGCATTCAACGAGTGATCCCGGAAGAATCCGAACGCTTCGCCATGCAGGCTGTTGGTCCCGGAGCGGGTGGTCACGTTCACAGCACCGGAAGAAGTCAGGTCCTGTGAGAGATCGAGAGAGGACTGGCTGAGCTGGAACTCATCGATAGCGCTGGCCGGAATATCCGCAGTGGTCGTTCCGACGGTCTCATCGCTCACGTCGACTCCATCAACGTTAATTCGCGCGGTTCGGCCGAAACGTCCGCCGAAGGAGATGGATGAGTACCCGGCCTTCGTCGGATCAAAGTTCTGACCGTCCTGAATTTGCACGCCGGGCTCAAGCTGCGCCAGGTCGAGGAAGTTGCGGCCGTTAACCGGCAAGTTTTCGATTTGCGTGGAGCTGAGTACTCCCTGCACGGCAGCCTGTTCGGTATTTACCGCGATCGAGGAACCCTGAACATCTATGACTTGACTCTCTTGTCCGACCTGAAGCTTGGCGTTGAAGGTAGCTTCATTTCCCACCTGCACGGCAACGGTCGAACTCATGCCATTGAAGCCCTTGGCGGAAACTTGAATCTTGTAATTACCCGGGGCTAAAGGTCCCGAATTGTATGCCCCGGCCGAATTGCTGGTGAGCTCTACCTTTTGCCCTGTAGCAATGTTCGTAATCGTAACTTTAGCGCCACTAACCACTGCGCTACTGGGGTCTTCCACTGTACCGCTGATGCTGCCGGTACTAAGTGTGGTCTGGGCTGTCAGATACGCTGAACAAAAGAAGATCAGGGTACAAGTCAGCGCCAGCTGCGTAAATCGTCCGTTGCGCGGAAAAATGTGCAGATTCAACATCGTCCACTCCTTAACTGTTTCAATTTTTTGGTACTGGTTTTCGGAGCGGAGAAATTCCTATTGAGGGGCCCTAGTTGATAGGTCCTACGAAAAAAAACTGGGTGGCGACCAGCTGATGGCTCAACAGACATTCTGAACATCACAGTTCTAATCTGCTAGTTCAGTAACGTTGCTGTTGCCTTTGTTTTGTGTAGGGCAATTCAGATGCCAGCTGAAGCAATTCCCATCTCATTTGTGTCAGCGCCAATGCCGTCAAAGAGTTAGAACGCGAGTGGTTATGCCTTGATCGTCGAAGAGGTCACGCATCCAATCGCAAATATCTTCAAAATACTGTATGCGGGTCCGTGAAATTGAACGGATACAGTGTTTACCGTAGTCATTGCAATAACTTAGGAGAGCAGAAGTTTCGGTTACGGTCCACTCACGATCTATTCCGTACTCGAATTTGACCACGGCTGGCGATGTCGAATTAAATCGATCACACCGGAACTTCGGAATCGGAGTCGTACACTACCGAAATGGCGTCAGCCGTACAAAACCATCTCCGTGATCGCGATTCGAAACCGGGAGAATATCGTTTCCCGCCTGGCTTCGAGCGCAATCTCATCTGGTTCGCCTGGCGCAGATTCCGTCCTGCAAATCCGATAACTCTCTTTCAGCATCTCGTCGACAAATACGGCGACATCGCTCATTACAAGATCGGATGGAATCACATCGTCTTCCTAAATCATCCTGACTACATCCGCGAAATTCTGGTCGTGCAGAACGACAACTTCGTCAAAGAACGCACGGTCCGCCGCTCGAAGATGCTGCTTGGGGAAGGCATGATCACGGCCGAAGCCGCTCAGCACCGCTCGCAGCGCCAAGTCGCTCAGCCGGCTTTCCATCGCCAGCGCATTCCTGAATACGCATCGACCATGGTTCGCGAGGCTTCGCGAATGCGGGACGCGTGGCGTGATACACAGGAACGCGACATCGCCCGCGACATGATGCACCTCGCACTGAATGTCGTGGCCGAGACGTTGTTCTCAACAGATCTTCGCGACGAGGTCAACGAACTCGCGGACGCGATCAACCGGATCATGGGCTTGTACAACTTCCTCGTCATGCTTCCCGCCGCCGAATGGCTGGTGCACGTGCGGCCGCCGGGTCTCGCCGCATTTGTTCGTGCTCGCAACCGGATCGACGCTGTTGTTCATCGCATGATTGATGCTCATCGCACCCGTCACTCCGATGGCGGCAGCTTGCTCGACATGATGCTCGCGGCTTCGCCCGATCGCAGTCCGGAGTCTGAGAAGTTGCTGCGCGATCAGGTGATCACAATCTTTCTAGCCGGATACGAAACTGTGGCAAACGCGCTAGCCTGGACGTGGTACCTGCTGTCGCAGAATCCAGAATGCGAGCGCCGTTTCCACGCCGAGATTGATCGCGAACTGCAAGGGCGCCTGCCGGGCTACGATGACATTCCGCGATTGCGTTACGTGGAAATGGTGATTGCGGAATCCATGCGTCTCTATCCCCCCGCGTGGGCCATGGGGCGACAGGCGCTCAATGATTTCCAACTAGGAGACTTTTTTCTTCCCGCGAAGACCACGGTTCTCATGAGCCAGTTCGTCACGCATCGTGATTCGCGTTTTTTCCCTGATCCGCTTCGTTTCGATCCTGAACGTTTCTCTCCCGAAGCGAAAGCGCGCCGCGCGAAATTCACATACTTCCCCTTCGGAGCGGGATTTCGCCAATGTATAGGCGAGTCGTTCGCTTGGATGGAAGGCGTTCTTCTGCTGGCGACGCTCGGTCAGAAATGGAAACTTAAACTCGTTCCCGGACACAAAGTTGAACCGCAACCACTGATCACCTTGCGGCCAAAATACGGAATGCGCATGCAACTTGAGGCTCGAGCACGAGCGCTATTTCTGACCCAGTAGCATCTCTGCAACATGCTCGGTAATCTTTCCCGGTTGCGCGCCCGAGAGATTACACAGAGCAATGACCGTGAGTTGGTCGTCGACATACCGATCTATCGCGGTCTGAAATCCTTGCCACGCCCCATCGTGATGGATGCAGCGATGACCGTGGCGTTCGTCGATGAACCAGCCGAATCCGTAGTGGCCTTTGTTAGGCTGGCCATTCTTAAGCTTCGCGACCGTCCACATCTGATCTAAACTCGTTTTTTTCAGAACCTTCTCCGTGTAGAGAGCCGCATCCCACTTCGCCAGATCGAGGACGGTGAAGTATAAACTCCCGTCTGCCGTGGTGTTGACCATGGGCGCCACCCACTCCTGATTTTTCAAGGCGCCTTTCACCAGGCGGTATCCGGCGGCGCGATTCGGAACGATGTCAGCTTCGCTAATGATGCGGGTCGAGTTCATCTCCAACGGATGGAAGATTCGTTCCTGCAGAACGTCGCCATAGAACTTCCCGGTGACATGGTGAATGAGGATGCCAAGCGTGAGGTATCCGAGATTGCTGTAAGCCCAGCTAGTCCCCGGTGTGTAGGCCAGAGGTGTTCCTTCCACCAGCTTCAGCAGTTCTTCTTCGGTCCAATCTTTTCGAAAATCGAACTTCTCCGGATAGTCGCCAAAGCCGGCAGTATGACTGAGCAATTCGCGCACGGTCACGTCATTCCAAGTGGCCGGAGCATCCTTGAAGTACTTGGTCAAAGGATCGTCCAGCCTAATCTTGCCTTCTTCCACCAACATCATCACCGCCGTGGCCGTAAACTGCTTTCCCACAGAACCAGACTGATAGACGGTTTCTGGCTTAGACGCAACCTGCAGCTCCACATTCGCGAGACCATATCCCTCGGCGAAAACGACCTTTCCGCCTTTTATAACGATGAGCGACAGACCGGGGATGTGCTGCCGCTGCATCTCGGACTTCACGTATTCGGATACGGCCGCTGGGGTGTCTGCGGTCTGGCTATACGCGGCGGTTGTAGGAATGACGAGGAGGAGAATAATTACAACTGAGAGTCGTTTCAGATTCATCGAGAAGGGAAGCGCTCCTTGGCGGCGAGTCTACACGTCAGGAGCGCTCCTCAACAAGGCTGGCTGAGACACCGCTGAGGCACCTACTTTTGTTCGGTCGACATGCCTGCGAGGCGGTGAACGCCGGAGCGGCGAAGCGCAAACAGGATCGCCCAGCCGATCAATCCGGCAGCGTAGAAGAACGCGAAGAAAAGCGGCATTCCCCCTAACAGAATGGAGTGCACGGACTGAATGTGCACCGGCAGCGGCGGATTGACATCCGGCACGGACGAAGCAATATCCTGGCCTTTCTTTATTGCTGTGAGGACACCACCAAGAATGAGCGCCATGAATACAATTGTTGTCTTGGGAAACCGGAATCCATTACGCATGGCAAACCTCCCTGTTGCAAACGACAATTCATCCTGAATCTCGAACAGAACTCGAAAACGCTCGCGAAGGGCCCCGCGAAGCAGACCCGTGATCTCGCGGAGAAAAAATTGTCCCCGCACAAACAGCGTTCGCTGAGCCGTCTCATCGCATTCTTGGGAAAGAACCGCCATCATCTCTTCAGCGAACATTTCCTGGTGTTCAGCTGGATAAAGACGCAGGAGCTTGCGATAGACGGGAAGCATCGATCAGCTCTCTTTCGTTGCGACACGCAGTGTCGCAAGCCGGGTGATGTGCTTCATCCGGTCGATCTCGAGTTGCAGGTTGCGGCGTCCGTGGCTCGTTAAGCGATAAGCTTGTCGCCCGCGGGGCGTTTCCTCCTCTTCGAAACGTTCGATCCAGTCATCATCCAGCAAACGTCGCAACGCGCCATACAGAGTGCCAGTGCTCAGCAGGACTCGTCCGGAACTCATGCGCTCCACGTCTTTGAGGATGGCGTAGCCGTGTTGCGGCTGACCTGCGAGGCTCAGCAGGATCAGGAGGACGGGTTCGGTGAGAGGGAGACTCTCGATTATGGCTTTTGGCGACATGTCGTATAACGCCATATTGCCACCAGCTGGTCTTTTCGTCAAGCGAAATTTGGGAAAGACCTTCAGCATTTGTCTCGTTCCATCAAAAATCCCCACTTCTGGCAAAATCGGCCAGAAGTGGGGCACCCGATTATTGCTTATTGAGAGACTGTGATTTGCTTGCCGGAGTACTGCACGACCCTCTCGGTCTGGTCTGCTGGGTTTACGCCTACGCCGTGGTTCTCGCGCACGACCACAAGGCGGAACGTCCGATTCTCAAGCATGCCGGGAAATTCACCTTTGCGGTCTCCGATGGTGAGGGTGTGTGACGCGTCGTTCCAGTGCAGAGGAGTCGTCGCATACGCACCTTTTTCGTAGTTGTAGGTATCGTTTTCGTCTTCGTAGATCGTGAAATCGCCGTCGGCTCCTGGGTAAACGCGCAATTCAATAGGGTCCGCGGGCTTTTCAGTGGACCACTCCTGGTCCGGTCCCAAAGGCACGATCGATCCGGCGCGCACGTACAGAGGCAGGCGCTCAAGTGGAGTTATGGCGTTGATCATGCGTCCACCATCGATGGTTGAGCCCGTCCAGAAGTCGTACCACTTCGCCCGTGGAAGATAAACCGGACGAGTCGCCGATGCAGGCTCGGTGACGGGATTCACCAGAAATGCAGGCCCGTACATGAACTGATCGCCGATGTCAGCGGCGCGAGGATCGGTCCGGAAGTCCATGACCAGAGGCCGCATCGGAGTGTAGCTCTCGCTGGTTGTCTTCCAGGCGAGCGAGTAGATGTAGGGCAGCATGCGGTAGCGCAACCGATCAAAATTCACCAGGATGTTTTGCGCATCAGGACCGTAGGACCACAATTCGTTCTCATCCGGATTGCGCGTGCCATGGACACGCAGAATCGGATTGAAAGTAGCGTACTGGAACCAGCGGATGAATAACTCGCGGAATGGGGGATCAGCAGGACTACCGAACACGAATCCGCCGATGTCTGTGGTCCAATAGGGAATTCCCGATACGGCGAAATTCAATCCGGCTGGAATTTGCCGCCGGTAGCTGAACCAATCGGAGTTGATATCGCCGGACCATGCCGTGACTCCATTGCGCTGGGATCCCGCAAAGGCCGAGCGGGACAGAATGTAAACGCGCTTCTTGTCGGACGCGCTACGCTGTCCCTGATATACCGCTCCTGTATCCAGCAGAGGATAGGCATTCACGTAACGATCGCCGCTTCCGGCAGCGAGCTTGTGGTGCAATAGGATGTTTTCTTCCTGGCCTTCCGTCTCGGGCTCGGTGGTGTCCATCCACCAGGCATCCAGGCCGATGCTGAACAAGCCCTTGTTCACTTGATCCCAATAATATTTGCGTGCCTCAGGACTAGTGGCGTCATACACGGCCATCGCGTCCGTATGGTAAGGAGGTTTTGCAAATTTGAACTTGTCGACGAACCATCCTTTGCTGTTCATGAAGTCGTAGTTCGCCGAGCCCGGCTCGAAGAAGGGCCAGATCGAAATCATCAGGTGGAAATTAAGATTGTGAAGCTGATCCACCATGCCTTTGGGATCTGGATAGTTCTTGTTGAAGACGAATTCTCCCTTGCGATTCCACCAGAACCAATCCTGCACTATGTTGTCGACGGGAATGTGCAGGTCGCGATACTTCTTCGCTACACCGAGAATTTCTTCCTGGGACTTGTAACGGTTCTTGCATTGCCAGAATCCATACGCCCACTTTCCGAACATCGGGACCTGTCCCGTAAGCTCGCGATATCCGGCGACGATTTTGTCAATGTCCGGACCATAAAGGAAGTAATAGTCGATGACATCGGCCACTTCGGAACTGACATACAGGTAATTGGCAAAGCGGTTGTTGAAGCGGCTGCGGGCCATGCTATTCCAGAAAATCCCGTAGCCCTTGCTCGACACCATTAGAGGGACTGAGATGTTGCTGTTGTCTTGAACGATGTCAACCGATTCGCCGCGATAGTTCCATACGCCGGACTGATGCTGTCCCAGCCCGTACAAGCCTTCGTGAGATCCATAGACGTTGAAGAAAGACTCGGCACGGTAGGAGTCTTCGCCGTCGATCTTTTCCGCGCGCATGCTGCGCGAGGATTCCTGTACCAGGCCGGTTCCGCTCGCTTCGGCGTAGGTGATCGCTCCATCTTTCTTAGTCACAGTGAGCTTCAGCAGGGAAGTGGAGATGGTTACCGCGTCATCCCCTGACTGCACGGTCCACTTCGCCGCCGGCCAACTGTCTTTGATGACGACAAAATCCGTGCGCTTTGAAAATGATCCAGTCGGAGAATACAGAACATGAATGATTGCGTCCGAGCACACTTGAATTTTTAGGGTGCCGGTCCCCATCGACAAAACAACACCGTCGGACTCCTGCTGAACCTTGCGAACGGGATTCATCGGCGTCCACTGAGCGTCGGCAAGGCCTGAGATAAAACCAACCGCTATGATGAGGCCGAAGAAGGATCGCAGAACGCGTCTCATGAGACTGTTCTCCTGTTGCGTCACAAGAAAATCGATTTTTTGAGAGGAAATCAGCACCGCGAGGATAGCACGGGATGGGGTCAGCGCGGTGTGATTCCAAGCGGGCAAAGTTACTGAAACCGATATCCCGATTTCAGAGTGCAACGATAGATGCGGCCCTGGTCAGGATTCGAGCCGGTATCGCAACTTGCCCAGCTCAGCAGCAGCGCAGGTCCCAAGGGGAAAATGATGGTCTGGCCGTCGAGATCCGCTTCCATACTGACGCTTTCTGCGGTCGGAGGTAGAGTGAACGAAAATCCCTCGCCGAAAATAGCGGGATATGACCAGTGCTCCATCTGGCTTACCGTCGGACGAAATACTTCGGCCTCGAGCAAGAAAGTAGCGGTATCCGACCAATCGCGAACCGTGAGCGTAAGAATGCGACCGCCCTGGGACATTTGATCCGACTCGATTCGCGTAAATGGGCACGGTCCCGCAATGCACGATGCACGCGCGGACCGGAATGCGTTGCCTACTCCTGCGTCCAGGGTCGCGGATCCCAGGGCCGCCTTCCACCTTCCGTCCGGAGAGCAAGGGTGCTGGTTCTTACATGGAACATTTCCCAGGTTCTGCACCTCAAATGTTCTGACGGCACTGCCGACGTTCAGTTCGGTCTGCGCTTTCACGGTGTATCGCACGCGCACATTCGCCACTTTTACCCCAGGTTCTTCGGTGGTTGGAGGCTTGCCGGCTACGGGCACGAGACGGACGATGTAGAGCTGGTTTCCAACGTAGTCATTCAAGTCCAGCGCCTTGTATTGTGGGTGGCGGAAATGCATGACGATCGGATGTCCCCGGCGAATTGGTTTGGGCAAGGTCAGAGAAAAAAAGCCCGAAGAGTCCGATTTGGCGCCGATACCCTGCATTTCATCCGCGGAGATGCTCACCCCGCCGATCGGCAACTGCTTTCGCGGGTCCGTATCGGATACGACGATTGCGCCTCGCAGAGTGACCGCTTTCTGCTTCTGCCACCGGAGCAGTGTGAGCACGGCGACAACGGTCACGGCGGCCAGTAAGGCGAGCCAAAGTTCAATTCTATGAGTGCGAGTCATGGGGCGAATCTTTCACCCAAACGACGTATGATGACACAATATGCTGGAACGTTCCCTCTGGAAAAGCAACGGCCCTCATTTGTTTCGCATCCCTAAAACGCGATGCGGAACGGGCGCGCCGCAGCCGGCGAGAACGATCGTGTCGCACCTCTCCGTTAGAGTCGTCAAAAACTGAAAAAATGATGATCGGACGAAATACCAATCTGCTTTCGCGGCGCGACATCCTGCGACACATATTGGGAGCCGGGGTATCCGTGCCGTTGCTGGGCGGTTGGCCGGCGCTCGCTCTGGAAGAACAAAATCCTGGTCCGAATCCGAACCCGTCGACGCCAGCGACTCTTTCGCCAGAAGACGACCAGTTTCTCAACGAAATAGAGAGTGCAAGCTTTCTGTTTTTCTGGGAGCAGGGAAGCGCTAGAACCGGCATGGTGAAGGATCGGTGCAACGTCAATGCGCCCCGCGAGGGAGATGCTGCCAGCATTGCAGCGACCGGGTTCGGCCTCACTGCGCTCTGTATTGGGGCCCAGAGAGGGTTCATCTCTTCAAGTGCTGCACTCGAGCGTGTGTTCGTCACTCTTCGCTTCCTGTGGAAGAAACTACCCAACCACCGGGGGTTCTTCTACCACTTCGCGAATGGGGAAACGGGCGAGCGGATGTTCGATTCGGAAGTGTCCTCCGTCGACACCGCGATCTTGCTCTGCGGTGTGTTGACGTGCCGGCAGCATTTCCGTCATCCGGCGGTTGCCGAACTGGCAAACCTGATCTTCAGCCGCGTAGATTGGACCTGGCTTTCCGAAGACACTTCCTTGCTCACGCATGGATGGAGCCCGGAGGTTGGGTTTCTTTCCTCCCGTTGGGACTACTACAGCGAACTCATGATGATGTACCTGCTCGGCATGGGTTCTTCGGCCCACCCTCTCGATCCTCAAACCTGGACCGCATGGAAGCGGCTCACCTTTGAATTTGAAGGTATGCGCTACATCGGATCGTTTGCGCCGCTGTTCATTCATCAGTTCTCGCAAGCATGGTTTGATTTCCGCGGACGGCGAGACAAGTACGCTGACTATTTCCAGAATTCCGTGACAGCGACCGAGGTTCATCGGCGTTTCTGTGTCGAACTTGCGCGACAATTCCCTAGCTATAGCGACGATCTGTGGGGCATCACGGCTTCAGATTCACAGCAGGGGTACATCGTCTGGGGTGGTCCACCGGCAATGGGGCCGATTGATGGCACAGTGGTTCCCAGTGCGGCGGGCGGATCGCTACCATTCATGCCCGCTGCGACATTGAGAGTTTTGAGGAATATTCGAAACCGATATCCGTCGGCATGGACCAAGTACGGCTTCGTCGATGCCTTTAACCCCCTCAAGAACTGGTATGATACCGACGTGATCGGAATCGACACGGGGATCATCCTGTTGATGGCCGAGAACTTGCGAACGGGGTTCGTTTGGGGCACTTTCATGAAGAACCCGGAGGCGCAACGGGGCATGGAACGCGCTGGTTTGCGAAAGTACTAAAACCGCTGTGTTTCCACCAGCACTACAACCGCGTGACCTCCCTTTCACCAACCGTAACGCGTTTTTTTTCATCAAAGTGCCGACTGGGGAACTGGCTCTTTGCTTTGAGATGATTCGACGAAAATCGGTGCCGGTCTTGGGACTGGCTCCTGCGTCGTCACTTCCAGCGCCGAGTCCAAATTTCCTCCCCACCCCGCAAGGCGTGTCTTGATCAGTTCATGAGCGAGCAACCACAGTTCTGGAGTGGATGGCGCGATCGTCTTTCCGCTCTCCGAAATGTTCCTATTGTCCTGCGCTTCGTCTGGGAATCCGGACGCGCAGTGGTTTTGCTCGGACTCTTCCTAAGAGTTGTTGCGTCCCTTTTGCCCCCGGCGTTGTTCTGGGTATCCAAGCTCATCATCGATAACATCTTCCATATCGTTACGACGCACGCGTCGATCAGCACCAGGCTATGGTGGCTGGTGGCAGCCGAATTCGGTTTGGCGGTTTGTACTGGCCTGGTCGGAAGGCTGATCGACTACCTCGACACGCTGCTGGCCGGAAAATACATGAACCACATTAGCGTCCGGGTCATGGAACATGCCGCCAGCCTGGACCTTCTGGCCTATGAAGATCCGGTGTTCTACGACCGACTGGAACGCGCACGCGTGCAGGCGACCGACCGGCTATACATGATTCAAGCCATTGGCCGATTGATTCAGCAATTGGTGACGACTCTTACCCTGTCGATCTCGATCATGTTCTTTTCTCCCTGGCTGCTACTACTGCTGGTGGTTGGGGTTATTCCTGCATTCGTCGGCGAGACCCATTTTGCTTTTCTGGGTTATGCCAAGAACTTCCGGCAAACTCCCATTCGGCGCCAACTGGACTACCTGCGGTTGTTAGGCGGAAGCAAGGAAGCGGCGAAGGAGTTGAAGCTCTTCGGCCTGCGCGGCTTCCTGACCGGACGGTTCAAGACTCTTTCGGACGAGGTTTATCACCAGGACATCGCTCTTGCTCGCAAAAAGGTGATTGCCGGGTCGTTGCTCTCTACGATCGGCACAGCGGGTTATTACACCGCGTACATCTATGCCGTGTGGAGAACCGTCACCGGGGTCTTCAGTTTCGGCACACTCACGTTTCTGGCGAACGCGATTCGGGACGCGAGTTCCAACTTGCAACAGACCTTTTCGACTTTATCGACGATTGCCGACCAGGCCCTGTTTATGACGGACTTGATAGCATTTTTCGAGATGAAACCAAGCATTCGTTCCAAAGTGAATGCGTTGCCTGCTCCAAGGCCCATTCTGCGCGGGTTCGAATTTCGTAATGTGTCGTTCCGTTATCCAGGTTCACCCCGGCTTGTTCTGAACCAGTTGAATTTCCATCTGAGGACTGGAGAGCGCGTCGCCTTGATCGGTGAAAACGGGGAAGGGAAGACCACGATCGTGAAGTTACTGACTCGCTTGTACGATCCGGTCGAGGGGCAGGTCCTGCTGGATGGCGTCGATCTTCGCGAATACGACTTGGATGATCTCTATCGAGAGATTGGGGTGATTTTCCAGGACTTCATGCGGTACGAGATGACGGCGCGGGAGAACATCAGTGTCGGCCGCATCGAACAAGTCAATGATTTGAAGTCACTGCAAGAGTCGGCGCAAAAGAGTATGGCGGTTGATGTTTTGCGGAAGCTTCCCGCCGGAATGGACCAGATGCTCGGCCGCCGCTTCGATGGTGGCGTGGATCTTTCTGGCGGCGAATGGCAGAAGATCGCATTAGCCCGCGCCTATCTGCGAGATGCGCAGGTGCTCGTTCTGGATGAACCCACGTCCGCATTGGACGCGCGTAGCGAATACGAGGTATTCAAACGCTTTGCCGAATTGACTGCCGGGAAGATGGCTCTTTTTATTTCTCACCGGTTTTCGACGGTGCGCATGGCCGATCGAATCGTTGTGCTCGAAAAAGGACAGATCGCCGAGGAGGGCGATCACGAAACTCTTACAAGTCTCGGAGGCCGCTATGCCGAGATGTTCGAATTGCAGGCGGCCAGTTATCGGTGATGCATTTGTTGCAGGAATTGGTAAGGACGGTTTGACTTTAGCATGGCGCTACATACAGAAATTGAAGGAATAATCGGCGAGCAGGAGCGAAAGTTCCTGAGCGAAGGAAACGAGGCAGAGGATCAGTCCCTTCGTAATGTGGCCACGGAACTCGCGGCCACCGCGACCTGGCTGCCAGACCGGAAGTCTGCTGATTATCTTTCGGCGCGCTGTGAGCAGCTGCTTGAACAGTTCAAGGCGCTCTCCGAGGACGTAGAACCGGTATTCCAACGAAATCCGAACTCTGCTGAACTGCTTGAATTGCGCACTAGCGCAATCCTGTTTATTTCAGGTGCGCGCTCCGCGTGTGGCGAACTGGGTGGTGCGTCGCTGCCAGTGGTATCGAGCAAAGCTGCAATTGTGCCGCGCGTTATTGCCATTGCGGAAACATTTGTTTCCCAGGTTGACGCGACATTCACGCAGAAACAATTCACAGGTTTCTGCATGGCTTTTGAAGAATTGGTGCCTCTTCTGTTCCACGAGATCGGTTCGCTCGTGCCGGCGCTCAAACTAATTCTCCTCGAGCGAATTGCCGAGCGGGCAATTGATCTCCTGGAGCGGCCTACTGATCCAAGCCTGCGCGTGATTCCTTTCGTTAAGGCCTATCAGCAGGTGCTGCAAGCCCCCTGGAGAGAGGAACTGGAATCCCTGATTCCCTTCGACGAGATTCTGCGTCGCGACCCGGCGGGAGCCTACGCCGGGATGGATTCGGAAAGCAGGAATTCCTACCGGGAGCGTGTGTCGCAAATTGCCAGCCGCTCGGATCAGACGGAAATGGAAGTTGCCAGGCACGCTTTGATGCTGGCGCGACAAGCGGAGAAGCGCGAATACCGTGATGAGCGCATCGCCGAACGCGAATCTCACATTGGGTATTACCTGGTTGGCGAGGGTGTTTCTCTTCTTTGTCAGCGAGTCGGCTACCATCCTACTTTCGGCGAAAGCGTGCGCAGGGCGTTACGAACGCACCCGGATGAGTTCCTGCTCGTAGGAATTGCTCTGCTGACTCTGGTGATTGTCACGGGAGTTCTCTGGCTGCTTACTCCATCGGATACGCCGTTGCAGATCGTCCTTTTGTCGATGCTGATTCTGCTGCTTCCGAGCTCGCAAGCCGCGGTTCAGCTCATGAATTACCTGACCACGAATCTGCTTTCTCCTACGACTCTGCCCAAGATGGATTTGTCGGAGGGAATTCCAGACCATTGTGTGACCCTTGTCGCGATTCCCACGCTGCTGCTGAATGAGGTGCAGGTTCATCACCTTGTGGAAGAGCTCGAGGTGCGGTATCTCGGCAATCACGACCGCAATATCCACTTCGCTATTGTTTCGGACCTGCCCGACTCCCGCGAGCCAGCTCCTGAAGATAATGAGCTCGTTTCACTCTGCTCCGGCTTGATCACGGAGTTGAACGAGCGCTATGGCGCCAAGAAAGAGGGCACATTCTTTCATCTTCACCGTCACCGGATTTACAACCCGCGTGAAAAAGGATGGATGGGATGGGAACGCAAGCGCGGCAAGCTGCTGGATCTGAATCAGTTGCTGCGGGGAAAGTTCGATAGTTTTCCGGTGAAGATTGGCGATCTCCCGCTTCTCACCACAGTCCGTTTCGTCATTACGCTCGATTCCGACACGGAATTGCCGCGCGGGTCTGCCCATCGCATGATTGGCGCGCTCGCGCATCCGCTCAATCAAGCCATCATCGATCCTGACAAGAACATCGTGGTTGCGGGATACGGGATCCTGCAGCCACGCGTCGATATCAGTGTGCAATGCACGACTCGCTCACGGTTGGCCGCGATTTTTGCCGGCGAAACGGGACTTGATCCGTACACCCGCGCGATCTCAGACGTCTATCAGGATCTCTATGGCGAAGGTTCCTTCACGGGAAAAGGGATTTACGAAGTCGACACGATGTTCCAGGTGTTGTACGGAAGATTCCCGCGCAATTCTCTGTTGAGCCATGACTTGATCGAGGGAGCGTACGCTAGGGCAGGATTGACCAGCGACATCGCAGTAATCGAGGACTATCCCTCGCACTATAGCGCCTACAGCCGGCGCAAACATCGCTGGCTGCGCGGTGACTGGCAGATCGTCGAGTGGCTCACGGATGCTGTGCCCGACGAATCCGGCGCTCGGGTACGCAATCCAATATCACTCGTTTCGCGTTGGAAGATATTTGACAATCTGCGTCGCAGCCTGATCGAGCCGGCTATTTTCACCCTGTTGCTGTACGGATGGTTTGTAATGAATCACCCAGTATGGTGGACGTTGGCGGCGGTCGGCATTCTGTTTGTTCCGGCGTGGGTGGAACTGCTGTTCGGGTTGACGCGAGCTGCTATCGCGGGCCAACTCAGCGTGGCAAAGAATGCCTTCAACGATCTGTTCACCAGCAATTTCACAGTCCTGCTAACGCTCACACTGCTGGCCCACCAGACACTGCTGTCGCTGGATGCCGTCGGGCGCGCTCTCGTTCGCGGGCTGTTTACACGCCAGCGGCTTCTCGAGTGGGAAACAGCCGAGCAAGCTGAACTGGGGAAGAACCGGACTCCTATTGATCGTTACATTGATTGGATGCCCTTTCTGGCCGCCGGCTTGGCGCTGGTGCTGTGGCTAGGCCGCACCCATGCACTTCTTGCTGCGTCGCCCATCCTCTTTCTATGGGCCTGCAGCAAGCCTCTTGCAATCTGGCTGAATGCAAGCCCGATTGAAGCGGCCCCCGAAATTACGGGAAAGGACGAATGGCTTCTTCGCAAGAGCGCTCTGTACATCTGGCGCTACTTCGCGGAACTCTCGAACGAAGAGCAGAACTGGCTCGTTCCCGACAACGTGCAGGACAGCCCTCCAAAGATTGCATCCAGCATCTCGCCCACGAATGTCGGACTTCTGCTGAACGCCCGGCAGGTCGCCAATGAATTCGGCTACATCACCGTTCCTGAGATGGTCGATCTCACTCAGAAAACGTTTGAAACGGTGAACCGCTTGCGGAAATATCGTGGCCACCTGATGAACTGGTATGACACGCGTACACTCGAACCGAAGCCTCCATTCTTCATTTCGTCAGTGGACAGCGGCAACCTGGTGGCGTCCCTTTGGACCTTACGGCAGGGATGCCGGGAGGTGCTTCGGCGGCCACTGGTTTCGTTGGCTATCGCGGAAGGCTTCCGCGATCATCTTCGAGTTCTCGTTGACTTGCGAGCCCTGCGCAGACGCGACCTGAGCCGATTTGAGGCTGCGATTGAAGATGGGGACTGGCTGAATGCCGTCCTGAGTTTTCCTGAGGAAAAGTTACAGGAAGACGAGAAGAAATCCCTACGCGACGAAGACGCTGCTTCTGATGTGGCCTGGTTCCGTGCGCAGGCACGAACTCGACTTGCCGCTCTGCGAGAGTTGGCACAATCGTACATACCCTGGACTTTGCCGGAGTTTTTCGAATTCGCGACAAAGTCTCCGGATTCGAATTCTGTGTTCGAAGTGCCACTCGAACGACTGCCTGATCTCATTTCCGAGTTCGAAATGCATTTTGACGAAACCATCCAGAACTCGCGCGAAGGAAGCCATGCACTAGGGGAGCGTTTCATAGCGCTGCTATCGGAGGCTCGAAAGAACGCGGTCCGCCTGACTTCGAGTCTTCGTCAAATCGGCCAACAGGCGTTTGATATGGCCGAGGCTATGGACTTTTCGTTCATGGTCGACAAGCAGCGCATGCTGGTGTCGGTCGGCTACGACGCCGGTACAGAAGAACTGCAGCCCTACTACTACGACCTGCTGGCAACGGAACCGCGCACGGCAGTATTCGTGGGGATAGCGAAAGAAGATATCCCGCAGGATTGTTGGTTCCGGCTCCGCCGCCCCGTGTCAATTGATCGTGGCCGCCCCGTTGTGATGTCGTGGACGGGTACGATGTTCGAGTATCTGATGCCGACAATTTGGATGCGCAGCTACCGCAACACACTTCTTCACCGGGCGACGGTTGCGGCGGTGCGCTCGCAACAGCAATACGCTGAAGAGAAGGGAATTCCGTGGGGTATCTCGGAGTCTGCCTGTGCCCGGAGAAACGACGCGGGAGACTATCACTACGAAGCCTTTGGAGTGCCGACGCTTGCGCTGAAGAAACACGAAGCCGAGCCGTTGATCATTTCGCCCTACTCCACGCTACTTGCCCTCAGCGTCGATCGTAAGGAGGCACTGGCCAATCTGCACTTGATGGAGTCTCTCGGCTGGTTTGGTCAATATGGATTCTTCGAGGCTGCCGACTACACCGTTCCGCGGAACTGGCTAGGTCGCAGGCGCTGGCAGCTAGTTCATTCCTGGATGGTCCACCATCAAGGAATGAGTTTTCTGGCGCTCGCGAATTTCCTCTCCGACAACGTCGTTCAGCGGTGGTTCCACTCTGACCGTCGGGTGCAGGCTTCCGAGTTACTGCTTCAGGAAAAGCCAGTTTCACAAGCTGGCTGAGTTTGATCCTATGTAGTCAGCGAGGGCGGAATAGCGTCACTGCCCGCGCCAAACTGTGAATTGGGTGCGGGGCCCATCGTGAACTCAAGGTTTCCTCCCTCAGCAATATCGGAATGCCGGAACCAGAGTTTGGTGTGAGGTTTTCCGTTCAGCGTGACCGACTGAATGTACGGATCGCTGCTTGATTTGCGATTCACTTTAACTGTCAGTTTCCTGCCGTTTCCCATGTCCACTTCGGCCCGATCCACCAGCGGCGTGCCGAAGACATAATTTCCGCTCACTGGATCTACCGGGTAGAAGCCGAGAGAACTCATGATGTACCACGCCGACATCTGCCCGCAGTCTTCATTTCCGGCCAGGCCATCTGGCTGATCGTCATATTCCATCTCGAGAAGGCTTCGCACCCTGGCTTGGGTCTTATGCGCCGCGCCCGCATAGCAGTAGAGATATGCCATGTGATGGCACGGCTCGTTTCCATGGGCGTACTGGCCCACCATCCCAGCAATGTCAGGCGGAGCATCCGCAGGCAGTTGCGAACTCGTTGTGAAAAGCGCGTCGAGTTTCTCCACAAACGCTTGTTGGCTTCCAAATAGTTGCATGTATCCGGCCGGATCGTGCTGGATCGAGAAAGTTGTTTGCCACGGATCGGATTCCGTATAGTCGCGCCAACGCTTGGAATATCCCATCTCGGTCGGCTCGAAAGGTTCGGCCCACTGGCCACTTTCAAGGCGTGGACGAAGGAAGGTCATCGAGCGATCAAAGAGATTTTTGTAATTCCTAGACCGATCCAGAAGTAGTTTGTAGTCATCTGTCTTCCCCAGTGCCTTCGCGAGATGCGCGACCGCCCAATCGTCATAGGTATATTCCATGGTCTTACTGACAGATTCCTCTTCTTTGTCGCAAGGGATATATCCGAGCTTCCGGTAGTACCCAAGGCCGCGGTAGTCGTCGTCCATTGCCCTGCGACGGAGCGCAGGATACACCGCATCAAAATCGATTCCCTTGAATCCCTTCACTGAGGCTTCCGCGTAAACCGAACTCGAGTGATAGCCCGTCATGCAAAACGTCTCTCTGCTTTGCAGAGGCCAGATCGGCACGCCGTCTGGGCTCTCCTGCGCCATGCGGATCAGGCAATTGACGAAGTCAGGCACGCGATCGCGCTGCACCAGGGTGTACATGGGGTGCGCCGTTCGATAGGTGTCCCACAGCGAAAATGTGCTGTAGTTATGCGATCCTCGAGCCAACTGATGGACCTTGCCGTCCATGCCACGATATTGACCATCGACGTCGTCGAACAAAGTTGGTGCGCATAACAGATGATAGAGCGCCGTATAAAAGATGGTCTTGTGCCGAGGGCTGGCTGTTTCAACCTTGATGCGGGACAGATTGGTGTTCCAGGCTGAGTGTGCCGAATGTCGGACTTTTTCGAAATCCCAATCAGGAATTTCGGCGGCGACGTTCTTCTTTGCACCCTCTTCGCTAACGCCAGAAATCCCCGTTTTGACCGAGATGACTTCCTTCTGTTGCGTATCGAAGTGAATCAAGCATTTCAGCGAGGTGCCCCTTGCTTCGCGAACTGATGGGTCAAGCGGTTTGTTGTCGGAAACAATTTCAGCTTTCGCGAAGCGCTTCGAGAACTGCATCGCGAAGTAAATTTCGCGTCCGGGCGCCCATCCCTTCATGCTTCTTCCGCCGACGATAGTGTCGTTTCCAACGATCCTCAGAAATGCCCAGATTACAGGTGTATTCGAGAACGAATGAACGAGATCGAGAATGAAATGGCTGCTATCGCTCTTGGGAAAGGTGTAGCGATGGATGCCTGCATGCTCGGTTGCACTGAGCTCTGCCCGGATGTCGAAGTCGCGCAAAATCACCGAATAGTAGCCTGGCACCGCGACTTCCTCTTCATGACTGAAGCGCGAGCGGTACCCTTCGCCGGGATTCTGGCGAGCCCCGGGGAACAGCTTTGTTGGGCCTGTTCCCGGCATCAGAAGAAAGTCAAGCATGTCGGATGCTCCGGTTCCGCTCAGATGCGTGTGGCTGAATCCCATGATGGAGCTGTCGGAGTAGTGGTAACCCGAACACCAGTCCCAGCCGTCGTTGTAAGTGTCTGGACTGAGTTGCACCATCCCGAAGGGAACCGTGGCTCCCGGATAGGTATGGCCGTGCCCGCCTGTCCCGATCGCGACCTTCACAAATTTCGTGAAGTCCTCGTGATCTGTTGCCTTTGGAAGCCCGGTCTGAGCGGTGTTCACAGATGAAATCCCAACGCCGAAAAACTTCGCGAGAGGGATCGATGACAGTGCCGTCACGAAATCACGCCTGGTGAACATTCACGAGTCCTTTAGAGTCGGGACAATCACGCCCCGGAATATGGGCGCAGCCTACGCAAGGCGGCGGCTACACGAGGACTCAATTTTAGTACTCAAAGCGATTTGCCGCGTGGCAAGCGGGATCCCGTCTCAATTGACAAGGGGAAATTGGGGGAAAGCATTGAACGAACGAGGAGAATGCGTATTTACGGGCTTCCAATGCGCAACTTCGCAAGGCAGGTCTCGAAATACCTGAGTTCAACAATCGGAAGGATCAAAGGCGGAATTCACGACGGCAGGGAATTCGGGGCGTCGGCATTGCTGAGCTGCCGGTAGCGGGCTTTGCGTACGAGATGAGTGATTCCCCAATAGCCCGGTCCCATAAAGCATGTCCGCCCAACTTGCGAGTGACACTGCGGACACTCTACCGCCAACTCCGGATGTCCTCTGAGCATTCCTTTTTTTGCCTGCTTTGAATTAGGCCGGAGCTGCACGTGAGACGTAGCCATTGTTGTTCCCCCAAAAGTTCACCTGTCAAGAGCGCAACCGGCGCCTTAGCAGATCCTGAGTAACATCGATAAGTTACCTAGTCTTGAATGTGTCCCATTGGGGGATAGGAGTTCGGTGAGCATAGCAGTGATCTCCACTAATGCCGACAAGTCCCTGGGTGAATTTGCACTCAATTCACAAATTTGACCAATCGCGTTGCAAAGTGTGCATTTCGCTATGCGTCGGCTGTTGAGCGCCCGTAGTCTCCATCTCGGCTACATTGTGTTTAGCCAGTAAACATAGGAGCTCCAGTGACTTTGCTGCGCCACGAAGCCCACTCTCGGAAGGACTTTGCAGAAACTTAACAAAAATTACATCTGGAATTCGCAAACAGCATTTCGTGAAGTCAGTGAAAGGTCAGCAAAATCACTTAGTAACAGGACCTATGTTTGCGATTGAACAAAATCAATAAGTCCCGTCCCGAATAAGCTCGGCTCACTTCACGACGAAGTGGTAGCTGTCGTGAACCCGACAGCGGTGTGCAGCGCTCCCCCAAGTGCAAATGCCATCGCTGACGTAAGTAGTGAGGATCAATAACAAAGCATAGATAAGTGGGGCTGGACGCGTGCGGTCTCAACTAGAGCGCGTCGAGCCGTCGTCGGATCTCTGTGCCCGCGGCACATGCGCACGAATGTTGCGCTGCACGCGGCACATATCGTCCCGAGCGCTATTTGCGCCCACAAGGAAGCCAGGAGGCTACGCGGTCATGAGAAGGATGTCACCACTTTGTTTCTCTCTCGTTCTGGTCGTAATCATGACGGTCGCTGCTAGCGGACAGTCGTTCCAGGTGCAGTGCCCTGCCAGTACCATCACGCACCCAAACGCCGCTAGCAACAATTCGGAACCGGATTACAGCGGTCCAACAGGGTTCACGGCGGGTACGAAGGGATATCTGGAGCCCACGTCGAATGTGAACGGCGCGATCAAGTGCCAGCAGATTTCAGGCGGCGACGGTTTCGCGACCATGGGCGACGGCTCGCAGACGTATCTGTTTGCGTTCGGCCCCTTGTCGGGACTGAAGGATATGGCCGATGGAAAGCCTGGCACACAGTTCCCGAACGTGTTTAACCAGATGGGCCCAAGCACGCTTCTGCCTGGAGATCCCGCCGCGACAGACGGCGTGGTCGCTGGCAGTTGGCCGGCGTCGTTCCCCGCATCTCCTATCTCGACCAGCGCCTTCACTTTCAACGGCGCAATTGGATTAGCTCCGGATGCGGACGCGATTGCTGCCGGACTTTGCACCGCGCCTTGCCTGGATGGTCACGTCGATACGCGGCAAATTATGGACGTCGCCGTGATGAACGGCAACATGCCGGCGCCGCTGATGGCCATTGATGAGGATGACGAGTTCTTCCTGACCCTCACGAACGTCGGCCAGGTGATGCGGCCTGACCTGTTCGAGCAGCATACGGTGCACTTCCACGGATATCCGAACGCCTCGGCGTTTTATGACGGCGTTCCTGATGCGTCGGTGGCTATCAATATCGGTGGAAGCTTCACTTACTACTATCTGGCGCCGGATGCTGGAACTTACTTCTGGCATTGCCACATCACGCCTCCCGAGCACTTGCAGATGGGCATGGTGGGACAGATCTATGTTCGGCCGCGGCAGAACCGGGTTCCAGCTGGCCATTCGCTTCGCGATGCGCTTGTGGCGCAGCAGGGCGACGCGCGAACCAGGTGCGACCGGACGGACATTCTTTGCAGTAATCCTGTGCCAGCGTCTAACAGCGTAAATCAGGGGACGGATAAGCTCGGCCAGCCGCAAAAGTACGCTTACAACGACGGCGACGGTACGACTGCCTACGATGTCGAGTACCCGTTGCAGATTCACGGCTTCGATCCCAACTTCCACTTTGTCGGCATGACCTTCAACCCCGAGGGTTTCACCGACATGAAGGACAAGTATTTCCTGCTGAACGGCCGCAGCTATCCCGACACCGTAACTCCTGGTCCGCTGGCGACCCAGACGACCGATGGCACGATGCATTTCTCGCAACCATTGCCATCGATCATCAACATTCCTCAAGGTGGAAAAGCTCTCCTCCGCATCGCTGATCTGGATGTAACGGAATACCAGACGCTGGCTTCGCTGGGAATTCCGATGACGGTGGTCGGTCTGAACGCGAAGCTGCTGCGTGATCAGGCTGGCAACAACCTGTACTACAAGACGAATTCGATCACGCTCGCTGGCGGGGAATCGCTCGACGTGATTCTCGACGCGAGCGACACCACCAAGTACCACTCGGGGGACGTGTACTACCTCTACACGCCGAACCTCGATCACCTTTCGAACGATGCAGAGAACTTCGGCGGACTGATGACCGAAGTCCGGATCAATTAGGAGCGCAGCAATGAGAGGGATGAACATGAACAAGGCAATTTCACAAACAAAACTGCTTCTCGCGGCCGTGCTAACAGCGGCGTTCTTACTCGCGCCCGCGGCCTTCGCTGCCGTTCCTGGAATCACCGGGCCAACCTTCAACCTGACCGCGAAAGCGGAGTATCTCACTCAGCCCGACGGTGCGTCGGTCTACTCGTGGGGATATGGCTGCAATGGCGCGCCCTCCGGCTATGCCCCTTCAGCAGTGTCGGGCGGTTTCTGCAGCGATATGCAAGTGCCCGGGCCGACTTTGATCGTGACGCAAGGACAAATTGTCACCATCAACCTGACCAACAATCTGCCGACCGCGGCGGGTAACACGTCGATCCTGTTCCCCGGCTTCAACGTGACGACGAGCGGAGGTGCTCGCGGGCTCTTGACGCAGGAAGCAGCGCCCGGTGGCACCGTGTCGTACACCTTCACCGCGACAACTCCTGGAACGCGCGCGTATTACAGCGGAACGCAGGGTGACCTGCAGGTGGAGATGGGACTGTACGGAGCCATCATCGTTGTACCCACCAGCATTCCAACCGAGTGTACTTCGGGTATTCATTCCTCCAACCTGCTGGCGCAGGGAGTACATGGTGAGAGCAATTTTCGGTTAGCGGCTGCAGCTTACAGCCATCCCGGTGCGTGCTATGACCGCGAATACATCTTCCAGTTCTCTGAGATGGATGCGCGGATTCACCAGGAAGCTCAAGCGCAGTCCACCAAAACTTGCACTGGTTGCATGAGTGTGGCCACCGAGCCGTATGTGCCCGCGTATTTCATGATCAACGGCCGATCCATGCCAGATGACATGGATCCGAACTATGCGCCGCAATATCCGCACCAGCCCTACAACGGCAACCCTCACATGCATCCGGGCGAACTCGTGTTGCTCCGGATCATCGGCCAGGGGCGTTGGCAGCATCCGTTCCACGAGCATGGTAATCACGTCCGCGTCCTTGCGCGTGATGGAAACCTGATTCTCAGTTCCACTACTGCAGGCGATCCGAACCTCGCCGGGCCGCTCCTCTTCACGACCACCACGACGCCTGGACAGACGATCGATGGAATCTACTACTGGACTGGCAGGGGTCTGAACTGGGATCCCTATGGCCACAACAGTGCGTCTGGATCCACGCTGCCTTGCACGCCTGATCCGAACGGGTACAACACGCTGGGTAATTCCTACCAGGCCATCAACTACTTCGAATGGTGCCAGGATCACAACAAGCCGCTGCAAGCCACTCCGATCGGCGATGTGGCAGGCGGCGGACCGGCAACTTTGCCTGATCCGAACATCTTCGCGAACGGTCCCTGGTTCGGTGGCAGTCCCTATCTGGGTCCTGAGGCCACGGTACGCGCGGTTGGCTCAACCGGAACTACTCCTCCATCCGGAACAGTCGCCAACTCCCCGACCGACGAAGCTGGGTTTGCTTTCATGTGGCATTCGCACAATGAGCGCGAGATTACGACCAATAACATCTTTCCGGGTGGAATGTTGATGATGATGTTAGTCGATTCCCGGGAATTTGTGATTAACGAGTCCAACTAACTTATGAGGATAATTGAGGAGATAGACATGCGATTCACCCACACTAACAAAGCTGTAAGAACTGCGTTACTGACTCTTTATATCCTCCTCCTTGGAGCTAGTTGGGCTTCTGCCCAGCAGCAGGTCAGTCTGACCGCCGCGCCCGGTTCTATTACCTTGCCTGACGGCTCATCTGTGCCCATGTGGGGTTACACATGCGGCGCGGTCGCGGGTGGTGCGGGCTGCCAAAAGCTGAATCCTGCCGCCACGGGCTGGTCCCCGGTGGTGATTACGGTTACCACAGGTCAGAATTTGCAGATTAATCTGACCAACAACCTGACGTTCGGGGCGACCAGCATCCCGACCTCGCTGACCATCGTTGGTCAGTTGGGTGGCGGTCTCGGTACGAGCAGAACCATCACTGCGAGTCCGGATCACCCAGTTCAGACGCTTACCTGGCCAGCATCCAGCAGTTCTACGGACGATGGAGCGAACCTTCCTCCTCCCCAGGGACCGCGCGTTCAGTCATTCGCAACCGAGGTTGCCGCGGGCGCCACCACCAGTCTGACCTGGACGGCTCCGAATCCCGGCACGTATCTCCTCGAGTCGGGCACTCATCCTTCAATTCAGGGACCGATGGGATTGTATGGCATGGTGGTAGTGACCGGCCCTGCGTCATCCACCGGCGTCACGCCAGTCACAGCTTACCCGGGAGTGACCTATGACGCTGATGTCCGGGTGCTATTCAGCGAAATCGACCCGGTGCAGAACAACTCGGTCAGCACGGCAGTTAACACGCCGGGTTTCAGCGAGACCAAAGTTTGGTCCGGTCAGCCCGATCGTTGCGGCAATCCGACCTCGGCGGACTACAACACTTGCTATCCGCCGGCGGTGAATTACTCTCCACGCTATTACCTTATTAACGGTGTAGCGTTCGACAAGAGCAACGCCACGGCTTCGTTAATTCCGTCCAATCCGATTACGGTAATCGCGCCCGCTGGAAAACAGGCCCTGATCCGTATGGTGAACGCCGGGTTGCGCATGCACATCCCGTCGATCGTCGGAGCACAAACTGGAACTGCGGTTCCCGCCGCTTCCGGCTTCTCGCTAATCGCTGAAGACGGAAACGTTCTGCCCGGTGTGCGCCGCATCCAAAGCGAAGTATTCATGGCTCCCGGCAAGACCTACGACGTCATGTTGAACGTTCCGGTCGCGGTAGGGACCACTGCTACGCAGGCGCTTCCGATCTTCGATCGCTCTCTGGGATTGTCTGGAAATGCAACCGCCCGGGATGCCGGCATGATCGCCTACCTCGGCATCAACAACGGAGTGCTTCCTGTTTCGCCGGCTTTCACGGCTGCGACGGCGAATCCCGATACTTATAACTCAGTCATCGCCGGCAAGACAGTCACAGTTGCTGATCCTTCAAAGGGTGTTATTGCAAACGACGTGAATGTGCTCGGTGTTAAGGTCGTCGGCGCAGCGCCGGCAGGCTTGACGCTGAATTTGGATGGCACATTTACATACACGGGTGGCGTCGCCACCAGCTTCATGTATTGCGGCAACGGCGCAACTTCCGGACCGGCTTGCGCGACTGTAACCCTTGGCACGGCTACACTGGAAAATGCGAGCGGCATCACTTGCAGCTTCCCGCTGCCATCGGCATTTCAGTCCACGGTCGCAACCGGGCTGAGCATCAAGCCACCCGGAGTTCTGCAGTATTGCAAGGATGCCCTCGGCTATCCTCTGACGGTCGCCGCGTCTCCCGCGCCAGCGTTGGACAGTGGAAGCGTTGCGATGGGCGCGGATGGCGGCTTCGTTGCGAGCGGCGTATCGGGCTCTGGTCTCCACAGCCTGACCTTCACTCCGCAGAACGCGCAGGGTGTAACAGGCACCCTCCAGACCGCGATCATCGATTTCCCCGCGGCCAGCAATGTTCAAGTCACGCTGGTCGACGGCAAAACCAAGGCCGCGCTTGATAACCAGGACTACCGGTGGATCATTGAAGAAGACCGTACTTTCTTCGTTGATCCCAAGTGTCAGGCGAATCCAATTCCGGCGGGCTGCCCGACTGTTACGAGCCAGGGCATGCCGGCTATATACGGAACAAACTTCCACACCGCGTACATGCCTGTCGTTGCCCAAGGCTGCGTTGGCACGACCTCCTGCGAACAGGGCCAGACGGTTCTGGATCCCAGCTCTGGAGATCACGTTGCGGCGGCTTGCGACATCGGAAACGGTGTGTGCCGGCCTGCTCCCAACAAAGGCGAATTGCTGCCCGGAAACGTTGGTCTCGATCAGACCAAGCACTACTACATTTCGGTTCTGCCCGGCGATGCAATGGATCCTGGACACGCGATGGGTGGTGCTGAGCTTGTCTACGTAGATGGTTCCTGGCGGAACGCTGAGAACACTGCCGCGAGTGGAGTTCAGATTATTGTCGAACCCCAGTTGCCACCACCGGCGAAGGTATCCGCGTTCGTCTACGAAGATGATCATCCGCTTAACGGCGAGCACGATGCCGGCGGCGGTGTTGACGTCATCTCGCCGAATGAGGCTGGTTTGGGTGGTTTCAACATCACGATCGTCGACCTCGTCGGTATGTCGGGCGACGCTGCCGGACAGCTGACGTACGACGAGTTCGGCCAACCTCTCTCGAACTCGTTGGCGGGCACAATCGATCCGGTAACCAAGGTGGATGCTTGCCCGATCGTAAAGAATCCGAACACTGGATTCGACGGTGCGACCAACCCCAATGGAATGACAGGCATGATCCCGGTTTGTCCGAAGTACGAAGCGGACGGAACCACCCTGTCTCCTCTGGCGGGTCAGGCCGTTGTTGCGAATATGCCGCCCGGACGTTACGGCATCATTGCGACGCCTGCGGCTGATCGCATTGCACGAGGCGAAGAGTGGTTGCAGACCAACACGCTTGACGGTGGAAAGGACCACGAAGCATTCCTGAAAGCGGGCGAACCAGCCTACTTCCAGGAATTTGGACCTGCCAGTTTCCACGTCTCGATCGGCTTCGCCAATCCGAAAATCATCAACGACCAGGCCACTAACAGCGCTGGCACAGGTCTTTGCGATGCAGCGCCAAACGGTGGCGGCCAGACTTGCAATGAAATCGTCAAAGGCCAGGTCACAGGATCGCGCATGAGCCGTCCGTCCGATGAACGGCTCTATGGCAGCGGTTCACGCGATACGTTCGGCTACACGCAGTGCTATGCCAGCTTGGGTAGTCCCGATGGCGCCGACTTCTCGTTCGCGAAGTGCGACGACCAGGGCAACTTCACCTTGTCGAACGTGCCGGCCGGCGACTGGCGCCTCACCATCTTCGATCAATGGAACGATCAGATCGTCGATGGCATTTCGACGGCGGTTCGTGTTGGCAACGCTGCCAGCAACCAAGCCAATTGTCATGGAGCCGGTTCGAACGCCTCGACCTGCGACATGGGCGAGATCGCCGTTCACGGGTGGAAGAACAACCTCTACACCCGCACCTTCTTCGACAGAAACGGAGACGGTATCTCTCAGGACGACGAACTCGGACTCGCGCTGGTTCCAACCAACATTCGTTACCGCGACGGATCCATCTCCAACCTCAACAGCACGGACCTGGAAGGTTTCGCCGGTTTCAACGAAGTCTTCCCGATCTTCAACTGGTATGTGATGGAGACAGATTCCAACCGCTATAAGAACACCGGAACGCACGTCATCAACGACGCGGGTGGTCCGGCAGACAACACTACTGCCTGCGGCACGAACGGATTCCCGGCCTGCGGCGATTCGAGCGTGATGGCGAACCTGACGCGCACGCAGGAAGACTTCTCCCTGCCACCGGCTCTGCGCTTCCCCGGTTCGGTGTATTGCGATAACGCCGATTGCACTGGTTTCTCGATTGCAAACGGACCTGCAAGCAGCGCGACCACGAACATCTCGACCGGTCGTATCGATCCGCCGTACGTCACCAGCTATGGTTGGCAGAGCTTCATGGGCCAGAACCAGTTGCTGGAGTTCGGTAAGCGTCCTTTCAACGCAGGTGAAAACGGTGGAATCCGCGGGCACGTCGTGTACGCCTCGACCCGTCCGTTTGACGATCCGGCACTGTTGCTCCAGCTCACGTGGGAGCCGCAAGTCCCGAACGTCACCATCAACCTGTACCAGAAGGGCTTTGCCGCGGATGGCGTCACTCCAACTCTGACCAAGGTCGATACAACCGTAACCAGCAGCTGGGATGAGTGGGCGCAAGGCTTCCGTTCGGATGGCAATCCGAATATGAGCTGCCCTGGCCAGGATCCGACCGATCCGTTTTACTACACCCTATTGAACCAACCCAACTACCTGGATTGGTATAAGGCGCAACACGGAGGCAACCCGGTAAGTACGATTCCGAACAGCTCGCAGTACAAGTGCTACGACGGTATGCACAACTGGAATCAGTTACAGCCGGCTCCATATGACGGCATGTACAAGTTCCCCAGCGTCGTTAGCCGCAACCCGAGCACCGGTGTCGCCGCTGGAACGAACTGCACCATCTGCACTACCGGACCTGATGGCGAACCTCAGCTGCCCACGGGAACCTATGTTGTCGAAATGATTGTTCCCCCGGGCTACGAACTGGTCAAGGAAGAGGACAAGAACATCCTGTTGGGAGACACCTACGACGCGCCGGTTACTTCGCAATTCGCCGGCTTCGGCAACATCTTCATCATGCCGGACCAGGCTTCGGTGGCTGCTTCCTACAACCCCAGCAACCCTCTGATTCCTTCGACGAATGAAGGTGTTAACCCGCGGCACGAAGGCGACACAGGTAGCGTTGAAACCTTCTGGCCGTGCGTCGGCGCAACCCGCGTCGTTCCCGACTTCAACAGCTTGTACCCGGGAGCGGGCCAGAACGCGCCGTTCGCCGGAGCATCACGTCCGCTGTGCGATCGCAAGGAGGTCGTACTCCAAGACCAGATGTCGGTGCTGGCGAAGTTCTACGTCTTCACCTCCACCCACATCGCCGCGCACTACACGGGCATTATCTCGGATGACTTCACTTCCGAGTTCGATCCTTTCTCTCCGGCATTCGGCGAAAAGTTCTCGCCGCCGAACCTACCGGTCGGAATCAGGGATTGGGCAGGAAACGAGATTTCCCGCGTCTACTCTGACAACCACGGAATTTACAACGGTCTGACGTACTCGACCTTCTCCGTGAACCCGCCAGATCCTAGCGGGTACATTCCGTCGATGATGGTGACTTGTATGAACGATCGCGGCACCGGTACGACGCCCGATCCGTTCTATCAAGCTGCCTACAGCCAGTTCTGCTACGAGTGGTCGTTCATGCCTGGCCAGACTTCGTATATGGATACACCAGTCATTCCGACGTCCGCGTTCGCGCCGAACTATAACCACCCCGACTGCGCCTACCCGGATGCGACTCCCGCGGTGGCCGAAGTCGATGGCGATGGCGTTGGTCCCTGGATTTCAGCGCCTGGAGACTCTCACCCGATCACGATTCACGCGTTGGGTGACCAGATCGTCAGCAGCTATGCATATTCCGGTCCCAATGCCACCGTGGCTCCGTTCAACCAGAAGACGATTACTCGTCACTATGGCTTCGGTCCGCAGGGCAGCGTCGTCATCGGTGGTATCACAGCCAACATCTCCAGCTGGGGCGACAGCCAGATCGTAGTGACCTTGCCGAACGATTCGGGTCATCAGGTCCCGCTCTGCTCCGTGCAGCAGCAGGTCCAGTACGGCGGCCCGAATGGCGTCGGCAACGGTGCTCGCTGCGGCGAAATTGTCATCACCTCAGGGAACGGTAAGAAGTCGGTTGACACCGTAACCTTGACGGTTGGTGGCAAGATCCCAACCCGCTTGACCGCCGGATCGAGCATCCAGCAGGCGATTGATACCGCCTCGCCGGGTGACCTGATCATCGTGCCGCAAGGTACGTATCATGAGCTGGTGGTGATGTGGAAGCCTGTGCGGTTGCAAGGTGTGGGCGCGGCTACGACGATCATCGATGCCAACGCTCATCCGTCCGGCATTCTCGGTGATTGGCGCCTGCGTATGGTGTGCTTGTTCGGACTCGCTCCTACGGGCGTGCCCGACGGCTACAACTCTGATTGCGGCGCTGGTTGGAGCTTCTTTACTCCGACACGTTCGAATCCGCAGGTCGACCGCTTGCCTCTCGAGGCCACGGTTGGATGGGATGCGGGGCTGAACGGTAATCTGGCCGAACAACTCCAGGAGCCGACGCTTCTCGGAGCATATGAAGGTGCGGGTATCACGGTCGTGTCAAAGGGCGTGCGAGTACCGGAAGGAGCGGATCCGTGGACAGATGGCACCGAGCCGGCAGGTTTCCCCGCTGGCACGACGCTTCTGACCAGCGGAACCAACAGTCTCAACGGCTGCGGTCCGAACTCTGCTAACGCGCACAATCGCTACCCGAGCAGCTTCCAGTGCAACCCGTCGCGCATTGACGGTTTGTCTGTCACGAACAGCTCCCAGGGCGGTGGCGGTATCTTCGTCCACGGCTGGGCGCACAACCTGGAAATTGCCAACAACCGCGTTACCAATAACCAGGGCACTCTGGCCGGCGGTATCACGGTCGGTCAGGGCGAACATCCGCCCGCTTATCTGGCTGGCAGCGGAACGATTGCCGATCCGGGCTCTTGCCAGAGTGAGTTTGGCGTACCGGCAAATACGCAGCTGCCTTACTGCTTCAACCGGTTCGTCAACGTGCACCACAACTGGGTATCGTTGAACTCGTCTGAAGGTGATGAATTGTTCTCCGCATCACCGTCGGGCTCGGGTGGTGTGGCGTTCTGCTCCGGTGCGGATAACTATCAGTTCAACTACAACTACGTCTGCGGCAACCTGAGCACCGGCGACGGCGCTGGAGTTTCGCACTTGGGTTTCGTACAGGATGCTCACATCGAGCACAACAAGATCCTGTTCAACCAGGCGACGAACCCAACCACGCCCAGCAACGGTGGCGGTCTGTTAATCATGAGCGCCCCCGATACAGACCCAACCTGCCCCGGAGAGCCTGACGCAGATTGCGCCCATGCTTACGGGTCAGTCGGCGACGGTATCGGCCGCGGTTTGATCATCAACGCTAACCTGATCGCAGGTAACGCTGCAGAAGCCGGCAGCGGCGGTGGCATCCGCTTCCAGGGTGTCAACGGCGCTGAAGTTGGATTCTTCCCACGTAATCCGGAACGCTGGTTTACAGTGAACGTTACCAACAACATCATCACGAACAACGTTTCGGGTTGGGATGGCGCAGGCGTCTCCTTGCAGGATTCGATCGGCGTCAACCTGGTCAACAACACGATCGTGTCCAATGACTCCACGGCGTCTTCGGGAACTCTCTTCGGAGCGTTCTTTGCTCCCGAAGCCAGCGCTCCGACTCCGTGCCCAACCGATGCGCAGGGTGCTTCGATTCGCTGCGTGCCTATCTCTGATCCGCAACCGGCTGGCGTGGCGGCGGCAGGTCACACCGCAGAGTTCCTGCGGTCCCTGCCTGGTACCATCATCTGCCCAACCGGCCACGGTGCGGGAGGAACTGGCAATGGCGGTCGCACCAACGGAGCCTGCAGGGCCGTCTCGTATCCGATCGTCTATAACGATGTGATCTGGCAAAACCGTGCCTTCAACATCGTTGTGACTCAACCGGCCACGGGATCTGGCTCGATGCAGTCCACGGTCACTCTGGTTCCGTCATTGAATCAGGGGACTACTGGACAGTGCGTCGCTCCTCCGACTGGCACCACCTACTGGGACATCGGTCTCCGCGGGGATCATGGTCCGGCAGATCACTCTTCGGGGTACGCGTTCTCGCCGCAGTCGTCAGTACTGACCAGCATCGCTGGATATCCTGGAGGCGCCTCTGGATTCAGAGCTAACACCGCGTCCTTCAGCCCCGGCGTTGTGAAGCAGTCCTGCAACGGCTCGAAAATTCCGCCAGAGGCGGGAGTCGAGACCTGGTACCAGGTACCCCCGGGAACTTTCGAAGGCAACGTGCCTGTGCCGGTCTTCAGCCTGACGGCAGGTGCGACGGTCGACGAAGGCAACAACTGGGTCAACATCAGTTGGGGTCCGTTGTCGCTGATTACACCGACTTCGGAAACCGATCCGACGGCGGAAGTTGCACTCAACGATTACTCGTTGGCGTCAGGTTCGCCGGCCATCAACTACATCACTCAATCGAGCTATCTCGCGAGCTTCAATGCGGCTCCAATAGATGACTTCTTCGGAAATCTGCGAAAGTCGAACGGAGCTGTTGACGCAGGCGCGGTAGAGTTCGCATCGAACGTGAATGCGCCGATCTTGACGCAAGTCAGTCCGACCTCGGCTTCGCGCGGAGCTACGGTGAATACTGTGACCTTAACTGGTCAGTACCTCACCGGTACTTCCGCGATAACCGTGTCGGGTGGCGGCGTTACGGTCAGCAACATCAACGTCGTGAACGATACGACCGTAACTGCAACGTTCGCGATTGACAGTGGCGCTTCGACCGGGTTGCGGAACATCAGCCTGACAACTCTGGGCGGAACCGCTAACCTGAACAACTCGTTCCGGGTTCTTGGGGCAAACGTCACGTTCACGGCCACCGGCCTGAACACCGGCGGACGGACACCGAAGGATGGTACGGTGACCGTGCGGAATACGGCGACAGGCGCTAGTGCTGGTCCGTTGACTCTGACGGCCGCACCGACGCTTACTCGCACGAGTGGAACCGGTACATTCACAATCACCGGCGGTACCTGCATCTCGGGTGCTGTGGTGAACGCCGGAGGCGGCACGTGCACAATCAATGTGCACTATGAGCCGCCAGCTGCTCCAGCCTCGATCACCTCGAATATGCGGGTGAACCTGGCGAACACCGGTGCCAACGCGAACCCGCTGCAAAGCGGCAGCCTTACTGGTAACTAAGTCGAAACGCGGGACTGGACATCCGGAAAACCAGCCGGATGTCCGGTCCCACAGCTTTAAGGGCCTGTATCACATGAAGAATCTGATTACTGCAAAACTGCTTTTCGCGTACCTCATACTTTGCGCAGTTCTGTTGGCACAATCTCCTGCTCCTGCCTCAAACGGTGCCAGCCAGCCCTCACCCGCCCCTGCTGCAAATCCATCCCAGTCCACTGCTCCTGGAGCCAAATCCGCTGGTCCGGTGCTTCCCCAGCGCTATCGCCAGAACCGCGTGGCCGCCAAAGCGCGCCAGTACTACTCGCTGAACTGGGGCGTCGATTCTCTTTCCGTAAAGTCGGTTGAATCAGGGGAGATGATTCGATTCACCTATCGCGTGCTAGACATCGATAAGGCAAAGGCTTTGAACGATAAGAAGAACGAGCCATCACTCATCGATCCCACAGCCGGCGTGAAACTGGTCGTCCCCTCATTGGAAAAAGTCGGCAAGCTTCGCCAAAGCAGCTCGCCGGAGGCCGGCAAAATGTATTGGATGGCATTCTCGAACAAGGGCGGATTTGTAAAGCGCGGACATCGGGTCAATGTCGTGATCGGTGATTTCCACGCGGAAGGCCTCGTCGTGCAGTAGATCCTGCCCCAAAACCGCTAAGAGGAGCGGGCTTCACCGCACCGTGTGAGGTTCGATTCCAAAAAACCGCCTGGTAACCTCTACGTTGGTGACCAAGGAGTAACTTTCCATAACCAAGGAGACTCGCACTCTAATTGAGGCCGAAGAGCGCGGATGGTATAAAGGTGTCAATACTGGCCAAAAGTCGGCGGGATCGGTCCGACCTGGCGAACATCAGTATCAAAAGGGGTTGTAGCAATGCATTTGTGGGGGATTCTGACCTCTTCAAACGGCAGAACCGAAAGAGGTGCGCTCCGATGGATTCGAGTGCGGCCACTGGAATTGTGTGTCGCGGTCGTTCTCTTAAACGCAGTGCTGGTGGGTTATTCGGCAGCACAAGCCAGTGAACCCGCTGTTCCCCCCGCACAAGAACCTGCGTCATCTTCAGAGCCGCAAACCGCACAGCCACAAACCACACAGCAGCCAGCGCAACCTCGTGTGCATACAACTCGACGGCGCCCGGCCATTGACGATCACGTCAAGGTCCTGGCTAAGTCCCTGAACCTCACCGAGACGCAACAGGCCGCCGTAAAGAGGATTCTCGAACAACGTCAGCAGGAGACGCTCAGACTCCGTACCGACGCTTCCATCTCGGGAAGCGAGCGCATCAATCGCTTTCGCGCTCTCCAGGATCAAACCGTGTTCCGGATTCGCGGAGTGCTCGATGACGAGCAAAAGAAGAAATATGACCCGCTGGCGGTACGAAACGTGACTCCCGCGCCCGGTCAGAAGAGTGTTGAGGATTGGATGAAGACCTCCCCAAAATAGGCGCTAACCGCGACTATTTACCTCTATGACCCCGATCAAGTTCGTTCCCCCGTTTTGTCGATAAAATCAAAATTACCTCAATTTGAGGAGACCAGAGATGGGAATGAGGGCTGCAAGTCTTACGGCGATGTTTTTCATTGCGCTGATCACAACGGTCAGCTATGGCCAGGAGTTTTCGGCGGACGTGGTTTATGTCGATTCCAACGGCAAAGTGAGCGCATCGCATCCCGCGTCGAAGATCTACGTCAACAAGGACAAGATCCGCTTGGAAACGAACGGCTTTACGGGCACTGTTCTCCTGGTGGACCGGGCGGACCAGAATAACTTTGTTCTCCAGCCCAAGAGGAAAACGTATCAGTCTCTGGCCTCAGGTCCTTCGGAATATTTCCGTGTGGAGCATCCCGATGATGCATGTGCGACCTGGCAGCGCGCTGGGGACCAGAAAATTGTTTGCGAAAAAGTTGATACTGAAATGGTAAACGGGCGCGAGGCCGTCAAGTACCAGAACAAAGCCGCAACCGAAATTTCGACTTCCGTCGTGTGGATCGACAAGAGCCTGAAGTTTGTCATCAAGTGGCAGTCAGCCGATGCCGGCGCGGAGTTGCGCAATATTAAAGAGGAAAAACAGGCTGCGGAGCTGTTTAACGTGCCGCAGGACTATAAGACCGCGTCTCCGCAAAAAGGTTCCAAAGGTTTTTCGCATCGATAAGGTTTCGATAAGGTATCTACTAACCTTTCGGCTACGGATGTGCGGTTGCAGCCGCTCGCGGTTCTTGACAGCCAGCGATATGCATATGAAAATACGACCAGTTAGCGAAAAAGTTAACTGATCGTCCGGCCGGTTAACAGCCCCCCGTTCGCAGATTTTCAGGCCACAAGGTTGCACCCGTTGCCGGTCATTCCGGCAGCTATCTCGTCTGGCGTGCTGGGAGTGAGATTTGCCCCGTTTGACAGAAAACCCATCCAGTCTCGGGGCCTCCCTGTGGCGGCGATACAAGGGATTTCTCAGCTTTTGGCCGCTGATCCTCTGCGGGATGGTGGTCTTGCTCGTGGTCCTCGCATTCCTGCAATTTCGCTGGACCAATGAGGCCACCGCTGCCTCGGAGATGCGTTTTGGAGCCGAACTTGAATCGCTCATGATGAAGTGGCATGGCGATCTCTACGGCGAATTTTCCGCCATCTGTACCGCAATGCAGGTAGGACCCGACTCCGGGGCGCGAGACACGTGGAATGATTATCTGGAGCGCTACGTGGAATGGAACAGCGCGCCGCCTCATGAGTCTTTCCCAAACGTTTACCGCAATCCAGACCTGGTTCAGAACGTTTATATCTGGGATACAAACCTGGACAGCCAGCCAAAATTGTTTCGACTTATCTCAGATAAGAAAAAGATCGAGGCCTCAGAAATACCACAGAGCCTTCAGACCCTTCTGAGCCGCCTCCGCGCAAACTCAACCAGTTTGTCCACTTCCTTGCGCGTTTGGCAGTTGCCAAAGCCGGAACAAGGTGTGGCGTCGGAAGATACCGCGGCTTCAAGTTCGCTCGCCGTGACTCCGACAACCGGCTGGCAGTTCGACGAGAATGTTCCGGCCATTGTTCATCCCATATTTCAACGCGACGGCCGATCGCTCACCAGCAGCAGTCCGGTTGACTGGATGGTGGTTGTTCTTGATCTCAACGCTCTGCGCAAACGAATACTTCCTGAGCTGGGGACGCGATACTTCGGTGGCCTGGAGGGCTTGGATTACAAGCTCGCTGTTGTCGCAAAAGGCGTGAAGCCGGAATTGATTTACAGTTCAGACACCGGATTTGGCGTGGCGGAGGCTGACTCCGCCGACGCAAGCCTCAACATCTTTGGCAGCCCGAACGGAGCGGGGCGGGATCAGTCGAGCGCCAGAAGCCCACACTCCCTTCGTTCCATCGAATGGCACAACCTTTCCGGGGCGGCATGGTTCCCGGTCATTGAGTACGAGTCGCAACCGGCCCCCTGGGTCCTGGCGATTCAACACCGCGCCGGCCCATTGCAGGCCGTAATCACTCGCACACGGCAACGCAATCTGGCGCTGAATGCCCTGGTGCTGATTCTTTTGGCGATCAGCATGGCACTGTTGACCACGGCGGGAATCCGCGCGCAAAAGTTCAACAAGCTTCAGATGGATTTTGTCGCTTCCGTTTCCCACGAATTGCGGACGCCACTCACGGTGATGTTCTCAGCGGGCGAGAACATCAAAGATGGTGTAATCCGCGACAGAAGCAGCCTTGCGGACTATGGTTCGATCGTCATGGGCCAAAGCCGGCACTTGATGGATTATGTTGATCGCATCCTCGTCTTTGCCTCAATTCGAAGCGGCAAAGATCGCTACAACATCGGCCCGCTGCGAGTTCCGCAAATCCTCGAGCGCGTGCGCAGAAACATGGAGACTCTGATCATTGAAGAGTCCCGTGTGCTGGAAGAGACGGTTGATCCAGACTTGCCTTGCGTAATCGGCGACCAGCTTGCGGTATGCAGCTGCCTCGAGAATCTCATCGCCAATGCGATCAAGTACAGCGGCAGCGACCGCCGCATTCGAATTGCCGCTCATGCACAAGCGACGGAACGAGGAAAAGAAGTTGCCATCAGCGTACAAGACCGTGGCATGGGCATCCACAATTCGGAGCTGAAGTCTATCTTCGAGCCCTTTTACCGCAGTCCTGAAGCTATAAAGGCCCAGATCGCAGGCACCGGATTGGGCCTATCCGTTTGCAAGCACCTCGCCGAAGCTATGGGCGGAAAATTAACCGTCAAAAGCGAAGTTGGAGTGGGAAGCACTTTTACATTGTATTTGCAGGCTGCCGATTCGGAGCCGAAGGAACTTGCCGCTGTGAGTTTGTCGAAGCAACAAGGGGATAGAGAATGAACGAAAGCATCCTGTTGGTCGAAGATGAAAAAGCGTTGCGCACTACTCTCAGCGATCGTCTTCGCAGCGAAGGTTACGTGGTCGAGACCGCAGCCGATGGCCGTGAAGGCTTCGACAAAGCCTCGAATCACCCTTTTGATCTCATCATTCTGGACGTTATGTTGCCCCGGCGCAGCGGCCTGGATGTTTGCCGTGACATTCGCGCCGCTGGCATGGCTACTCCCATTCTGATCCTTACCGTCAGAAACGAAACCGTCGACAAGGTGGTCGGCCTGAAGCTCGGCGCCGACGACTATGTCACCAAGCCATTCGAAGCCTCAGAACTTTTGGCGCGGATTGAGGTCCTTCTGCGCCGGGTGCCCATTCATACTGGGCAGGGGATCTATCAGTACGGCGCGATCCGCGTAGATGTGCGCGAGGCACAGATCACTCGAGACGGGAAGCCTGTTTATCTCACCGCGCGTGAATTTCAGCTCCTCCGCTACTTGATCGAGCGAGCCGGGACCACGGTCGCACGAGACGAGCTCTTACGCTCAGTGTGGGGCTACGACTCCGATACGCTAACCCGAACCGTCGATACCCACGTGGCCAGCTTGCGACAGAAGCTGGAGCAGAATCCGAAAAAGCCTGAGTTGATCCTCTCCGTCTCGGGTGTGGGCTACCGATTTATGGGACGGAGCAGCTAAGAATAAGCGGGTTACAGCCCTTCTGTTCGGGACGATTTCAGAATTTGACGACAAGGCTGCCGGCCCAGAGAGCAGCAACCACTACAACGACTACGAATATGCCAGTCATGTCTAGAACATAACCGACTCCCAGGATCATTCAAAGATGCCAGTTGGACAGAAACCAACTCTTTTCGCGCGGTAAGTCGGGAATTGATAGCCAAGAATCGCTCGCCCGTTAATCTGCGATGCTCGGGCATAAGGTTTTTGCTGTACTTACGTGGTCGAAGCAGTTGTGTAATCTACCGCTTCATGGAGCGCGTTTCCAGTTCTTGGAAAAGCACCTCTCGTCTACTCGCTTCCTATCCAACGTAAACATCAAACCAGACTCCCTGGAGCCTTAAGAAAGGAGAGATATGTCAAATCTAATTCGGTATCTCACCCTCGCGCTGACCGTTGGTTTTTTGTGTGGTCTCGCCTTTTCTCAAGCCGGAACATGCGGCGGAATGACCGTCGGACAACTCACCAGTCTGAATGGTTTCGTCCCCTTCCCTTCGAACAATCTGTGGAATACAGATATTTCGGCCGCGCCCGTTGACCCCAATTCCGCCAATTACATCAACTTCATCGGTCAGACGGTTACGCTTCACCCAGACTTCGGATCGGGCACGTTTCATAATCAGACGATTGGGATTCCGTATCAGGTGGTTTCGGGAACTCAGGCCAAAGTGACCGTGAAGCTTGGAGCCTTTTTCGATGAGAGCGACCCAGGTCCGGAGCCTATTCCTCCCAATGCGCTCATTGAAGGTTATCCAAAACCGGGGAATGGAGACCGGCATGTGCTGGTTCTGGAAAAGGATGGCTGCTGGCTCTATGAGTTGTACAACGCGAGCCTCAGCAAAGGGACGTGGAGTGCCGATTCTACTGCCATCTGGGACATGACTATCAACGCGCAGCGTCCGTACGGCTGGACCTCAGCTGACGCAGCCGGGCTTCCCGTATTCGTCGGACTTGCCCGTTACGATGAAGTAGCTGCCGGAGCCATCCACCACGCTTTACGCTTCACTGTCCCGACCACGCAGAAAGCGTTTGTTCTTCCTGCAACTCATTGGGCGTCGACCACCACTGATCCGAACGCCCCACCCATGGGGCTTCGGCTTCGCCTAAAAGCCAGCTTCGATGTCTCCAGCTACCCAGCCGATGACCAGGTACTGCTCACTGCAATGAAGAGATATGGGCTCATTCTTGCGGACAATGGAAGCGGGATCTTCATCAGCGGCGCACCCGACAGTCGATGGAACAACACGAATCTGAACCTGCTGAAACAGATCACTGCTTCCAATTTTGAAGTCGTCCAGACGGGTACGATTTACACTCCGGCGAATGTGCCCACTGGGCCTTCTCCGTCCATCAGCACCTTTTCAGCAAATCCGACCACCGTTTCTGCAGGGCAACCAGTGACCTTGAGTTGGAGCGTGTCGAATTCTATGTACAACATTATTGATCCACAAGCTGGGCCGGTGCGCGGAACCAGTATCGTGGTCAATCCATCCGCTACCACGACATACACCCTGTATTCGACAAATCAGTTCGGAAGAAGCACGGCTGCTGTGACGGTGACCGTACATTAAATGCAGGCAGACGCTGTAAATTCGGGGTGTGTTTAGAGAATGCACGGCAACCAGGATCGCCCAGTTGCCGTGCTTCCTGACCTGTCCACGATTGCCCCCATTGCCTTGCATACAGCGTTCATGTCTAAAGTGAAATCACAAACAGAGTGGAGATTTTTCTTAAGCCTTTGTGAGGAATCGGCAATAGAATGTATGGCTCAGTGGAGTCATGGGGTCAGGTGTAAAACCATCTATTGCAAAGGCCGTGCGTATCAGCCGGACGTGTCCAAAGCCGCATCAACACGGAACGTTAGCCTTCGCTTCACTTGTGGCTGCCTTTGTTGTGAGCGCTCTCGTTGGCTGTCGTCGCCCTGCTGCGCGCCAGTTGGATTTTAATCAGGACGTGCAGCCAATCCTAGCGAGCCGCTGTTTCAGTTGTCACGGTCCAGATCCTGAGATGCGAAAAGCGGGTCTTCGCCTTGATCTTGCGGAATGGGCGATGCGGAAGCGGCCGCAACGTCCCGACGCGATTGTTCCCGGGCATCCTGAAAAAAGCGAACTGGTCAAGCGGATCGAATCGAAAGACTCCCATTACCTGATGCCGCAAGCTGCCCAGGGCGAGGCAAAGCCTATGAGCGCAGGCGAGATCGCGACTCTGCGGGAATGGATCCGCGAAGGGGCGGTGTATCGTCCGCATTGGGCGTTTGAGGTACCTCGGCGTCCGGCTGTTCCCCTGGCACAAACTAGCTCGGCATGGGCAAAGACGCCAATCGATCACTTTATTCTGGCAAAGCTCGAACAAGCGGGCCTGCAACCTTCTCCTGAAGCCGAAAAGGCAGCTCTTATCCGGCGTGTGACGCTGGACCTGACTGGACTGCTGCCCACTCCCGAAGAAGTGAGCAGATTCATAAACGACAAGTCGCCGGATGCATTTGAACACCTGGTAGACGGCCTGCTAGCAAGGCCCACCTTCGGCGAGCAACGTGCGCGCTATTGGCTTGACTATGCGCGCTACGCCGACACTTACGGACTGCACTACGACAATAGCCGCGACATCTGGCCCTATCGCGATTACGTGATTCGATCGTTCAATGACAACAAGCCTTTTGACCAGTTTGCCATGGAGCAGATCGCCGGCGACCTGTTGCCGATGAAGAATCTTGATCCTTTGATCGGCAGCGGGTATGTGCGGTTGGGCGTGAGCAGTAATGAAGGCGGCACGATCTCTGAGGAGCTGCGTGTGAATATCGCCCGCGAGCGCACAGAAGCGTTCGGAGCCGCATTCATGGGGCTTACCGTTGGCTGCGCGGTGTGTCACGACCACAAGTTTGATCCAACCACGCAGCATGATTTTTATTCGCTGAGCGCCTTCTTCAACAATATTGATGAGAAGCCATTTAATAGTGACAGGCCGGTGTGGGCACCCGTTGTTCGTATTCCCAAGGCTGAAAACCAGGATGCGTACAACCGTGTCCTCGCCCAGCGTTCCGAATTTGAAGGCAAATTAAACGAGATGCGAAGCAACAGCCACGATTTGGTGGCTCGATGGCTTGCTTCCCGCAAAAACCCTCCTCGCGCAGTTGCGACGAATGGGCTTGTACTGCGACTTCGGCTCGATGAAGGCAGCGGCGAAGAACTAAGAAATAGCGCACCAAATGCGACTCCCGCGAGTTTCCATACGACTACCCTGAGGGGCGAATGGGGCGAAACTACCTGGCTATGGCCGGACTTCCGCATGCAATCGAGCACGCGAGTGCTGCTGGGACAGATGGGGGACTATGAGGGGAACCAGGCCTTCTCATCCGGGGGTTGGTTCATGTTCCGCTCCGCGCCGTTTCACCCTGGAAGTTTTGGCACTCTGGTCTCGAAGATGGACTCTACTCAGCACGACCGGGGTTGGGAACTTTCAGCCGACGACGGATTCCTGAGTGTGGCATTAGTGAACCAAATGCCGAAGGAAGAAGGTCAGCCGGAAACAAAAAAATCAAAGGAAAAAGGAAAAAGCGAGAAGAAAGTCGAGGCCAATGAGCCGTTCAACTATCCGTCTCCGCAGGATCTGAGCAAGAAAGATCTCGCTCCCAACAAACCCCCTGAGCAAAAGAAAGCCGAGGAAGAAGCGGCGAAGAAAGACAAGGCTGAAGCAAAGGCAAAAAAGCCATCAACGAAAGAGCCGCCCAAAGATACGACTTCGACAATTGGGCTCCGCGTAGTTTCCGTCATTCCTTTGCCTTTGGATGGCGCGTGGAGGCATATCTTCTTCACCTACGACGGTTCACATCGTGCGTCGGGAATAAAGATCTTCGTCAATGGGAGTGCGATCGCAACTCGCGTCGTCAGCGACAATCTCGGCAGCGCAACCATCCGAACACAGGTTCCCATGCAACTTGGTTGGCGCAACCCGGAGGAGCACCCGGCCAAGGACGCCCGCTATCAGGATATTCGGCTATACGCACGTGCCCTAAACGCCGACGAAGTCGAGCGGCTTCCGTTCGAAGATTATGCTGCAGAAATTACTTCGTACCCAGCCTCGCAGTGGACAGCGGACCAGTGGCACGTTGTTAGTGACTTCTACCTCAATCATGTAGATCCTTCGTATCAGTCAATCCAACGTAAGATAGATCCCCTCAATAAGGAGCTTGACCGGCTTTCACAGCGTGGCGATCTCACCCAGGTCTCTTGGGAGAAGCCTTCACTCGCCTACGCGCATGTGCTGACACGTGGCGTGTATACCGCTCGTACAGAGCGGGTTGAGGCGGACACTCCCCATTTCCTTCCGCGATTGGCGCCCGACGAGCCACACAACCGTCTTGCCTTGGCCAAGTGGACCGTAAGTGCGGCAAATCCGCTCACCGCGCGTGTGACAGTAAACCGGATGTGGTATGAGCTCTTCGGCACTGGCATCGTCGAAACCACAGAAGACTTCGGAATCATGGGCCAGAGGCCAACTCATCCTGAATTACTCGATTGGCTCGCCGTCGAATTCCTGGAGAGCGGATGGAACATCAAGCATATGTACAAGCTGATGGTGATGTCGGCAGTGTATCGGCAGAGTGCGAAATCGAATCCACAACAGCTCGCCAAAGATCCAAGGAATTTGCTTCTGTCGCATGGACCGCGGTTCCGCATGGATGCGGAGATGCTTCGCGACGTGGCTCTCCAGTCGAGCGGACTGCTTGTGGAGAAAATCGGTGGCCCAAGTGTAAAGCCCTATCAACCGGCCAACATCTGGGAAGAGGTGAGCTATCCGACTAGCGATACACTCCATTACGTTCAAGATCACGGCAATGCGCTCTACCGCCGCAGCATGTATACCTACGTGAAGCGTATGGCGTCGCCGCCAAACATGGACACCTTCGATGCTCCGATGCGTGATGTGGCGTGTACACGCCGTCAACGCACGGACACGCCCCTTCAGGCACTCGTGACCACGAACGACGTGCAGTGGGTAGAGGCAGCTCGCGGTCTGGCGCAACTCGTGATTCGGGGAGCGGGCCCCGATACACGGCAGCGCATTAACCGCATGAGCGAAATTCTTGTTGCCCACGATGCGCCGTCTCAGATGGCGGCTGCCCTCGAGGTTTCAGTGCACCAAATGCAGGAACATTACGCGAGGGATCCCAAAGCCGCGCACGCTCTTCTGGAGATTGGCGAGAAGAAGCGTGATGTATCCATTCCGGAGCCGGAGTTAGCCGCTTGGACTATCGTTGCCAGTGAAATGCTGAACCTCGATGAGACCATTAACAAATAGCCGGGGACCAATATGAAGCAACATCCACTTTGCACCGACTGCGAAAATCCCATGACTCCTCTGGATCTTCCCATCCCCGGGGCTGCGAAACGGGAGTGGGCTGCGATAGAGACACGGCGGCGTTTCCTCGGGCGCTCCGGAAAGGTGCTGGGATGGGCTGCGCTGGCGGGACTCTTCGGCGAGTTAGGCATACGAACCTATGCACGCGGAGCAGACATCAAAGTGTCATCGCCGGAGGGACGCGACGATCTTGGTCTGCCGCACTTTGCACCGAAAGCGAAACGCGCGATCTACCTCTTCATGTCGGGCGGCCCGCCACAAATGGATCTTTTCGATTACAAGCCGAATCTGGCTGCCCAATTCAATGAGGACATGCCGGATTCGGTTCGCGGCAACCAGCAGTTAACCGGCATGACGTCCGGCCAAGCGCACTTCCCGGTAGCTCCCTCGCACTGGCCTTTCAGGCAGCATGGAAAGACAGGAACGTGGGTGAGCGATTTGTTGCCTTACAGTGCGCGCATGGTCGACGACCTTACGATCATCAAAACCACCAACACGGACGCTATCAATCATGAGCCGGCGATCATGCTCATGAATACAGGCAACATGAATGCTGGAAAGCCGTGCCTGGGCGCGTGGCTGGCGTATGGCTTGGGCAGCATGAACGACAACTTGCCGACCTTTATTGTTCTCCAGACTAAGACCAACCCCAAGGAGAACAACCAGCCGGTTTCGTCACGTTTGTGGGGGAGTGGATTCCTATCCTCGGAATACGCAGGTGTGGGCTTGCGTTCGGGTGCTGATCCTGTGCTCTATCTTGCCGACCCCTCGGGTGTGGATCGCGACGTTCGTCGCAAAATGCTAGACACAGTCGAAGAAATTAATCGTCAGACTTTGGCTGAAGTCGGCGATCCCGAAACTAACGCGCGCATCGCTCAGTATGAGATGGCGTTCAGAATGCAATCGTCGGTTCCAGAACTTGTCGATCTGAGCAAGGAACCGCCGTCCACGTGGGACCTTTATGGGCCAGAGGCGAAACAGCCCGGCACATATGCCTATAACTGCCTGCTCGCGCGCCGAATGGCTGAGCGGGGAGTGCGTTTCACACAGATTTACAAGCGCGGTTGGGACGTCCATGGTGATGTGGTTGGAACTCTGCCCGTTCTCTGTCAGGAGACAGACCGGGGCACATACGCGCTGGTCACCGATCTCAAGCGACGTGGGCTACTCGACGACACGCTGGTCATCTGGGCGGGAGAGTTCGGGCGCACTGTGTATAGCCAAGGTGGCCTGACGCAGGACAACTATGGACGTGATCATCATCCTCGATGTTTCACCACATGGATGACAGGTGGCGGTGTCCGCCCGGGGATTACGTATGGTGAAACTGACGACTACAGCTACAACGTCGTGAAGGATCCGGTGCACGTACGCGACTTCAACGCTACGATTCTTCACTGTCTGGGAATTGACCACAACCGATTCATCTACAAGTTTCAGGGGCTCGATCAGAAGCTGACCAGTCCTGTTCCGGCCTTCGTGGTGCAGGGATTGCTGGCGTGATGGCGGCGCACAAGTTTTTTGGAGCGATACGAAATCTGCGCATTCGAACTGTGACGTCGCAGTGGCTTTGGACCGTGGGGCTGACTGCCACGCTGTTGGTGTTGCCATTCATTATTCGCCTGGATGGACGGCAGCATATGGATTGGCTTCAGTTCGTCGGCCGCTTTCATCCTTCTCTTGTGCACCTGCCGATCGGCATGCTCGTGTTGCTGCCGGTTCTCGAACTCGCCGGGATGACACGACTCGGCTTGCGTGACGCTGCAGGTTTCGTGCTAACCCTGGCATTGGCCACCGGCGCCGTAACCGGTGTCGTCGGAATCTTCTTGGCATATGGCAGTGGCATTGTAGGGGCAACCGTTACGCGCCACATGTGGGGCGGTATTTTGCTGTTGATTGAATTGCTGGTGTGCGTCGCCGCGCGTCCCGCATGGGTCTCCGGACAAGGCCAGCGGATCTATCCCGCGTTGCTCGCGATAAGCTTGCTCACACTTACATGGACAGCGCATCAGGGCGGTTCACTGACCCATGGAAGCGACTACTTGACTCGCTATGCGCCTGGTCCGCTGAAACGATTGTTCCCGCCCGCAGCTTCTGATTCTGCGTATGTCGGCTCCGTCTACGCGCGCCATATTCATCCGATCCTCGATGCCAAGTGCGTCGGGTGCCACGGAGCAAGCAAAGAGCATGCCGAGCTTCGACTTGACTTCTATGAGTTCCTGATGAAGGGAGGCAAGGACGGGGCCGTGATCGCAGCGAGAAATCCGGACAGGAGTCTACTGCTACAGCGAGTGACCCTCTCCCCAACCGATAAGCACTTCATGCCCGCCGAAGGGCGTACACCTTTGACAGCGGACGAGGTAGCGGCCCTCCGCGCGTGGATTCTTGCGGGTGCCTCACCGTCAGCGACCAGTATTCCAGGAATTGCGACGGCTGCGGAGAACATGGACCTGCCGCTTCAACCCGTAGGTGACTACAGCAACCTGATGAATGAGATTCATCAAATGCAAGTGTCGGAGGGCGCAAAGCTGGTCGCAGTTTCAGCCACGCCATCCGATGGCCTGATACTTAGAACGATCGATGTCGCTTCAAAATTCGACGACGCACAACTCGCCCGCTTCCAGCAGTTCGCGCCTTTCATCGTTGAGGCCGAACTCGGGCATACGGCGGTCGGCGACGATTGCTTGGACACACTAAGCAAGTTCACGAACTTGCGTGCTCTTCATCTCGAAGGCACCTCGGTTACAGGACGGTCCCTGGGGAAACTCTCATCGCTCTCACAACTCACTTACTTAAACCTGAGTGGGACCAAGGTCACGAGTGACGCACTGGCCCCATTGAAGGGGATGCCCATCCTGCGCCACGTCTATCTATTCGACACGCCTGCGGAGGCTACATCCCCAGCCACGAACAACACTCTCGGGAGCGCGCAATGACGAACACCCATCGCCGTACGATAAGCATGCTTAGCGATCTGTGACGGCTGCCACAGCGCCAGGTTTTATGCGGGGATTTTAGTGGAGGCGCGGGTCGGAATCGAACCGACGCATAAAGGTTTTGCAGACCTCTCCCTTACCACTTGGGTACCGCGCCCCTGCTCAATCGAACAAAAGCTCCGCGGCCGGATCGTCCCGGTGCGGAGAGCTATTTGAAACAAGGAAATCTGGAGCGGGAGACGGGATTTGAACCCGCGACTTCGACCTTGGCAAGGTCGCACTCTACCACTGAGTTACTCCCGCTCAGCCCTTCAATTTTACAG
>Ga0207693_10000243_pt1 | contig 50405 bp, 38 predicted proteins | sample LARL81metaG_FD_184347 | JGI IMG/M metagenome (GOLD analysis project Ga0207693, IMG submission 184347) | Corn, switchgrass and miscanthus rhizosphere microbial communities from Kellogg Biological Station, Michigan, USA - LAR L8-1 metaG... | ecosystem: Host-associated > Plants > Roots >... | reverse complement strand
ATTCCAAAAGGCAGTAGCTGACAATATTGTTCTGGCGGTTGCGCAACAGGCCCGGGTGAATGTCACGATGAAGCCGGGCGCGGTCTCGGAAACGGTTGAAGTTCAGGCCAATGCGGTATCGCTCGACACTGACAGCGCCGCAGTCGCGCAGTTGGTCAGCCAGCAGCAAGTGGAGCAGTTACCGCTGAACGGCCGTAATTTCCTGAACCTGCTGTTTATTGGCGCCGGCGCGGTGCAGACCACCGGCGAACAGGGCCAGATGAGACAAGGAGAAGGCAACGCCATTAGCATCAACGGCGGCCGACCGACCTCAAACAATTACACTCTCGATGGATTGGTGAACACGGACACCGCGCTGAATACTCCGGCTGTGATCCTCTCGCAGGACGCGATCCAGGAATTTAAGGTGCAGAGTGAAACCTACTCTGCCGAATATGGATTCAGCGCCAACCAAGTCAACATCGTGAGCAAGAGCGGCAGCAATCAGCTGCACGGTACCGCATTTGAATTTCTGCGAAACGATGCCTTCGACGCCAAGGCGCCTTTCCAGTCGGCGATTCCAGAACTGCGGCAGAACCAGTTTGGCTTTGTGCTGGGTGGCCCGATCTACATCCCGAAAGTTTATGACGGACGCAACAAAACTTTCTTCCTGGTGAACTACGAAGGCTGGCGTATTCGCAACGGAATCAACCAGGACACTTTCAACGTTCCTAATCCTGCGTGGCTTGCCGGCGATTTTTCCGCATCTGGATTGTCTCCTGTGGTGTCCGCGGGCGGAACCTGCACACCGAACGCTACCACGTTCTGCATGCCTATTGATCCGACGACGGGCGCTCCATTTCCGGGCAACATCATTCCGACCAGCAGTTTCTCCCGCCTTGCGCAGGTAGCAATCGGAGCCGGGCTTTTCCCGGCGCCCAATTGTGTCAGCAGCGATTGTCACGGGAACTATCGCTTAACCACCGCCCTGCCCAACACGGTCGATCAGCAGACTTACAAGCTTGACCAACAGTTGGGCCGCTTCGGCTCGGTGTTCTTTCGCTATACGACCGCCAAGTACGACAACCAAAACATCAACGGCTCGGTCTCGCTTCCTTTCGGAATCGGCACCTTCAATGAGAAATCCGAAAGCTGGATGATTTCTCACACCATTCCATTGACCCACAATCTGGTGAATAACTTTCGTTTCGGGCGCCTGGAGCCGATCTCAATACAAGGCGGAATTCCCGCGCCAGCCTCCGATGTGACCGCTCTCGGTCTGACCGGAGTATTCCCGAACCTTCCCGACTATGCTCGTACGTATCCCGGGCTGGGGTTCCAGGGAATCAACAGTACGGCCTTTGGCAGCCAGGGGAATGACGTCACAACGAGTGACATTCCGACATGGGAATTTTCTGATTCGCTTTCGATGACTCACGGAAGGCACACGATCGCGGTGGGCTTCGACTATCGCCGTTGGGTGCAGAAACGAGATCTTTCCAACGACTTCCTAGGTCAATTCAACTACAACAACGACACAATCCTATCCAACGGCGGTGGTTGCCCGAATGGAACCGGGGACTGCGGTACCGGCAACTCCGTGGCTGACTTCCTGCTCGGGTACTATCACGACGCATCGACGTTCCAGCCGGGTCCCTTCAGTCCAGCCAATGTGGCAGGAAACCTGAATCAATATCACTTCCAGTATTTTGCCCCGTACATACAGGACGATTGGAAAGTATCGAATCGCCTGACTCTGAACCTTGGACTGCGGTGGGATTACCGAACCGTGCCTTTCGAGCAAGACAACAAGATGTTCTGGTTCGATCGCGCCAACCCAGGCGGTGGTTTGTGTTTTGCGGATAAGAATCTGGGAACCTCGGATGTTCCCGGGCTCGGCGGTCCAATCGCACCGGACGGGAATGGTTTTTACCGATATTGCGGGCGTAACAATCCTGCGCCTGCGTCGAAAAAGCCGTTTGCTCCCCGCTTTGGGTTTGCCTATCGCATGGGCGACAAGACAGTCGTGCGTGGCGGCTACGGCATCTTCTTCGATTCCGCCGAAACCCGTGAAATTGACGACTCCGGCGACATTTACCCGTTCGTGGTTCGCGCGTCGCCCGGACCGACCACCGATGTCACCTTGCCGAAGTTAACCGACAACATGTTTCCGGCAGTCCCGCTTCACCAGGTGAATCCGGCGCAGGATGGCAGCCAGTTCTTTGCCGTGATCATCTCGGAATTTCCGAAGAATCCTTATGTCCAGCAATGGTCGTTGTCGGTGCAGCGTGAACTTGCCAGAAACACGACGCTGGAGGTGAATTACGTCGGCAACAAAGGAACGCATCTGCTCAACCGAACCAACATCGGCCAAGGTTTTGCGCCTCCGAATCCTGCTCTTTGTGATCCATCCACGGGCGGTGATCCTACCAACGTTCCAGCGCTCTGCCCGGTCTCCACGCGAAGGCCGTTTGCCCAGATCACCTCTGCCAATGGATTCCTGGATAGCCAATGGAATGGATACTCCAGCTATAACGCCGGCAACGTAAAGCTGGAGCGCCGTTCTAGTTCGATTGCGCTGGTGGCGGTTTACACCTGGGCGAAAAGTCTGGACGATAAATCCGCGGCGGCGGGCGTGGGCTCCACCAACGCGTTTGCAGGACACATGAACGAGCACGATCAGGCGCTCGACTACGGGCGTTCTGATTTCGATGTGTCTCAACGTTTCGTAACCAGCCTGGTGTACCAGTTGCCCGTGGGCCGAGGCAGGCACTTCGGAGCGAATATGAACCGGGCAGCCGACCTTGCGATCGGCGGATGGCAGGTTACGGCCATCACAACGTTCCAGGCCGGATTCCCGTACTCGATCCTCGCCGACGACAAACTCAACCTGCTGACGAGTTTCACGCAGCGGGCGAACCTGGTTCCGGGCTGCAATCCCAACAGCGGCTTTCACAAGAGCATCAATGAGTATTTCAACACTGCGTGTTTCACTCAGCCGTTGGCGGGGCAGTTCGGGAACAGCGGGCGTGACATTTTGCGTGGGCCGGGAATCAATAATTGGGATATGGGTATCGGCAAGGACTTCAAGTTCTCCGAGAGGATAGCGTTCCAGTTCCGCGCCGAGTCTTTCAACCTGTTTAACCATGCGCAATATGGATACGATCCCAACACTGCCACGAGCATCGGTGCGCCCATCGATAACAATCCCAACGATACGGCATACGGGAAGGTTATCGCTGCCCGACCGGGCCGCATTATCCAACTCGGAGGCAAAATAGTCTTTTAGGCTGGCAATTTGCTTTTTAGATCCGCCAGGTAGTTCGCGCCTGGCGGATTTTTTTATTGAGGTAAACTTCCCGAGATGATTTCGTTCTCCTCAGTTCGGTGGCTCTTCGTGCTGGCCACGCTGTGCGGCCGCACATTTCAGCTATCCGCGCAGTCTGGGGACACGATCGAAAAGTACTCCGAGCAGGGACAGCGAGCGCTCGCACAGAGTAACTATGCCGAAGCCGAGGAGGCCTTCGAAAAGCTGCGAAAACTGGAGCCCGGCGTCGCAGAGGTGCACGCCAATCTAGGTGTCATCTATTTTCAGGAAAGAAAGTTCGAGCCCGCCGTTTCTGCGTTACGTCAAGCCCTGAAGCTCAAACCAACTTTGGGGAAGTCCGCGACACTGTTGGCGATGTCTCTGTCTGAGCTCGGCCGGTATCGTGAGGCTCTGCCGGATCTGGAAAAGGGCTTTCGCCAGTCCACTGACCCTCCGACCAAACGCATGTGCGGACTGCAGCTGTTGCGTGTCTACACGGGTCTCCGACATGACAGCAAGGCGGTTGAAGTTGCGCTGGAGCTGAACCGGCTTTATCCGAACGACCCGGAGGTTCTCTATCACACGGGGCGAATCTTCGGGAACTTCGCGTTCCTTAATATGCAGCAGCTAGCGCAGGTGGCCCCAGGGTCGGTCTGGAGACATCAGGCTGAAGCCGAAGCCTACGAAAGCCAGGGATCGAACGATGCCGCCATCAGCGAGTACAGGCAGGTGCTCTCCGCCGATCCGCAGCGTCCGGGTGTTCACTACCGGATAGGGAGGACGCTGTTGGCGCGTTCGCGGCAAAGGAATTCGCCGGGGGACATGGCTGAGGCGGCAAAGGAATTCGCGCAGGAGCTGGAAATCGACTCGGGCAACGCCAACGCCGCCTACGAGCTGGCGGAAATTCATCGCAACGCCGGAGAGTTTAGTGAGGCGCAAAAGCTTTTCGAGGTGGCGGTGGAAAACCACCCCGACTTCGAAGAAGCACAATTGGGGCTAGGCTCGGTTCTAATGTCGCTGCAGAAACCCGACCTGGCATTGCCACATCTGCAAAAGGCTACCGCATTGAACCCCGGAAATGAAGTTGCGTGGTACCGGCTTTCGCAAGTACAGGGGGTGCTTGGTCACGAGGCGGAACAGAGGAAAACTTTCGCGGAGTTTCAGCGCTTGCGCGACCAGAAATCGACCCAGCAGGAAGCTGGAAAGCAAATCTTCTCGCCCGATGAAGTGACGAGGCAGCGTTTGGACCGGAGAGAGCCGCAGTAGTCTGGTCGTAGACGCTCTGTGCCTGTGGTCTAGCCCTTGGACCAACCTGCGCTCGGCACAACCCCCGTGCCTTCCTTTACCGTAACTAGCTGGTTTGCAGACACATTTGGAACCGTCTGCCACTCGCCGCTGGGCCAGCGGATTTCTAACTCCGCGCTCTTCACCTGGCCCAGACCAAAATGCAGGCGGAAATCGTTGCAGGACAAAAAACTCGATTGACTTTGTACTTCCTGAGTCTGCCTCGAGTTTCCGGTTTTTACAACGACGCGTGCTCCAATAGCACTGCGGTTGGATTTGGTGCCGATTAGTTTTACCTTGAGCCACGAATTGCCGCTGCTAACGTCATTGCGAAGAAGTGACGGAGGCTCATTCAGATTAACAATGAGAATATCGAGATCGCCGTCATTATCGAAATCTCCGAATGCACAACCCCGACTGTTGTGTGGCGTCTGGAGCGCCATTCCGGCTTGATCGGTGAGTTCCTCGAATCGCCCCTTGCCGAGGTTGCGGAACAACATCCTCGGATCTTTCGCTGGAAATTCAGGATTGCGTTTTTCGATTTCCGGGAAAGTGTGTCCCGCCACCATGAACAGGTCAGGCAGGCCGTTGTTGTCGAAATCGGCCATGGCGGCGCCCCAGCAGACAAAACGATTTTCCACCGCCAATCCGGCGGCGCGGCTCACCTCTTCGAAATTGGCCTTACCCATGTTGTGGTAAAGATCCGGAGTGTCTCCTTCGAAATTGGTTTTGAAGATATCGAGGCGGCCATCGAGATCGTAGTCGGCGGAGGCTACGCCCATTCCAGCTTGCTCCTGACCGTCTTCCCCATAAGCAACGCCGCGGACCGCGCCTTCTTCACGGAAGGTGCCATCGTGATTGTTGATGAACAGGAGACTTGGCGTGGAGTCGCATGCAAGATAGATGTCGTGCCATCCGTCGCCGTCGAAGTCACCGGCGATGGCGGTGAGGCCATAGCTGTGCTTAGCGGCTGAAATTCCGGATTCAACGCTCACGTCGGTGAAGGTCCCGTCCCCTTTGTTTCGGTATAGGTTGTGCTGCCCATAAGGAAACCCGCGCGGGCCGCAGGTTACAGGCGTCCCCATCCAGCGGCAATTTGCGTTCTGGCCCGGCTTGGGAGATTTCTGCGGATCGAAATCAAGATAACTGGCGACAAACAAGTCCAAGTGTCCGTCACGGTTATAGTCGAGAAAAGTACATCCCGTGCTCCAACGATCGGCGGTCTGGGGCAATCCGGCCGCGCGAGTCACGTCGGTGAAGGTGCCGTCTCCATTGTTTCGGTAGAGGATGTTTTGACCCCAGTACGTGATGAACAAATCCTCGAAGCCGTCGTTGTTGTAGTCGCCTACGCAAACGCCGCAAGCCCAGCCTGTCTTCAGCAGTCCGGCACGCTCGGTTACATCCGTGAAGGTGCCGTCGCGATTGTTTTTGAAAAGTCGGTTGCTGGCGTCAGCGGGAGGCTTGGTAAAGCGCGTTCCGGAGAGAAGGAAAATATCCAGCCAGCCGTCATTGTCGAAGTCGAGGAGGGCGCAACCACAACCGAGAGTTTCGACAATATATTCCTTGTGGTCGCTTTCACCATAGACGGTGATGGTTTGCAACCCGGCGTTGGCAGCCACGTCGGTGAATGTGGAATTGAAGGGAAGGCCTGAGGGTTTGCTTTTCGCTTGAGCTACCGCCTTATGGGGCGTGACCCCCTGGCCGAGACAGGCCGTGGCAGTAGCGCCGAGTAGGCCGGTGAGAAAGACTCTTCGAGAAGTCGCCATGAAGTGGGTGTTTCGATCTACTCACTACTCCATATAGAAAACTTCTTTCATCATAGCGAAGCGCTCCCCCAGTTGGAGGTCGGGTACCGGTTCAAAGTATTTTGCCATTTCCGCCTGCCAGCGAAGGTTTATCGGATCGGTGGCGAGTGCATCCCATGCAGCGTCGAAGTCTCTCACTCGCATAACCAAGACCAGGTCTTGATCGCGACGAAAGATGGAATAGTCCGAGATACCAACTTCCTTCAGCTTGTCCAGCAATTCGGGCCAAACCTGGGCGTGATCTCTTTCGTAGCCTGCGATGGCATCAGCCTTGATTCGCAAGCGGAATGCTACTCGTGGCATGTTGCAGTTCTCCTCAGTTCGGGTAGCGCCGCCGTCCCGGTGTCCGCAGCGGGCGGGCGGGACGCGGGCGCTACAAGCTGATTATGGAAGTGTCACTACTGCGACAGTTAGTCCGTTCAACCTGATCTTCTCGCCGGTGAGGTTGACGGAACCTGGAGGTTCAAAACCAGTGGTCTGGTCAACGTAGTCTTCGTGGCCGCCCGTGGCTCCGGGCACAGTAATCTCGAAGGGGCGATCACGTTTGTTCACCAGCAGGATACGGCGTTTGCCGTCGGGCCTTACCACCGCGAACGAATAAAGATAGGAATCAACCGCCCGGTCAAATGGGTCCGTTTCGACAATCTTGTCTCCCGGTCCGAAGTTATCTTTCAAGAGGTTCAGCACCCGAACACGGGAATTGGGCTTGCCGGTATTCCAGTCCACCATGGAGACCGAGGGAAATTGCGTCGGATAACCCACCAGTTGCGATTCGCCCGCGACATCGATTCCCATGCGGGTCAACTCCCCAAAGATGTAAGCGTACATGGCGCACGTGAGATTCCAATATGAATTCGGAATCGGCTTGGTGACGTGGCCCGGTTGGTCCTGCATTACGTCATCCGCCGAAATGGCGCCGATCTCGTCGATGGTGGTTTTCGTCTGTGGGGAGAGTCGCTTGCGAATGCTCTCGACATAGCGCACCGTATTAAGGAAGCCGTCCGCATAGGCAAAGAAAGTGTAGGGCTGAACTTCGGTGGTCTGATCGCCGGTTGGAACCGCGTAGAAATGGTAAGAAATGAAATCGAGAGGAATGCCGGGCTTGTGATTCCTGGGATTTAGGAAATATTCGAACTGCTCCGGATGCGTCGATGGCTGGGCCAATGCAAGTCCAACGAACTTGGTTTGCGGCGCGACACGCCTGATAGATTCGACCACTGAGTCGTAAAGCTTGGTGTAGGTTTCCGGAGTCATCTTGTGCTCGAACTCAATTTCGTTCAGCACTTCCCAGTAGGGAATGAAGTAGTGATATCCAGATTCGTGCCGTTTCCCGAGTTCATCGGTGAATCCACCCTGCGTGTACCATGCAAAAAGACGGCCGTAGTAGTCGCCCACCTCTTTCATACTGGAGTCGCGAAATTCGGTACCCTGGGTGTAATCCCATACAGGCTGGTCGGGGTCAGCGGGGTAAGGGACAGGCTTGTCGGTCTTGATCATCCACGCTGGAATCGTGCTGAAGTTCAGGATGACGGAATGACCCTTGGTGGCGTCGAGAAAATCGATGGTCATGGGATCGATCAGCGAAAAGTCCCACGATGTTTTGCCGTTTGCCGGAGGCTCGAGTTCAGCGACAGCCAGTTTTGGATATGGCAGCCACGGTACATAACGAACATAGTCGGCCTGAATGTCGTGCAAGGATTTGAAAGCGTTGTCGTGAATCGGCGAGCCGCGACGCAACGGCGGGTTCACTACCACCTGAAGGGTCGCGGTCGTCTTGGAGATACCAGCAATTTTGTCCCAGTGAGCGGCCACTTTCGCCGATTGATCCTGAGCCATCATGGTGGAAACTGCGAATGCACAAAAGATGATCGCCAGCAACAGCGGTGGCCGATGTCGGTTCACGCGATTCCTCCGTCCCGGAGCAGCATTGTGCGAGCGCTTTTAAGCTGAATTCAATAGGAAAATAAACTTACTATTGACAACGACCGACGCAGGATACTACATTTCAGCGGTTTGCAGTGAGTAGCATTTGTGCCGGCACAGATTCGCCAATGGACAAGCCCAGAGCAGACGCCGAGCCGAAAATTGGGCTCTTCGCAATTGGCCTGGATGCGTATTGGCCGCAGTTTCCCGGGCTGGAAGAGCGTTTAAGAAAATACGGCGATCAAGTTGCCCAGAAGCTGGAGCGAGCCGGCGCCCAGGTGATCAATCTGGGATTGATCGATACTCCTGAGAAAGCGCTCACTGCGGGTCATCGGTTCCGGCAAGCCGAGGTTGACCTGATTTTTCTGCATGTTACCACCTACGCGCTCTCTTCCACCGTACTTCCGGTGGTGAGGCGGGCGAAGGTTCCGGTCATTATTCTCAATCTTTCTCCTTCGGCGGCGATTGACTACGACTGGTTTAACGGTCTGGGAGACCGCAGGAAGATGACGGGGGAATGGCTGGCCTACTGCCAGTCGTGTCCGATCCCGGAAATTGCGAACGTTTTCCACCGCTGCAGCATTCCATTTTTCCAAGTTACGGGCATGCTCGAAGACGATCCCGTGGCCTGGAGGGAAATCTCCGAGTGGGTAGAAGCCGCGCGAGTGGCTCATATCATGGAGCACAACCGCCTCGGAGTGATGGGTCATTATTACGGTGGAATGCTGGATATTTATTCCGACTTTACCCAGCAATGCGCATATTTCGGTGGACATATTGAGGTGGTTGAGGTCGACGAACTTGCGGCCTTGCGACGGCAGGTGCAAGATTCGGAGATACAAAAGCGCGTCGCAGATTTTCGCAAAGGCTTTGATGTCCATCCGGACTGCTCGCAGGAGGAGTTGGAGCGAGCGGCCCGCACCTCGGTGGCGCTGGACCAGCTGGTTAAATCCCATAACTTAGGCTCACTGGCTTACTACTACAAAGGAACAGGGAACGCGGAGAACGAGGACGCCATCAGCTCTATCATCCTGGGCACCAGCCTGCTGACGTCTCGCGGGGTACCAGTGGCCGGCGAATACGAGATCAAGAATGCGCAGGCCATGAAAATCATGGACGGCTTCGGCGCCGGTGGATCTTTCACCGAGTACTACGCCGCTGACTTCAAGGATGACATTTTGTTGATGGGGCACGATGGGCCGGGCCACATCGCGATTGCCGAAGGCAAAACCAAAGTTCGTCCGTTGGAGGTTTATCACGGAAAAGTGGGGCGGGGCTTGTCGGTGGAAATGTCGGTGAAGCATGGTCCGGTGACGCTTTTATCCGTGATTCAAACTGCGGACGGAAAGTTGAAACTGCTGGTGGCGGAAGGTGAATCGGTTGCGGGTCCGATTCTTGAGATCGGCAACACGAACAGCCGCTACCGGTTTTCCATAGGGGTGCGCAATTTTATGAACGAATGGAATGGGCACGCACCCGCGCACCACTGCGCGGTCGGAGTGGGACATATCGCGAGCAAACTGAAAAAGCTGGGGGCATTGACCGGGGTTGAGTGTATCCGGGTCTGTTGAGGTCCAGAGCATAGGCGTTCCTTCCATTCCGGGTTTTTTTGCACTGGACGAAGATTTCAGCTCTTTCCAATAGCCCGATCGTTGGTAACCTACCACATCACCCTTGAATGCCGGAAGTAATGCGGCGCGCCTCCAATTTCCCAAAGTCACCGACCTGTCCGTGATTGACACGACTCTTTCGTATCGAGCACAAATCTTATGTTTTTTCCGAAACGCAGCCGCTACGGATGAATCGAAACAGAGTGTATGAGACGAAAAATCATAAGAAGCTTGTGACACGTCGCGACAAATAAAATCAAGGAGGTTCGCTATGAAAATTCTTCTTGTTGGAGCGACTGGAGCCATTGGGAGGAGGAGACTGGTTCCATTGCTGGTGGGAGCCGGACACACCGTCACCGGAACCACCCGCCAAGCCGACAAGGCCATGTTGATTTATTCATCGGGAGCGACTCCGCTGGTGGTTAAGGCCCTGAATGCCGACGAATTGCTGAAAGCTGTGCGACAGGCGGCGCCTGATGTGATCATCCATCAATTGACCGCGATTCCGGCCCGCTTCAATATGCGCCATTTTGACCAGGAGTTCGCGAGTACCAATCGTCTCCGTATCGAAGGGACCGACAACCTTCTGGCTGCTGCTCGCGCCGCCGGATGCCGGCGTTTCATCGCCCAAAGCTACACGGGATGGCCGTATGCCCGCGATGGAGGCTGGATCAAAACGGAGAAGGATCCTCTGCTTTCATCTCCTGATTCGGGCTCGCGCGAGTCGTTCAAAGCCATCGTGCACCTCGAGTCGACGGTGCTTGGAGATAAAGCAATTCAAGGCTTCGTCTTGCGCTACCGCACATTTTACGGTCCTGGAACATCTCTCGGAATGGGCGGTTCTGCGCTAGAGGATATAAAGCAACGTCGTATTCCAATTGTCGGTAAGGGGACGGGGTACTGGTCTTTTATTCACATTGACGACGCGGCGGCGGCCACCCTGGCTGCTGTCGGGGGAAATACTCCAGGGTTGTACAACATCACTGACGACGAGCCTGCGCCGGTTTCCGAATGGCTACCTTTCCTTGCAGGTGTTCTGGGCGCGAAACCTCCACGTCACCTTGCGGCATGGCTCGGAAGACTGGCGATCGGCCAACATGGCCTGGCAATGATGACAACCGCGCGCGGCGCCAATGACAAGGCCAAATCCTTACTTCCCTGGAAGCTCCAGTGGCCTACCTGGCGGGAGGGTTTTCGAGAAGGCCTGAAAGATCGCGATCAACAAGTGAGAAGTGGAGCCACCAGTCAGGTTGCGTAAAGGGATATTGCGTACGAGTACAAGAATTCTCCAGTGGTGAGAGCTCGGCCCCGAAGGACCGAGTGAATTTTATGAGGAGAGTGTTGCCAGTGCTTCGGCCAAGACTAAAGCGCCGCGGCTGATGTCTTCCGGAGATGCGTACTCGTCTGGACGATGACTGAATCCGTTGCGACAAGGAATGAACAACATTGCCACTGGCGCAATCCGGGACATGAAAAGCGAGTCATGATATGCCCGACTAACCATGGGAAGGAATTGTTGCTGATGTTTCCGACATGCGTCTGACAGGGCTGCTACGATAGTGGGCGCGCACAACTCTGGGGCATCCGCGTTCAGCGTTTCGGTGTGAATAGTAACCTGACGTGCCGCGGATATCGCCTTACTCGCACTTTCCATGGCTCCGATCACGTCGTCGCGACGTTGGAGATCAGTGTCTCGAATATCAGCACTGAGACGAACCCGGCTGGGAATGCTGTTGACGGCTCCGGGGAAAACCTCGCAAATGCCAACCGTAGCGACGGTATCAATCGCGCCGCTGCTTCGCGCTGCATTCTCGATTGCCAGAATGAGTTCAGAGGCTGCGCAAAGCGCGTCGCGGCGCTCCGGCATCAAGACTCCGCCGGCGTGGCCGCCCGCGCCCTCGATCGTGATCCGCATACTGGCGGGAGCGGCGATGCTCGTCACTACTCCGAGGGGGAACTGCCTGTGCTCCAGTAACGGACCTTGTTCGATGTGCAATTCAACGAACGCTTTGTAATACCGGTTCGGCAGTTTCACGTTGTCGAGTTCTCCAAGTAGTCCTGCTTTGCGGCGTATATCCTCAATCGATTCTCCGGCGGCGTCTTTCAACGTTTTGGCGGCTTCGACCGAGAGGCTTCCGCTCAACAATCGGCTGCCGAGACAACCTATGCCGAAGCGCGTCGGTTCTTCGGAAGTAAAAACCAGCAACTCAATGGAATGTTTCGGACGAAAGCCGCTTCGTTGCAGCGCACGTATCGCTTCTAGCCCGCCGAGGACTCCGACCACGCCGTCATATTTGCCGGCGTTGGGAATGGCATCGATGTGGGAACCGGTGCCGACCGCTGGCGCACAGGCATCCGTACCAACCCACCGCGCAAAAATATTTCCGATGGGATCTTGCCGCAGGGTTAGTTCAGCATCTTCACATCGCTTTCTGAGCCAAGCCCGGGCTTTTAGATCTGTAGGAGTGAAAACGACTCTGGTGACAGCTGGTGGGTCGGCGTCAGAAATCGCAGCTAGAGCTTCGATCTCGGAGAGGAGGCGATCCCGATCGATTTCGAGATTCATGGGTGACGGTCAGCCAGGGGATGGCGGTTCCAGTCTTTGTAAATGAGATATTTTGCTGGCACTTTGCCAAGCGCTCCGAACCATTGTGGACACCACGGGCCCATCCATATGAAATCCCCGGAAGTGACTGGATACCAGGAATCGCCCAGGCGATAAATGCCACCGCCTTCGAGCATGATCATTCCATGTTCCATCATGTGCATTTCAACCATGCTGAGTGATGCGCCCGGCTGGTAAGCCATTGTGTTTACGGCGAAGTCGAAACTCATCTCGTCAGGGAGCAAACATTTCACTTGCAGGTCGGGGTCAGCTCCGAGCGGAGATGAGGACATGGCATCCTCGCTCGAAACAATCAGGCGCGGTGGTTCGACCGAAGGCAGCGGCTGGTACGGCTTTTCGATGACGGTGACCCGGCTCTCCTTGGCGGCCTTTACGCGATGCTGCAAGTCTTCGGGCAAATAGGCGTAGCCGCGCGTTTCTAGTCGGTGTTCCTCGCCGCCAATTTCCAAGTTTATCCTGCCGTCCATAACAAAAATAAATCGTTGCGCGGTAACGTTTCCCAGTTCTCCGCCAGCTTCAAACTCGGCGGTGTACTGAGTGAACCGTGCGCCCATGGCGGGCCCCGTATGTACGATGGCCGAACACTTCTTCATTCCTGGCAGAGTGGTGCGCACGAAAGTATCGGCGGTTATCAGTAGATGATTGGGCTGTTGCGAACTTCGCGTTTGGCCAAGGTTATACACGGTACATCCTTTTGTGAAATGTGGGTGACGAAGCGAGCTGATCGAGGAGATGCAAACCGCATTCTATCGCCTTGGCCACGTCCTCGAGTGCGACCGATTCGGCAGGATCGTGACTGATTCCGCCCGGAGTACGGAGAAAGATCATGGCGGAAGGGAATTTCTCGGCGAGGATCATGGCGTCATGACCGGCGCCACTTACCATGCGATGCGGTTCACAACCGGCTTTTTGGATTGCGTGTTCAATTTCATTGATTAGGGCCGAGTCCATGGCCACGGCAGGTTGGTTTAGCAAAACCTTGGACTCGGTCGATAGCCCCCGCAGTTGTGCAATCTCTTTAGCCGCACGAGTGAGATCGTCGACAGCGCGATTGCGAACTGCGTCCATACCGTGCCGAACGTCGAGAGTCAACCGCGCCTCGCCCGCGATCACGTTGGTAGCTCCGGGCTTCGCTTCTAGCTTGCCTACCGTGGCAACGAGTCCAGGAGCCCCGCAAGCCTCGCGTTCCACTGCGGAGATCCACTCAGCCGCGCCCGCTAGAGCATCGTAGCGAAGATGCATTGGGGTGGTGCCGGCATGGTTGGCTCGACCAAGAAAAACGAATTCCAGCCGGCTCTGGCCTGCAATGGTTTCGACAACTCCGAGCGGTCGCTGCAGTATCTCCAGAACCGGGCCTTGTTCAATGTGGAATTCCACGTAGCCCAGAATATCGTTTCCTAAGGCCGCCATCGGGATCTGGCTGGGGTTTGATCCAAAATCTTCGATGGCCTGGCGAACGGAAATGCCTCGGGCATCTTTACGTCCCAAGAGTTCGTCGTCAATTTTCCCGATGAGCGCCCTGCTGCCGATAAAGGGCCTACTAAAGCGAACCCCCTCTTCCTCAGAAAAGGCAACGATTTCAATTCCGAAGGGAAGGCGCCGTTCTTTCAGGGCTTCCAGCAAGGCGATGCCAAGCAGGATGCCGAGCACTCCATCGAATGCGCCGGCGTTGGGCACGGTGTCGAGATGCGACCCGATGAGCAAGCGCGGCGCGCCCAATTCCGCTCCCGCATAAAATCCCCGTAAATTCCCGGCAGCGTCGATGATTGTTTCTACGCCAGTCGTAGCCATCCAGGCTGCAATTTCGCGATGACAATCATGCATGGGGGGGGAGAGAAAAGTTCGCCGCGTGCTTCCCGAATCTTCGCTGAAGGTTGCCAGCTTGCGGCAACGGGCGATCACTTTTTCGGCGCGACTAATGGTTTCAACCGTTTTTGTCTGCACTGGATTCCGTATTAGTGAACTTACGCCTGTCGTATGATCCTCGCGGCTCCCCAACCGACAAGGACTAAGCCGACCAAAATTTCCCAATTATATTTATTCCCGTACGTGGCCACGGGAAAATGATTACTAAGCATAATGAAGACGACCGGCACCGCCATGAACGTGTTGTGCTTGGAGCGCAGCTTAGCTTGGGCTCCATGCGCCGGATCGAAGGTGCGTCCGGTCGCAGCCACGGCAATCATCTTGCGCTGAGCGGGAAGGATACGCATCCACACGTTCAGCATCATGATAGTTCCCAACATTGCGCCGACGTGGATGTAAGCGGCACGGCCACTAAGGACATGTACAAGGCCATACGAAAATGCGGTCACCAGGATGAATGAAAATATTGCAAACGCGGTTTCGAACCTGCCCAATGCCGACCGGAGCGCCAGATCGTAGATCAGCCATCCTAAAATCAGCACCCCGATTCCGATGGCGATGCCACGGCCTTGAGAAATTACCGCCACGTCAGGGTCGATCAACCCACTGCTGAAGTAATAGACCATGAACAACAGTGCCATGCCACTCAACCATGTCATAGCCGCTTCCCACCGGAACCAATGCACCTGTTCAGGTCCGACACGCAGCGATTTCTGCTTCTCGACGGTGTAGAAACCGCCGCTATGTACCATCCAAAGCGCCGGCGGCGTAGCTTTTGCGGTTTTTTCCAGTTTGGAGAATTGGCCGTCCAGCCAGGTGAAGTAGTAGGTCTGGCCGACCCACATGATTGCCGCAAAAACGTGAAACCACCGAACGCCCAGATTGAGCCACTCCCTGACGGAGGACGTCATTGTGGCTCCTCTTCAACTTTCGTTGAATACATCATCGGTTCAGGTTCCCCGGTAGGTGGTGTAGCCATTTGGGCTGAGCAGCAGCGGTATGTGAAAGTGCGATTCGCCGTCTCGCACTTCGAACGTAACTTCAACCACCGGATATAAGCTCGTGACTTTTGCGGTTGTGAAATAAGGCCCGGTATCGAAGGCCAGGCGATAGATCGCCGGTGCGAGAATCGTGTCATCCGGCAGCAATTGGGTGCAGCGTCCATCGGTGTCGGTGCGTGAGGTCCCCAATAGGGACCAATGCCCGGATTTCTCGCGCCGTTCCAGACGTACGGAAATGTCTTTGGCTGGCGTGCCCAGCGAAGTGTCCAGAACGTGCGTCGTTATTCGGGTCATGTCGAGAGCCATTTTCCCAACCGGATACGAGTAATTTGGCGTTGTTGCTCTGCCGCTTCGCGCAGTTCGGTGTCTTCGTCGTGCCGGAGTCGACGCCGTAAAATTTCCAGAATTTCCGGCGCCGACTTTCCCGTCGCACACACGACAAAAATGTGTCCAAATCGTTGCTCGTATTCCTGATTCGCTTTTGCCATCGCGATTCTCAGGTCTTCACCTGAGGCGGCAACCTTGCGCTGCTCCTGCTCCGACCAGGTTTTGGCCAGACTTGACTCAGACAACGCTGGTGCAGATTGTGCGGGGAGCGATTCGCCGATCCGGGGATGGCTTCGAAAGGCCTCCATCCAATCTGCTGCCGTCAGATTACTCCAGGTTTCGTCAGATGCTGCTAGCAGAGTGGTTACGTCCAAAAATGGTCTTTGCACAGCCATCCTGTGAGCCCAGCCTTGCGAGCCGCAACAGGGAAGGATTTCGTTTGCGGCATCTTCAAGCGGAAGGCCATTCCACCGCGCCAGCACTTGACTCATGTCCCAAGCCCCGTGTGCATCCAGTATCTGGATAAATTCTGCTACCAGATTGGCTACAACCGCGGCTCGATATTTCGCGGTAGATCGAATGTCATCGATCGGACGAATTTCCTCGGCCGCGGTCTTCCTTGCCAACGTTATGAGTGACGGCTGTAGCGATTTTCCTTTCAGCAATCGTTCTGTTTCCCCCAAACGAAGCGGCACAGGAGCGACGCTCCCCAATGCGATGCGGACATCTTCGATCACCCCGCCAGCCATTCGCCCGATCGCCGCAATGCAGACTTTCGAAATTGCCTGCGCGTTACGCGCTCCGACTTTGCGGGTATACGCGAGATGTGCGGTGAATTGCCGAGTCAGGCAAATCGCTTGAATCAATTCATCGGGTGCGAGCTTTGTCTTCTTGTAACCGGTATGAAAGTCTCTGTAGGACAGCCGGCGTTCGCCGCGAACGGACACCAGAATGAGTTCCGCTTCGTATGCCAGTAGCGCGGGCAAGGAATCCGCGGCTGGCGAGGCGTTGACGATGTTGCCACCGAGCGTGCCGCGATTCTGGTTGGCAATGCCGCCGGTCCAAGCCGCGGCGCGGGCCAAGAGTGAGAACTCACGTTGCACAATGTCGTGTTTGCGGAGATCAGTGTAGGTACATCCAGCGCCAATGCGAATTTCGTCGGCGGAGACTTCAATATGCTGCAACTCGGGGAGGTTCCATATGCTGACCAGTTTGCGCGCTGGAAGTTTTCCGGCGGCATATTGCACCATCACATCTGTCCCGCCCGCGATCGGCAGCCACGCTCCGGGTTCCTCCCCCAACAGCGATATCACCGCTTGCAGACTTCCGGGTGCGATGAACTGGTAGTCGGCGGGATTCGACCTCATGGTGTGGTCCGGCGGCGAGCTGCTTCGGCAACGGCTTCAAAAATCTGAATGTACCCAGTGCAGCGGCAGAGATTTCCGGAAAGGCCTTCGCGAATTTCATCCAGCGAAGGATCAGGGTTTTTCTTTAGCAGATGCGAGGCTGCGAGAATCATTCCTGGCGTGCAAATCCCGCATTGCGCCCCGCCGCATCGCAAGAATGCGTCTTGCATGCGGTCCAATTGCGAACCAGCCGGCAATCCTTCGATGGTGACGATCTCCGCATTGCTCGCCTGCAACAGAGGTATGAGGCAGCTATTCACGAGAGCGCCATTCATCACTACGGAACACGATCCGCATTCGCCTTCCCCGCATCCTTCCTTTGCGCCGGTCAATCCAAGGCGGTGTCTCAATACATCCAGCAGACGTTCCATGGGATAGCCACACACGCTTTTCCGCTCACCGTTCACGGTGAACGAAACTTCGCAGTCGGCGTGAGGTTCAAAGGGGGAAGGCTTGATCATCGCAGCCCGCCGGCAGCCGTCGGTTCCCGCTCCGCTATAACTGCCTCGAAGACGTCCTCGGGAAGCAGCGGAATCGAATCGAATGGAATTTTAAGAGCGTCTTCTACCGCGTTGATGATAGCCGGAGCGGGACCATCCATTGGCAGCTCTCCGATTCCTTTGGCGCCAAAGGCTCCATGAATATTTCCCATTTCTTCGAAGAACACTCGAATCGGAGGAAGATCGGCCGAAGTCGGCATTATATAGTTCGTCATCTGCCCATTTTGCATGCGTCCATCCTGCCAGATCACCTTCTCGTATAGCGCAAATCCGATGCCTTGGGCGACGCCCCCCGCGATCTGTCCGCGAGCCAGCACGGGATGCAGCACCTTGCCGACCTCCTGCAGCGCGACGAAGTCATTGACCGACACACCGTATGTTGCTAAGTCAACTGTCACTTCGGCGATGTAGACCGCCCAGGCAAATGCCGCATAAGCCTCACCGCGATATTTTTCATCGTCCCAGAAAACGTCGGGTGGTGCTTCATAACGTGCCCACGACCGGAATTGTCCGTGTGTCGCAACATGGTGTTGGCATGCGGAGCGAAACTCTTCGGGGGAGTATGAATCGGCAAGAAGGCCGCCACCAATCAGAGTTTGTTTGATCCCTAACGCGGCTGATTGCACCAACTTTCCCACTACCATGACGGTTCGTGACGCCACTGTGGGGCCGCTATTCGGCACCACATTCGTGTCGGCCTGCGCGATCTCGACGTCTTCGTAAGGCAACGCAAGCGCCTCGGCGGCAATCTGGCAAAGAACGGTTTTCGTACCCTGTCCGAATTCCGTGCTTGAAACGAGAACACGAAGCTTACCGTCGGCGCATCCTTCCACTCCAACCACAGAACCTAGGTGGCGCTCTCCAGAACCGGTGAATCCCGCGCCGTGTAAAAAGGCCGCGACTCCCATTCCTTTCCTACTCGTGCCGGTTTCGTTTTCGGTCTCGAAGCGCTGTCTTTTGGCCTGGTAGGCGGAGAGTTCCAGCGCGCGATCGAGAAGTTTTTCCAGATCAACGGGTTCACGCACGGTCTGATCTGTAGTTGTTGTCTGGCCGGGTCGCAAAAAGTTTCGTTTGCGGATCTCGACCGGCGAAAGCCCAACCACCTGCGCGATGCGGTCCATGTGGCGTTCCAGCGCGAACAGACTCTGGGGAGCACCGAAGCCCCGAAAGGCCCCGTGAGGTGGGGCATTCGTAGCGACCGCTTTGGCCGTGATCCGTATATTGGGCCAGTAGTATGCGCCGCCGGCATGAATGGTGGCGCGCGAGAGCACCACCGGGGACAGAGTGAGGTAAGCCCCGCCGTCGATCACAAACTCAATTTCGCCCCCCAATATCTTTCCGTCTTTACTGACTGCCGTGCGATGGCGAGTTCGCGACGGATGGCGCTTCGTGGTGGCGGCCATGTCTTCCATGCGGTCATAAATGATTTTCACCGGACGCCCGCTCTTTTGGGCCAGCAAGGCAGCGTGGGCCGCAATGATGGAGGGATATTCTTCTTTGCCACCAAAAGCTCCGCCGGTCTCCATTTGTACGACCCGAATTTTTTCAGCGGGCAAACTGAACAGGGCCATCAAGGCTTTGTGGATATAGTAAGGACACTGCAGCGATCCCCAGACCGTAACTCCTTGTTGTGGATCGAAACTGGCGATCATTCCATTATTTTCGATGTAAAGCTGCTCCTGCGCGCCCGTGTGGTATTCGGCTTCGACGATATGATCAGCCTTTTCAAAAACTCCATTGAGATCGCCTTTCTGTACCGTGTAAGCCTTAAAGATATTGTCGGAGCCCCAAATGATTTCCGATTGATTTTCACTTTCTTGCATGGTGAAAACAGCAGGCAGCAGATCGTAATCGATCGAAATTGCGGCCGCTGCCTGCGCCAGCAGATGCCGGTTCGAGTGCGCCAACAGAAGGATGGGCTCCTCGGGATGATTTACATCTTTGTCCGCCAGACACGGCTGATCTTCGGCGATAAGTGCAATCACATTTTTTCCCGGAATATCTTGAGCGGTCACGACAACAAATTCGTCCCAAGCAATGCCGGGTCCGAAGGTGATCTTCTTAATTCTGCCTCGTGGAATGTGGCTGCGAACCGTCGCGCCATAGAGCATGCCGGGAAGGGTCATGTCATCAACGTACTGCGCCCGTCCGGTAACTTTGTCGTATCCCTCTTTGCGCGGAACGGAAACGCCGACGATGCGGTCACTGGTCATGAAAATCGATTATCGCATTCCGCGTAAGCGGTCAGAGGCGCCATTCTCGTCCCGCTGGAGTGCCGGGAAAGGTGCCATCCGCAAATACAAGTTGTCCACGCAGATAGGTGGACTTAACAACTCCGCGAAGGGTTTCTCCCAGATAAGCGGATAGCGCATGGCGGTGGTGCAGCCGTCCGGGAACCACTTGAAAAGTCGAGTCGGGATTGAACACGACCAAGTCCGCGTCGTAGCCTGCAGCGATGCGACCCTTGCGTGAGTCGCATCCCGCAAGGCGGGCCGGACCTTCTGCCATCCAGTGAGCAATATGCGCCAGAGAAAATCCGCGCTGGCGGGCCTCCGTCCACATCACGGCCAGGGCCACAGAAAGACTTGAAATCCCGCCCCATGCGGTTCCGAAATTGCCTTCATCCAGTCGCTTCATGGCGGGCGGACAAGGAGAGTGATCGGTGGCTACAAGGTCGATGATTCCATCTCGAAGGCCCTGCCACAAGGCTTCGCGGTTCTCGCGGCCTCGCACAGGCGGGGCACACTTGCACAGAGTCGCGGAATCGGGAATGGTTTCGGCTTCGAGATGCAGATAGTGAGGGCAGGTTTCTACACTCACAGCCAGCCCCGCGGAGCGCGCAGCCAGCAACTCCGGCAGAGACTTGGCGCTCGACAAGTGCACAATATGCAGCCGAAATCCGTAATTGCGGCACAGGGAAAGCATCATACGAATGGCCGACAGTTCAGCTTCAGCAGGCCGTGATCCTAGATACGTCGCGTAAGACCTCCAATCGGCATTCGCGAGACGATGGGTAGCCTCGTCCACTGGCCCTGCAAGTTCTGCGTGCACTAGCAGAGGGAGGCCCGTTCGTGCCAAGTGAGGTAAGGCTGCCCGCAAATCTTCTTCGACAACCATGGTGAAGTCATCGGTGCCCGGATGAATCAAAAAACACTTGAAGCCCCGCACGCCGGCCGCGGCCAGAGGCTCAATGTCGGCCTGATTGCCTTGAACAATGCCGCCCCATGCGGCCCAGTCCACGCGGCATTTTCCGAGTGCGGCGTCGCGCTTTTTTCCCAATGCGGCAACCGTGGTGGTAGCGGGCGAGGAATTCAGGGGCATATCTACCAGCAACGTGTAGCCGCCGGCCGCGGCGGCGCGGGTAGCTGTATCGAAACCTTCCCATTCAGCTCTTCCAGGATCGTTGATGTGGACGTGGGAGTCCACCAGACCAGGAAGAATAGCTGAGTTGCCGAAATCGTGAATGTTCGCGCCGGGAGGTATTTGCGCCGGAGGAACGACCGATGTTATGCGTTCGCCTTCGACCAGAATGGCTGCAGGACGTACTCCGTCCGGGGTGACAACGTGGCGGGAGACGAAGGCCTGTAAGCTCATCACGTTAGGCGCCATTTTCCGGGGAACCGCGCATCAGGAGCCGAGCGTATCGTGCCAGCTTCACTTTTTCAACTCACCGTCATCGAGAATTCAAACTGAGAAAAATTCCGCACGCTGCAAGCTCACGCTTATACTTGCATGCTTTGAGGCATAAAAACGCAGCTCCATGCCGGCCTTCCATCAGTGGCGGGGGACTGATTCTGTTTATGCGCGCAGGCCGATAACATGAACAACCCTCACATGACACGCGCCATTCAACTTGCGGTTGAAAATGTCCGTTCCGGACAAGGGGGCCCCTTCGGGGCCGTAATCGCAAAAGATGGAAACATGATCGCCGAAGGCGCGAATCGGGTGACGCTGACCAATGACCCTACGGCGCATGCCGAAGTTCTCGCGATCCGCGAGGCCTGCAGGAAACTCGGCATGTTCGAACTTAAAGACTGCGAGCTCTACACATCCTGCGAGCCTTGTCCCATGTGCCTGGGTGCAATTTATTGGACACGTCTTTCCCGCGTCTATTTTGGCAGTCTGGCCGCGGACGCCTCCCGGGCTGGCTTTGACGACTCGTTCATCTATCGGGAAATAGCCCAACCGCATGCCGAGCGGGGCATACCGATGGTCCAGATGATGCGCGAGGAATCCCTGGCTGCGTTTCACGCATGGCAGGACCAACCCGACAAGATAAAGTACTGATGCCTTCCGGTAACTGAAGTCAGTAGAGGCAACATTTTCCAATCGAGGGAACACGATTGCTTGATCGCTATTTCAAGCTCACCGCAAACCAAACCAGCGTAAAGCAGGAATTTCTGGGTGGCCTGACGACCTTTTTGACGATGGCCTACATCGTTGCCGTTAACCCTCAGATTCTGGCCCAAGCGGGGATGCCGATCGAGGGCGTAGTTTTTGCCACCTGCCTGTCCGCGGCGATTGGGACGTTGGTCATGGGGCTTTATGCCAACTATCCGATCGCGCTGGCGCCGGGAATGTCGCTCAATGCCTACTTCACTTATTCCGTGTGTCTGAGCATGCACATCCCCTGGCGTACGGCCCTTGGAGTGGTTTTCTTCTCGGGGGTCATATTTTTCTTTCTTACCGTAACGCGGGTGCGCGAACAGATCGTCAATGGGATGCCCGACTGTCTGAAGCATTCCACCGCAACGGGAATTGGCTTTTTCATCGCGTTTGTGGGCCTGCGAAATGCGAAACTCGTGGTCGCCAATCCCGCAACATTCGTTGGCTTGGGGAGGTTTGCCGACCATGAAGTGCAGACCGCCTGCCTCGGTCTTGTAGTGACTCTGATCCTGATGGCGCGGAAGATCAACGGTGCGATCCTGATCGGTATCGTGGGCACTACGCTGGCCGGAATGTTGCGTGGGATCACCAGCTGGCCTTCGGCGATCGTTTCCATGCCGCACCCTTCGTCTACTGTTTTGCAACTTGATTTTCGCAGCGCGATCCACCTAGGTTTCCTGGAAATTCTGTTTGCTTTCCTCTTCGTGGACCTGTTCGACAATGTGGGTACCCTGGTGGGGGTGTGCGAACAGGGCGGGTTCATCAAAGACGGGAAGATTCCACGCGTTGGCAGAGCGCTGCTGGCTGATGCGACCGGAACCATCGTTGGTTCGCTGGCGGGCACTTCCACAGTGACGAGCTATATCGAGAGCGTGGCCGGTATCGCAGTGGGCGCCCGGACTGGCCTCAGCAATGTGTTCGTCGCCGCCCTATTTGTGCTGGCAATGTTCTGTTCGCCTTTAGCGGCGGCAATTCCCGGGTACGCAACCGCGCCTGCGCTCATCCTGGTAGGCGCCTTGATGACGCAGTCCATAGCGCACATCGATTGGGGGGATTTCAGTGAGGCGGTTCCGGCCTTCATCACAATGCTGGCCACCCCTTTAACCTTCAGTATCGCGACTGGCCTGAGCCTGGGATTGATTTCCTATGCGGTGGTCAAAATTGCCGCCGGAAAGCTGCGCGAAATCAATCTTCTGGTGTGGATACTCACGGTTTTGTTTATCTTGCGCTACATATACCTCGCTGCGACCTAGCCGTGGTTGTCAAGGGAGAGCATCCCAGCGGTCCGACGAGGGACAATCCCCAAGCTATAGTGGGCGTGGAGGATAGCCGTTAAAAGGCTACAGGCAAAAAATCAGCGGCTTTCTCGCATATATACGTTGCAACGAATATCGTTCTAACGCATCTAATGCGGATAGGAGGGTTAATTACCATGACCACACTAACCGCACCGCAAGTTGCCACGGGGACCTGGAACATTGATCCAGCCCATTCCGTTGCCGAATTCAAGGTTAAGCACCTGATGATTTCGAACGTAAAGGGACAATTCGCAAAACTGTCCGGAACATTGACTCTTGACGAGTCCGATCTGACCTGCTCTCACATCGAAGCTTCGATTGAGGCGCCATCGATCGAGACTCGCGATGCTCAAAGGGACGCCCACTTGAAGAGCGCCGACTTCTTTCATGTAGAGAAGTTCCCGACGCTTACGTTCAAATCCACAGGAATCAAACGGGTCGCGGACGGAGAATTATCAATTGAGGGCGACCTCACCATTCGAGGTGTCACGCGCAAGGTATTCTTTTCCGTTGAAGGCCCAACTTCACCTGCGAAAGACCCGTGGGGCGGGATACGAGTGGCTGCGTCGGCGACCACAAAGATTAACCGGAAGGACTTTGGTCTGACCTGGAATGCGGCGCTTGAAACTGGGGGGCTTCTTGTCGGAGACGAGGTGACGATCACGTTGGATGTGGAATTTGTGAAGGCCTAAATGAATCGCCGGGCGGCATAATAGAAGAAAAACCGCCCGGCACAGAAACGAGGAGCTATGTCACTCAGACCAGTGAAGCAAGTGATTCAAACGCAGCCCACTCTTGAGGGCGCGGGTGTAAAGCTGCAGCGTGCCTTCGGTTTCGGCAAAACCAAGGATTTCGATCCGTTTCTCTTACTGGACGATTTTCGGAACGACAATCCGAAGGATTATCTGGCGGGGTTTCCGTGGCATCCACACCGCGGGATAGAAACCATCACTTATGTGCTTGCCGGTTCGGTGGAGCATGGCGACAGCCTAGGAAATAAGGGCAAGATGACCGCAGGCGATGTGCAGTGGATGACAGCTGGCAGCGGCATTCTGCACCAGGAGATGCCAAAGGGCGATCAGCAGGGTCGTATGCACGGGTTCCAGTTGTGGGCGAACCTGCCATCATCTTTGAAGATGACCGATCCACGATACCAGGACATTCCGTCGACCGCGATTCCCGAGGTTACCGACGATAACGGTACCCGCGTGCGAGTCATCTGCGGCGAGTTTTGGGGTAAGAAGGGACCAGTGGAAGGCGTGGCGGCCGATCCGAACTACCTCGACATCTCGGTTGCTCCCGGGCAGCGAAAGCAGCTCAAGGTTGAGACCACGAGAAATGCCTTTGCCTATGTCTTCGCAGGCTCTGGCACGTTTCGCGACGCGTCGGATCCTCGCGCAGTTTTGACGGAGCAGGCGGCCGATCCGAATGCACCCCCGAAGTACGATGTCGGGAACCACTCGCTAGTGCTGTTCGACCGTGGGGACGAGATTACCGTTCAGGCTGGCGATGAGGGAATCCGTTTCCTACTGGTTTCGGGCAAGCCCATCGAGGAGCCAGTCGCGTGGTACGGGCCGATCGTCATGAATACGCAAGAACAGTTACGGCAAGCCATGGCCGAATTGCAAACCGGTGGGTTCATCAAGCATCGGTAAATCCGAGGTGCAATTCGCGCAAGTCGAGTGGATTATCTCCGAGGAATCTGTTTCTGTTAGCGATGATAAGGCAGGTTCCTCGAGGGAGAAGACCCTGCAACTGAGTGCGGGCGGATGCTACCGTGCCTTTACTTCTCACCGATAAAAGCTCTTGCGAGTAACTCAGTGCGAAACGGAGAACTAATGATTCGACTGTTGCAACGGATGCCCCAATCCCGGGTCTTCTGCCTATGCGCGGCGTTGTGCTTGTCTGTTGCGGTTGTTTCCGCAGGTGGCGACGCGACGAACTGGGTGCTCGGACCGTTCGCTCGGCTGCCTGACGCGCAGCCGATTATCGCGCCAGACAAGGATTCGGTGTTCACTGGACCGGATGGCCGAAAAATTCACTGGGAGATCCTGCATACATTCAACCCGGCGGCGGTGGTGCGTGAGGGGAAGGTGTACGTTTTGTATCGCGCGGAAGACGACAGCGGAGAAATGAAAATTGGTGGCCACACTTCCCGCATCGGACTGGCTGAAAGCGAGGATGGCATCCATTTCAAAAGAGATGCCAATCCGGTCTTGTATCCCGCGGAGGATGATCAAAAGAAAAGGGAATGGGGAGGCGGCTGCGAAGACCCGCGCATCGTTGAGAGCAAAGACGGCTTCTACGTGATGACTTACACGCAATGGAACCAAAAGTCGGTGGACACGGGGATAGCAACTTCTAAAGACCTGCGAAGCTGGACAAAGCATGGACCCATCTTTGCCAAGGCTCACCGAGGGATTTACCAAAACTTGCAATACAAATCCGCCGGGATTGTTACCCAACTGGTGAACGACCGGCTTCTGGCGGCAAGAATAAATGGTAAATACTGGATGTACTGGGGTGAAGGCGAGGTTCGACTGGCGACTTCTCAGAATTTGATCGATTGGGAACCGGTGGAAGACCGGCCCGGTCATCCGGTCGTGGTGTTATCAAAGCGAGCCTTTCATTTCGACAGCGCATTCCCGGAGGTAGGGCCGCCTCCGATTTTGACCTCGCGGGGAATTGTCGCAATTTATAACGGCAAGAATTCAGGAAGCGACGGTGACAAGAGTCTGGCAGCAGAGACGTATTCCGCAGGAGAGGCTCTATTTTCAGCGGCGAACCCGGCCGAATTGTTGGCGCGAACAGACCAAGCGATATTTAAACCGGAACTGCCGTTTGAAAAATTGGGTCAGTATGTTGCCGGCACGACTTTTGTCGAAGGTCTCATACACTTTAAGGGAAACTGGCTTCTGTATTACGGCAGCGCGGATTCTTTGGTCGGCGTCGCCATCAGCTCAAATCCGCCAATCTAGCAATCCTTTCCACTTTCGTTTAGTTCTCCCGTCTATCGTATTGATTTCATTCATTTAAGGGCTAACCGCCGCACCGCACAATCAACAAGCCCGTTTGAGTGCGCAAAGGCACGCGGTTGCGAGTGAAAATTTCTCGCGCTTCGAATGTCGATTTCCTCACTCTCCGTTCGACATAGGTATAAGGAGACGGAAATCAGGCATTTCGGGAGCGTTCTTTTGAATTCCGACAACTCGTTAATGTTTCGTCAGAAACGGGCGACCTTATGAAATTAGATCGAATCCCGACACTTATCGGGTGAATCAAATTCAAATACTTGGTTAAGCGGGGCATGCGTCGGCATCTCCTTTGAGGTCTTCCATACGGGGCAATTAAGTGGAAGGCCGTTTTGAAGCTTGCTAACCAGGCGTCTCAAGTTTGATCTAACTGTAAAAATTAGCTTTCGGCTCTTTCTGCTCCAAGAGGAAGTCATGGCAAAGAGAATGTTTTTGATGTTGGGCGTGGTGGTGGTTCTGCTCAGCGGCCTGGGTTTTATGAAGTTCAAGCAAGTGCAGACGGCTGTTCAGGCTTCCGCGTTTCAGCCGCCACCGGAGGCGGTGACGAGTGTAGTTGCGAAGCGCGAGCAATGGCCATCGACGACGGCTGTGATCGGCACCATGGAAGCCGTTCACGGCGTCATGGTCAGTGCGGATCTTCCAGGTACGGTGGTGAAGATCAACTTCGAGTCGGGCAAAGCGGTGCGAGAAGGCGACATTTTGGTTGAGCTCGATACCAGCCAGGAGCGGGCACAGGTGGCTTCGCTCGAGGCGCAGCGTGATCTGGCGAAAGTGAATTACGGCCGGATGCAGCAGTTAGTCAAACAAGGTGTCATTTCTCGAATGGACTACGACCAGGCGACGGCGCAACAACGACAGACCGAAGCCAATGTAGGCGAGATCCGCGCCATCATTCAGCGAAAGACCATTCGTGCGCCGTTCTCGGGAATCTTGGGACTACGTAAGGTCAACCTCGGGCAATATCTGGCTGCCGGAGGCGCGGTGGTGGAACTGCAATCGCTGAACCCTATCTATGTTGACTTTGGTTTGCCGCAGCAGGCGTTGACCACAGTGCACGTCGGCCGCGACCTTCGGGTTACGTCCGAGGATCTCGTGGGTAAGGTGTTTAAAGGAAGGGTCAATGCCTTGGATGCGGTGGTCGATCAGACGACGCGAAACGTCCAAGTGCAGGCTACGCTTTCCAATCCAGAGGGAAAATTGAGGCCCGGGATGTTCGTTCAAGTAGAGGTGGCATCGGGCTCCGATCGTCCTGTGATCTCGTTGCCGGCTTCGGCCATCAACTATGCGCCTTATGGTGACTCGGTTTTCGTCATTACCGATCTGAAGGATCCGAAGGGAAAGACATACCGGGGAGTGCGTCAACAGTTCGTGAAGCTTGAAGGGTCGCGTGGCGATCAGGTGGCGGTGGTTTCCGGAATCAATGCCGGCGATGAAGTCGTTACTTCGGGAGTGTTCAAGTTGCGCAATGGCGCTGCAGTTCAGGTAAACAATAAAGTTCAGCCGGGAAATAATCCCGCTCCCAAGCCCGAGGACAGCTAATGAAGTTCACAGATCTGTTCATCAAACGACCTGTACTTGCGATGGTCGTCAGCCTGGTGATTTTGATCGCGGGGCTGCAGTCCATTCGTTCGTTGAGCGTGCGTCAGTACCCGCGTAGCGACATCGCCGTGGTGCTGGTTTCAACGACCTATGTAGGCGCTAACGCGGACCTGGTTCGGGGATTCATCACGACACCGCTGGAGCGTGTGATTGCCAGCGCCGACGGCATCGATTACATGGAGTCGTCAAGCGCCCAGGGCCTCAGCACAATTACTGTTCACCTGAAGCTCAACTACGATACCAACGCCGCGCTGACTCAAATTCAGGCAAAGGTGGCTCAGGTCCGCAATGACCTGCCGCCCGAAGCCGAGGCGCCGGTCATTGACCTGCAGACCGCAGACAATCAGTTTGCTGCAATGTATATCGGTTTCTCGTCAGCGGATCTCGATCAGAACCAGATTACCGATTATCTGACCCGAGTGGTTCAGCCTAAATTGAGCGCCATCAGCGGAGTGCAGCGCGCCGACATTCTGGGTGACCGTACTTTTGCGATGCGCATCTGGCTGAAGCCGGACAAGATGGCGGCGCTCGGGATATCGCCGTCGGCGGTTCACGACGCACTGGCGCGCAACAATTACCTTTCGGCTTTGGGAGCCACGAAGGGATCGATGGTTTCGGTCAACCTGGTGGCCAATACCGACCTACGTACCGCCGACGAGTTCCGTCAGTTAGTGGTTAAAAATAATAACGGCGTAGTGGTGCGACTGGGAGATATTGCCGATGTTGTCCTCGGCGCTCAGAACTACGATTCCGAAGTTCGATTCAACGGCGAGACTGCCACCTTCATGGGAGTGTGGGTGCTTCCCACGTCCAACTCGCTGGAAGTGATCAAGCAGGTTCGCGCTGCGATTCCAGATATTCAGGCACAATTGCCGACTGGGATGAAGGTCGGTATCCCGTACGATTCAACTGCCTATATTCAAGATGCCATCGACGAAGTGCTCAGCACGCTGAGTGAAACGCTGCTTATTGTCATCGTGGTCATCTTTCTTTTCCTAGGCTCGATGCGTTCTGTGCTGATCCCGGTGGTGGCCATTCCGATTTCACTTATCGGCGCAGTCTTTTTGATGCTGATCGCTGGTTTCACCATCAATCTGCTGACTCTGCTTGCCATTGTACTTTCGGTCGGATTGGTCGTGGATGACGCTATTGTCATGGTGGAAAACGTCGAGCGGCACATTCATTTGGGCAAGTCTCCCTACCGAGCGGCAATCGATGCCGCCCGGGAACTGGTGGGTCCGATTATCTCGATGACGATCACACTAGCCGCTGTGTACGCGCCAATCGGAATTCAGGGCGGTTTGACTGGAGCTCTGTTCCGGGAGTTTGCCTTCACGCTGGCGGGGGCAGTAATCGTGTCCGGAGTGGTGGCGCTGACGCTCTCTCCGATGATGGGATCGAAGTTGCTGCGCGCGGGTGATACGGAGCAAGGATTCGCGGGGTGGATCAATCGGCGGTTCGAACGCGTCCGTCGTGCCTATGAGCTCGCTTTGGGCGGCACGCTTCGCTACCGACCGGTGGTACTCACTCTTTGGGCGATTGTTGCGGTGCTGATGATTCCGTTTTATATGTTCTCCCAGCGGGAACTGGCGCCGTCGGAAGACCAGGGTGTCGTTTTCGGAGTAATTCAGGCTTCTCCGAATTCGACAATCGATCAGACAAAACTGTATACCAACGAAGTTTTCAACGTTTACAACTCTTTTCCGGAGAGCCAGAGCATTTTTCAGATCACGTCTCCGACCGGTGGTTTCAGCGGCATGGTGACGAAACCGTGGAGTGAGCGCAAAAAGACGACGCAACAACTTCTGGTGGAATCGACCGGGCCGCTCTCAAAGATCGCGGGAATTCGAGTGATCCCGCTAACCCCGCCACCATTGCCTGGCGGCGGCGATTTCCCAATTGATTTCGTGATCGCATCTCCGGCGGAGCCACAACAACTGGTCGACTTCGCCAAGCAGTTGGTGGGAAAGGCTTTTGCCAGTGGGCTGTTCATTTATGCGGATTCCGATCTGAAATATGATCAGCCACAGGCTGAGGTGGTGTTCGACCGCGACAAACTGCGCTCGCAGGGAGTTGATTTGAGCCAGGCGGGTCAGGATCTTTCTACTCTGCTGGGAGGAAACTACGTTAACCGGTTCAGTATTCAGGGCAGAAGTTACAAAGTAATTCCGCAGGTCAAGCGTATGGATCGTTTGACGGCAGAACAACTTTCGCAAATTTACATCACTGGATCGCAGGACAAGCTCGTGCCGCTGTCTACGTTTGCGAGCCTGAAGACTACCACCGAGCCGCGAGACTTAAAGAAGTTCCAACAGCTCAATGCGGTGCGTATTCAGGGAGTGGTGCCGCCGGGAGTGCCGCTGGACCAGGCGCTGCGCTTTCTTGAAGACCAGGCCAAAACGATCCTGCCGCAGGGCTTCACCGTCGATTACGCGGGGGAATCACGTCAGCTCCGGACCGAAGGCAGCAAATTTTTGGGAACGTTCCTATTGTCCGGAATCCTGATTTATCTGGTGCTGGCAGCACAGTTTGAAAGCTTCCGCGATCCCTTCATCATCCTGGCCGGATCCGTACCTCTGGCAATTTCGGGAGCGCTGTTGTTCTCGTTCATGGGATTGACGACGCTCAATATTTATAGTCAGGTGGGACTGATCACGCTGGTTGGCCTGGTATCGAAAAACGGCATTCTGATCGTGGAGTTCGCCAACCATCTGCAAGAAATGGGACGTGACAAACTGGCAGCGGTTATCGAGGCGGCCGAAACCCGGCTACGACCGATTCTGATGACGACCGCGGCTACTGTTATCGGGCATTTTCCACTTGTCCTGGCCAAGGGTCCGGGAGCAGGGGCAAGAAACAGCATTGGAATCATGCTGGTCAGCGGCATGATTATTGGAACGCTGTTTACCCTGTTTATTGTGCCCTCGATTTACATGCTCGTGGCAAAGACACATAAGCATGCAATCGAAGACGAGTTGAGCTCGGAATCCCTCGAACCGGCGGCAGCCGCGTTCTAAAACAAGGAGCAGCCGGCGGTCACCTCCATTTCCGCATCTGTTTCCACGCTTGTACGAGCTCCTGGATGGCCCGGGCACTAGGAAAGTGTCCGGGTCCGATCCGGCAGACGAAGTGCGCGCTGCGGTAGAAATCCTGGACAGCAGTAACACTCATAACTGAAAGCCGGCTCTGGAGATCCGCGAGTTCTTTTCGCGAAAGGACCTCGTCGGGAGGTAGAGGACGCCGGGCCATGGGTGGGAGTCTATAAGATTCGCCTTTTGTTCGCCACTACAAAATCGCTTAAACCGCAGTTAATTTCTTCAGAAAATAGAGACTCCATCCAGCCCACGCTACAAATTTACTCGACTACCAAACTCTTAAGGCTGATTAGAAGCGTCTAGTAGACGGGGACGCTCATTTTCGCATCTTCTGACCTGATTCTTTGATGGTAGCTGGCGAATTGAGGGATTGATCCATGCCGCTGATATTGACATGGCAGGAAATCGCTTTGAGGTTGACCCTCGCGGTTGTCGCGGGAACTCTCGTCGGTTTGGATCGCGGCGAGCACGGCCGTCCGGCGGGATTGAGGACGACCCTTTTAGTTTGTCTCGCGGGTGCGGTGGCGATGATTCAGACCAACGTCCTTCTGACAACGATAGGCAAAGTGCCGGATTCATTTGTTGCGCTTGACGTAATGCGGTTGCCGCTCGGGATTTTGACCGGGATGGGTTTCATTGGCGGCGGAGCAATTTTGAGGAAGGACGGTTTTGTCCTCGGAGTGACCACCGCCGCGACACTCTGGTTTGTTACCGTCATCGGGCTTTGCTTTGGAGGCGGCCAAATTTTGCTTGGCCTTGCAGCCTTGAGCCTGTGCATGTTTGTGCTTTCAGGTTTGCGTTGGTTGGACCGCCGGATCAAGCAGGAACAGCAGGGAATTCTGACCTTGACGACCGCACATGATAAGCCTACCGAGGAACAAATCCAAAACGCTGTGCGCAGCCATGGCTACAAGATCAATATTTCCTCGGTTGCGCAGACCCATAAGGCAGAGCAACGTGAACTCGAATTCAAATTGCAATGGCGAGCTGTGCCAGAAGATCTGAGTATGCCAGCTTTCCTCCAAGAGCTTTCGGCTGATCCGGATGTTTTGCGAGTTGCATGGAAAATTATTTAGCGAGTGAATATTGAAACGAGACAATGATCCGGGCAGTGTCACGTAGTGATGATTTCCACTTCGCCACGCTTCTCCAGAATCTGTAAGCGCACCAGATTATTCCGCCGCTCAAGAAAAAGATCCACGCACGCTTCTCCCACTCTCAAGTCCCTTATCCAGAGTTCCGGAACTGTTTCTGGCAGGTAGGGACCGTCCAGCCGAATTTGTTTCTTTCCCGCGTCAAGCGAGAGTCCGAGGCACGATTGCAACAAGAGGAAAGCGGCACCGGCGGCCCATGCCTGGGGAGCGCATGCGACGGGATATAGGGTCGGGCCCTCGCGCGCACGGCGGTCAAGTCCACAGAAAAGCTCTGGCAGGCGATTCAAGTCCACGAAAGTGCTGACTGCCAGAAGTCCGGAGAGAACTTCGCCAGCCATGTCTTTAAAGCCATAGCGAGCCAAACCTGCGGCGACCAGGGCATTGTCATGCGGCCATATGGATCCGTTGTGATAGGAGAGAGGGTTATATCGAGCCTCGCCACTGCCCACGGTACGAATTCCCCAGCCGGAGAAAAACTCTTTGCTCAGAAGAGAGTGGGCTACGCAAAATGCATGATCGGCGCTCGCGATTCCCGTGTATAGGCAATGGCCGGGATTGGAAGTCCGAACAGCACACTGCTTCTTTTCTCCATCGAGCGCAAGGGCATAATTGGAGATCTTGTCGCACCAATAAACTTCGTCGAAACGCTTGCGAAGAGCAGCGGCTTGTGACTCCAGAGCAGAAGACCTGGCACGATCGCCGAGCACAAGCGCGAGATGAGCTGCCCCGCGCTTTGCCGCATAAACATACCCCTGGACTTCGCAAAGAGCAATTGGACCATCGGCCAAGTGTCCATCGGCGTGGAAAACCGAATCATTGGAGTCTTTCCATCCTTGCTGAACCAGCCCGTCTTCAGAGCGGCGGGAATATTCCACGAAGCCATCGCCGTCGGTGTCGCCATAAGTGTCGATCCAATAAAGGGCGCGCTCGAGGTTGGGCCATAGGCTTTCAATAAGGGATAGGTCTCCAGTGCGGGCGTAATAGGAATGCGCGAGCATGACAAATAAGGGAGTAGCGTCAACTGTTCCGTAATAGCAACGAAAGGGAACTTCTCCCAAAGCCGACATTTCGCTTTTGCGCATCTCATGCAAAATCTTTCCTGGTTCGGCTTCTGACGCGGGGTTCAATTCGGTTGCCTGATGGGACGCAAGGAACCCCAGGACGCCGCGGGCGATGGCCGGATTGAGCCAAAGACATTCCAGGGCGGTGATGATTCCGTCGCGTCCGAAAACTGTGCTGAACCACGGCACTCCGGCATACGGATAGTTGGGCTCGGGGTTGCCAACGATCATCATCTCCACATCGGATTGTGAGCGTGCGATCCAGCGATTGAATTCGTCGCTTGAAGTGTTTATTTTGCTGCTGTTGCGGCGAATTTCACTACTTTCAGTCTGAGTCGTGTTCCAGGCCCGTTCGTATGACTTCGGATGACGATAGGAGCCTGGTCCGACCTCACAAGCAATTGTCAGATTGAATGTCACACGGGTTCGCGGTTCGAGATAGGCGTCGAATTGAACATCGGATGCCGAAATGCGCTTGGGGCGGGGAAATCCTGAGATGTGCACGCGACGAATAACGTCGTCCAGTCCCTGATAGGAGAGGACTGCAGTGTTCGCATCTGTGATGTCATGAAGCCGATCACCGCGGCGCGTACGGGTTACACCGCGAACTTCAAAGATGTCCGCGAAGTCCGCAGCGAAGCGCAATCCGAAAGGAATGTCGACCGCATTAGACCCGTAGTTCACTACCTCAAACTGTTCGTAACAAACTCCCTGCCATAGAAATTTTGTTCGGAGCACGTGCAATGTTCCACGTGGAATGACTACCTCGCCATTTCTCGAGATGTCGACGTTGGTCAAATCGGCTGCGAATTGGGAGTTGTCAGCTTTTATGGTGGAACTTAGTAAGAGCGGTCGGGCGTAGGCGAGATGGAACTCGAGCAGGGAAAGAAAACGGGTGCCTTCACAAAATATGCCTTGTTCTTTTAATCCTATGTTTTCTATATCGCCGTAACGATCGAAAACGGCAAAGGTATTACCATGTTTGAGCACACGTGTACGATCGTCTGCGGGCGACGTTTCGGTCGCGATGTAGAAATGTTGGGTGACACTGTTGTCGTCCAACTCACAACCTCGTGGGATAAGGCGACGCAAGCTCGGTTTCGCTTACAACTTGTTGTGGCGCAGATAAAACCGATTGGTTGTCGGTGTCGAGAAGCCGGTTGTACACGTCCAGATAATCTTTACACATGCGTACCGAACTGAAACGCGCTTCGAAGTAATCGCGGCATTTTCGGCGGCTGAGAGCAGGAAGGGCTCGCACCGCCCGCTCTGCCTCCTGCACATTGTTGACGACAAAGCCACTGACGCCATCTTCGACCAGTTCTGGCACTGAGCCACGAGGATAACCGATCACCGGAGTGCCACTGGCCATCGCTTCGATCATAACCAGTCCGAATGGCTCGGGCCATTGCACGGGAGTCAACAGAGCGATCGCTCTACCGAGGAATTCATTCTTTTCGGAATGGCCGATCTCACCGACAAAATCGACTCCCGGATCATTCAGAAGAGGCTTGATCACGGATTCGAAGTACGCCTGGTCGGCGCGATCGACTTTAGCGGCGATTTTCAATTCGATGCCAGCCGCTCTCGCAATCGCGATTGCATCGTCCACGCCCTTTTCCGGCGAAATGCGACCGAGAAAAGCCAGGTAATTTTCGGGCGCAGACTGAAATTGTAAGCTGTCGATTGGAAGTCCATGATAAACGGTGCTCTGCCAATTCAACCAAGGCAAAGGCTGGCGCTGAGAATCGGAAATCGATACCACGGGAATATCGCGGAATCTTTGGTACAAAGGCGCAAGATCGGGAATATCCAATCGACCATGCAGCGTAGTCAGGGTTGGAACGTCCTGCTGCCGGCTACGCGGGTAGTGCAAGTAATCGATGTGGAAGTGAATCAGGTCGAAGTTGTCTTTTTCGTCGAGAACGCGCTCCACCAGAAGCACGTGATGCGCGAGCGGATCAACACAAGAGGGTGCGAGGCGTAATGACTGCTGGCAAACCGGCACCAGGCGGGCTTCGGTCAGCGAGTCGCCGCTAGCGAAGAGAGTTACATCATGGCCTTGCCGCACCAGTTCTTCCGTAAGATAAGAAACTACCCGCTCAGTTCCACCATAGAGTTTTGGAGGAACGCTTTCGTAAAGTGGAGCGACCTGTGCGATTCTCATATGAAGACAGACTTCCTTGCGAGCCGGGACTACAGCCGTAGGGGGCCCCACTTCTAGCCGTTCAACTGATGTTATGTAACGGCAAGGCTATTATGGTTAATAACTTACTTATCATCCATCAGGGCTTCTCTGTATATGCATGCACAAGTATTTGTACGCAGCGGTGATGACGGTGAGATAGATAGCAGACATTGAGAGTTGATTGCTCCGCCAGACAGACGCGAAAGGGACTACAGATCGCCGGGGACCGAACAAGCCAGAAGCGAATCGAGCGGAATACGGAGGGTCATTCGCGGCGATCCATCGGGCGATAACGTAATTGATCTTCCGACTATACGACTCAGTCCTGACCAGGTGCTCTTGAATGTGGATATCAAATCCAGCTGGGACTTGGTGTGCGGCTGCTGGAGCTGGCGATCGACCACCCGGGAAAAAGGATCAGGAGCCAAGCGTGAGGCGGATCTTCATCGAAGCTAAATCAATCAAGCCAACCTCCTCTAGTCTAAATATTCCCGCAGCCTGCCGGTGTTTTTGCTAGACCTGCCTCTCACTGTCCTTCGTCCCCTCTGGTATTCTTTCCCAGCCGAGGGCATTCATCAGAGTTCGTGTGGAACGATAACATTTCAGGGCAAAAACGATTCTTGAGTTAAATGCATTTAAATGCGGATTTAAGAGTTTCCTGTGCAGTGGGACTCGTATAATTTAGTACCTACGAAGTTTCGTGTGACAGACAGGACATCTTCGAACGGATCGATGGAGAGTTTTCTTGATGGCAGAGACGGGAGTCGACCTAGGTAAAACTTATGATGCGATAGTAGTTGGATCGGGAGCCGCGGGTGGAATGGCGGCGCACGTTCTCACAACGCATGGCATGCAGATCCTGATGCTTGAGGCGGGTAAGAAACTGCCAATCGAGGACGAGTTGCGGTCGATGCAGTGGCCCTACGACAATCCTTATCGGGGAGAACTCCCACCCGGCCACCATTCTCTGACGTTCAACGAATACACCATACGCCGACCGCCTTATGGTCCGGGTTTCGAAAAATCCAAGCATCTTCAAAGCTATGTTGGCAGCAGCGATTACGTCAAAAATATCGTCGTCGATGAACGGGAAAACCCTTTTACCGGCACGAACTACGCCTGGGTACGAGCCCGCTGCCTAGGTGGCAAAACCAATATATGGGGACGTCTGGCGCTGCGACTCTCCGACTATGACTTTAAGGCTAAAAGCCGCGATGGGTATGGAGAAGACTGGCCGATCAGCTACAGCGACCTGGCGCCTTATTACGACAAGGTGGATTTGTACCTCGGCATCACCGGGGTAAAGGAGAATCTTCCGTATCTTCCTGACAGCATCTTCCAGCGTCCCACGAAGTTGAATTGTGCGGAGGTCACTCTCAAAGAGAGCCTTCAGAAAATGGGACGGGTACTTACGCAGTATCGGGCCGGCGTCACCAGCGACGGGTTGAAGCACAATCAATATCGGAGCCGGTGCTTTGGGCGCGGTGCGTGTGAACGAAAAGGCGGGTGCGACATACACGCTGCGTTCGATTCCCCTACGGGCTTGATTTATCCCGCCATGGATACAGGGAAGCTGACGCTGCGAACCAATGCGGTGGTTCGTGAAGTGACGGTTGACCCACAGACCGGTAAAGCCAGTGGCGTGCACTTTATCGATTCGCAAACGATGAAGGACTACAACGTTCACGCCAAGGTAGTGGTGGTAGCGGCGTCGACGCTGGAATCCGCCCGCCTGCTCTTGCTTTCGAAATCGCGCCAATATCCCAATGGGCTGGCGAACTCCAGCGGACACGTAGGCCATAATTTTTGCGAACATATCATGGGGCCAAGTATTGCCGGGCAGGCAAAAGACCTAGTAGGCAAGCCGCCCACACTCGATGATGGCCGACCGGGGGGGTTTTATCTCACACGTTTTCGGAACCTTACGGAAAAACATCCCAACTTTATTCGCGGCTATGGTTTCGAGGGGGGAAGCGGCCACACCATGTTTCCGAACGGTACGGACATACGCGGCTTTGGCGCGTCGTTCAAAGAGGAGGTTCGAAAGAATCAGGGTTCTTACATCAGTATGGGGGCGTTTGGTGAAGTGCTCGCACGTTACGAAAACTATGTGGATCTGGATCCGGTGGTCAAAGATAAATGGGGCGTCCCCGCACTACGTTTTCATTACAAATTCGGCGACAACGAACACCGTATGGCCGAGGATATGAAAGAGACGGCACAGGAGATGTTCGAGGCCGCGGGCTTCACAATTGCGCGCGTGACCGGACGCGTCTTAACCGAGGGATGGTCCATCCATGAACTCGGTACGGCTCGAATGGGAAATGATCCGAAGACCTCTGTGCTGAACCAGTTCCAGCAGTCACATGACGTAAAGAACCTGTTCGTTGTAGATGGAAGCGCGTTCGTCAATGCCAGTTGTCAGAATCCGACGTGGACCATTATGTCGTTGTGCTGGCGTTCGTGCGACTATCTCGCGGATGAATTGGGAAAAGGAAATCTGTAAGGAGCGTCGATGTCGATCAAAGATCCGATCTATCTGAAACAAGATCGCCGGCAATGGCTCAAGACTTCCGCCAGCGTTTTCGGTGCCTCCCTGTTGCCATTGGCAGGAGTGTCTCCGGAACTCGCACAGGCGGAAACGGCGACGACGCAAGATAAGTCGAGCGAAGAGAAATCCTCCCGCCGATTCTTTACTCCCCCGCAATACCGACTGGTGGAAGAGTTGTCTGAAACGATCATGCCTGCGGACGGCCACTCGGGAGGCGCGAAAGCCGCCAAGGTGGTGGATTATATCGAGCAGGAATTGCGTGCCAGCGTTGATGACAATCAAAAATCGGACTGGCATGAAGGACTTCGTTTGATCGATTCCATGAGCCAGCACTACAGCGGCAAATCGTTCGTAGAGTCCAGTTCCGAAGAAAGAATCGCAGTTCTTACCGTACTCTCTGACAACGATCATATGACCGAACTTCCGGAAGTCAGATTTTTTCGGAACCTGAAACACCTGACAATTCGCGGCTATTACACTTCCAAGATCGGGATTCACGACGAACTGCAATATCAGGGTAATCGCATGCTGGCGCAGTATGTTGGCTGCGGCGATCCGGTTCCAAAAGTGACTTAGCCGTAGGGCAGTGCTTGGTGCGAAACCAATGAAATCAGCGATCGTGTGCTCGTCCATCACTGGGTTTCTGGCAATCTGCATGCTTAGCTCTGCTTATGCATCCACGGGAGTGCCCGACAACGATGGATGGATTTCGCTATTTAACGGAAAGAACCTTGACGGCTGGTATACCTACCTGGAATCCAGTGGGAAGAACAGTGATCCAAAGAGCGTTTTCAAAGTCGAACAAGGAACGATCCACATTCTGGATGTTCCGATGTCGGATGGAAAATCAGACAACGGATATCTCGCTACCACCCAGGATTTCTCCGATGTTCGAATTCACATCGAGTACAAGTGGGGAACAAAACGATCTTCGGAGGGCAAAAGAAATAGCGGGTTGCTGTACCTTGCGGTGGGGCCTGACGCGATTTACCCGACGTCGCTGGAGTGTCAGATCGAAGAGACGGATGTCGGAGACTTGTGGATTGTAAACGGCGCTTCTGTGACCGCGTTCTTGATTGCTCCCGCTGTCCCCATTTTTGACGACGACATGTCGGCTGGCACCGCGGTGCGAAGCGCGAGAGGGCATTCGAGCCGTGTGCTGAAGTCGGGAGACTTCGAAAACCGCGATGGGTGGAATACGGTGGAAGTTATAATCCAGGGTGATCAGACCACTCACTTGATAAATGGCCGGATCGTGAATCGGGCCAGCAACATCCAGCAGCCCGATCCGGAGAATCCTACCGGGATGATTCCCCTCAAGAGAGGCCGGATTCTTCTCGAAGCCGAGGGGGCGGAAATATTTTTCCGCTCTATCAAAATCAAACCGCTGGGGACGGCACACAAGCCCTAACTTTTTTCAAGGAGCGCTGAGAGCGCATGGCGAACAATGGCAGGGTGAAGGTTGGAATCATCGGATCGCAATTTCAGGGGGATATCCACGCGGCCTCGCTTCAGATTATGCCTCAGGCAGCGGAGGCTGTCGCTGTGGCTTCTCCCACACCGGGCAACGCTGCAGCGCTGGCGAAAAAGTACAACATTCCGCGAGTCTTTACCGACTATCGCGAAATGCTGAAAGAGAAAGACATCGAGATGGTGACCATCGCCGCGCCGAATAGTCTGCACGCGCAAATGGCGCAGGATTGCGCCGCCGCTGGGAAGCATATTGTCTGTGAAAAGCCGTTGGCGATGACCATTGCCGAAGGCGAAGAGATGATTGCCGCCGCCAAACGCCATGGCGTTCTCTTGCTGTACGGAGAAGAGCTTTTGTTCACGCCGAAATATATGAAGGCGAAAGAAATGGCGGATGCGGGCGCATTCGGCAAAATTTATTTGCTGAAGCAAAGTGAAAAGCACTTCGGTCCTCATAGCGAGTGGTTCTGGGACGTAAATCGCTCGGGAGGCGGAGCGTTCATGGATCTTGGGTGCCACGGCATTGCCTTCTGCTATTGGTTTTTGGGGCGTCCTGCCATTAAATCGATCTATTGCCAGATGGGCACTTACGTTCACATGGATAGAACCCGAGCCGAAGACGACTCGATTTGTATTCTTGAATTCGCGAACGGCACCAACGCCGTGATCGAGAACAGTTGGGCGCGTCGTGGAGGCATGGACGACCGCATCGAAGTGTACGGCGACGCGGGCGTGACCTATGCGAACCTGCATATGGGCAATGCGTTGCCCACCTATAGCGAAACCGGATACGGTTACGCTGCTGAAAAGGTCCCAACCACCAAAGGTTGGAGCTACCCGGTGTTTGAAGAATTGTGGAACTATGGTACACCGCAAGAATTGACGCATTTTGCGGGTTGCGTTCGCGGAAAAGAAACGCCTCTGGTCACCGGGGAGGACGGTCTGGTGGTGTTGCGCGCGCTGTACGCGGGATACGCATCCGCCGGTGAAGGACGGAAAATAGCACTGCCGTTTCAGGTACCCGAGGTCCAGAAGCCGATCGATCTTTGGCTGAATGCAAAGGGGCAGGGTGCGCCAGCTTCAAAGCGGTAGTTGAAGAGTCTCTCACGGGTTAAACACCTACATGCCCATTGCAGACAGAATCCGCCTCAGCGTCATGATGTTCCTCAACTATGTGATTTGGGGATCGTGGTACGTAACGCTCGGTGCTTACCTTACGATCAATCTGAAATTCACGGGCACGCAAGCTGGCGCGGTGTTTGGCACTACCGCGGTGGCCTGCATAATCTCTCCGTTTTTTGTGGGCTTAATCGCTGACCGGTTCTTTGCTTCCGAGCGGGTTCTAGCCGCGTTACATCTGCTCGGAGCCGTACTCCTTTTCTTTGTCACCAAAGCGACTACATTCGGCCCGGTCTACGGATTGATGTTTATTTATTGCCTCTGTTATTTCCCTACTATTGCGCTGACGAATTCGCTTACCCTGCAACATCTGAAAGACCCGGGACGCGATTTTCCCTTGATTCGTGTTTTCGGCACGCTGGGATGGATCGCAATTGGCGTTACGATCGGCCGTCTCGGGGTTGAGACGTCCAGCGTGCCGTTCATGCTGGCGGCGGGAGCATCTCTCGCCATGAGCGTGTTCAGTCTTACTCTCCCGCACACGCCGCCGCCCAGTAAAGGTCAGCCGGTAACGCTTCGGCGCATTCTGGGGCTTGATGCGCTGGTGATGCTGAAACGCCCATCGTTCGCGGTGTTTGCCATAGCCTCAATTCTGGCGTGCATTCCGCTCACATTTTATTTCTCGTTTACTAATGCATACCTGAACGAGTTGCATGTCTCGAACGCGGCCGGGAAGATGGCGCTGGGGCAAGCTTCCGAAGTCATAATGATGCTGCTCATGCCTTTGATTTTGCGGCGGGTAACCGTTCGCGGCATTCTGATCATGGGCCTGCTCGCCTGGTCGGTGCGCTATCTCTTACTGGCTTACGGCAATCCGTTCGGTGGGGTCTGGATGTTTTATGTGGCGATCCTGCTCCATGGCATTTGCTATGACTTTTTCTTTATGACGGGACAGCTTTACACAGACCAGGAAGCTCCTGCCAACCTGCGAAGTGCCGCGCAAGGCTTAATCACGTTTCTTACTTATGGGGCCGGAATGCTGATCGGCTCTCTTACCGCAGGCGGCGCGGTCGACTATTTCACTCACACCGCTGGAGGGGTAGTTGTCCGCAACTGGCAGTCGTTCTGGATTTCGTCGGCGATGAGCGCATTCTTCATTCTGGTGTTGATCGCCGTTTTCTTCCGCAACAAAAGCAAAATCGTTTCGACCCCATCGTCTGCGGTTGAATCCGTGGCTTAACCTGGTGCCAACAGCGAAGAGCACATGACTCCTTCTAACAACAATTGCCAGAGAGAGGACAAGTCTCTCGGCATGGATCAGCCGATTTCGCGGCGCGATTTTCTAAACTCCACCCTGATCGCCTCGGGCAGTCTCTTGATGAGCGCAGTGACGCCGCTTCAGCTTCTCGCTGAAGAAAGCGACTGGGGTGGCTATGGCGGCGTGGGTGACTACAGTAAATCCAACGGAAACACTCTTGAAGTGTTGACGGCTGGCCATCGCATTCGCGACCGAGAAGTTGACTATTCTGCCGCGAGCGTAATTGATACTGGTGAAATGTTTGACTGTGTGGTGGTTGGCGGAGGCATCAGCGGGCTGGCGGCGGCTCTTTTCTTCATCCGCAAGGGCGGTGAGAGCCGCACCTGCCTGGTGTTGGATAACCACCCAGTGTTCGGAGGCGAGGCCAAGCGTAATGAATTTATAGTGGATGGCCAGCGGCTGATGGCACACCAGGGCTCAGCAGTTTTCTTCGTGCAATATCCGCATAGTTTTCTGGGACGCTTCTACGATTCGATCGGATTAAGGACGCCTCAACTTCAATACCAAAAATGGACGGGTCCCGAGAAGGAGATGGCTCTTAGCAAGACTCCATACGACATGGTAGGTAGCGAGCCGGCGAGTTATGGATTGTATTTCGGAGAAAAATTCGGGCAGAAGCCGGGAATGTGGCTGGTCGATCCCTGGGGGAAGAAACTCGAGGGCGCTCCAATGTCCCCAAGTGCGCGGGCGGAACTGTTGAAGTGGCGGTCAGGGCCAGAAGAGGCTGACAGACGTCCGAAGTATTTTGGCGACGAGATTTCCAGGCACCTGGATTCGATCACATTGGAAGAGCACATGATGCGGCGTTTTGGCATCAGTCGAGATACCATCCGAACGTTCTTATCGCCTGTGGATGGCGGCGGATCTGGTTTGGGACCAGATGTTCTTTCAGCATATGCAGATTATGCGGCCGACATGCTTCATCCTTTACAGAGTGACGACACCGACCAGATGTTTCCGGGCGGGAATACTGAAATCGCTCGACTGATGATGAAGACGCTCATACCCAAGTCGATCACGGGCGACGAGAGCATGGAAGGTGTCTGCCGTGGCAACATTGATTTCACAGTGCTCGACCAGCCCGGCTCAAAGGCGCGCGTTCGATTGCAATCTACGGCTGTCCGGGTAGAACATGACGGCGATCCGGACAAAGCAGAATCAGTTTCTATCGTTTACACCCGTGCAGGGAACACATATCGAGTGAAAGCTCGGACTGTGGTAATGGCCGGAGGCGGTTGGACCACCAAGCATGTGGTTCAAGATCTTCCCCAGGCTCAGCGCGAGGCCTATGGTCAGTTCTACCGCTCGCCCTGCATGATGGCGAACGTCGCGGTAAGAAATTGGCGCTTTCTGTACAAGATGGGCATGAGTGGGTTCCGTTGGTTCGAGGGCCTGGGGAACTATACCGAGGTGCGGAAGACCGCGGTGATCGGAGCAGACTCGACGACGATTAGTCCGGATTCGCCGGTAGTCCTACCTCTCAAGGTTTTGTACTCGTATCCGGGCTTGCCGATCGCCGACCAGGGACATCGTGGTCGGGGCGAAATGATTGCGACTTCATTCAGAGACTACGAAAAGCAAATTCGTCAGCAGTTCACTGAAATGTTTTCCCGCTCCGGTTTCGATGCTCGCCGCGATATTGCGGGAATCATTATCAATCGATGGGGACATGCTTATCTCAATCCCCAGCCCGGCTTCTTCTTTGGCAACAATGGAAGGCCCGCTCCCAGCGACGTATTGCGATCCACGCCTCACGGCCGCATTGCGTTTGCCAACACCGATCTAGCCGGCATCATGGACCACCGCTGCTCGATTCTCGAGGCAGAGCGCGCTGTGAGCCAGTTGTTGGACCAGGTGTTTACGGGTTAGTAGAATCCCTTCGCCATGGCCGCATCGCCGGTTCGCGCGCATTTTTTCTTCGTCGCGCGGAATATGGTTTCGGCAGTGACACGAAGTTAATCAGAGAAGTATTGGTCACAGTCTTGTTATGGCTGCTAAGGAGAAACCGACCCTCGAGGCCCAGCGAGCAGCCCAATAGTCAGCGGATCAGGCTCTCCGAAAAAATACTTTTCTAATGCTTCGCTGAAAACCGCGTTGGCGGAAGTAGCGCGGGCAAATAGAGTCATTGATGACCTGAACTTAAGCTCATCAGGGTATCCGAAAATTTCACTGATGGAGTGGCCCCTTACCAGGTTCACAAGGTGGGTGCATTCCCGAAGGCGTGGTCCGAGAATCGGATGGTGTGAATATGCCGTCGCTTCCGGCAATGACGATATGGCAAATTCCACTGCGGTCGGACTGTTTCCTAATCCTTTAAGCTGGGGGAAGATGAACCACATCCAATGACTTTGTTTCTGCCCCTGGCGCAGTTCGGTGCGGACTTGTTCAAATACCGGGTCCTGAGCTTTCATAAAGCGTTGCAGGTCGAAAGGATCGCGTGCGGTCATATGTAATTTCTTCAGGACTCGACCAAAGCGTTTCCAGCGAATACAAGCGACATTATAAAAGGGACGATAGGCGTCGAACCTGTCTGACACTTAGATAATTTCACCTTTATAGATTGAGGGAACTGACCCTGGAGGCACGATTCCATACTTCAGGTCCAGGAACCGACGCAGGTCTTCTGGAAGAACTTCGCTGAGTTCCTGCCATGTCAAAAGTTTGCAGCGGGTCCTGAGTTCTGGAATTCGTATGCATTTCGCAATCGTATACCAGGCCTCGATCAGATCAGGACGACGCGCATCCAGCAGCAAGCAGAAATCGAGCGCGAGAGCGTGGGCCGCCAGAACGTTGCGGATAAGCTGGTAAGAAATGATTTGTCCCGCAGCTGTCGGAAGGGTGTCCCGGTCAAACACTTCATCGAGATCGCGATAGGACTCAATGAGCTGAAGGGGTTTAACTTGGAAATCCGTTTCGGTGAGCTTCGCCTCCACTAATAGCTTGCCGAGTTTCATATCGACTTCGGTTCTGTCCGTTCGTCGATTCAACATGGGGACACGAGGCTTGAATCCGAACTCCGGGACGTCCTCGACGCTCGCTCCTAGAAGGGATGCTACCGTGCCGCCCGGGAGTACGTCGGTATGACAGAAAATATTCATCAGCAAAGCGTCAGAACTCATTGATGAGTCTAGTTCTTTCCACCTTTGATCGGCGAGTGGCAAGGAATGAGAGCCTTGGCTGTGAATCTTTTCGAGCCGCCGTTTCCAATTCTCACGCTGGAGAATCACTGCGTAGGTGGCATCGAGGAAATTGCCATGCTGCTTCTCCGAAGACAGCGGTTTATACACGATGACTGGGGTTTCTCCGTAGCTCGAAACGTGTGCGAGGTTCAGCGAAATGGCATATGCCGCATTTCTGCAACACAACTCGTGCCGGAGCAAGCTGGCGTACATATTAGTTTCGTCAGAACCAGGAAACGAATTCACACTAACAAAATGTTCTAATCCATCTCGACACGAAAGAATACGGTAGAGACTGTATTGTGAGTTTGAGCGACGGAATTTATTTTGTAGCTAACCCACAGGTATCTCCAATTTAACTCCCCCATTAGGGATCCAACCTCCAAACCCGCCGAAGTCGGCGGGTTTTCTCTTCGGCGAGCGCTCTCGAAGCCATGCTTGTCGAGCGCCAAAAAGCTGCGAATGAGCAAAAGTTGCGTTACGTAATTTGCGAAACCCCTCGAGCGAACGGCGGCTGGCTACATAATTTCAGGTAGGTTAACAGTAGATACGGATGGTATCTGTTGGCCTGTCAAAATCTTTTTTCACCTTCTTGAGAATCGCTAAGACTTGCACATGGAATGTGTTGCCCACACCACCAACCAAGAAGCAGGCCTAACAACGACCTTTGGAAGCCTGCTTGCTCAGATTTTCATGACCTCAAAATCTTCCAGGAGGATTTCATGGATAAACGTAATTGCGCTCAACGGTTGCTCATCGCTCCGGCATTGATGATGGGAATGGTGTTCTCAGGAAATCTCCTTTTCGCACAGCAGTCGCCGGCCCCGCCGCAGCGGCCAAATCAACCTGCACAACAAGCGCCAGATACTCAAGCTGACCCACAGCAACCTCAAGGTCAAATTTTCGCAGGCACGGTAAAAAAGACCGGCGATAAGTACATTCTGCAAGACGCCAGTGGTACATCGTACGACGTTGATCGGCAGGACCTGATTAAGAAATACGACGGGCAAAAGGTACGCATCAATGGGGCTTTGGATCCCGATGGAAAGACAATTCACGTGAAATAGGCCAGGAAACCAGGTGTTTGAAAAGAAGGGACCGGATGATCTGGTCCCTTTTTCTTGTAAAGTGTTGTGCGTGTTGAAGCGGCGATTCCAGCATTAAATCCGGCAAAGACTGTATTGCGAGCTTTCAGCCCAGAGCGGAAACTCGTTTGCGGATCGATAGTTGTGAGTGATGATGGAAGGTGTCAGATGAGACTATTTAACACATTCAAGGCGGGTGATGTTGCTCCGACTTCGGGAGTCTATGCGACACTACACTCCACTCCCCACAGGCTGGTCGAGCGAGCTGCATATATCGAAGGGGATAAATTCCGGGGTTGCCGTATGTGTCCCATGGGTGTCTGGTATCGTCTGGAGGAGCCGTACGTTTCCACGCCTTTACAAGTGGGACTGATTCCGGTGCAAATAGGGGCCCACTAGACGGGCCAGAGCATTGCTTGTGAAGTCCCTCAGTTAAGTGCCGATGGCTAAATTGGCAGAAAAATCGAACCATGGCATTCTCAAAGGCTGGAATGCTGTCGCAAAGTTCCTCGGGCAGACAGTAGCTGTGGCACAGCGTTGGCATCGCTCTGGGATGCCAGTCAACAAAGAAGGCCGAAGCATTATTGCGGATCGTGAAGTTTTGACCAAGTGGGTCGGCACCGAAATGGGTAAGAAGGAACCGGTGCACATCGCTAGTGAAGACGAAGACTTGATGGCTGATCTCAGGCGCGGACTTTCGTATGTTCGCAAAAAGCAAGATTCTGGCGGAAGAGATGTTTCCTCACAGGTCAGGCCTCGACGGCAAATCTAGTTTTTAAAAAGCTCAAAGACAACACTTCCAATGCGCCACGCTCAGGCGGCGTTATTGTCGTCTGCTTTCTCGTTCGGTCGGCTGGCGTCTGGTTTTGATTTGTCCTGACCCTTTGGTGTGCTGGATGCGACATCTTTTTTGGCATCAGCAATGTCAACTTCTTCTTTGTCGCCGGTAGCATGTTCGACGTTTGCTACCGCCACTGTGTTGTTGTCCTTCTCCGGATCTGTTTCAGCCTTGTCCTCGGTAGGCTTGCCAGGTTCTTTCTCAGTAGTCTTCTGTACGATCTCCTCTGGAGGATTGGCAAGGGACGCCAGAAGGCGCTCCATTCGTATCCGCACAGCTCGCCATCTTACGTTGCTGGCTTTTCCGGCCTGGTCGAGATAAGGAGCAAGATCTTTGTCGCTGGCAATTCCCTTGTCCTTAAGAAATTGAAGAATTGCTGAACTCTGGGTCTCCAGAGATTCAAAGGAAGGGAGTAACGCATCCAGAAATTCCTGCGCGATCTTTTCGTTCATCGTTAAACTCCTGAGACCTAAACGGTACGCCAGGCGATCAAACGTCCGACGCCCGTTACCTGAGAAACTGCATCGGTCAATGTCCGGACGGTACGGTCGCCATCAAAAACCCATCTTTGCCTTTTCCTGTGTACTCCCGACGAGATGCAGCGGTTCCCTCAGCTCCTGGATACGATGGAATGAAAGAATTCATCGTTGGCCTGGATATGAATTGAAGTATGAATTCAGTTTTACTTTACAGAAACCGCATTGTTCAGGGAAAAGAAGGTGCCTCCGTCAAAGATGTCCTGCGCCGCCTTGATCAGATCGCGCGCCGCATGACTCTTGTTCACGATTCCCGAGGCGCCGGATTTGCGTACCGCCGCAACAAGTTCTTTCGAGTCGTGCATGGTTAGTACAAGAATCTTGGCGCACACACCCAACTTGGCCACTTCACCTACGACTTCAAGACCATCTTTGTTTGGCATGGAAAAGTCGAGAATGACAAGGTCGGGATTGAGGGATTTGGTTTTCTCGACAGCCTCAATTCCGTCCCCAGCTTCTCCGATTACTTGCCATTCTGGCCGGCTGCGCAAGATTCGTCGAACACCCTGCCGAACTACATCATGATCATCTACGATGAGGATTCGCTTGGACATCCAATCTCCTTACTTGTGAGGGCTGTATCGCCTCAGGAAATCCTCCGACAGAACGGTACTTGGCGAAACCGCTAACTATAAAAAAACAAGACAGAACTCGCCATGCACGAACTAGATCGGGTCGAATCCCGATTCCGAGCCCTGTTCTTCATAATTGATTGCGAGTTATTCCGAGCAAAAACAACCGGTAGCGAATAAAAGCTCTTAATAATAGCGGTCTGATCAGCGGTGTCGTATAGGGTGAACACTGTAGTTACTGCGGAAGGTAATCACTCACCTTAACCGTAAGGCGTTGATGCATGGCGAAAACTTATAGTCGAATCCATCAGGCGACGTTGTCGTGACTCGCATTCATTTCTTCAATCGGAATGGTGGCGGTGATGAGTGTTCCATTTTCGTTTGACTCGATTACCAGAGTGCCGCCTAGCTGCCTCAGCCGTTCACGCATCCCGCGAAAGCCGACACCACCACTGGAAGAAATAGCAAGCGCATGCTGTTTGCTTAAGGGGATACCTTTTCCCGCATCTCGAACTTGGACCTGAATCTGGTGGCTTTGCTGTAACAGGCAAATTGTGGCAGTTGGACTTCCGGAGTGCCGGTGAATGTTGGTTAAACATTCCTGAACGACTCGAAAAATAGAAATCTCCAGATCTTCGGCCAGTCTGCCAAAGCGAGGAGGTAGTTCAATCGTGACGGCAATCTTGCTCCGATCCGAAAATCCCTTGATGTACCAGGAAAGAGCCGACGCGAGCCCGACTTCGTCGAGTAATGGAGGATGCAATAAGTAGGATAGGGTACGAATCTCCCGGGTGATCTCTTCAAGCATGTTTGCGTTCTCATTCACTGCGGCGGCTGCTACAGGCGTTAGCTTGTAAGACTCACTGCTCACTGCGGTGGTGTTCATGCTGACAGCCGCGAGAAGCTGTCCAACGCTATCGTGCAATTCGCGGGCAATATGTCTACGTTCGTCGTCCTGAATTCGAAGCAGGCGACCTGAAAGCTCGCGCAGACTGTCGTTGGCGGTATTAAGCTCGGCGGTACGCAATTCAACTCGTTTTTCGAGTTCTTGCTGGGCCTCCGTCAGCGACTGTCGTATGTCGCGCTGCTCCTGAATGTCGATGTTGGCTCCGAACCAGCGGCTAACCTTGCCTTCGAGGTCAAGGACTGGGTGGATTCTCGTGAGAAACCAGCGAAAGGTACCATCCCATCGACGGAGCGGAAATTCCATTTCAAAAGGTTGGCCCGTATCGAGAGACTTTTGCCACCGTTCCATGATTGCAGGAAGGAGATGTGGATCATGAAGGGAGTTCCACCTCCAGCCGCCTATTTGTTCCAGCGTAGCGCCGGTGTAATCGTAGAAACGTTGGTTAAACCAGAAAACATGCCCGTCTTTATGGGCCATCCAGCAAAGATGCGGAAGGGAGTCAGCGAGCGTTCGAAACAATTCCTCACTTCTACGCAGAGCTTCTTCCGCACGTTTGCGCTGGGTTAGATCCTGACTTACCCCGACTATCCCGACGGGCCGGCCATTTTCATCGGCGACAGGAGAGAGATTGATGGAGGCAGTGAAAGCGGTGCCATCTTTGCGTTGCACCTCGAATTCTCCCGTCCAGGTCTTGCCGGCACTCAAAGAGGCCATAATTGTTTTTGCCTGCTGCGCTGTCTGGGAGTTGACGGTGACGTCCATGATGTTGCGTCCTAGCACTTCTTGCGAAGTCCAGCCGTAAAGTTGTTGAGCAAATGGATTCCAGTAAATGATATTTCCCTCGAGATCGGTCGCGATGATCGCCGCGCTGACTGCGTCCAGCAAACTGGTCGGTAGACGATCTTGATGATCGTTCGATTGGCCAATTTGGCCGCGAGTTCGAAGCCGCATTTCCATAAATCGAGAACTCTACAGTCGTGCGCAACTACTACCCATTACGCCGACGAGAAACGCCACCCGACCGTAGATACCTTAGATTACTTAAATGAGGAAAAGGGTCACTTCACGTCCCACATATAAGCGGAAATTAAAATCGCACGCGGCATTGAAATTGCGGCGTTTTGTGAAATGGCAAGATTAACGCGAACGCGACTGTGTGGCCAAGACGGGGCAATGCGTCTAAAAAAACGACGCGCGCTCAGAAAATGACCGATTGAGATCGAATGGGGGCGTTTCAACCGTTGACGTTGACGACAATGATTGAGGAGGACGCGCTGATTGGCGGTCGTGTTGGACGGAGCCTAGATTCGTTGTAGGATTGTTCGCTTCCGCGGCGCTTTCCGTTTTCTGGGGCGCGGTTTCCTGGCGAAATGGACTGGTGGC
>Ga0207693_10000242_pt1 | contig 50442 bp, 46 predicted proteins | sample LARL81metaG_FD_184347 | JGI IMG/M metagenome (GOLD analysis project Ga0207693, IMG submission 184347) | Corn, switchgrass and miscanthus rhizosphere microbial communities from Kellogg Biological Station, Michigan, USA - LAR L8-1 metaG... | ecosystem: Host-associated > Plants > Roots >... | reverse complement strand
TCAATCCCGCATCTGGTCGCGACCGCTATTCGTTTCTGGAACCTGCGCCACAAGATCGACCGCCATCTGCTCAAGAATTTTGGCATTGCCAGCGCCGGTGGAGGTCTACTGGGCGCTTGGCTGGGTTCGCGCTTCAGCAGTCCGATACTGGCTTACATTCTTGGCGGACTTTTAGTGTTTGCCGGATTCATGGGGCTCACCGGACTCTCAAAGAAGATGCGCTTCGGCAAGAAAATAGCCTGGCTCGGCGGCGCGCTCTCAGGCCTGCTGGGCGGACTCGTCGGCAACCAGGGCGGCGTACGCTCCGCAGCTATGCTCGGCTTCAATCTTGAAGCCAAAACTTTTGTCGCGACCGCGACGGCCATCGCGCTGATTGTGGACGGCGCGCGCATGCCGATTTATTTCTTTACCAGCCCAGAAACGGTCCATCGGCTGGCGCTCTGGATCGCCGTCATGGTCCTGGGCGGAGCCATTGGCACCCTTGCCGGCGGACGCGTGCTGGCGCGGCCCGCACGCCGGACGCGCAGCCACGGACCGGCGCTCTGACTGATCACCGCCAGCGCCACAGCCGGACCGTCTGATCCGGTCCGTCCGAGACATCCACCAGCGCCTGCTTGAGCAACGGGCCGCCGAAAGCCTCGCGCGAGCCGGTGCGTTCGATGCGCTGAATCGCAATCGCAGGCAGGTGGTCGAGGCATCGGACGTTCTGCTCGGCAGTGCCGCACGCAATGCTCTCGAACGTGAGACCGGACAAGCCACCTTGTTCGGCGCAAGTGAAGAGGCGCACGAGGAACTGCGGCTGCCGAACGTGCCGGATTGGCCGGGACATGAACGGCTGAGCGAAGAGTTCTCCGCCATGGGATTTTATCTCTCCGGTCATCCGCTTGATGCCTACGCCGCACCGCTCAAACGCCTGGGTGCGACGACCTACGCCGACTTGCTCGAAGACCGTCGTCGCTCCGCATTTAAAGTCGTGCTCGCCGGAACATTGATCAGAAAGCACGAACGCCGCGGCCGCAACGATCAGATGTTTGCGTTCGTCTCGTTCTCCGATCCGACGGGCATGTTCGAAGTCATGCTATTTCCCGAGGTGTTGGCGGCGTCGCGCCCGCTCCTGGAAGCCGGGAAGTCCGTGCTCATTACGGCGAGCGCGGAGTGGGACGGTGATGAACTCAAGTTGCGCGCCATTTCGATTTCCGATCTCGACAGCGCTGCCGCCAACGCGGGCGAGGGCCTGCGTGTGCACTTGCATGATAGTAGTTCTCTGGGCGCGATCGCTGCTCAGCTCAAACAACCAGGCAAAGGCATCGTCACGTTTGTCGTACCGGGTGGAACGGGTGAGGAAGTCGAAATCGCCTTGCCAAAGAGATTGCAGGTCAGCATTGCGCTTAAGAACGCAATCAAGTCGATGCCGGGCGTGGCGACAGTGGAATCGGTGTGATCAAGCGCGGAACAGATGTCCGATACGCACCGATACTTGCGACAGGTGAGATTCATACCGCCCCAGCGAGTTCACGGTCGCATCGTCCCCGACTACGACAAGCAACTCCGAGCCGGGATCAAACTCCCAGCGATAGCGCACTGAGTAGCCAAGATTCTCACTTATGTTGTCGTACTGTGCTTGCATGCGAAGCTGCATGTCCGGCGTGAAGTTGAGCGCGGCATCGATCGAACCGATGTGGATGGCGACATGACCGGTCGGCAACCCGATCAGCTGCATGATGTGTCGCCCGCTGAAGGTCACCGTGTCATCTGGATGCAGATTTATCGTGGTGTCCGTCTGCAACATATGTCCGTTGTAGAATCCGCAGCATTGGACGTCGAATGCGGCGGAGATGATGCGATCGTTTGCGGTCTCAAAGCGGCCGTGCGCGACCTGCCAATCGTAGTTGCCCGCCGGAACGACCACATTGTGGGGAAGATCAAAGGCGACCGGAATCTTCTCGAAATCGTTCCAGGTTTCAAGCATGCCGAATTCGCCGCGTTGCGTGAATGCCGCCGTCCAGGCGCCTTCAAAACTCGACTGCGTCGTATTGTTGAGACCGGTGTAGATGTCGTACCAGACGCCAGTTTCGTACCAGCGCACGAAACCGTCAGAGAACCTAATACGCCTGACGATATTGCCATTGTATTCTCGAATGCCCGGACGGCTGACGAAACCCAGCGCCGGATCGAAATGCTCTCCGATATTCCTGAACTTCAGTACTGCGCTCCATGGCTCGTTTGGAAAGTTGACGTCAAATCCGAACGTGTTGTCGTCGCCCACAGCGTTCGAAAAGCTGCGCTCGAAAAATGCATCCGCGAGAAGTTCTTTGCCGGGGATCAGATTGGGATCGCGGAACTGAAAATCGGCTCCGACGAGACTGTTGCGCGAAGAGCCAGCCGGGTCGCCATTGGTGAGAATGATGCCGAGTTTAGAGTGGTCCAGAACCGGAACGCTTATGCGAGCAGCGGAGAGAAACTGTCCGCCAATTGCACCTACGCCGTTGGTTCTGACGGCGAGTGCGCCGATGTCGAAATCGTCGTAGTTTCCGGAGAGTTTTCCGCCGACGAGGAGATCGACGGGCTGTGAGCCGTTGATGAGCCCGATATTGCGGGAAAAAAACGGGCGACCGTTGGGATCGTCGTGGAGGGTGAGCCCGCCGAATTCGAAGGCTGCGGCATCTTGGAGAAAAAAGTCCCGCGTTTCGGGAAAGAATAATGCGAAGCGGCCGATATTGACCTGACGCTGGTCGAGCGGCGTGTCGGAAAAATCGGTGTTCGACGTGATCGTCCCAGTGAGCGACGGTGTAATTTTGTAAAAGGCGCTACCACTCGGACGGAATTGAAAGCCGCTGTGACCCGGATCATCCCAGTCGCGTTGATAACGGATCGCGGAGTAGGCCTGGATGTCGAGGCCGAGGCCACCGTCAATTCCGGAAATTCCGGTTAGCGTGCCCGATCTCGAAATGTCGGGTGACTGTATCGTCTCGTTGATCGACGACCAGCGAATGCGTTCGTTCTTGCGGCGAACGATGCGCATGATGTCGAAGCCCCAGTCGGAGCGGTTTTTGTCGTAGGAGATACTTTGGAACGGGATGACGACCTCGGTCGACCAGCCGTTTGGAAGTATGCGGGACTTGGCGTTCCAGAACGTGTTCCACTCATAAAGAAAGTCGGAATTGTTTTGAACCAAGCCCTCGCGCCGCGCACCGAGCGGATTGACTTCAAAGATGTAACCATCGCGCCGCGTTAAATGCGGATCAAAAAAAGCCCGGACGAAGTCATCCTGGTCGATCGAGCCGTCACGCGCCTTGATGTGCGCGGTGATTTTTTGCGGCTCATCATCAAAAGCCATGAACGAGATGTAGATATTCTTATCGTCATACAAGACGTGAACCACCGTGCGCTCGTCGGCCGGCGCACCTTCTCGTGGTTCAAGTTGGTAGAACTCGTCGAGCGCTGGCGCCTTTTGCCAAATCGGATCGGAAATATCGCCGTCGATTGTCGGGGCCTCCGATGCCGCGATGTGCGTTGCAGGCAGGCTCGGGCGGTAAGTTTGAAAATCGTGGGGCGGCTTGGTTTGTGCGAGCGCCGCTGTTCCGGCCAGAGTAACTGTCGCGAGAGGTAGCCCTACAAGACAGCACAGAACGGACGACAACCGCATATCTCGTTCCACAACAGAAGTTCGTTAGAGGTTCTTGCATGACCACAGGGTAGGCGCCGCTCACATTTACGTTGTTGTAGTGAATCCCGGGCCGGTAAAGTTCACAGAGTCGAGAGCGCGCTTTCGATCCTCGAAAGGCCTTCGGCGAGCCGTGCGGGATCCTGGGCAAAACAAATCCGAACGAAGGAGTCGGCGTGGCCCGCCCCCGCTGGGCCGAACGCCGAACCCGGTGCGACCCCGACCCTGGCGCTTTTCACGAGCGAGCGGGCGAATTCGAGCGAGTCCGTCAATCCGTCCAAGTGCAGGAACCCATAAAACGCGCCGGCGGGCTTGATCCAGCGGATTCGGTTTTGTCCGTCGATGAAGCTCTGCACGACATTGCGGCCGGCGAGGCAGCGCTCGAGCATCTCCGCCCGAAAGGCATCGCCCCGGCCCGATAGGGCGGCGAGCGCACCATATTGAACGAAGCTCGTGGGTCCGGTGTTGTTGGCGATGGTAATTACGCCGAGTTGTTTTTCCAGTCTGGCGGGATGCACCAGCCAGCCTATGCGCCAACCAGTCATGGCCCAGGCTTTGGAGAAGCTGTTGATCACGAACACGTTGTCGTCTGGTTCGGCGATCTGGAGAAACGATGGCGCATGTGTCGATCCGTCGTAGATCAGTGTGCCGTAGACTTCATCACTGATGATGGCGATGCCGCGCTTGCGCGCAAAATCGAGCACCGCAAGTTGTTCTTCGCGCCGCATGACCCAGCCCGTCGGATTTCCGGGCGACGCGACAAAAATTGCCTTTGTCCGCTCGTCGCAGAGCGAGAACATCTTCTGAAGATCAAGCGACCAGCCGAAGGGATGTGAATTCCAATTGTCATCGAGTTGTGCGAAGCGAACTTCGGCGCCGAGCATTTCTGCGGCCTGGAAAATGCTCGGCCAAATCGGTGAGACAATGACGATGTTGTCCCCCGGCTCGACGAGAATCTGCAGTGCCGTAACAACGGCGAGAGTTGCGGCACCTGGCATGGAAATGCGTTCGATCTCTACCTCGATTCCGAGGGTTCGCCGGTGAAAGTCTCGAATGGCTTCTCGCAGCGGAAGTATACCGCGCGAGGGTCCATAGAAGGTTTTGCCCTCGTCCAGTGCTTGCTTCGCAGCGTCACGGATGAAGGGGGGCGTGACCAAGTCACTCTCGCCGAACCAGAGCGGGATCAGGTCGGGCTCACCCAATCCGGTCATGGCGACCAAGCCAATCCCGTTGGGTTCCAGATTCTCGATGGCGGGACGTATTGGGTTCATTGCCGGACTGTATCGCTGCTCGGCGCAGGTCTGGCAACGGGCGAAACGCATGGCCGGCCCGCATGTTTGGGCCATAAGGCAGTTGTTGTGGCGGCTTGCGTCGGGCGGACCAAATCCGTATAAGCGCCGCCATCTCGCACGCGTGGGTGGGTCTCGAAGGGTGTTTCTTCGTCCCCGTCCGGTGTCCCAGGAAGCTTCGGCGAATGCCGAGCCTTCCAACAAAGGGATAGCCCTCGCGTCTGGCTAACCGGAGAAGGAGATTGAACAATGGCTTTGCCAGAATTTTCCATGCGCCAGTTGCTCGAATCAGGCGCACATTTTGGCCATCGTACGCAGCGCTGGAATCCCAAAATGCAGCCATACATCTATGGCTCGCGCAACGACATCCACATTCTGGATCTGACACAAACGGTTCCGCTCTTGCATCAGGCACTCGTTGCCCTGCGTGATGTCGCAGCGGGCGGCGGACGAATACTGTTTGTTGGAACCAAAAGGCAGGCGTCCGAGCCCATAGCAGCCGCGGCCAAGCGCTGCGCGCAATACTACGTCAACCATCGTTGGCTTGGCGGCACTTTGACCAATTGGCAGACCATCTCAAATTCGATCAAGCGCATGCGCAACATCGAGGAGACATTGTCATCGGCGCAAAGTTCTGGCCTGAAGAAGAAGGAGCTATTGGGCCTGTTACGCGAACGCGACAAGCTCGACCGTTCGCTCGGCGGTATCAAGGAAATGGGCGGACTTCCCAACATGCTTTTCGTAATCGACACGAACAAGGAAGCGATCGCGATTTCCGAAGCAAAGAAGCTTGGCATTCCAGTTACCGCCATTCTCGACTCAAATTGCGATCCGGACGGCATCGCCTATCCCATTCCCGGTAATGACGATGCAGCACGCGCGCTCGTGTTGTATTGCGACCTTGCCGCTCGCGCGATTATTGACGGACTCGGTCAGGGTCAGGTCGAGGCAGGCGTTGACACAGGCGCGGCCGAAGTCCTTCCCGACATGACGCCAGCAGCCGAAGTGACACCAGCCGAAGCTGGCGCTTAAGAACTGACTGCGGAGCAGAATATGACCCAAATCACCGCCGGAATGGTGAAGGACCTGCGCGATAAGACGGGCGCGGGAATGATGGATTGCAAGACGGCGCTTGGCGAGACGAATGGCGACATGGAAGCCGCAATCGACTGGCTGCGCAAAAAGGGAATTTCGAAGGCCGCGAAGAAGGCCGGACGCGCCGCCGCGGAAGGGCTCATCGGCGTGGCGGTCGGCGGTGACGCGGGCGCGCTCGTCGAAGTCAATGCGGAAACCGACTTTGTCGCTCGCAATGAAGAGTTCAAGGGCTTCGTCAAATCGGCGGCGCAATTGGCGCTCGAAGAGGGCGGCGATCTCGAGAAGCTTCTCAGTCGAAAGATGGGTCGTGAGAGTGTTCAACATACGCTGACCGAACTAGTGGCCAAGATCGGCGAGAACATGAGCGTTCGTCGCACGATTGCGTTGGCAGTTGATCCTGGCGTGGTCTCCGCCTACGTCCACAATGCGGCGTCGCCCGAGTTGGGAAAGATCGGCGTGCTGGTGGCGCTGAAGTCGACTGCGGACAAGACAAAACTTGCAGCGCTTGGCAAGCAGATCGCCATGCACGTCGCTGCTGCGGCGCCACTGGCGCTTACCCCTGCGCACTTGCCGAAGGAGGTCGTTGAACGGGAACGCGCCATTCAGACGGAAATCGCCAAGCAGTCCGGTAAGCCGGACAACGTCATCGAGAAGATGATGGAAGGGCGCATGCGCAAGTTCTACGAAGAAACTGTTCTGTTGCAGCAGACTTTCGTCATTGACGGTGAAACGCGAATCGACAAGGTGGTCGAAAGAGCGGCGATGGAGTTCGGTACGCAGGTTGAAATCGCTGGTTTCGTCCGGTTTCAAGTGGGCGAAGGCATAGAAAAGGCCGAAAGCGATTTTGCCGACGAAGTGAAACAAATGGCGGGCCGCTAAAAGGAATTATCATGGCCTCAACGCCAAAATACCGTCGGGTTCTGCTGAAGATCTCCGGCGAGGCGTTGATGGGCGCCCAGTCCCATGGCATCGATGTCGAGACTGTCGATCGCATCGCCGCTGATGTGGAGCCGGCGATCCGAGCCGGAACTCAAATCTGCATGGTGATTGGCGGCGGGAACATCTTTCGCGGTATTGCCGGAGCTGCCAAAGGTATTGACCGTGCGACCGCCGACTATATGGGAATGCTCGCAACGGTCATGAATGCGCTGGCGATCCAGGCGGCCCTGGAACGCGCCGGCGTCGCGAGCCGTGTCCAGTCCGCGATCCCCATGAGTACCGTTTGCGAGCCGTATATCCGCCGCCGCGCAATCCGCCACCTAGAGAAGGGGCGGGTCGTGATCTTCGCTGCTGGCACGGGAAATCCCTTCTTCACGACCGACACGGCGGCCGCACTTCGTGCGGCGGAAATGAATTGCAGCGCAATGCTGAAGGCAACCCAAGTTGACGGCGTCTACAGTGCTGACCCCAGAAAAGTGCCCGACGCTGAGCGTTTCGATTCTCTCAGCTATCACGAGGTGTTATCACGCGACCTTCAGGTGATGGATGCCTCGGCCATTAGTCTTTCGCGAGAAAACAAGATTCCGATCATCGTGTTTTCGATCCATGATCGGGGCTCGTTGGCCATGGTCCTGAAGGGACAGGGCCGTGCCACCATTATCGAGGACCGCGAGTAATCTCAGTGTGCTTCATCGGGTGAAAACGACATGGCTGAGACATACAACAGAGACGAGTTGATACGCCGCATGAAGGGAGCGGTTGCAACACTGCGGGGCGAGTTCGCAGGGCTTCGCACTGGACGTGCCAGCCCTGCATTGCTCGACCCGGTCCATGTCGAGGCCTATGGGAATCAGGTTCCCATCAACCAGGTCGGAACTATCTCTACACCCGAACCGCGAATGCTGACGGTCCAAGTTTGGGATCGGGGGCTAGCAAAGGCCGTCGATAAGGCAATCCGGGACGCCAATTTGGGGCTCAATCCACAAATGGACGGACAATTGCTTCGAATTCCATTACCCGAACTTAACGAGGAGCGGCGCAAAGAGTTGGCCAAGCTGGCTTCCAAATACGCCGAAGCCGCGCGCATTGCAGTTCGCAACGTGCGCCGCGATGGCATGGACTTGCTAAAGCGCCTCGAAAAAGACCACAAAATTGGCCAAGACGAACATCATAAGCACGGCGATGAATTGCAGAAGATCACCGACGCGCACATAAAGGAAATCGACTCCGCGCTGTACGGCAAGGAGCAGGAGATCATGCAGGTCTAGCACCTGCCGCGAGGTTGTAAATGGCGCTACCGCCGCAAATGGCCGTAACCCTTCCGAGCCACGTCGCCATCATCATGGACGGCAATGGCCGGTGGGCGCGCAAACGGATGTTGCCGCGCGAAGCTGGCCACGCCGCAGGCGTCGCCGCCGTTCGCGAGATTGTACGCGTCGCAAGTGACATCGGCCTCGCCAATCTAACGCTCTTTGCTTTCTCGTCCGAGAATTGGAAACGGCCGAAGACTGAGGTCGGCGCGCTCATGGGGCTGTTTCGTGCCTACTTCCGTAGCGATCTCGATGAGCTTGTAGAACGGGACGTGCGCGTCCGCATCATCGGCAATCGTTCGCGAGTATCTTCAGATATTCATGGAATGATTGAGGACGCCGAAAAACGAACGGTTCACAACAAGGGATTGAATCTGACGTTTGCTTTTGACTATGGCGGTCAGGAAGAAATTGCCAACGCGGCGCGAGAACTTGCCCGCGCGGCGAAAGAGGGCCGACTGGATCCCGAGACAATCACACCCGAGCTTTTTGCGACGCGGCTATTCACAAGCGCGCTACCCGAACCGGATCTCGTCATTCGCACGAGCGGCGAGCATCGCTTGAGCAACTTTTTATTGTGGCAATCCGCCTATGCGGAATTGTCGTTTGTGGAAATGCTGTGGCCAGACTTCACCAAGGCGAAGTTTCTTGAGTGCCTCGAAGATTATGCCCAGCGTGAGCGGCGCTTTGGCGCCGTCTCGGAAGCCGTAGCGTGAGCAAGTCGGCAAACGTGGTTGCCGAGCCGGGTTCCGCACCCGGGCTACGAAACATAAGGTTCAATAGGGACTGGATCACGCGACCGCTGTTCGGCTTGGCGCTGGCGGCAATAACTCTCGCCGCCGTCCTAGGTGGCGCAGGCTACTTTGCACTCCTATGCGCTGCGGTTGGCATTGCCGCGGCGCGAGAATGGAGTCGAATGATCACGAGCCAGGCCTACGGTCAAAATTTCTTGCTAACGTCCGGCACAATCATTGCGACCGTCTTGGGTGGCTTGTTGTGGCCCCATACTGTGGTGGGGTGGATATTTATCGCGATTGGCGCCGCCGCCGCGGCGAGCGTCGCGGCGTCTCGGCGAGAATCTATTCCGTGGCAGGCCGCAGGTTCGTTCTACCTTTGCATTCCCATTTTGTCTCTGCTGGTTCTACGCGTGTCGCCCCACGGCGCGATGATTATTGTCGCGCTGTTTGTTGGTGTATGGATGACCGATACGGGCGCCTTGATAGTCGGAAATTTGGTCGGAGGCGCGAGGCTCTGGCCATCGTTGTCGCCGAACAAGACCTGGGCCGGAACGCTTGGCGGCATCGTTGCTGCCGCTTTGGCCGAAGCTGCTTTCGTCACGTTGATTGGCGGAACTGCCCTGATGGGCATGGTCTTGGGAATTGGAATTGCGGTGACAGCTCATTGTGGCGATCTCTTTGAGTCCTGGGTGAAGCGTGTGTTTCAGCGGAAGGACAGCGGTAGCATGATCCCAGGCCATGGTGGGGTTCTCGATCGTATTGACTCGACCCTCGTGGCCGCCCCGTGCCTCGCAGCAGTCGTCTTGATCGGCGGCATCAACCCATTGTTTGGAGTGTAAGTGTGAACGCTCTTGCCGCGACGCGTCGGGGATTCGAAGTGACGGGGCTCGAACCTGTTCTTGCGCGCACGGTGACCATTCTCGGTTCGACAGGCTCGATTGGGATCAGTACGCTTGATGTGATTTCGCACGCGAGAAGAATATACGGCGCCGACACTATGCCTGTAGAGGCGCTGACAGCGAATTCGAACATTGAGATGCTCGCCAAACAGGCGCTCGACATCCGCCCAAAGCTCGCAGTGGTTGGCAATGAGTCGCTCTATGGCTCACTAAAAGCCGCGCTGTCAGGAAGCGGCATCGAAGTCGCGGCGGGGCGATCGGCGATTATTGCCGCCGCTGCGCGACCTTCCGATACCGTAATGGTCGCGATCATGGGCGCCGCCGCGCTGGAGCCCGCGCTCGCCGCTGTCGCGCGCGGCGCAACGGTCGCTTTGGCGAACAAGGAATGCATCGTGGCGGCGGGCGGCGTCTTTCACCGCGCGCTCAAGAATTCCTCCGCCTGCGTCATTCCCGTCGATTCTGAACACAATGCAGTGTTTCAAGTGCTGAACGGTGAGGGGGCGGAGGAAGTCGAGAAGGTGACTCTCACCGCGTCTGGCGGCCCCTTCCGCGACTGGACATTGGAACAGATGGCCGTATGTACCGTCGAGCAAGCGGTGGCTCATCCAAATTGGTCGATGGGCGCAAAGATCTCAGTCGACAGCGCGACTTTGATGAACAAGGGACTAGAACTGATCGAGGCGCACTTTCTTTTCGGCCTGCCGGTAACCAAACTCGACGTCGTGATACATCCGCAATCGATCGTTCACTGCCTGGTCGCATATGCCGATGGTTCAACGCTTGCGCATCTGTCGTCGCCGGACATGCGCACCCCAATCGCGCACGCATTGGCGTGGCCTCGGCGTATTGCGTCGCCATCACGAAGGCTCGATTTGGCGCAAGTGGGTCAGCTCACGTTCCGCACCCCTGACCACGAACGGTTTCGCTGCCTCGGCATCGCGGTGGACTGCATGCGGACGGGCGGTATGGCCCCGACGATTTTAAACGCCGCAAACGAAATCGCGGTCGACGCGTTTTTGAAGCGTCGAATTGGATTTCTGGATATCCCACGCGTAGTTGAGTCCGCACTCAATGACAGCCCACACGCCAACGTCGCGGTGGATACGCTGGACGGCGTGCTTGCAATTGATGCGCGCGCGAGAGAGCTCGCGAGTCACATTTGTCGTCGCGTAGTGAATTAAGGATCGAGGACAAGCTCATGTTGGAAGCATTACAGGGTTTTTTCAACTGGTCGTTATACGGCATTCCGGCGTTCTTGTTCCTAATCACGGTAGTCGTGTTCTTTCACGAGCTTGGCCATTTCGCGACTGCTCGTCTTTTTGGCGTGCGCGTCGAAACGTTCTCGATCGGATTTGGTCGCGCTCTGTATTCTTGGACCGACAAGTTGGGCACACGCTGGAAAATTTCCTGGGTGCCGCTAGGTGGGTTCGTGAAGTTTTTTGGCGATACTGACGGCACGAGCAGGCCCGACCGCCAAGCGGCAACACTAATGTCACCCGCGGATCGCGCCGCGGCGTTTCAGTTCAAACCACTCTGGCAGCGCGCACTCGTTGTTGCCGCAGGTCCTGCGGCGAATTTCGTTCTCGCCTTTGTTATCTTAGCGGGATTTTTCATGATCATCGGTCGGGTCGTGACGCCGGCCAACGTTACGGAAGTTGTGCCGCACAGCGCAGCTCAGGCATCGGGGATTCGTGCGGGAGACACAATCGTCTCGATCGACGGCGAGTACATCAATAGTTACGAGGAAATTCAACAAATCGTTTCCGTGAGCGCGGGAATTCGACTTCCCATCGTGGTGAAGCGCGGAGATCGTGTTTTGACTCTGTACGCGACTCCTCGAGAGACGGAGGTCACAGATGCATTCAAGAACAAGATGCGAGTGGGCCAGCTCGGTATTCGCAACGTCTCTGTTCGGACGGTCGTGAAGCTGGGTCCCGTTGCGGCATCGCAAGCCGCAGTTTCGGAAATCGGTGATATTATTTCCGTTACCTTTCGCGCCCGGCAGCAACTTTTCAACGGCAACTCAAGTCAATTGTCGGGCCCGATTGGCATCGCAAAAATCTCCGGACAGGTAGCGTCGGTGAGCTTCCTTGCTCTAATCCAACTGGCGGCTCTACTTTCCGTAAGCATCGGCTTGGTCAACCTTTTCCCAATACCTCTGCTCGACGGGGGCCATCTTCTGTACTATGCATGCGAGGGTGTTTTGGGGCGTCCGCTCGGAGAGCGGGCCCAGGACGTCGGATTTAGGCTCGGGCTGGCGGTCGTGCTGGGAATATTCATCCTTGCGACCTGGAATGACCTGGCACGGCTAAATCTTTTCTGAAACGTCGGCGGAATGCCGCACTGCGGCAGTCGAGCCCAGCAACGAGTGCCAGAGACGACTGGATGAGCCACATCACCCTGTTCGCCAGAGTAGCGCGCGCCCCGATTGCCGGAGCGGCGATCTTTGCGCTGCTGACTTCGTCGGCTCCCGCGCAAAGTCCGGTTCCGCCGAAAGTGGGTGCGCCGGCTGCAGCCACCGTTCCTGCGGCGCCGAACGCGAGAACAATTCGCCATATCCTGGTATTGGGCACCCAGCGCATCGAACCGGCTACTGTTCTCTCATACATCACTATTCGCGAGGGAGACGTCTATAACGAGCAGACTTCAGATCTCGCGCTGAAGACCCTCTATCAGACCGGCCTCTTTGCGGACGTAAAAATCAAACTTGACGGCGCAAACCTGACGTTGAGCGTTATCGAAAATCCGATCATCAATCAGATCGAATTCGAAGGAAACAGCAAGGTCTCACAGAAGGACCTTGAGAAGGAGGTTCAACTCAAACCCAGGACGGTTTTCACGAGATCTCGAGTTCAAGCTGACGTTCAGCGGATTATTGAACTCTACCGGCGCAATGGAAAATTTGCCGCCTCAGTCGACCCTCAGATCATCCAACGACCACAAAATCGTGTCGATTTGATCTTCTCCATTTCGGAGGGACCGACGACGGGGGTCGCTCGCATCAATTTCATCGGAAACAGAGTCTTTGACGACTCGACGTTGAAGGCGCAGGTCGCAACAGAGGAGAGCGATTGGTACAAGTTTCTTTCGACGAACGACAATTACGACCCGGATCGGTTGACATTTGATCGTGAACAACTTCGTCGGTTCTACGTCAGCCACGGTTATGCTGACTTTCGCGTTGTATCGGCCGTGGCAGAACTGACGTCTGACCGACGCCAGTTTTATATTACCTTCACGCTGGATGAAGGCGAAAAGTATAAGTTTGGCAAAGTCGAAATTGAATCTGGCATCCGAGAACTGACCCCAGCGACCCTGCGGCCACTCGTGAAAATTGACACCGGCGATGACTACAACGCCGATCTCATTCAAAAGTCGATCGACGTGTTGACGAATGCGGCGGGTACTAAGGGGTATGCCTTTGCCGAGGTGCATCCGCGTATCCGACGCGATCGGGACGCGCGCACGATCGATGTTGTCTTGAAAATTGATCAGGGCCCGCGCGTCTATATCGAAAAAATCAACATCGTCGGAAATACGCGTACGTTGGATAAAGTTATTCGGCGTGAATTTCGCCTTGTCGAAGGCGACGCGTTCAATCGAGTGCTGGTCGATCGTTCGCGCACCCGAATTCGGGGTCTTGGCTTTTTCAAGGACGTTTCCGTCAAACAATCGCCCGGTTCACAACCAGACCGCACAAATCTGACCGTGACAGTACAAGAACAGTCCACCGGCGAGCTGTCGCTGGGAGCTGGCTATTCCTCGACGAGTTCATTCGTGGGCGAGTTCAGCTACACCGAACGCAATTTGTTTGGACGCGGGCAGTACCTACGGGCAAGCATTCAGCTCTCTACCATCAGCAAGCAGTTCCAGTTCAGCTTTACCGAGCCGTTTTTTCTGGATCGTCCCTTGAATGCGGGATTTGACCTGTACAAGATCGTGACGGATTACCAGCAGGCCAACTATCAGGGCGATACGACTGCCGCCGGTCTGCGGTTCGGCTTTCCGACTTCAGAATATGGCAATGTCGGGCTGCGCTACACGTACAAGATCGACAAAATCACGCCATTTGCTTCCGCCCCCTTGGAAGTTCAGCAGGCCGCGGGCACCACGAAGACGTCGCTCATTGGCTATTCGTTCATCTATGACACTCTTGATGACCCCATCAAACCGACTAAAGGTTGGGCGGTTAGCTTCTCGCAAGACTTTGCTGGCCTTGGGGGTTCGCTTAAATATCTGCGCACCCAGGGTTCGGTCGGCTACTACCATCCTATTTTATGGGATAGTTCAGTCGGATCGATCAATTTGCAGACTGGCTACATCACAGGATATGACGGGCAGACGATCCCGATTCAGGAACGCTTTTTCAAAGGTGGCGATTCGTTCCGCGGGTTTGCGCAGGCCGGCGTCGGTCCGCGCGATACCATCGTCAGAGGTGATCAGGGCGCGGTTGGCGGCAACTTCTTCGCGATCGGCAGCGCCCAGATGCGGCTTCCGAGTTTCCTGCCCGACAGCTATGGCGTTAATTTAGCGTTGTTCAGCGACTTCGGCACGGTCGGTCATCTTGACGTCGCCGTGCCGCCTTGTTCGTTGACAAGCTGTATTAAGGACAATTTGGCGATGCGAGCATCAGCGGGAATCGCCGTTGCCTGGAAGTCTCCGTTTGGACCCATTACGATTGACTTGGGCGTACCTTTCCTCAAGACATCCTACGACAGGTCCCAACTCATCTATTTCAGCGCAGGAACGGGGTTGTAATTCCATGAAATATGCATCGCGCATAGTCCTAACGCTTGCCGTTGCGGTCGCGCTCTCAGTCGCGCCGCAATTCAGTGTTGCCGCGCCACCCCCGCCTCCAGCCAAGCCGGCCGGCACGCCAAATCCAAAAATTCTCGTCATCGATCGTGCCGCCATTTTGCGCGGATCGGTCGTTGGACAGAACATCATGAAGCAGGTGCAGACTTTAACCGCCTCCGCTGAGAACATGCTCAAGGGACAAGACGCAGCGCTTCGCCAGGAGGGAGCGGCGTTGCAGCAACAGCTTGCGATTCTCTCTGCTTCGGTCAAGGCTGCCAAGATAAAGGCGTTTCAGGCCAAACAAGCAGCGCTGCAACAGAGCGTGCAAACGCAGCAGGGCCTGATCCAGGGAGGCGTATTGAAAGCACGCCAACAAGTGGAACAGGCGCTCGGTCCGATTCTGCAAGGGATCATGGCCGAACGCGGTGCGAACTTGCTTCTCGATCGCAATGCTGTCGTTCTGGGCACCGTCGACGTTGACATTACGGGCGTCGCCATCGCCCGCTTGAATCAGAAATTGCCAGCTGTGAAGGTTGTTCTGACGCCGCTGCCGCCTGGAGCAGCTGCACCGCAATAGAGCAGGATGCGGAATGGCCGATCCACGCTTCTATGACAATCATGGTCCGTTCACTCTGGCTCAAGTTTGCGCCGCTTCAGGCGTTGCGCTCCCCAAGGAGAGTGACGACACGGCCCGAGTGTTGGACCTCGCAAGTCTTTCCGGCGCCGGGCCAGGTCACCTTACTTTTTTTTCGGGATCAGGTGCGGCCATAACGGCTGAACTTGCGCGCAGCAGTGCGGGTTTCTGCTTCGTGCCCGCCAAACAGTCCAAGCCGCTAGAAATTCGTGTCGGGATGACGGCGATACCGTGTGTCTCGGTCCAACACGCATTTGCCGCGGCTGCTAGGCTCTTCTACCCTGAGTCGAGCCTAGTTTCGTGGACGCAACAAACGGCGGTCGATCCTTCCGCGACGATCGGCGCCAACGTGACTCTCAGTCCGGGAGTCGTCATCGGACCCGGCGCCGAAATCGGCGACGGGACGCGCATAGGTCCGAATTCCGTAATCGGGCGTGGCGTTGCGATCGGCAAAGCTTGCGAGATTGGAAGTAATTGCAGCATTACCAATGCTTATCTGGGCGACGGCGTTCTCATTTTTCCGGGGGCGCAAATTGGCCAACCTGGATTTGGCTTTGCATCTGGCGCTGCGGGCCACGTGAAGATTCCACAAATTGGGCGTGTCATAATTCAGGATCGTGTGGAGATTGGCGCGTGCACGACGATCGATCGCGGAGCTCTTGGCGATACTGTCATCGGCGAAGGCACGAAAATCGACAATCTCGTGCAGATCGGACACAACACGTCGCTTGGCCGACACGACATGATTGTGTCGCAGGTCGGAATTTCGGGTAGCTGCGAATTGGGCGACTACGTTGTTCTGGGCGGGCAGGTTGGCCTTGCGGATCACGTGAAGGTAGGTCATGGAGCCAGATTCGCGGCCCGGTCCGGCGTACCGCCTGGTGAATTTGCGGGGGGTCAGGATTACGGCGGTACCCCAGCCAAGCCGGTGCGCGAATGGATGCGCGAGATTTTCACGTTGACGAATCTTGCGAAGAAGTCGAAACGGGGCGGCGATGGGTGAGAGTGGTCAGGCCGGTCTAGTACTGGACGTGGAGCAGATCAAAAAACTGCTGCCACATCGTGCGCCTTTTCTCTTCATTGAGCGGCTGACTGAAATAGTGCCGTTTGCGAGCGCGACGGGCCACAAGGCGGTAAGTTTCAACGAACCGCACTTTGCCGGTCATTTTCCCGAATTCGCCGTGATGCCGGGCGTTCTGATCGTGGAGGCCATGGCTCAGGCGGCGGGCGCGCTAATCGTGCACTCCATGGCACTTAAGGCAGCACCGAGCGTTTTCTTTATGGGCATCGACAAAGCCCGCTTCCGAAAACCGGTTGTGCCGGGGGACATGCTGCGTATCCCGGTGAAGGCGTTGCAACACCGCGGCCCGGTGTGGAAGTTCGAAGGAAACGCCCTCGTCGGTGACGCACTGTGCGCTGAGGCTGAGTTCAGCGCGATGATACGCATTAACGACGCCGGTTGAACATGTCGGTGCATGCCTCGGCGATTGTCGAAGACGGAGCGGAGTTGGGCAGCGGCGTCGAGGTCGGGCCATTTTGTTTGATCGGCGCAAACGTCGTTCTCGGCGAGGGCGTGCAATTGCAATCTCACATCGTCGTGTCCGGCCACACGAAGATTGGCGCTCGGACAGTCGTACATGCCCAGGCCGCGCTGGGCGGAGTTGGGCAAATTCGCAACAATGACTTTTCGGAGGGACGGCTCGTCATTGGCAGTGACTGCGTCATTCGCGAAGGTGTCACAATGAGCTGCGGCAGCCGGTCCGGGCGCGGTGTCACAACCGTCGGGGACAACGGATACTTTATGGCTATGAGCCACATCGGTCATGACTGCATTGTCGAAAGCGACGTAACATTCGCGAACGGCGCTGTGCTGGGCGGTCACACTTGGATTGGACAAGGTGCGATCCTTGGCGGTTTGTCGGCTGTTCAGCAGTACTGTCGAGTCGGCAGAGGCGCGATGATTGGTGGAGTAACCGGCGTGAACACCGACGTCATACCGTACGGAATGGCGACGGGCGATCATGCGGTTCTCGGCGGTATGAATATCATTGGCCTCAAACGTCGTGGCGTAAGCCGCGAAGCCATCAATGAAGTGCGCGCGGCGTTCCGGGCGATCTTCCTGTCGTCGAAGGGCTCTCTTTTTGAACGTGCGCGTAGGGCGAAGGAGACATCGCCGGAAAACCTGCAAATTCAGGAAATTGTCAATTTTATACTTGCCGACGCCAAGCGCAGCTTGTGCGTTGCCGATCCATCGCGGAAGCACGTGGACGCAGATTGATGACGGGCGCTGCGCTTGGTGTCGTGGCGGGTGGCGGAGAGCTTCCGCGAGCTATCGCCGAGAGTGCGAGAGATGCCGGACGCGAGGTATTTGTCCTTGCCTTGCGCGGCTCGAGCGATGATTGGGTTTCCAACTTCTCCCACGAGTGGGTCGCACTAGGTGAGACTGGCAAAGCATTCAAACAATTGCGTGCGGCCGACGTGGGTGATGTTCTGCTTGCCGGGAAAGTCGAGCGCCCGAAATTTTCCGACATAAGGCTCGACGCGAAGTCGGTCATGCTTGCGCCGCGCGTCATGGCCGCTGCGTTGAAGGGCGACGACGCTCTATTGCGTTCGCTCGTCGAGTTGTTCGAGCGCGAGGGCTTTCATGTGATCGGTGCGGCGGAAGCGGCACCCGATCTTATAGCTACGGTGGGCCCCTTGGGCCAAAGACGGCCATCACCGGAACAGGAAAAAGACATCCATCTGGCCCTCAACGTAGTTCGCTCGCTGGGAGAACTGGACGTCGGCCAGGCCGCCGCGGTTTGTGCTGGTTTGACGTTGGCTGTCGAAGCGGCGGAGGGCACCGATGCGATGATTTCCCGCATAGCAACGTTGCCAGAGCATGTCCGCGGAACTCCAGCAAAGCGCCGTGGCGTACTGGCAAAGGCACCGAAGCCGGTGCAGGACCGCAAAACGGATCTGCCGGTGATTGGCGTGCAGACAGTTAGAAATGTCGCGGCGGTGGGTCTGGCAGGCATCGCGGTAGAGGCTGGCGGTGCCTTGATTGTCGACAAGCGCGCGGTTGCACAAGAAGCAGACAAGCTTGGGCTCTTTGTCATCGGCGTTGCCGCTTGAGCGCGCTTCCGTCCAAGCCTTTGTCCCTGATGCTGGTGTGCGGGGAGCCTTCCGGCGATCAGCTCGGCGGACAACTAATGGCCGCGCTAAGGTCCACCGTTGGCGAGAGGATCAAGATTGGCGGAGTCGGCGGCCGTGCGATGGCTGCGCAGGGTCTTCAAACTCTCTTTCCACTCGACGACACAGCGGTAATGGGCCTGCGCGAGGTGGTGCCGAAAATACCGGTCATCCTTCGCCGCGTTCGCGAAGTTTGTGATGTTGCGCTCGCAACACGACCCGACGCCGTGGTTCTTATTGACAGTCCCGATTTTAACCATCGAATCGCGCGACGATTGAAACGAGTTGCTCCGGCCATTCCGACCATTTGCTATGTCGCTCCGCAGGTTTGGGCAAGCAGGGCGTATCGCGCCCGAGCCATGGCTCGCAATTTCGATTTGCTCCTTACGCTATTGCCCTTCGAGCCACCATTTTTCGAACGTTATGGCCTTCGCTCGAAATTTGTCGGACATCCGGTCATCGAACGCGCGAGCATGATGACGGGCGGCGCTCAATTGAAGGAGCGTTTGGGTATCGCGCGGGCAGCACCCGTTCTGATGGTGCTTCCGGGTAGCCGATCTAGCGAAGTCAGATTCATCCTGCCAGTCTTCCGGGACGCCGTTCAAAAGATTGCTGAGAATGTATCGGATTTGGTCTGTGTGCTGCCCACGGTGCCGCATGTCGCCGCTCGCGTTCGCGAAGGTTCTGCGGATTGGCCGACACCTCTGCACATCGTCGAGGGGGACACCGATAAATTTGCCGCGATGAATGCCTCTGACGCCGCTCTCGCGGCGTCGGGAACAGTGACGACTGAACTGGCATTGGCCAGAACACCGATGGTCGTTGCCTATCGGGTCGGCTGGTTAACATATTTGCTCGCTCGCCCTCTTTTTGTTTCGCCCTGGTTCACCCTCGTAAATCTGCTTCTGCAAAAGCGAGCCGTGCCAGAGTTTTTGCAAGGTGCGGCGACGGCGCGGGTGCTCGCCGGTGAAGTCATAACACTCCTGACAAACATGGTTGTTGCAGACCGTCAACGCTTGGATCTCGGTCGAGCCGCCAAATTACTGGGCGAAGGAGAAGAGGCACCGTCGCTGCGGACGGCGCGCGCAATACTAGACTTCGTCGAAGAAAGACGGTTTCTATCGCTTGGATAGCGGAACGTAATCGCGCCGGCTCTTACCGGTATAGATTTGCCTTGGGCGACCAATTTTTTGGTGCGGATCCTCCAACATCTCTTTCCATTGTGCGATCCAGCCGACCGTCCGAGCGAGCGCGAATAGAGCGGTAAACATGCTTGTGGGAAAGCCAAGTGCGCGCAGCGTGATGCCGGAATAGAAGTCGATATTGGGATAGAGTTTCCGCTGTACGAAATAGTCATCTTCCAGAGCAATTTTTTCGAGTGCCACTGCGATCTTGAGCGTGGGATCATCGTGATGGCCGATTTCGTCCAACACTTTGTGGCATTGAACCTGCATCGCCTTCGCGCGTGGATCGTAGTTCTTGTAGACGCGGTGACCGAAACCGGAAAGCCGGAAATTGTCATCCGGGTCCTTCGCCTTCTTCACAAACTCTGGGATACGCTCGACCGTTCCGATCTCTTCGAGCATTTTGAGGGCGGCTTCGTTTGCACCCCCGTGTGCCGGACCCCATAGGCACGCAATACCGGCCGCGATGCACGCAAACGGATTGGCGCCGGAGGAGCCGGCCAAACGTACCGTTGATGTAGACGCATTCTGCTCGTGGTCAGCGTGCAAGATGAAGATGGTGTCGAGCGCCTTGGCTAGGATGGGGTTGACCTTGTAGTCCTCGGCGGGAACCGAGAAGGCCATGCGAAGAAAATTCTCTGTGTAACCGAGCGTGTTGAGCGGGTAGACGAACGGTTGACCCATGGAATATTTGAACGCCATTGCCGCTATGGTCGGCATCTTTGCGATCAGACGATGACTGGCGATTTCGCGCTGACGTGGGTCGTTGATGTCAGTCGAGTCATGGTAGAAAGCCGAAAGCGCTCCGACCACGCCACACATTATGGCCATCGGATGCGCGTCGCGACGGAAGCCACGAAAAAATTGCGCCAATTGTTCATGAACCATCGTGTGAAAGGTTATGGCCTTGTCGAATTTGGCCATCTCTTCCTTGCTCGGCAACTCGCCATGGAGAAGCAGAAAGCAGACTTCCAGAAAATTCGACTGCTCGGCGAGCATGTCGATCGAATATCCGCGATATAGCAAGATGCCTTTGTCGCCATCAATGAAAGTGATGTCGCTCTCGCAACTCGCTGTGGACGTGAATCCCGGATCGTACGTGAAGATGTCAGCTTCGCCGTATAGTTTGCGAATGTCCAAAACCTCAGGCCCCTCCGTCCCGGAAAACGCGGGCAGCTCATAGGATTTGTTTTTGTAGGTAATGGTGGCCGAGCCTGCGGGTTTGATCTTGCTCTCTCTCATTGAAGGGCTCCTTGGAGGCCACGCGGAGTGGGGCGGCCGGACATTCTTGCACTGCAGCAACTATAAGCATTCCCGGCGAATGACGTCACCACCCAAAGCGTTTGCCGCACTCCGCTCAAGTCGCGTAAGCCCCTAATCGGGTGAGGGATTCTTCTCGGCCAAGTAGCGCCAACATCTCAAAGAGAGGTGGTGACGTCGCCTGTCCCGTGATTGCTGCTCGGAGCGGCTGCGCAACCTGTCCGAGTTTTAAACCTTCAGCTACGGCGAACATTCGAACGACGTTTTCGAGCGATGCGGAAGACCAGTCGGCGGCGGCCAAAATTGGACGGACCTTCGCGATGATTTTTCGTGCATCACCATTAAGCAACTTGAGAGCGTCCTGGTCGGGCGTCGGAGGGCCGTCGTGGTACAAGAATTCTGCAGTTCGTGTCAGCTCGACCAACGTTTTGGCACGTTCCTTCAAGCCCGGCATCGCCTTCGTCAACCGTGTTCGAGCAGCCGCATCAATTACTATCGGCGGTGTTCGGCGCGCCAACGTTGAGACGACCTCCGACGAAAGCGATTCATCACTTCGAGCGCGGATATAGTGGCCATTGAGGTTGTCGAGTTTCTTAAAATCCATTCGGGCAGGACTTTTTCCGATGTTCTCGAGATTGAACCACTCGACGGCCTGTCCAGTCGAAATGATCTCATCGTCGCCGTGGCTCCAGCCCAATCTAAGGAGATAGTTGCGCATGGTCTCCGGCAGATAGCCCATGTCGCGATACGCCTCGATCGCCAGCGCGCCGTGACGTTTCGATAATTTGGCGCCGTCGGGGCCATGAATTAGCGGAACATGGGCGTAGATCGGAATCGACCAACCCATCTGCTCAATGATCTGAAGCTGTCGCGCCGCGTTGTTGAGATGGTCGGCCCCACGGATTACGTGCGTCACACCCATGTCGTGATCGTCCACGACGACGGCCAACATGTATGTAGGCGTCCCGTCACTTCTCAGAAGGATCATGTCGTCGAGCTGATCGTTTGCGAACGTGACGTCGCCAAGCACAACGTCCCTTACAACGGTCTCGCCAGTTTGGCGTGCTTTGAGTCTTATCACATGAGCAGTATCAGGTGATGCTTCGGACGACTTGCGATTTCGCCAGCGTCCATCGTATCGCAGCGGAAGTTTTTGAGCTCTTTGTTGCGCGCGCATTTCTTCCAATTCTTGCGGCGTTGCGAAACAACGATACGCCTTGCCCGCGACGAGCAGTTGCTCCGCGACTTCGCGATGCCGGGCGGCGCGAGCAAACTGATAGATGGTCTGACCATCCCAATTGAGGCCCATCCATTCCATACCGTTCAAAATCGCATCGACCGCCTCCGGCGTTGAACGTTCTCGATCCGTGTCTTCAATCCGAAGCAAAAACGTTCCACCTGTATGTTTCGCGAAGAGCCAATTGAATAACGCCGTACGCGCTCCGCCAATGTGGAGATAGCCGGTGGGCGACGGGGCAAAGCGGACGACTGGCTTCTTGTTCTCTGTCATTGTGCTTGCATGCTTGAGTTCGGCTCTTAGCGCTATGTCAGCTTCTAGCAAACAGACTTCTGAGGGGGTAGGCCCGCTTCTTCAGATTTGGCATCTCATGCCGAGCAAGTTTGCTCGTCTCGCCGGTCGATGGACGCGACAGGCGAGTCCGATTGCTTGGAGACCCAGTATTGCATTGCTGAAAGAGCGCGAACGCTGGCCGCTGTGGCTACCAGTTTGGCTGGGAACTGGGATAGGCCTCTACTTTGCATCTCCCTTTGAGCCTCCGCTTGCTTGGGCAGGTATCGCAGTGCTGCTGTCGCTCGCCTGCATGTTCGCGCTGCCGGCAACCCAGAATGTCGTTCTTCGCATTTCTCTGGCGGCGCTGGCGGCGATGACGCTGGGCTTTGCGGTCGCGAAGATGCGAACGGAGGATGTCGCAGCGCCGATACTCCAACGCCGAGTGGGTCCGATTGGGATTGACGGGCGCGTTGAGCAGTCCGAACTGCATGGCAAGGGTGGTCGGGTGGTGCTGGGGGAACTGAGCATGCGTCGTTTCGCAACCGAGAACACGCCTGCACGCGTCCGAATCTCCGTCCGAGCGGGCTCGATACTTCCGCCGCCGGGAAGTCGAGTGCATGTCCTAGCCGTTCTGATGCCGCCGCCGTCGCCATCGTCGCCCGGAGCTTACGATTTCGGTCGCGCGGCTTACTACATGCGTCTCGGTGGCGTTGGTTACGCATACGGCCATATGACTATTCTCGGGTTTCCGAATGTCACTTCCCTGGGTGATGCTGTGTCACTTTTTGTCGAGGGCTTGCGCGCCAAAATTACAGCCCGCATTCACTCAGTCCTTCCCGGGAGCACCGGCGGGATCGCATCGGCGCTGATTACGGGCAATCGCAGCGCAATTTCCGATGATGATGAGAAAGCATTGCGCGATGCCGGCTTGGCGCATGTTCTCGCCATCGCCGGTCTGCATATGGCGCTCGTGGGATTGGGACTTTTTTGGGTAGTGCGCGCAGTTTTGGCCGCCGTCCCGAAGTTCGCGCTTCGCTTTCCAATCAAGAAGTGGGCTGCTGTCGCTGCCCTCTGCAGCGCGGCCTACTATCTCATGATCAGCGGCGCGACATCGGCATCAACGCGCGCTTTCGTCATGCTGGCCATGATGCTCATTGCAATATTGTTGGATCGACCGGCGATCTCGATGCGGTCGCTAGCTCTTGCGGCAACAATCATCCTGGCATTGGGACCAGAGAGCCTGCTCGAACCGGGCTTCCAAATGTCGTTCGCCGCGGTCATGAGCTTGATTACTATTGCAGAGTGGGAGGCCACGCGCACGGGGCACGAAATTGCGCAAGGCTCGGTCTTTTTCGCGCGGGCTCGACGCTATCTGAGAGGCATCACGATGACGAGCCTCGTCGGCAGCGTCGCGACGATTCCATATGCGATTTACCACTTCGATCGTGCAACTCACTACGCGGTGCTGGGCAATCTTCTCGCGATGCCGATCATGGGTTTTGTCGTCATGCCCGCCGCGGCTCTGTCGATGTTCTTGATGCCATTTGGCCTTGATGTCTGGACGCTCCGCGTTATGGCTTGGGGGATCGACGTCATGCTTGCCGTGGGACGGTGGGTCTCACAGCTTCCAGGGGCAGTTTCCGTAATGCCGGCATGGCCCACTGCTGCCCTCGTGCTGGTTTCGGTCGGTGGACTGTGGATCGGCCTTTGGCGGCAGTCCTGGCGCTGGTTGGGCGCGGTGTCGATATTGTGTGGTGTCGTCGTCGCCTATTTGGAGCCTCAACCGGACCTACTCATCGGCCGCGACGCAACGACAATTGCGCTTCGCGTGCCTGGCGGAAACCTGAAGCTACTGCGGCCAGCCAAAGACTCGTATTCCGCTGACGACTGGCTGAAACGCGATGGTGACATCCACACTTCCGAATCATCGGTTGCGTCGACGGCCGACGGAGTGGACTGCGACTCATTCGGATGCATTGCCAGGACTACCGCTGGTCTGGTCGTCGCGGATGTTCTACGTCCGGAATCACTCGCAGAAGATTGCGCAGTGGCAACCATTGTCATCAGCAACGCATCCGTTCCAGGGGCATGCACCGGCCCAAAGCTGGTGATCCGAGCTCGAGACGTTTTGCGCGGCAACGGCTACGCTGTTTGGCTGGAGCCGCGCATTCGATACCAAACCGTAGAACAGGCGCGCGGTCGAAGGCCTTGGAGTGCGCGCGCGGACGCGCGCATAACTCAATACCGGCGAATCAGCCCGACGAGCTTTCCCTGAACGCGCACGCGATCGGCTCCGTAGAGCCTGGTTTCGTAGGCGGGGTTGGCAGCCTCCAACGCAATCGAATCACCCCGCCGCCGCAAACGTTTCAAAGTTGCCTCCTGATTGTCGACCAGCGCGACGACGATTTCTCCAGTGTTGGCGGTGTCGGCTTCCTGAATAATCACAGTGTCACCATCAAGAATGCCCGCATTGATCATGGAGTCGCCGGTGACCTCCAGCGCATAGTGATCGCCACGCCCTATCATTCCGCCCGGCACCGGGACTTCGCCCACTTTGTTCTGAAGCGCCTCAATCGGCGTTCCGGCCGCGATGCGTCCAACGAGGGGCACGTTTACCGCAGCGTCGCTCTCGGCGGCCGCACGTCTCGGGCTGCCCGCAGCGCGTGCATCGGACAAAACGCGGCTTTCACCTCGTCCGTGCCGCAGCGCGGGCCGTTGTGCCTGGCTGCGCGTCGTAGCGGGCCGGAGCGTGTCGGATACGTTGTCCGGCAGCTTCATGATTTCAAGCGCTCTCGCCCGTTTTTCCATACGGCGCAGGAAGCCGCGTTCTTCGAGAGCGGTGATTAGACGATGGATGCCGGACTTGGACTTGAGATCGAGCGCATCCTTCATTTCATCGAAGGAGGGGGGAATGCCGGATTCCCGAATCCTTTCGTGGATGAACATCAAGAGTTCGTATTGTTTGCGGGTCAGCATGGGATCCATGTCTTTCCAAAGGTCACCCCAAATCACGGGTGAACAAATCCGAAACATGGAGAATCGTTCTACTTTAGTTCTTTCCGAGCGTCAACGCGCAAAACACTGCGAATCGGCATGAATTTGGGGCTACACGCGCTCTAGGGGCGGGTCCGGCGCCGATCGCCCCACAAACCTTAGTCCAGCAGCAAGATCGGAACCCGGTCGCCTGCTTTCGCAGGGGGCGCGTGCGGCGGACGAACGATTAGCGCATCGGCCCGCGCAAAGAGACGGAGCATAGAAGAATCCTGGACCGCAAACGGTTCGACCACCTGTTCTCCGTTTTGGAGTTCCAGTCGGGCCCGCACATAGTCCTGACGAGAGTCATTTTGATTGAGTGGACTAAGCAATCGTCCAGTCGTGCCGCGCGAGTCAGTCGGTGCACCGAGAAGCGCAGCAATCGCAGGCCGCAAGAACAATGTTGCACACACCAACGTCGAAACGGGATTCCCGGGCAGACCGATTAGTGGTGTTGACCCAAGTCTACCAAAAATCAGTGGCTTGCCTGGCCGCATCGCGATTTTCCAGAAATCGAGCGCAAAACCTCTCGGGCCGAGGGCCTTCTGCACGAGATCGTGGTCGCCAACCGATGCGCCGCCGATTGTCACGATGACGTCGGCGGAGTGGGCATGATCTGCGATGGTTGCAACGGCCTCTTGCGTGTCTGGCAGAATTCCAAGATCAGAGACAATTCCACCCCATCGCTCGATCATCGCGCCAAGCGCGTAACCGGAGGAAGCGACAATGCCGCCAGCACGACGGGTGGCGCCTGGAAGTGAAAGCTCATCGCCGGTTGCAGCCACGATTATTCTCGGCTTACGACGAACCTCCACTGCACCGCAGTCACCAGCTGCTATGAGTGCGAGATCACGTGCCTTCAGACGGGTACCACGACGCGCGAGAACTTCGCCTGACCGAAAGTCGAGTCCGGCATTTCGGATGTGACGGCCCACATCGGCCACTGCGTTTAGGATTACACTGCCATCGACTTCGGACGCATCTTCCTGAATGACAATCGTGTCGGCCCCGTTGGGTACGACGCCGCCCGTAAAAATCCTGACGGCTTGGTTGGCAGCGACCGTTCCTTGGAATGGATGTCCAGCGGGCGCTGTGCCGATCACACTCAACTTAGCGCCGGAACGCGATACATCGATCGCGCGCACGGCGTACCCGTCCATTGAGGAGACCGGATATGGCGGTTGATCGTGTTTGGCTACCACATCGCTCGCGAGCACACGTCCATCGGCTTCTCCGACCACAACCGTTTCCCCTTCGAGCGCAGAAAACGCCGCGGTGATTCGAGTAACAGCCTCGTCAACCGAGATCATCGAAACATGTCGTCCACTTGGGAGCGTGCCGCTCGCGCGAGACGCTGCGCGATGTCAGCAGGGATCGATCGTGTTTTCCCAGTTAGAAACGCATAAATCTGTGCCACGGGCACGCCGGCGTCCTTTGCCCATTGGGTGGCTCGTAAATGGTTCGACGTCATGAACGTGCGAAATGCCTCGCGTTGAGCGCCTGTATCGCGCTGTGCGTCGGCCGCTCGCTTGGCGGAGAACCCGGACGTATCGTTCATCAGTGTCGATGGGCGAGCGCGTGACGGAATGTGCGGCGGGGAATTGACTGACCGGCGTCCGGTTGTTTCCTTGGCGATATAGGTTCCGCTTTTTCCACCCGATTTCGACAGGAGTCGTACGCTCTCGATTGTCGAACCCTTGTCTACGGATTTTGTCATATCGTAGATCGTCAGGGCTGCCACGCTGGCAGCGGTGAGGGCTTCCATTTCGACGCCCGTTTTGCCCGACGTCTTGGCGCTTGCGAGTATACGAATAGAGTGACGAGATTCATCGTTTGTGAATTCCACTTCTACTCCGGTGAGCGCGATCGGATGGCACAGTGGAATTAGTTCGCTCGTCTTCTTGGCGGCCATGATACCTGCGATTCGTGAAGCAGCGAATACATCGCCCTTCGCTATTTCACCGCTCACGACGGCGTCGAATGCAGTCGCGGAGAGTATCACGGTAGCCTCTGCTGCAGCCTCGCGTTCCGTCGACTCCTTCGCAGAAACGTCCACCATCCGCGCGGCGCCCCTCTCATTGAGATGCGTCAATTTGTTCATGTGTGGACTCTAGCGCCAATCAATCGAGATGTCGCAGCTTCAACATCGTTCTCGCGCATTAGGCTCTCACCGATCAGAAAGGTTCGGACATCGATTTTCGCAAGTCGCTGAAGGTCTTCTGGCGTGCCCAATCCGCTTTCGGCCACCAACAGTATGCCCTTCGGAACATAGGGGGCGAGACTGAGGGTGACATTTAGATCAGTCGCAAACGAGTTGAGATCACGATTGTTTATGCCCACCATACTCGCGCCAAGTGTGAGTGCCCGCTCTAGGTCCGTCCGATCGTGCACTTCTACAAGCGCGTCCATTTTCCACTCCCGCGCAGCGGCAAGAAGATCACGCGCCGCAGCGTCCTCAAGCATTGCCATGATGATGAGGATGCAGTCGGCGCCCCAAGCGCGAGATTCCACGATTTGATAGGGGTCCAACATGAAATCCTTGCGCAGGACGGGAAGTCTGGTCGCGGAACGCGCTTGTGTCAGATATTCCAAAGACCCCTGAAACGACGGCCCGTCCGTCAATACGGATAGGCACGTGGCTCCCCCGCGCTCATAGGCCCGAGCGAGCGACGGCGGGTCGAAATCAGCCCGGATAATGCCTTTCGAAGGACTGGCCTTTTTTAGTTCAGCGATTAACCCAAGGCGACCCTCGTCGCGGGTCTTATTCAAAGAGGCTATAAAGCCTCGCTGCGGGGCGGCGCGCCGCGCACGCGCTTCAATTTCCGCGAACGGAACAAGCGACTTCGCCAACGCAATCTCGTCGCGTTTGTATGCAGCAATCGCGTCTAAAATGGTCATGCGGTCGCCTTCGACACCGCGATCAATTTGTGCAGTTTCGCCTTTGCTTCTCCCGAGTCGATGGCCGATGCCGCGAGCGCAACACCTTCTTTCAGATTCGACGCTTTTCCTGCGATCACCATGGCAGCGGCGGAATTGATCAGAACAATGTCACGATAGGCACCCGTTTCGCCATCAAGCAGCCGGCGCAGCGCCGCAGCATTCTCGACAGCGCTTCCGCCAGAAATTGCTGAGGCGGGCGACCAGCTCAAGCCGGCATCTTCTGGTCCGATGTCGTGCTCCGATACCTGGCCGCCGTCGAGTATGGCGACGTGCGTTGGTCCAGATATCGCGATTTCGTCGAGACCGTCGCCATGAACAACCCATGCGCGGTCTGCGCCGAGGCGCTTGAGCGCTTCTGCGAGTGGCAGAGTCCACTCGGGATCGTACACGCCAATCAATTGACGACGAACGCGAGCGGGGTTGGAGAGAGGTCCCAACAAATTGAATATGGTGCGAAAACCAAGCTCGCGTCGTACTCGCGCGGCGTGTTTCATCGCCGGATGATAGGTCTGTGCGAAGAGAAAGCAGAGACCTGATTCCCGAAGGCATGTCGAAGCGCCCTCCGGACTCATCTCGATCTTCACGCCCAACGCCTCAAGACAATCGGCCGTACCACTTTTGGATGACATGTTGCGATTGCCGTGTTTAGCGACCGGAACGCCGCATGCGGCAACGACAAAGGCACACGCCGTCGAGATGTTGCGCGTGCCAGCGCCATCGCCACCGGTGCCGCAAAGGTCCATTGCGTAGGGATTTGCTTCGATGCTTTGCATCGAGCTGCGCATCGCTCGCGCGGCGCCCACAATTTCGTCAATTGTCGGTTTACGCACGGCAATCGCGGCGACAAACGCGGCAATCTCAATCTCGCTGACCTCGCCCGCCATGATCATCGAAAATGCACGCGCGGACTGATCGACGTCGAGCGTCATGCCGGTGGCGATGGATTTCAAAATCGCATTGAAGCCATCGCCACTCATGCGGGAACGGCAGCTTTGGCGATCTGAAGGAAGTTCTGCAGCAGAGCGTGGCCATTTTCACTAGCGATACTCTCGGGGTGAAATTGTACGCCGTGCACAGGGTGAGCTTTGTGTGCCAGACCTTGGATGACACCGTCATCGCTCGTTGCAGTGACTTCAAGAGATGCAGGCACACTGTCGGGAGCGACCGTCAGTGAGTGATATCGGGTCGCCAGAAAATCGTTGTTCAGTCCACGAAACAGACCCGTTCCCTTGTGATGTATCTTGGAGAGTTTTCCGTGCATCGGTTGCGGTGCGCGCACAACGCGCGCGCCGTAAGCTTGCGCTATTGCCTGATGACCAAGGCAGACGCCGAGTATGGGGAAGCTGCCATTTGCGTGCTTGATGAGATCCAGGCAGATTCCCGCTTCATTCGGCGTGCACGGACCAGGTGAGAGAACGATTGCCTTTGGGCGGAGGGCAAGCGCTGCGGCCGACGTCAGTTCATCGTTTCGGCGCACAACAACTTCCGCGCCAAGCTGCCCCAGATAGTGAAACAGGTTGTAGGTAAAGCTGTCGTAATTATCGATCAAAAGAAGCAAAGTCGCACCTATCACTCTCAAAATTCAGCCCAATTCAACCACGCGCCTTCGCGTGCTGAGTCCGTTCGACCTATCTACGATGGCAGGGCTGCTCCTTGGAAGAGCCCCGTGACGCCACAAAGCGTGGATTTTCAGGAAACCCCTGGGGAACATACGCGGCACGGTCACACCAGCCGAGAAATGGCATTGATCTGACGCGGTTGACGAGAACCAGCGCTCGCTTAACTTGGAGCGCACGCAAACTCCGGAGCTGCAATGTCTAAAGCGAATGGTCGAAAGTCGATATTCATCACTGGTGCCGCGTCCGGCATGGGTCGCGAGACAGCCCGGTTATTCTTCAGCAATGGTTGGTTTGTCGGCGGCTACGACGTGAATAGCGGAGGTTTGAAGACGCTCGAAGCCGAGCTCGGCGCTGCCAACTGCATCGTCCGCAAACTCGACGTCACTGATCGCGCGGACTACCGCGCAGCTCTGATGGAATTTGCAAGCGCCACCGATGGCAAGATGGATATCCTCTACAACAATGCGGGAATCGGCCGCGGCGGCATGTTTGAAAGTCAGCCGTTCGAAGAGGTCATGGCCGTCGTCAATACAAATTTCGTGGGCGTACTCATCGGCATTCATGAAGCCATTCGTTATCTCAAGGCGACACCAAATTCCTTGTGCTTTACGACGTCTTCATCGTCTGCGACTTATGGTATGCCTGGCATTGCCGTCTATTCCGCAACCAAGCATGCAGTGAAGGGACTGACGGAAGCGCTGGCCGTTGAATTCAGAGCAATTGGCGTACGCGCTGCAGATGTGCTGCCCGGCTTGATCGACACGCCAATCCTTCCGGAAGGAGTCGCAGCGAGTGCGCCGAAAGAGGGCATGTTTCGCGCCATTCCGCCGATCGAAGTGGCCAAGGTCGTGTGGCAGGCATACGCGTCGGACAAACTGCATTGGTACGTTCCTCCGGAGATATTCGATCTCGATAAGGCCGCCACGCTCACGCCGGAGCAGACTCGCGACAATATGGCGAATGGAACGTTGTTTGCTCAGTTAACCGCGGCGACAAATCCATGACGGACGAGCTTGTCGGCGAAATCGCGCAGGCCCAGCGCTTTGATGAAGCGTCGCTGGCAGCGTACCTAGAACGGCAGGTCGAAGGTTTCGGTCGCCAGCTCTACGTTCAGCAAATAAAGGGCGGCGCTTCGAACCCGACATTCAAATTGACGACACAAGGTCCAAACGGCGCACTGCACTATGTGCTGCGCAAAAAGCCGCCCGGTCAGCTGCTCGCGAGTGCGCATCAAGTCGATCGTGAGTACCGCGTGATGAACGCACTCTCGGGAACAGGGGTGCCGGTGCCGCGGATGCGCCATCTTTGTCAGGACGCCTCAATCATTGGCACGCCATTTTACGTGATGGACTTTCTCGAAGGGCGCATCTTCCGCAACGCCACACTTCCCGGATTGAAGCGCGAAGAACGTGCCGCGATCTACGACGAACTGAATGCGACTCTTGCCAAACTGCACAAGGTCGACTACGTCGCGCGCGGTCTAGCCGATTTCGGCCGTGCGGGCGGGTACTTCGAACGCCAGGTGGCACGCTGGATCAAGCAATATCGTGGCGCGGAGAGTGAGCACGTCCCGGCGATGGAACAGCTGATCGCCGAATTGCCAACCATGATTCCCGACGATAAATCAGTTTCGATCGCTCATGGCGATTATCGCCTAGAGAACACGATGTTTCACCCTACGAAACCGCAATTGATCGCAGTCCTCGATTGGGAATTGTGCACGATCGGTCACCCGTTGGCAGATATTGCCTACAACTGTTTCCTCTGGCACTCCGAAGGACAAGGCTGGGGCAGCTTGCTTGGTGTCGATTTCGCAGCTAGCGGTATACCAACCGAAAAGGAGTACGTCGCAGCCTATTGTCGCCGCACTGGTCGAGCGGGCATAGAAAACTGGAACTTCTATCTGGCGTTCGGTGTGTTTCGCCTCGCATCGATATCGCAAGGTGTCTATCGTCGCGTACTCAGTGGTATCGCGCCGAGTGACCGGCCCGCCGTGAACGGCACGCCGCGACTTGCTGAACAAGCGCTTGAGCTACTTCACCGGCCGAACTGACCAAATGGCTTCGCTACCACCGACAACCGTGCCGCGTGGCGACCAGGATTGGGAAATCCTGGTGCCGCTCGACAGGCTGTCTCGCTGGATGGACGAAAGGGGATTTCCGCCTGGACCGATCGAAAGCCCGCACCTCTTGGGCGGTGGTACGCAAAACATCCTGCTCAGATTTGAGCGCGCCGGTCGGAGCTTCGTTCTGCGACGGCCACCAAAGCATCTGCGCAAGAACTCCAATGAAACAATGAGACGAGAAGCTCGCGTACTTTCAGCCTTGCGGGGTACCGATGTACGCCACCCTGGCATGATTGCAGCCTGTGATGTTGAAACCGTGATTGGTGCAACATTCTACCTCATGGAGCCGGTTGAGGGGTTCACTCCGCGTGAAGAAATGCCAGTTTTGCACGCCAACGACGCCTCAGTCCGCCATGCCATGGGATTTGAGATGGTCGATGCCATCGCGTCGCTCGCTGGGGTGGACTTCGAAGCGCGTGGTCTGTCTGATCTAGGCAAGGTCGACGGCTTTCTCGAGCGCCAAGTCGGTCGGTGGCGTGCGCAACTTGAAAGCTATGCCGAGCATACGGGTTGGCCGGGTCTCTCCGGTATTCCCGGTGTTGACGAAGTCGGAGCCTGGCTGAACGCCCATCGGCCTCAGGACTTTGTCCCCGGTATCATTCATGGCGACTTTCATTTCGGTAATGTTCTCTTCGATCGAACCAGTTCCAAACTTACCGCAATGGTCGATTGGGAGTTGACCACTCTGGGCGATCCGATGGTCGACTTGGGCTGGCTTTTGTCGGCTTGGCCAGAGGACGGCGCCGAAAGCGGCCCCGTCAAACCATGGAGCGGATTTCCCTCGCGCTCTGAGATCGTGGAACGCTATGCCCAGAAGGCGGGGCGAGACGTCAGTTCAGCCGACTGGTACGAGGTTCTCGCTTGCTACAAGCTGGGTGCGATTCTCGAAGGCACCTATGCGCGGGCGTGCGCGGGCAGGGCACCGAAGGAGACCGGTGATTTCTTGCACGCGTCGACGCTGTCGCTGTTCGCAAAGGCGATGAAGAAGATCTCCTAGCGCGTTTGCCCGCCGTCAACTGGCACGACGGCTCCCGTTATGAAGCTTGCCATCGGGCTCAACAGAAATGCCACCGCAGCTCCGATTTCTTCCGGCTTGCCATATCGGCGAAGGGGAACCTCGCGTTTAATCCAACGCGCCCAAGCGTCGGCGCGCTCGCCTGTCGAACGGGCTTCCCAATCGCCGCCCGGAAAAATGATGTTGCCTGGCGCGACCGCGTTGACACGAATACCGCTTGTTCCTGCGAGTTTTGCCAACTCCTTGGCCAAATGATTCATCGCGGCCTTCGCTGTACCGTAGGTGAGCGGCGTGCCCAAAGCGCCAAGTCCCGCGATTGAACTGATGAAGACGAGCGAACCTTCCTTGCGCGGCGTCATGCGTTTGAGAACACCTCGTGCCAGGCGAAAAGCGGAATCGAGATTTTGCGCAAAGGCTCCGCCCCAGGTCTCGTCGTCGACATCAAATCCCAGCGGTGTAGGATGCAAACCGACATTTGCGACAGCACCCCAAATTGGGCCGAACTCCTGCTCGACCGCGTGGAGCGCCTTTTCAATGGTCGCGGTGTCGCGCATATCTCCGGCCATCGCCCAGATGCTTTGCTCGCCAAATTCCTTTGCCAGCTGATCACGCGTTGCATGCAGAGCATCCGCGCCACGCGCGGTGATCGCGACCTTTGCACCCTCGCGCAAACAGGTTTGAACGATCCCAAGTCCGATCCCCCGGCTGCCGCCGGCGACAAATATGACTTTGTCTTTTAGTTGCAGGTCCAAGTCAGTCTCCGCCCTTGTTCAGAGTCCAAGCACGGCTTTCGACAAAATGTTTCGCTGCACTTCGCTCGTTCCGGCATAAATCGTACCCGCGCGGTCATTAAGGTACTTGGCAGCCACGGTCCAGGAGTACTCGGGTCCGACCGGATGCTGGTTCGTCGGTGGCCGGTAGTCCGGCGAAGGCCCGCCTGCCGATACAGCAAATGGCTGGTAGGGAAGTGCGTAGATCCCGACGGCCTCCAGCGCGAGCTCCGTCAACCTCTGGCTTAGCTCGGTCGCCACCATTTTCAACATCGATGACTCCGCACCTGGTGCTTGCCCGCGGCTGAGTTTCGACATGACTCGCAACTCGACCGACTCGAGAGTCTCGATCTCGACTGCCGCATTGGCGAGCCGTACGGCGAAATCTTCATCGCTGATACCTTCGGCTTGCGCCATCTCACGAATACGCTGCATGCGAACACGTAGGCCAGGGGCACTCACCCCGCCGCCGCGCTCAAACTGCATCAAATATTTGGCGACGGTCCAGCCGTCACCGATTTGGCCGACAACATTCTTCTTTGGCACACGGACGTCCGTGAAGAATACTTCGTTTTGAATGTGTTCGCCGCTCAGTGACACGATTGGTTTCACTTCGACACCAGGAGTGGTCATGTCAATCAACAAAAAAGTGATGCCTAGCTGCGGTATTTTCTCTCTCGAAGTGCGCACAAGACAAAATATCCAATTCGCGACATGAGCGTGCGTCGTCCAAATCTTGTGTCCGTTGCACACGAATTCCTCGCCTTCCTCACGCGCACTCATTTGAAGGGAGGCGAGATCAGACCCGGAACCTGGCTCGGAATAGCCCTGACACCAGAAATCCTCACCCGAAAGCATGCGCGGCAGAAAACGGGTCTTTTGTTCGCTACTACCATGGCCAATCAAAACCGGCCCACACATTCCAATTCCCATGGGCGAAACCGGTGGTGCACCCGCAGCGGCCATTTCGCTGGCGAAGATGTAGCGCTGCGCGACGGTCCAGCCGCAGCCTCCATATTCAATGGGCCACGCGGGTGCCGCCCATCCACGCTTATGCAGGATGCGTTGCCATTTCATCCCGATCTCGTAACCGGCGTAGACGCTCGTCAACGAACGTCCTGCCTTGCGCAAGTCAAGGGTGAGTTCCGCAGCAATGAACTCTCGCACGTCTTCGCGAAAGCGTTGATCCGCAGCGCTCCAGCTGATGTCCATGCGGCAACTCCGACAAATCGCTGCCAATCATGCGGAGTAGACGTTGCGTAAGGCAAGGGGCCAGCACTTTTGATTTTTGCCCTGTCGAGTCACTCGAGCAGGGTGCAGCCATGGTCGTCGACATGTCTCTGGATGGAAAAGCACTAGCCCGATAGGGTGGCTTTGCGTTGGGCTGGCGTCTGCCGCGCGCGGCGGTAGCGTGCCGTGCTCAGCACGATGTACGAACTAAGGAGCCGCTTATGCACGAATTGCTGCCACTGGCTGCTCGAGTCGGCGAATGTCTTAAGCAGCGCAAGGAAACCTTAGCGATTGCAGAGTCGTCGAGCGGTGGATTGCTGTCGGCAGTGCTTCTAGCCGTACCGGGTGCATCGGCGTACTTTTTGGGTGGCGCGGTCGTCTACACTGCTAAGGCGCGTGTGCTGCTGATGGACCTGTCGCGTGAGTCCGTGGCTGGCATGCGTTCCGCGAGTGAACCCTACGCAATTCTATTGGCGCGTACCGCTCGCGAGCGATTTTCCGCGACCTGGGGTTTGTCAGAAACGGGCGCCGCGGGTCCAACAGGCAATCCTTATGGTGACTCGGCAGGGCACAGTTGCATCGCCATTTCCGGCCCGATCGAGCGCGCGATGACGTTGGAAACTGCAGATACGGATCGTGTCGCAAATATGCGAGCCTTCACGAAGGCCGCGCTCGAACTGTTGTTAGGCGCGATCTCAACCCAATTGCCCAATGTGGTCGCATAATGCTGAGTCCTGTACGAGCAAATGCGGCGTAATACTTTTACTGCCCGCGACGGGACGCAGAAGCAAAACGAACTGCCTCTTCCGCCGCCGCCATGAGTGCCTTGGCCTTATTGACTGTCTCTTGGTACTCGGACTCCGGAACACTGTCGGCAACAATTCCACCGCCCGCTTGGACATACATCACGCCATCCTTCACCACTGCGGTTCGGAGCACGATACAGGTGTCCATAGATCCGTCGGCTGCAAAGTAGCCCACCGCGCCAGCATAGACGGCGCCGCGCTTTTCCTTTTCGAATTCGTCAATCAGCTGCATGGCGCGGATTTTTGGCGCGCCCGAAAGCGTACCCGCCGGCAGACCGGCGGCAAGCGCATCGATTGCGTCGAGCCCGTCGCGGATTTTGCCTTCGACGTTCGAGACCAAGTGCATTACGTGACTGTAGCGTTCTATGAAAAAGCTGTCGGTAACCTTCACTTCTCCGGTCTTGGCAACCCGCCCGACATCGTTGCGACCGAGATCAACGAGCATGAGATGCTCGGCCCGTTCCTTGGGATCGCTCATAAGCTCCTCGGCGAGCGCGTCGTCCGTTTCCGCGGTGCCGCCTCGCGGACGTGTGCCGGCAATCGGCCTGATGGTTACGACTCCATCGCGCAATCGCACAAGGATCTCTGGACTCGAGCCAACGATTGAAAATCCGGGAAAAGCTAGATGATAGAGAAATGGTGACGGGTTCAGGCGGCGCAAAGCGCGGTACAGCGAAAATGGCGGCAACGCGAAAGAGCGACGAAAACGTTGACTTGGTACAACCTGAAAAATGTCGCCTGCGCAAATGTATTCCTTGGCGCGCTCGACGATCGCGAGATACTCGGCGTGCGAGATATTCGACTCGACGGGAGCATTTGCCGGCAGATCGGCCGGCGCAGCCGGCGTCGCGGGCGCGGGTCGTTCAAGGTCGGCCACTGTGTCCATGAGCCGCTCGCAGGCGGTTGCGTATGCCGTCCGCGCGCCGATTCCAGCTTGTGGCCAGACTGGAGTGACTACAAGAATTTCGTCTCGCACATTGTCGAAGATTGCGGTGATGGTGGGACGCAGAAGAACTGCATCTGGCAACTGCAAGGGATCGGGTGGTGCTGGACCGAGCCTTTCTGCCAGCCGAACCATATCGTAACCAAGATAACCGTAGAGCCCGACAGCCATGGGTGGCACCGCGGACGGCAACCGAACGCGACACGCGTTTACGAGCGCGCGCAGAGAGGTAAGAGGTTTATCAGCAGCTCTGTCGGGACCAAATGCGTCGGGATCCGAGCGAGCAGTTCTGTTTATTTCTGCCCTACCGTCTCTACAGCGCCAGATCAGGTCGGGTTTTAGACCGATGATGGAATAGCGGCCGCGCGTCTCGCCTCCCTGAACGCTTTCGAGCAGAAACGCATTGTCGCGCCCTTCGCCAAGTTTCAGGAAAGCCGAAACGGGCGTCTCAAGGTCTGCGACTAGTTTGGTATAGAGAACTTGCGGCGAATTCGAGTCGTAGGCGCGCGCAAAGGCCGAGAATTCTGGTTCAATCGCCATCGATCGCTCACGATCCTGAGCCCGAATTGCCGATTGTGCTGTCGACAAGCTTTTGGTTGATCGTCAGCCCGGCGCGGGCCTGTTCGGCCTTCGATAGGGACAGAGTAAAATCGGCTGCTATATCGCCCGATAGCTGGCGCACACCTTTGAGATAGCCGAGATCGTTCTCCGGCGGCAGGGGATGTTCAATGCCGGTTACGCGTGCGATCACGAATCCACCGCCTGAGGCTGGTCCTGAGACCGTGCCACCGGGTGGTGCATCAAACAATGCTGCGACCAGCGCCTTGCTGAAGATCGAGTCAGTTTTCCCACGCGTTAAGGCTGGTCCCGAATGTATCTGTGCGCCCAACGTCCGCGCGACCTCATCCAGAGAATGCGTGGCGTTTGCCCTAACGACAAGTGCGGCGGCTTTGGATTTCAACACGAAGAGCTGTTGTTCCGCCATCCATTGAGCGACAGCTTGCGAACGTATGGCGTCAATCGATTTCAGCTTCGGCGGTGTCACTCCGTCGACCTTGATTGCAAAATAATGACCGTCGGCCGTGGGAAACGGATCGCCCTCATCTCCGACTTCGCTCTTGAAGATTTGAGCCAGAAATTCGGGACTTGCCGGGGCCGCGATCTTTGTGCCGTCCGGCCCCAAGCCGTGCTGGTCGATAGAAGGGATATGGGCAAAATGCATTCCAGACTTGCGCGCCGCTTCTTCGATGCTGGCGCCGCCGCCGACTGCGTCCGTGAAGGCATTGGCAATATCCGTGAGCCTCGCGGTGGCCAACTTGCGCTGCAGCGCGAGCCGCACTTCATCGCGGCTCTTGGACGATCCTGGCGTGATTTTGCCGACGTGGATCACGACCCAACCGAATGTGCCCTTTACCGGTTGGCTCGTGCCGTTCGCGGGCAAGGCAAAAGCCGCGCTGGCGCGCACAGGATCGATTGCGAGATCGGCCTGGCTAAGTTCGCCCAGCTTATAGTCAGCGGGCAGAAGCTTTCTCTCCGATGCGAGCGAGTCGAACGACTTTCCGGCATCCAGCGCCGACTTCGCGGTTCGCGCGTCAGCCTCGGATGGAAAGCTAATTTGCTCGATTTCGCGCTTCTCGGGGACGACATAGTCCGATTTGTTGGAATCGAGTTCGTCTTGAACTTGCTTATCGGAAACTGTGATGGTGGTCGCCACATCGTCTACCCCGATCGAGGCAAAACTGACGGAACGATATTCAGGCGTACTGAAACGATCGGGATGTGCCTTGACGTATGCGGATAGCGCGCTGTCACTTGGGGGCACGATCGTGCCCACCATCGCCGGTGTCAAGACGACATATTCTGCGGCGCGCACTTCGTTTATAAAGGCGAAAATCGCACGGGCATAGTCGGGAGGCATCAGAAATCCGCCTTCGATTGCCCGCAACATCTGGTCGCGCGCCGATTCCTCACGCAGTGTCGCAATGAATTCGGCTTCTCCATATCCCGCACGCCCAATGAGCTGCACGAATGTCGCGTGATCGAACGTGCCGAGGGCCCCTTTGAATACTGGCATGGCCTGAACCTGAGCGCGAATGCGTGCATCGGTGGCTGTCAGACCGAGCTTTGCAGTGACCAGGTCAAGCGCGCTGGTTCCAATCATTCGGATCAGAATTTGCTCACCCGCAGCTTTCGACTGCTCTGGCGTCAACGTCGTACCGGCGTTGCGAAGAAAGTTGCGGTATTCGCGCGCGAACAGATCAGCGCCAATCTGCGTGGAGCCGAGCGAGTAAATGGTGGTGTCGGCGCTGCCGCGGAAAATGTCGGCAATTCCCCAAAGCGCAAAGCTCAGCGCCAACCCGCCCAAGAACACGGATGAAACCCAGGATTTGGCGTATTTGCGGATTTCCTGAAGCATTGAAAATTCACTGTCCTGAATGGGTCTTGGCGGCGAAAAGCGGCGGATGATAGGGAGGAGAGGTGCCCACGGCAAGAAGAGCCGGCGGGTGGGATTAACATAGGGGTCGAGCCCAGGCGACTCCCTTGGCTCTTCTGGGTGGAGTGGATCAAAAAATGCGTCAGCTGATCGCCGGCAACTGGAAAATGAACGGCATCTCCGCAGCGTTGGTCGAAATCGAGGCTATGTCGCGCGAGCTTAGTAAGAAGGCTCCCAAGTGCGATGTTATTGTCTGCCCTCCGGCAACTCTCATTTCGCAAGCCGCGCAAATCGTTGGCGGAGGTATTTTGATAGGTGGCCAGAATTGTGACGCGGAACCTGCGGGCGCGTTTACCGGTGACATCAGTGCGGAGATGCTCCGCGACGCAGGGGCGCGCGCGGTGATCGTGGGCCATTCCGAACGCCGGCGACTTCATGGCGAGACAGACCCGATGGTTGCTGCCAAGACCAGGGCGGCATGGCGCGCGGGATTGTTCGCCATTGTGTGCATCGGAGAGACTTTGGCCGAGCGCGACGCGGGACGTGCCAATGCTGTTTGCGAACTTCAACACTCGTCATCGTTGCCAGTGGGAGCGACGCCTGAGAACACCGCAATTGCCTACGAGCCGGTTTGGGCCATCGGCACGGGAAGAACGCCAACTTTGGAAGAAATCACCGCGATGCACGCGCACATTCGAGCGAATTTGGGCGCGGGGATTCGCATTTTGTATGGCGGTTCAGTGAGTCCGGCCAATGCCCGGGAAATTTTGCACCTGAAGGAGGTCGACGGTGTGTTGGTCGGGGGTGCGAGCTTGAAAGCTTCGGACTTTCTCCAGATCGTCGCTGCCGCCAACGTCATACATTAGGCGTCCGCAAGCTCGCACTTTTTATTCAGCCGCTATAAGTGTTGGTGGGAAGTAGCCAATCCTGCTCTCGCGGCGAACGCTTCCCAAAGTCGACCGTATCGTCTATTGAGCGCGCCCTGATCGAAAGCCCGGAGTTCCTTGTGCAAGCCATTTTGATCGTCGTTGAACTGCTAGTTGCGGTCGCTCTCATCGTGACGGTACTGCTGCAACGTTCTGAGGGCGGAGCCTTGGGCATGGGTGGCGGCGGCTCGGGCCTGGGCGGCCTCTTTTCGCCGCGCGGCGCGGCTGACACGCTCACTCGGACCACTGCAATTCTTGCTGCGTTGTTCTTCCTCACGTGCCTGGGACTGAACCTGTTGGCACTACACGGGCGCGACGAAAAATCTTTCCTCGATTCGCCCGCGCCGGCACCGGCAAACAGTCCGCCGCCACAAAAACCGACGGGCTTGCCCGGCGGTACGGGTGCACCGGCAATTCCAACACCGCACTAAACTGTTTCGTTTCAGGACGTTCGGACCTCCTGCAGAATTCGTATCTTTCCGCTTGAGTGTGCGCGGCTCTTGCGACATGTTGGACTTCCATGGCGCGGTTGATCTTCATCACCGGCGGCGTGGTCTCTTCCTTGGGAAAAGGTCTTGCGTCTGCCGCGCTCGGAGCATTGTTACAGGCTCGCGGGTACAAAGTCCGTTTGCGGAAACTTGACCCCTATCTCAACGTCGATCCGGGGACCATGTCGCCGTTCCAGCACGGCGAAGTGTATGTAACCGACGACGGTGCCGAGACGGATCTCGACCTTGGCCACTATGAACGGTTCACAGGTGTGTCCGCGTCGAAATCCGACAACGTCACGTCGGGCCGCATTTACAGTCAGGTGATCGAGAAAGAACGTCGCGGCGGTTACCTCGGCCGTACGGTGCAGGTGATCCCTCACGTCACCGATATGATCAAGGAGTTCGTGCTCGCTGGGACCGAAGATCTCGACTTTCTCCTCGTCGAGATCGGCGGCACGGTCGGCGACATTGAAGGGTTGCCGTTCTTCGAAGCCATTCGTCAGCTGGGCAATGAACTGCCGCGAGGCACGACTGCATTCGTGCATCTCACGCTTGTGCCGTACATCGATGCGGCGGGAGAGCTAAAAACCAAACCTACCCAGCACTCGGTAAAGGAGCTTCGCGCTATCGGCATTCAGCCGGATATTCTGCTCTGCCGCGCCTCGCATCCCATCCCCGACGAAGATCGTCGCAAGATCGGCCAGTTTTGCAATGTGCACGCCGATCGCGTGATTCCCGCGCTTGACCTCGACACGATCTATCGTGTGCCCATGGCCTATCACGAAGCCGGTCTCGACACCCAACTCCTCAATGTTTTCGGCATCGACAATGCACCGCAGCCGAACCTGTCGCGCTGGAATGCCGTCGTTGAGCGCGTAAAAAATCCGGAAGGAGAAGTGCGAATCGCCGTCGTCGGCAAGTACATGCAGGTGAAGGACTCTTACAAGTCTCTATCGGAAGCGCTCGTGCACGGCGGCATTGCCAACAATGTGAAAGTACATTTGGATTGGATTGACAGCGAGATCTTTGAGAGGCCCGACGCTCCCTCGTTTCTGGAAAACGTCAACGGTATTCTGGTGCCCGGCGGGTTCGGTGAACGTGGTACGGAGGGCAAGATTCACGCCGTGAAATTCGCCCGCGAGCGACAGGTACCTTTCTTCGGCATCTGCTACGGGCTGCACATGGCGGTGATCGAGACGGCGCGTGATCTCGCGGGCCTTGAAGGTGCCGGAACGACTGAAATCGGAAAGCCGAAGCATGCTGTCATTGGCCTGATGACCGAATGGATCAGGGGCAATCAGACCGAGACGCGCTCAGCCGACGGCGATTTGGGCGGAACGATGCGGCTCGGCGCCTATCCCGCTGTCCTGACCCCTGGCAGTCGGGTCGCCGAAGTCTATGGCGCACTCGAAATCAGCGAACGTCATCGCCATCGCTACGAAGTGAACACCGAGTACGCCAAATTGCTCGAAGAAAAAGGGTTCAAAGTTTCCGGCTGGTCACCTGATGGGCGCCTTCCCGAGATCATGGAGATACCAGATCATCCATGGTTCATCGGCGTTCAATTTCACCCGGAACTCAAATCTCGACCTCTCGAGCCGCATCCGCTCTTCACGTCGTTCATCGCCGCTGCGGTACGCAAGAGTCGACTCGTTTGAGGGGCCGATCGATTCCAGCTCTCACTAGTTAATTGGCTCGCGGCTCGAGCGTCATTTTGATTCCGTCACGGGGGCGCATGGTAATGCGATGCTGCAACACGATATTCTGGTTAGGAATGAGTTGCGGACGAAAGCGCTGCGCGAACGTTGCGAGAATGAGCTGTGCTTCCGTCATGGCCAGCGCCATTCCGATGCAGATGCGGGGGCCACCGCCAAAGGGCAGGTAGGCGAAGCGGTGGCGACCTCTACTGCGCTCGGGCGAAAAACGTTCCGGATCGAACTCTTGCGGATTGTCCCACAGCAAGCGGTGACGGTGCAGCAGCCACGGCGAAATCATAATCATTGATCCCTTGGGGACTCTTACGCCGGCGACCTCGTCGTCTTCCAAGACCGCGCGGGCAGAAAGTCCCGGCGCGGGAGGATAAAGGCGCATCGATTCTTCGATGACCATCCTGGTGTATGGCAAATTCACGAGATCATCGTGTGTAGGCAGACGTCCGCCCAAAACGCGCGTCAGCTCGGCGTGCAATCTGGCCTCGACCTCGGGATGCTGAGAAAGCAAGTACCAAGTGTATGTCAGTGCCAGCGCGGTCGTGTCGTGGCCCGCAAGGAAGGTGATGACAACCTCGTCGCGCACTTCGTCATTGGTGAGCCGCACGCCCGACTCGCTATCGCGAGCTGCAATGAGTCGATCCAACAGATCGCGGGGAGGGCGATCCTGCGCTGACTCGCGGGAGCGGATGAGTTTCTGCATCGTCGAATCCATCGCCATAAAGTTCAGATGGATTCGCGCCAACTTTCGCTTCATCCGCGGTGGTCCGACCAGTGGCATGATGTCCAGAATGTTGAAGTCGATGGCGTCGCCCATTTTACGCAGCGAGCGGTCAACAAGTTCACCCAAGAGCTCGCCATCTGCCGAAAACATCGTATTGGAAATGATTTCCAGCGTCAGATTTGTCATTTCTTCGGCAATGTCGACGACGTCGCTTTTGCGTTTTTTCGCCCACCGACCAGCGAATTTCTCAGCCGTCGCGACCATCGCCGGCGAATAGGAAATTATCGACTTGAAGTCGAAACTTGGCGACATCAAGCGGCGGTGCGACTTCCACTTTTCGCCCTGGCTCACAAGTAGCCCCTCGCCGACGACGGCGCCGAGCAATTTCGTCTCCGACTCGGTCTTGGGGTAATTCGCGACATTGTCAACCAAAACCCGCTTTACTCCGACGGGATCGCTGATAATGAAGCTGTGGCCGAAGAGGTTTTTCGTTTCCCAGACGAATTGTTCATACGCGATTTGCGGCAGCGTCTCGAATTGGTTCGGAGCCGGCGAGAACACTTGCTTGAGGAATGACGGCGGTCTCTTGGGCGGCGGCGCGGTACCGGCGAGCACGGGCGGGGTGAGGGTTTCTGCAACGCTCATGCTTGAATATCCCACAAACTGGCGGAGATGTAGGAACTGAAGCCGGAACTTTCAATGATCTACGGAATCTGGAGTGTGCCCGGTTTCGTTCCCGTCTGTTCTTTGAATGCACTGCATTCCGTTTTGGATGAAGTTCTAAACCTGCAATCTGTTCTAATCGGGCTCAATCGCGAAATGGCCCGGCGATTCAGCGGCTTTTGGCACACAACGCGGCCAGCATCGAATCCTGAGTGGCCTTGTTGTATAGAGACGCCCGTTAGTCTCAGGAACGCCGAATGTCCGAAGTACAACCCAATGCCATCGTAAAGGTCGGCTCCGTCGAAATCGGCAATGCGAAGAAGCTGACGATCATTGCCGGCCCGTGCCAGCTCGAGAGCCGTCAGCATGCGCTGGAGATGGCGTCGGCCTTGAAGGAAATGGCGCAGAAGGCCGGCGTCGGCCTGGTCTACAAAACCAGCTTCGACAAAGCCAACCGCTCCAGCGGCAATACTCAACGTGGCATGGGGCTTGAACTCAGCGCGCCGATCTTCGCCGAAATCCGCGAGAGCCTCGGCATTCCCGTGCTGACCGACGTTCATGAACGCGACCAGATGGCCGCCGTGGCCGAGGCCGTCGACATCTTGCAGATTCCGGCATTCCTGTCGCGTCAAACCGACCTGATCGTCGCTGCGGCGCGCACCGGCAAGGTCGTGAACGTCAAGAAGGGACAGTTCCTCGCGCCCCAAGACATGAAGAACGTGATCGCCAAAATCACGGGAGCGGGCAATCCGAACGTTCTCGTCACCGAGCGCGGCGTCTCCTTCGGCTACAACACACTAGTGGTCGACATTCGCTCGCTCCCCATTATGGCCAGGTTCGGCGCGCCGGTCGTGATGGACGCCACCCACGCTGTGCAGCAGCCGGGCGGGCAGGGCGATCGCTCCGGTGGTGAGCGCGAGATGGCGCCCTACATCGCCCGTGCCGCCGTCGCAGCCGGCGTTGCAGCGGTATTCATCGAGACGCACAACGATCCCGACGCCGCCGCCAGGCGCGGCATCTCCGATGCCGCCAACATGCTTTGGCTAAAAGACGTGCCGGAACTGCTTGGCGATCTGGTCGAAATCGACCGCATCGCCAAGCGGCGGCTCTGCTAGGCTGCAGTCACCGCCATCCACGCCTGCACAAGGCCGATGATCGACAGGACCAGCAGCCCGGCCGTCGCGAGTGACGTGATCATGAAGCCTGTGCCGCGTTTCTCGGGAGCGGCCATGTAGCCCTGGAGGTATATGAACCGGCCGACGACCCACACCAGTCCGAACACCGCGGGCAGCCACGCCAGAGACTGGAAGTACGTTGTCGCCAGCCAGAGCAGCGGCAGGAACATGACGAACTGTTCAAGCGTATTCACCTGAACACGATAAGCGCGCTCGAACTCCGGATTGCCAGTGACCGCAGGCGCGCTGATTTTGTGCCGGCCTCGCATCTGCGCAACATTTATCCCGGTGTAAAAAACAAACAGAATAGAAAGGATCGTGACGGCCGCACTCAGCAGCGTGGCTGGAACAATATGCATGGCGTTTTCCCCAAAGGCTGAACCCCCACGCAGTACGCGCGGGGGCTTGTTCAATCAACCTACAAGGATTCGCTGCGACTTGGTTACTTCTCGCCGCCGCCGGCCCCGCGGGCGCTGCGGAAGGCCTCCATCTTGGCCATCATCTCCGCCTTTTGCTCGGCCGGCAATGCATTCCATCGCGCATCCAAGTCCGCTTTGAACTTGGCACGATCCACTTCCGACATGGCCATGATGCGATCGCGCTGCTCGTGACGATATGCGTGTCTCTGGTCGTCCGACATATTGGAAGTGGCTTTGAACATGTCGGAAATGAGCATCATTCGTTCTTCTGGCGTGAACATTCCTCGCATCATGCCGTGTCTACCTTCAGCGTCCATGGCGGGTGGGTTGGCTGGTGTGGAGCTCTCGGCGTAAGCGGCTGAGGTCAAAAACGATGCGACAATGGTTACGAAAGCGATCTTTGAAAGGGGCATGTAGCTACTCCGTTGGATTGTTATACTAACGCTGCATTTGCCTCTCTCCGTCGTGCGCTTGAAGGCGCCCGACCGATACCTTAAGCATCCCAAACTGGTCATTTCCGTGGCGGAGTCAGAATGACTGCCATCGTCGATATCACGGGCCGCGAAATCCTCGATAGCCGTGGTAATCCCACAGTCGAGGTCGACGTCAGCCTCGAAGACGGTTCCCTCGGCCGCGCAGCTGTACCCTCTGGCGCATCGACCGGCGCGCACGAGGCGGTCGAGCTGCGCGATGGCGGCAAACGCTATGGCGGAAAAGGAGTCGAAAAGGCGGTTGCTGCAGTCAACGGCGAGATCTTCGACACGCTGTGCGGTATGGACGCCGAAGACCAGGTGCGTCTGGACCGGCTGATGTGCACGCTCGACGGCACGGAAAACAAATCTCGTCTGGGCGCCAATGCCATTCTTGGCGTCTCCTTGGCCGTCGCAAAGGCCGCGGCCAGCGCCGCAGACCAACCGCTCTTCCGCTACGTCGGCGGCACGAAAGCGCAGACGTTGCCGGTGCCAATGATGAACATTTTGAATGGCGGCGTACATGCGGACAATCCGATCGACTTTCAGGAATTCATGATCATGCCGGTCGGTGCCGACACTTTCCATGAAGCGCTGCGGATGGGCGCCGAAGTGTTCCACACCTTGAAGAAGGCGCTGCACGATGCCGGTCACAATACCAATGTCGGCGATGAGGGTGGTTTTGCGCCCAATCTGAAATGCGCGGACGAGGCACTCGCATTCGTTATGCGGGCTATCGAGAAGGCCGGTTACAAGCCAGGCGAGCAGGTCGTGCTTGCCATGGATCCCGCTTCAACCGAGTTCTTCAAGAACGGTAAATACGAGCTCGCAGGCGAGGGCAGGTCGCTCGACCCCGACGGCATGGTAAAATTCTACGAAGATCTATGCTCGCGTTATCCCATCGTCTCCATCGAGGACGGCATGGCCGAAGACGATTGGGACGGTTGGGCCGCAATCACCAAGACCTTGGGTAAGAAAGTCCAACTTGTTGGCGATGACTTGTTCGTCACCAACACCAAACGTCTTAGCGACGGCATCAAGAAGGGCGTCGCCAATGCGATCCTCATCAAGGTCAATCAGATCGGTACTTTGACGGAGACCCTGGATGCCGTCGACACCGCCCATCGCAACGCCTATCGCGCCGTAATGTCCCATCGCTCGGGCGAGACCGAGGACTCGACGATCGCCGATCTCGCAGTCGCAACAAATTGTGGGCAGATCAAGACTGGCTCCCTGGCGAGGTCGGACCGGCTTGCCAAATACAATCAGCTGCTTCGGATCGAAGAACTACTAGGCGATCAGGCCACTTATGCCGGTTGGAGCGTCCTCAGAAAATAATGCCACCGAACCACAATTTATGCCTTGACCGACCGAATCAGTCCGTGATTCGTTCAGGTCATGCGAATCAGACGTAGCGTGACACGCTTCTTTGGCATTTCCGTCTTGCCAGCGGTGACCTGCGCCATCGTCGCCTATTTCGGCTATCACGCTATCTGGGGCGAGCGTGGCATGCTCGCTTACTCCGATGTCCACGCTCGCCTCGGCGTACAACACGAGCAGCTCGATCAACTTCGCGCCGGCCGCCAGCGTCTGGAACATCGCATAGACCTTATGCGCCCCGGTAAAGTCGACAATGATCTGGTCGAAGAACTCGCACGCGCGCAACTTATGGAAGGCGCACCGGGTCAGATTGCCGTTCCGCGTGCCTCCCACTAGTCTCTTGTAGACGCTCGAAGCTTGCCAAAATTGGCGGCTCTTGCCACAACGCAAGAGGTTTTCCGTACCCTTGGGGACACGAAGGTCGCACTGCGATGAACGAGCCTCTCAAGGCCGAGGTGACCGGTGGCAATGATCGGCCCGACGCACCCAAACCGGACTCGCTGAAGAAATATTACGCCGACATGTTGCTGATCCGCCGCTTCGAGGAGAAGGCCGGGCAGCTGTATGGCATGGGGCTGATTGGCGGATTTTGTCACCTCTATATCGGTCAGGAGGCGGTTGTTGTCGGCGTGACCGCGGCAAGGCGCGCCGGCGATCAGGTGATCACGGCCTATCGCGAGCACGGTCACATGCTCGCCTGTGGCATGGATCCGAAGATGGTGATGTCCGAACTCACCGGACGCGCCTCGGGCTATTCGAAAGGCAAGGGCGGCTCGATGCACATGTTCAGCGCCGAGAAGAAATTCTTCGGCGGTCACGGCATCGTCGGCGCCCAAGTCCCGCTCGGAACCGGACTTGCCTTCGCCAACAAGTATCGGAGCAACGACAGCGTCTGCATCACCTATTTTGGCGACGGCGCCGCCAATCAGGGGCAGGTGTACGAATCGTTCAACATGGCCGAGCTTTGGAAGCTGCCTATCGTTTATGTGATCGAGAACAACCAATACGCGATGGGAACGAGCGTTGAGCGTTCCAGCGCAGAAACTCAATTCTTCAAGCGCGGTTCTTCGTTCAACATTCCGGGCGAGCAAGTTGACGGCATGGACGTCGAGGCTGTGCATGTGGCAAGTGAGAAGGCCATCGCCTGGTGCCGGTCGGGTAATGGGCCAACAATTCTCGAGATGAAGACCTATCGCTATCGCGGCCACTCCATGTCGGACCCGGCAAAATACCGTTCGCGCGAGGAAGTAACCGCCGTGCGAGAGAAGCGCGACCCCATCGAACATCTCGGCCAGAAGCTGATCTCGCAAAAGCTCTTGAGCGAAGACGAATTGAAAGCGATCGACAAGGACACTCGGGCCATAGTGAATGCGGCGGCCGAATTCGCGACCGCGAGCCCTGAGCCCGCTCCGGCAGAGCTTTACACCGACATTGTGATTTAGCGCATGTCCATAGAAATTCTCATGCCAGCACTTTCGCCGACGATGGAGGAGGGCAAGCTCGCCAAATGGCTTGTCAAGGAAGGCGACACGGTGAAGTCCGGCGATATTCTCGCCGAAATCGAGACCGACAAGGCGACGATGGAGTTCGAAGCGGTCGATGAAGGGCGCATCGGCAAACTTCTGGTCCCAGAAGGTGCCGAAGGCGTGAAAGTCAACCAACCGATCGCGACGCTTCTGGGCGACGGCGAGAGCGCAACAACCGCGGCGAGTGCGTCAACTGCGAAGCCACAAGCAAAACCGCAATCGCCTCAGCTCAAAACGCCTGTGGCATCCGTTGCGTCCCGTACTCCCGCGACCACCCAGGCTGCGCCTCTTAACAACAACCCGGAAGTGCCCGACGGTACACAGATGGTGACCATGACGGTGCGTGAAGCGTTGCGCGATGCCATGGCCGAGGAGATGCGCCGCGACGACACGGTGTTCCTGATGGGAGAGGAAGTCGCCCAGTATCAGGGCGCCTACAAAGTCAGCCAGGGGCTGCTGGAGGAATTCGGAGCGCGCCGCGTGATCGACACGCCGATCACCGAGCATGGTTTTGCAGGTCTTGGCGTGGGAGCCGCATTCGCCGGTCTGCGCCCGATCGTCGAGTTTATGACGTGGAATTTCGCCATGCAGGCGATCGATCAGATCATCAACTCGGCGGCAAAGACGCGTTACATGTCTGGCGGACAGATGAGTTCTCCCGTCGTATTTCGTGGTCCGAATGGTCCGGCTTCACGCGTCGCCGCACAGCACAGCCAAGACTATTCCGCGTGGTACGCGCACATTCCGGGCGTCAAAGTGATCGCACCCTACTTCGCGGCGGACGCGAAGGGGTTGCTGAAAGCCGCGATCCGCGATCCCAACCCGGTGATCTTTCTGGAGAACGAGATCGCCTACGGCCGCTCGTTCCCCGTGCCGCAGCTCGACGACTTCGTGCTGCCAATAGGCAAGGCACGCGTCGTCAAGACGGGCGAGCATGTGACTCTCGTGTCGCATTCGATCTGTGTCGGCCTTATCCTCGAAGCTGCCGAAAAGCTTTCGGCCGAAGGCATAGATGCGGAGTTGATCGACCTTCGCACGCTACGTCCGCTCGACACGGCGACGGTGATCGAATCCGTCAAAAAGACGAACCGTATCGTCTGCGTCGAGCAGGGTTGGCCGATCTGCTCGATCGGCTCGGAGATCTGCTCACAGGTGGTCGAGCAGGCGTTTGACTATCTCGATGCGCCGCCGACAAAAGTCACGGGCAAGGACGTGCCAATGCCGTACGCTGCGAACCTCGAGAAGCTTGCAATTCCGCACGTCGACGACGTCATCGCGGCGGTCAAGGCGGTTTGCTACCGAACATGACCATGAACAAATTGCGCAAGACCTGGCGGAGCGGCGGCTGTCACTGCGGCGCTGTGCGCTTTGAAGTACATGCGCCTGATGAAATCGAGCTCATCGATTGCAATTGCTCCATGTGCGTTAAGACGGGTTACCTCCATCTGATCGTTTTGGATCGCGACTTTCGCATGCTCAAGGGCAAGTCAAAGCTCACCAAGTACAAGTTCAACACCAAGGTGGCCAGGCACTACTTCTGTTCGACGTGCGGCAT
>Ga0207693_10000241_pt1 | contig 50544 bp, 49 predicted proteins | sample LARL81metaG_FD_184347 | JGI IMG/M metagenome (GOLD analysis project Ga0207693, IMG submission 184347) | Corn, switchgrass and miscanthus rhizosphere microbial communities from Kellogg Biological Station, Michigan, USA - LAR L8-1 metaG... | ecosystem: Host-associated > Plants > Roots >... | reverse complement strand
CGCCCTGCATTTCATGGAGAAGGCATTGGCCGAGTTACATGCTGGTCATACAAAGACCTGGACGGATTTCAAGGTTCCGGAAGAGGCCATTGGTTGTGGCTTCCACGAAGCCGTGCGCGGTGTGCTCTCGCATCACGTTGTTATCAAAGAAGGGAAGATCGCGAACTATCATCCGTATCCTCCGACGCCCTGGAACGCCAACCCACGCGACATCTACGGCACGCCTGGGCCCTATGAGGATGCGGTGCAGAACACGCCGATCTTCGAGGAAAATGGTCCGGATAAGTTCAAGGGAATTGATATTATGCGCGCCGTACGGAGCTTTGATCCTTGTTTGCCGTGTGGCGTGCATATGTATCTGGGGAACGGTAAGGTGCTGGAGACGCATCATTCTCCGATGTTCGGCATGCAACCGTGAAGCCGCGCCACAGTTGATGATGGAGTGAGAGTGGCAGCTGTTAGAAACTGCCAGTGCGTTCTTTGGTATTGGAACTGGCATCTGAAAACTGCGCTCTCACTCCATTGCTTTTAGGGGTGGCATTTTGAGAGATTAGGACCCGCTCGAAAGGAGCATTGTGGCCGACGCCAGAGATTTTCAGGACGACATGCAGCGAATCGGTGGGCTGGTTCAGCAAATCGATTCGATAGCCGACCCGGCAGTTCGAGCCGTCACCAAGGATCTGGTCCAGTCGCTAATGGATTTGCACGGTGCTGCGCTCGAGAAAGCCCTCGACATCGTCGCCGAAGCCGGTGAGCCTGGAATGGACATTATCGGCCGCCTGGGGCGCGATTCGCTGGTAAGCAGCGTGCTGATTCTTTACGGGCTTCACCCTGAGGATCTTGAGACACGAGTCGCAAAGGCAGTGGACCGGATACGGCCACAATTGCGGAAGCAAGGATGTGAAGTTGAGCTGTTGGGTGTGAATGAGGGCGCCATCCGGCTACGAGTGCAAACCGGCTCGCACACCTGTGGCTCAACCGCAAAGACCGTGCAGGCGACGCTGGAAGGAGCAGTTTACGATGCGGCTCCGGACATGAGTTCGCTGGTCATTGAAGGCTTTGAGGAGAAGCCTTCTTCCGGATTTGTATCACTGGATAAGTTGAGCGGATCGCTCAACGTTCCTCTGGTGGCGTCGGAGCCGCAGGGAACGGACTAACGCCAGAGTTTCTCGCGTCGACGAGCTGAGGGCGAGACGCCCCCGAGACAACCAACAGCTGTCGCCGCTGCGGTCCAGATTGGATATCTAATTTCATGAGTGCGGGGCAGTTTTCAGGGTCGGCAGATGGTTTTGGCACGCTGCGACAGTTCGCGCGGCGGGAGCGCCCTCTTGAGCGGTGCGAATTGTGTAGCGTCGGGCTGTCGTCTGTGCATTCGCACTTGATCGAGATCGCGCAGCGTAAACTGCTGTGCACGTGCGAGCCATGTGCCATCCTCTTCAGTGGTCAAGGCGTGAAATTTAAACGCGTGCCCCGCCGAGTTCGCTCTTTACCCGGTTTTAACCTGACCGACGCTGAGTGGAACGGGTTGATGGTGCCTATCAACATGGCTTTCTTCTTGAAGAGTAGCCTTGAAAATCGCGTGGTTGCCCTTTACCCAAGTCCCGCGGGTGCAACCGAGTCGCTTCTGGCACTCGAATCGTGGAATGAAATTGTTGCCCGCAATCCCATTTTGAACGAGATGGAATCCGACGTGGAAGGATTGCTGGTGAATCGCCTGGGTTATTCGCGCGGGTATTCCACCCCCGACTACTATTTGCTTCCTATCGACGAATGTTACAGGCTGGTGGGCTTGATTCGGATGCACTGGAAGGGCCTTTCCGGCGGGACGGAAGTGTGGAAGGAACTGGGCGAGTTTTTTACCAGTTTGAAAGCGCGGTCGACCGAGGTACCCGTGACTGGAAACCAGGGATTCAAAGCGGAGGAAGAATCGCTTGCCTGATCTGAGCTTTCAAATCGAGGGAGTCGAAGTTGTTACCAACGCTGCCACGCCGTTATTGGGTTTTAAGCTTCGATTAACTGACGTCAACCCCGAGCAAACGATTCACACAGTGGCCTTGCGTTGTCAGATCCAGTTGGAAGTCACGCGTCGCAAATATTCCTCGGAAGATCAGGAGCGATTGCTTGATTTGTTTGGGGAACCCGACCGATGGGGCCAAACACTACGAAATCTTTTGTGGACCCACGCCAACCTCGTTGTTCCATCGTTTAAAGGAACAACTCTGGTTGATCTTCCGGTGCCATGCAGCTTCGACTTTAACGTGGCTGCTACAAAATATTTTGACGGCCTGGCGGACGGTGAAGTTCCAGTTTGCCTGCAGTTCAGCGGAACCATATTTTACGCCAGCCCGGACAATGGTTTGCAGGTTGCTCCGATTTCCTGGGACAAAGAAGCTCGGTTCAAGTTGCCAGTAAAAGTATGGCGCGAAATGATGGAATCTTATTATCCAAACAGTGCTTGGCTCTGCTTACACAAAGATGCGTTTGACCGCCTTTACCAATACAAGGTGAAACACGGCATTCCAACCTGGGAGGAAACGCTAGAGAGCATTATCCCTGTCGAGGAGACGGTGGTCTGATGAATCTCGCGGTGGTGGAGCAGATCGCGAAGGCGGTTCTATACGAAGGGTACATGTTGTATCCCTATCGGCCGTCGTCGGTGAAAAATCAGCAACGGTGGAATTTTGGTGTGCTCTGTCCACAGTCTTACAGCGAGGCGCAGAAGGGCAGCGAAGCTTGGACCATGCAAACCGAGTGCCTGCTTGAGGGTAGCTCTATGACCGCCATTGAGATTCGGGTGCGGTTTCTGCAACTGGTAGCGCGCACGGTTCGCGAGCTGAATCAGCCGGTAACTGAGCTGCGGCAAGGTGAAATGCCGGAATCCCGTCTCGTCGAAAAATTGTCACTGAACGGCCGTGTGTATCTGCCATGGCAGGAAGCCGTAGAACGTGAAGTGGTCCTGCCGGTATACAACGTGGAAACGCTGGGCTACAGTCCGGCGCCAGACTCGTTCAGTTTTCCCGCAGAAAAGCAATTTGAACCTCTATGCGACAGTAGCGCTCAGGTCGTGGGCCTACTGGTTCGCGAGCGCACTCCTCTGCACGGTTCGGTCGAAATCAGCAGCGAGAGAGTGGAAGATGGGTGCTTCAAGGTTAACGTGCGGGTGCGCAATACGACGCCTTTCGATGTGACGATCGAGTCGCGACGCGACGACGCTTTACTCAAATCGATGGCTTCGACTCACATCGTTCTCGGCGTGCAGGATGGAAGATTCATCTCCATGACCGCGCCTCCCGAGGAACTCAAAGAGACAGCCGCAAAGTGTCAGAACGTTGGAACTTGGCCAGTTCTGGTCGGAGAAGAAGGACAGCGCGATACGTTGTTATCTTCGCCCATCATTCTCTACGACTATCCACAGATTGCTCCCGAAAGCGCTGGAGATTTATTTGATGGGACGGAGATCGACGAGATTCTGTCGCTGCGAATCATGACTCTGACCGACGACGAGAAGCGGGAGATGAGTCAATCGGACGAGCGGGCCCGGGCCATGCTGGAACGCACCGAGACCATGCCGGTGGAGCAGTTGATGAAATTGCATGGAGTGTTGCGTGGCCTTCGTCCAGTCAAGGAGGAAATTCATTGAACGAGTGGGAATGGCAACTCCTTGAGGAGAAGACCCCGGTCGATCACCTGGAAATTTCGGGCGTTGAAGTGCGCACGGGAAGCCGGGTGCGCCTGCGTCCCCGCAAAGGCGGAGACGTGATGGATATCGCGCTGGCTGGGCAAGTTGCCACTATCGAGTGCATCGAACAGGACTATGAAGGAAAGACTCATGTCTGTGTAGTCGTCGATCAGGATCCGGGCCGGGACATGGGTTTGCTTCGGCAACCTGGTCATCGCTTCTTTTTTGATGCCGAAGAAGTGGAGCCGTTGTCGGAAGAGGAAGTCCAACAACTTCCAATCGCCGAGAAGCCCAAGATACTGGTCGCTGGCATCGGCAACATCTTTCTCGGCGATGATGCCTTTGGCGTCGAAGTGGTTCGGCGAATGGCCGGAGTTAAGCTGCCCGATAGCGTGAAAGTGTCTGACTATGGCATTCGCGGTTTTGATCTCGCTTATGCCCTTCAGGACGGTTACGAGACAACGATTCTCATCGACGCATGTCCTCACGGCCAGCCCCCCGGCACGCTCTACGTCATCGAACCTGATTTGAAAGAATTGGATGGCCCGGAAGCTCCGCAGGCCACGGTGGAAGCGCACTCCATGAATCCGGTAAGCGTATTGCGCATGGCCAGAGCCATGAACATCGAGTTGAAGAATGTCTTGCTGGTGGGTTGCGAGCCCGAAACCCTCGGCGGCGAAGAGGGGCAAATGGGATTGAGTTCGACGGTCGAGGGCGCGGTGGATGAAGGCGTGAAGTTGGTGGAATCCCTGGTGGAAAGAATCTTGAACGGAAACGGGCCTGCTTCGAATAACCTAAAACACTCTGAATGACTAAGGAGACGGGCAATGGAAAATGGCAACGGAAGTTTCAGCGATCGGGATACGTTATTCATGCTTAGCGGCGTGGCACTGCTCGTTTTCGGTGCGGGCTTGATACTTAGCAATCCGATTGCGCGCCGTTACATGGCGCAGTTAGGGGTGGGCGATCTGGCTAATCTGGCATTGCCTGATTTGGATCGCTACTTAAAACTGCGCGCGATGTAGCAAAAAGCTTTGATTGCGGTCTAGACTGAGGGGAACAGCAGCCCTTGATTAACCAATGTCAGGGCGCAGAGGGAATTGCTTTTATGGTCCCCACTACTGCTCCTATGGTTTGTTATGTCGTCAATACGCGGACGAGCCAATTTACAGAATTACACCGCGTCATGAATCAGGAAGTGGTGGAAACTGCAAAATTTCCTGACATGGAGTTTGGAAGCTCGGAAGTAAATTTTTAAAAGCAAAAGGATGACCTCTACAAGGCCAATGTTCGTCGCAGTTTGACGCTTCATGGGCAAACCAATGACCAGGCTGTTAGCGCGCAAATTGCGATTGGGGTCGATAGTGCGCGAGCTTATTGATTTTACGATGTTGCAGACCGACTATGGCATTCGAATAGCTTCCATTGCCGGCGGTACCTTGAGATTGCGAGACGAGCTAAAGATCTCTTTTTATGTAGTGGCTCGGAAGCAAGTTTGAATGGTGTCAGGGCGCAGTTCACGGAGGTACTAGTTTGCACTACGTGATAGATCAAGCTAAATCATTGGAGGCCACCGTTCTCTACCGCATCGACGGCACGGGAAGTAAGTTCATTGTCAGGGCTACGGCGACGGGACTGTTTTCCGCGTTGGGCCACAACCCGACAATTTCGATAGCAGATTTTGAAGGCGAAGCCCTGGTCGATCCAGAGTCCTTGGAAAAGAGTTCACTTCGTCTCGCGATTCAGGCATCGTCTCTCGCGGTTACCGATGACGTCAGCGATAAGGATCGCGCGGAGATCGAGCGCAGGATGCACCATGAAGTTCTCGAATCGGATGGCTATTCGGAGATTGTGTATGAGTGCTCAAAAATTTCAGCCAGCAAGACCGGCGACGGCGAATATTGGGTCGCCCTCAATGGAGAACTTTCCCTTCATGGTGTTACACGCTCCCAGCCGGTTTCGGTGCGGGTTAAGTTCAATGGGGACATACTGCATGCTGTAGGGGATTTTTCCGTCCGTCAGAGCGACTATGAAATCAAGCCGATATCGGCCGTCGGAGGCACGATTAGATTGAAAGACGAGCTGAAGTTGTCATTCGACATTGTGGCTCGCAAGGGTTGAAAAGTGCGTCCGTCGGTGGCCTTTGACTCGTTGGCCGAAACGGAATGATTGCGCCGACAGAGCCAGAGAGCGTTTTTGGTCATCGGGGTTGCTGGCGGTCAGAGGTCAACGACCAACACTAGAGTTTGGAGGGTTCGCATGTGCTTAGCTATCCCAGGAAAGATCGTCGAAATTGCGGCCGATAATGCCGATTCGGCGCTGGTCGATGTGGTCGGCGTCCGTCGCAAGATCGATCTGGGTCTTCTGCATGATGACCGGCCCGTACCGGGGGACTGGGTGCTGATTCACGTGGGCTTCGCCATGAGCAAGATCAGCGAACACGACGCGCTTGACCAGATGAATACCCTCCGCATGCTGGGAGAGATTGATGGAGCGATGCAGGAAGTCCAGGGATACGGCTTGGAAGAAACAGATGACTTCGAGTTGCTGGATGACGTTGGTTTGAAGCATCTCGACATAAAAGACGCGAAAGTGAATTGAGCTGGTTGTGCACCGATTGAAGGGGGCCGCATGAAGTATGTCGATGAGTTCCGCCAACCCGAACTAATTTCTCGAGCGGTCAATGAGATTCGCCGTCTGGCTGGAACCGACCGCCATTACCGCATGATGGAGGTTTGTGGCGGGCACACGCATGCGATTTACCGCTTCGGATTGAAAGACATTCTGCCTGAAAATATTGAGCTCATCCACGGACCGGGCTGCCCGGTGTGCGTATTGCCCATGGGGCGAATTGACGATGGTCTCTCCATCGCGCAATGCCCGGATACGATCTTTGCTGCCTTTGGCGACATGATGCGGGTTCCGGGGACACAAGGAAGTCCGCTAGAGCACAAGGCTCGCGGAATGGACGTTCGCATCGTCTACTCACCGGCCGATGCTTTGAAGCTTGCCCGGCTGAATCCTGACAAACACGTGATGTTTTTCGCTATCGGTTTTGAGACGACCGCTCCTTCGACCGCGCTTGTCATGATGCGCGCCAAAGCGGAGGGCCTGCGGAATTTCTCGGTTTTCTGTAATCACGTGACCATCATTCCCGCGATCCGGGCCATTCTCGATTCTCCTGACATGCGGCTGGACGCGTTCATCGGTCCGGGGCACGTCTCTACCGTCATCGGTTGCCGGCCTTATGAGTGGATCGCCCAGAACGAAGGTAAGCCGATTGTCGTTTCTGGCTTCGAGCCGCTGGATATGTTGCAATCCATCGTCATGCTGCTGCGCCAACTGAAAGCTGGCGAGGCCAAGGTCGAGAACCAATATAAGCGTGTAGTTCCGTGGGAGGGAAACCGGGCCGCCTTGCGCGCCATGGCCGAGGTCTTCCAATTGCGTCCTTACTTCGAGTGGCGGGGATTGGGATTCATCTCTCAGTCAGCGTTGCGGATTAACGAAAAGTACGCCGAATGGGATGCGGAACAACGCTTCGATGTTCCGGGAATTCGGGTAACCGATCCCAAGGCCGCGCAGTGCGGTGAAGTACTAAAAGGCGTGCTGAAGCCACATCAATGTAAACTTTTTGGCCGTGAGTGTACGCCCGAGCATCCTGTCGGCGCGCTCATGGTGTCATCGGAAGGGTCATGCGCCGCGTATCACAGTTACGAACACCGGAAAGCAGCAATGGTCAGTCTCAGCTCGATCGTTTGAGTGCGACGGCTTCGATGGACGAAAAACCTGTTGCGATCCGATTTCGCGATCCGCAAATCGAGATGGCGCATGGAGCCGGAGGTAAAGCCAGCCGTAAGTTGGTCGAGGGCCTTTTCGCTCCGCTGTTTTTCGGCTCCCTTCCAGGTCCGCTCGGGGACGCCGCTCACGTTGATTTCGGTGGTACTACGCTTGCCATCACCACCGATAGTTTTGTCGTGAAGCCGTTGAGTTTTCCAGGCGGCTCGATCGGTGAACTTGCGGTGAACGGTACAGTGAACGATCTGGCAGTCTCAGGAGCCAGAGCCGAGGTCCTGGTTGTCACGTATGTTCTGGAAGCGGGCCTTCCCACGCCGGTTCTTGAAGCCGAAGTTCGAGCCATGGCGAAAGCTGCGCGCGAAGCCGGTGTCCGCATCGCCGCCGGCGACACCAAAGTGGTTGAACATGGCAAAGCGGACCAGATGTACGTTACGACCACTGGCATTGGTCGGCTCCTTCACGGAGTGACTATCGATCCCAGGTCGGTGAGAATTGGAGACAAGATTCTTCTCTCCGGGCCCATCGGTGATCATGGGATTACCATCCTGCTGGCACGCGGTGAGCTTGACCTGGAAGCGGATCTCCGCTCTGATACTCGATCCGTTCTTCCTCTGGTCGAAACGCTTATTCAAACGGCAGGCCCCGGGATTCGTTGGATGCGAGATCCAACTCGCGGCGGCGCAGCAACATCTCTAAATGAGCTGGCGCGAGATTGCGGCCTGGGCATGGTCCTCTTCGAAGATCAGATTCCGGTGCGGGATACAGTCCGCGGCGCCTGTGAATTGCTGGGCCTGGATCCTCTTCACATTGCCAACGAAGGACAGTTCCTGGCAGTAGTTTCTCGGGAGTATTCGGACGCGGCCATTAATGCGCTTAGTATCGCACCCGGGGGAAGCGAGGCGCAGGTGATCGGCGAGGTGCGTGAACAACCTGCGGGCACTGTGCTGGTTACCACCCTCTATGGGGGGAGCCGGATCGTCGACATGCTGGTCGGAGATCCGTTGCCTCGAATTTGCTGAATTGTCATGCTGACCATAAACAAATTGACGGCTCGGGTTGAAGAGCGATTGCTTGAGCGAAATCAGCTATTCGATAACTTCTTTGTTAGCGACGCCCCGCGATTGGCTGCTGCTTGCCACCAAATGTCCGAACGTTTTCTTCGCGGAGGCCGTTTGCTGGCCTTCGGGCGCGGTCCCTACGCTACGGACGCGCAACATGTTTCTGTGGAATTTGTTCACCCGGTCATCGTCGGCAAGCGCGCTCTGCCGGCCCTAGATCTATCAATTCTGTTTCGCCCCTGGATGGAAGCCATACTTCGCCCTGAAGATATCGTCATGGGGTTTGGTCCGCCAGAAGGCGATCCGGAAGTGTGGGCTACTTTACAGCAGGCACAACTGCACGAGGCCATGACGTTTGCTCTCCCTGGAGCGGAAGGTTCCTACCGGCTGGATGCTGGAATCCAGGATCCGTTCATGCATCAGGAGTTGGTCGAGATCCTTTACCACACGTTGTGGGAGACGGTGCACGTCTTTTTCGAGCATCGTGAACTAGGTCACGATGTGGGAGCTTCGGAATTTCTCTATCCCTTCCTGGGCCGTGAAAAGCAGGCAACCACAGACCTGGTATCTGAAGTCGCGACTTCGATTCTCATGAAGGTACAGGACGACTCCAGACTTCGAGCCCTAGTGGCACAAGATGAATCTGAGCAAATTAGCAGCACAGCGCTTGCGATTCACGAACGTCTGCAGCGCGGCGGGAAACTCATTGTTTTCGGTAATGGCGGCTCGGCCACCGATGCCAACGACTTGGCAATCGACTGCGTACTACCTCCCCTGGGGTTCAAGCCCATACCCGCCGTTTCGTTGGCGCTGGAGCCGGCCAATATCACCGCGGTTGCGAATGATATCGGCACCGACGCGATCTTTCTGCGCCAGTTGATCGCACAAGCCTGTGCGGATGATATTGTGGTGGCGATTTCTACCAGTGGTGGCTCTCGCAACATCATTATGGCGCTGGAAGAGGCGCGCAAGCGAAACATGTTGACGGTGGCGCTCCTTGGTTACGATGGCGGCGAAATAAAACGAAGAGAGCTGGCAAACTTCCCTGTCGTCGTGGCCTGCGACTACATACCACGAATCCAGGAAGTGCAAGCTTCGATCTACCATGTCATCCGCGAATCGCTGGAGGTATTGAGCCGTGGCCAAGCTTGAACTTTTCGGCAGTTCGCGTTGTCCGCACACTTCAGAGATGCGCGATTGGCTGGAGTGGAAACGCTCAGAGTTTGTGGAATACGACGTCGAAGCGGATGCCGAGGCTCGAGCGCGGATGCGGGAAGTGGCCGCCGGGCAACGCACCGTGCCGATTCTGGTCGAGGATGGCAAAGTTATTCAGGTGGGGTGGCAGGGGCACGGTTGCATCGTAGACATATAACGACGCCTTTGCCGGATTCTTGCTTTCCGATTGTACCCAGAGGTGGCACCGGATTGATGGCCGTCCGATAGCGAAAATCTGAAAACCACCTCAGCTATCCAGGGCGATAACCACATGGCAAGCGCCTGCTCCATTCGAGTTCGCGGCATCGTGCAAGGCGTGGGCTTCCGCCCTTTCGTTTATCGCCTGGCTCGGGCCAACACGCTCAATGGCTGGGTGTTGAACGAGGAACAAGGCGTAGAGATTCATCTTGAAGGCGCCGAGGCGGGTCTTGAGGCCTTCGTTCGCGACCTCAGAGCGCGCCCGCCCGCCGCTTCCAGCATCGCCGAAATACAAGTTCGGCCCGCGGAGCCAGTGGGCCTTCGTGAATTCACCATCCGTGACAGCCAGCGCCAGAAGCATCCGACCGTCCGCATTTCACCGGACTTGCCCGTCTGTGCAGATTGCCTGAACGAGCTCTTCGATCCCCGCAACCCGCGTTATCTGTATCCATATATTAATTGCACCAACTGTGGGCCGCGCTACACCATCGTGTTGGACTTGCCCTACGACCGTTCAAGTACGACGATGAAAGCGTGGCAGTTCGATGATTTCTGTGCCGCGGAATATCACGATCCCGGCAACCGCCGTTTTCACGCTCAACCGGTGGCGTGCCCTGCCTGTGGACCCACCTACTATTTGCAGGGCAGCGTTTCCATACAAGCGAACGACAACAGCATTCGCGTCGCAGCTAGAATTCTTGCCTCGGGGAAGATCTTGGCAGTCAAGAGTCTGGGCGGATATCACCTGGTGTGCGATGCCCAAAATCCCGCGGCGGTAGCCGCCTTGCGCGAACGCAAATTTAGAAAAGAGAAACCCTTCGCCTTGATGGTGCGAGACATACCCATAGCTCGCACACTGGTTGAACTGTCGCCCGAGGCTGAGGATCTACTGACATCGGTTGCCCGGCCCATTGTGTTGGCCCCTGCGAGGGTCGACTTCATTGGGGTCGCGCCCGGCAACCATGAACTCGGGGTAATGCTGCCTTATACCCCACTGCATCACTTGCTGTTTGCGGCGGGAGCACCTGATGTTCTGGTGATGACGAGTGCAAACCGATCCAGCGAGCCGATCGCTTATGAGGACAAAGATGCGGTTGAACGACTCTCCGGCATCGCCGATTCCTTCCTGATCGGACAACGCCCTATCGCGCGTCGGGTTGATGATTCGGTGGCGCGCGTCGGCGCGTTTGGTCCCACAATTCTTCGGCGCGCACGCGGGTATGCTCCTGGCGCGGTGACGACTCTTCCCATCAGTCGTCCCATTCTGGCCGTGGGCGCCGATTTAAAGAACACGATCACACTTGTGGTCAACGGCCAGGCGTTTGTCAGCCAGCACATCGGAGACCTCGATCACTTCCAATCATTACGTGCCTTCCAGCAGACGATCAGCGATCTGGTCTCCATGTACGAAGTAAACCTCGATGAACTGCTCGTGGTGCACGATCTTCATCCGCAATACTCGTCGACTGTCCATGTGGAATCTCTGCAGCCCGCCGCAACGTGTTCGGTACAACACCACCGTGCACATGTTGCCTCGGTGCTTGCTGAACGAAGCGAATGGACAAAGCGAGTGGCTGGAGTCAGTTTTGACGGCACGGGCTATGGTGATGATGGTTCGATCTGGGGCGGCGAGATTTTTGTGGGCAGTCTGACCGAAGGTTTTAACCGTGTGGCGCACTTACGCCAGGCGGCGCTTGCCGGAGGGGACGCCGCGGCTGAATCTCCCGTGCAGGCCGCCGCCGGATTTCTTGTTCAACTCCGTGAAACGCCGGATTTCACTGCCGCTCCGTTTTTATTCCCGGCCCGCTACGAGAATGCTCTGGAGTTGATCCGCAAGAATGTTCGAACTTTTGAAACTACTTCAGTAGGACGGCTGTTTGATGCGGCTGCCGCAATATTGGGGTTTACTCGCAATGTCACGTTCGAGGGACAGGCCGCCATTTGGCTGGAGCAGCTGGCTCGGGCCGGATCGACCGAGGAGTTTTATCCTTTTCCGTTCGCCGACAACGAACTTGATTTCCGCCCTTTGCTTGGAGCATTGGTTCAAGACCGCCTCCGCGGACGCGAAGTGAGAGAAATGGCACGGTCTTTCCAACTCGGAATTGCCCATGGACTCTATGATGCGTTGATCGCGCTTTGCCGGACTTTCGATTTGCAAACAATTGTCCTTTCGGGCGGGGTTTTCCAAAATGAATTGCTCCTCGAAAAGTTGAAGTCGTTATTTCGAAACGAAAGCTTGGAAGTGTGGACAAATCACGCGGTCCCGGCGAATGATGGTGGCATAAGCTTAGGGCAAGCAGCTCTGGCGGCCTTTAACCGGTTCGACAAACAACTCCATCCCGGGGACCGCAAGGCCGAGTCAATCTATGCATGAACTCTCAATTGCGATGAGTATCGTTGATTTGGCGACAGAGGAATTGGAACGACGCGGCGGGCGGATCAACGCGGTCCATCTGAAGCTGGGGGCTTTGTCCGGAGTCGTAAAGGAAGCACTCCTGTCCTCCTATGAAATGGCATGCGAAGACACGCCATTACAAGGTTCGCGCCTCGTTTTCGAAGAAATTCCCGTGGTAATTTTCTGTGCCCAGTGTCAGGCGCAGCGAACCTTGAGCTCGGTGCAATGGTTCTGCTGCTCCGAGTGCGGCACTCCCACGTCGGAGGTTGTGCAAGGCAAGGAACTTGAAGTCACGGCGCTGGAGATACAGTGATGAACCCGGAACCTCGATTGATCGAAGTCAGAAAGAATGTACTGAAGCAGAATGACATGGTTGCACGCGCCCTCCGCGAGCGCTTCCGCGCCGCTGGCGTGTTCGTGGTCAGCCTGGTTTCGAGCCCGGGATCAGGAAAGACTGCCTTTCTCGAAAAAACGCTTACCCTGCTGCGTCAGAACTTCCGCGTTGCCGCCCTGGTGGGCGATCTCGCAACTGAAAATGACGCTGTCCGTCTGGCACGAAGTCAGGCGCCCGTAAAGCAGATCACTACGGGAACGCTTTGTCACCTTGAAGCAGCCATGGTCGCAAAAGCGTTGGAGGAAGAGAAGTGGGACCTGAATCAACTGGATTTCCTTTTCGTGGAAAATGTAGGCAACCTGGTTTGTCCCTCTTCGTATGATCTTGGCGAGGACCTTCGTCTGGTGCTAATTTCCGTAACCGAAGGGGAAGACAAACCACTCAAATATCCGACGATTTTCAATAGCGCTGATGTGGCTGTCGTAACCAAGACCGATTTGGCCGATGCTGTCGAATTCAACTGGGACGCGGCCTACGGCAATATCCAGGCTGTGCGCCCTGGTATGCAAGTGTTCAGACTCTCGTCTAAAACGGGAGAAGGAATGGAAGATTATCTGCAATTCCTGTCCGCACGTCTCGCCAAATTGCGCTCGACGGTTAGCGTTTAGGCAGAGATGCAGAGGCAAGGAATGTCCAAGTGCTGCGGGTTGCGATCATGTAGGTGAAATTAACCGATTGCACTTTGGGCACATGGCAATGGTAAACTTCGCCTATGGCTACCAAAAAGAAAACCTCAAAGCGGCCAACCTCGAAGAAAACCGCCACCAAGAAGACTGCTCCGAAGAAAAAAGCCACGAAGAAATTGGCGAGAAAGCAGCCAGCGCAAAAGAAGAAGACAGCGGCAAGCGTCATCTCGAAGAAGGTCGCTCCTAAGAAGAAGCCGACGACGAAGTCGAAGACGAATAGCCGAAAAACCGTGAGCAAGAAAGCGGGCGCCAGAACACCCAAGGCTGGAACGCGCAAGCCGGTTCGCAGCAACCCTAGGCCGGTGGAAACAGATGCGGAGCCTTTAGAATTTTCATTAGGCGAGCCGCGAGCGCGCTCGGGCGGACAATCTGGAGATTTGCAGGGATTGCCTTCGATGGAAAGCGCAGATTCCGAAAGCGTGGATGAATTAGTCGAAGAGGGAAACGCATTCGAAGCTGATGCCATTTTGGGCGTCGAAGATGCCGGCGAACCGCGCGAGGTTCACACCCGAGAAGTTCTCGAGGACGATGTTCCCGAGGAATACCTGGATCAGGACGAAAAATGAGTGGACGTATTTTTTTGGCACGCCCACGGTGCTGGAGGGATGCTAGCTCTTTCCGCGTGCGTCAACCCTATCACCCAACGACGTATGAACAATTCGCCAGGTTATGCTTGAGTTGTCTAGGCGGATGGAAAGACTCGCGCCGCGCGAAGTGTGTCTTCGCACGCTCACGATGACTTCCGTCAGAAGTTTTCGAACATCCAATCGCAAAGGATCGTGTAGTTCTAGAAGCCTTCCAGCATCCACACGTTTGAAGTTCCGCGAGCTTTCCAGAATGCGAGCCGCTTGCCGTCCGGTGATGGTATCGCCCAGCCGATTGTCATTGGTACATCTTCAAGCACCGTTCTCGTGTGTCCTTGAAGGTCAATGTTTAACAATGCCCATTTACCTGTATTGGTATAGGCGGATGCCCAAATACTGCGGCTGTCAGCGGCGAAATCGATACTGTTGATCCGGCCCAGGCTTCCGCCGTCACATTACGCTTAGAGCCTTCTGCGAGAGCGATGAAAGTGATGTTGGGTTCCTTTTGAAGTGCTTTTCCCTTACCCGCCGCCAAAAGTTTTCCGTCGGGTGAGAGAGTCCAGTTGTACGCAAAGTAGGCGAGGGCTGTCGGGATGGCCCTTAACCGGAAGGAACCATCTCTTAACTTAGATGCGCTCATGGGGCTGACCCCGCTGGTGGTGTGAAGACTACGGGCCGCGCTGCGATAATGCCTTTCCCCTCCTGGACAGTGACAAATTGATTCGGTTTGACGTTTGGGATGGAATCCTTGTGCCCGCTTGGCCACACGATCGTCATGCTTACCGTTTTACGTTCATCGGGCTTCCCAAGTCCGAAAGTAAGCGGTAATTCGCTTTGAGACAAGTAACTCGATCCTGTCTTCACCATGCCGAAAAGACGCTGGCCGGCGCTGGTCTCGACCGTGACTTTGGCGCCAATCCCATCCCGATTCGAGCGCGTGCCAACGGTCTTCACACGCAGCATGTCATTCTGGTTGCCATTATCGTTACGAAGCAATCTCGCGGAGCCGTTATTCGCGGTAATCAACAAGTCTAGATCGCCGTCATTATCGAAATCGGCATACGCTCCGCCGCGGCCAACAAGAGGCTTTTGGAGCGCCGGGCCTAATTTCGCCGTGACCTCGTCAAATTTATCCTTGCCAAGATTACGGAAAAGATGCGGCGGCTGAGCGTATTTGATTGTGGGCTGGACTATGCTTACATCGTCGGAAACATGGCCGTTGATGGCTAACAGGTCCGGTAATCCATCGAGGTCGTAGTCGAAGAAGAATGTTCCGAAGGTAAGCGATCGCGTCGAGATCCGTGCGATCCCGGTCGCCGGCGCCTTGTCCGTGAACAACCCTGAGCCATCGTTGTGATAAAGCGCCATACCCTCGTTGGTGAAATTGCCGATTACAAGACTCTGCCATCCAGAGTTATCGTAATCGGCTGCGTCGGTTCCCATGCCGGCGCGGGTTGTGCCGGCGTCTCCGTATGCTATGCCGGCTGCGACCCCAACGTCGGTGAAGGATCCGTTGCGGTTATTGTGATAAAGCTTGTTGGGTTCGGTGTCGTTGGTGACCAGCAGATCGAGCCAGCCGTCGTTATCGTAGTCAAGCAAAGCAATACCCAGAGCCTTACTGGTCGGATCATTGAGTCCGGCACGTTTGGTTACATTCTCAAATGTTCCGTTTCCCAGGTTGTGGAACAGGGTTGAGCTTTGACCTTTATAGGTTTGCGGCGTGCAGTAGGATTTATTCTTATTGTCGAGCGTGCAATATTGATCCGTTTCGATCGACCATTCAATGTAGTGCGCTACGAACAAATCCAGTTTTCCGTCATTGTCGTAATCGAACCACACCGCGCTGACTGAAAACCCGGGATCGGCAACCCCTGCCTTGGCCGTGACGTCGGCAAACCTTCCGTTACCCAGATTATGAAAGAGATGATTCGACCCGAGAGCTGTGATGTAAATATCAACTTTTCCATCGTTGTCGTAGTCGCCGACGGCGCAGCCCATTCCGTACATTTCAATCGCCAGGCCGGCCTGCCGCGTGACATCCGTAAAAGTGCCATTCTGATTGTTGTGATAGAGCGCAGAATAGGATTTGCCGGATTTGTGTCCCGGCCAATCCATTGAATTGATGAGAAGGATGTCCTGATAGCCGTCGTTGTCGTAATCGAGAAAGCAGGCGCCACTGCCCATGGTTTCGGGAAGGTATTTTTTCCCGAACGCACCGGTATTGTGTTTGAAATGAATGCCTGCTCTCGCCGTGACGTCGGTAAATTCGATCGGGCCGGAGGGGCGAGACCCTTTCTCCGGACGCGGAGGCTGCAGATAGGGGCTGGTGCCAGCCGGCGAAAGCTGCTGCGCGGAATCTGCTCGCGATTGGTTCCCTGGTGCTTGGTTTTGATCTTCAGGCGGTGGAGCATTTGTCGACTGAGACGCTGCTGGTTTAGGACCGTTTGAAGGCGGTTTATTGCAGCCTCCCAGCAAGGAAATCGTGGCCAGCGCTAACCAGCATGCTATCCATCGTCTCATTGCGGATTCTCAGTCCCTTTTACCGGAAATTAGTGGGCGGCCAAATTCGGGGCGGTGCGGCGCGAGTCTAACCACATCTCGATCAGCATTGCGCTCGGGCCGACGATGAACAGCGCATAGAAAGGTGCGTAAACGACCTGATGCAAACGCATCACCATTTCGACCAACGCTATCAGAAATACGACGACACATTGCCCAGTTTTTGAGCGAACCGTAGTCTTCGGATCGGTAATCATGAAGAAAATGAAGAGTTGGTACATTGGTCCGGTAATCGGGGCGATTTCTGACTGCCATGGGCTGCCCGTCATCCAGCTGCGTAGAAACGCGAAGGCGATGAAGGACGCTACGTAGATGCCAGTAATGTGGAACCTGCGTAAACGCCAGATGATGACCGACCCCAAAATCCAAATGACCACCATGGGTAAAAGATAATTGCCCCACTGAATGCTCAGGCTGGCTACCGTTTCAGGCACCAGGAAAAGCATTACGGAGATTCCAAAGTTCGAGGGGTTCCAGATATGCCGGCCTTTTATACGGAGGACATATTTCGACATGATGGAGATCGCACCGCACAACGCGTACGGCCAGTAGGCAGGCGATCGCACCAGAATTCCGACGCTTATGCCGCTGATGTATGCACTCGCGGGGTGCAGCCATTTGTGATAGAAAATGCGGCCCAGCACCATCTCCGTCACAATGCTCACAACTATCGCCAGCAAGGTCTTCTTATAGCTTTCCAGAATTCCAAATGAAAGATGACCCGCCAACAGGATGCAGGTGATGAAAATCGGCGCCAGATAACGATTATCGAAGCTGAACCATCGCTTCCAGGGATTGCTCTCGACCCCTGGCGGCGTGACAGATGCGGAGGGCGTTCCTGCCATCCGTTCGCTGGTCTGTTGGGTCATACGGGCTCCTTAATCTTAAGCAGTTCGCCCGCAGCCGGCTTGTCGATGGTTTGCACCTTGCCTGACGGCCAGCGAATGACGGCCTTTTCAATCTGCGGATACTTGCCGAGCCCGAAGTGCAGCCGCCGCTGATTCTCGGCGGCAAATCCGCTGCCGCCCGAGACTTCTTGTACTTGTTGCTGCCCATTCCAGAACAGGGCCACCTGGGCACCGATGGCGCTTCGGTTACTGGCGGTTCCTTCCAACTCGAACTCGATCCACTCGTTCTCCGGTGTCACTGAGTTTTTGTAGAGTAGAAGCGGTCCATTTTGATTGGCGACTACAACGTCGAGAACTCCGCGGTTCCACAGGTCTGCCAGCGCCACCGCCCGGCCGTCATAGGTGTCGGTGACCCCGACCGCCTGAGCGACATCGACAAACTTACCCGCACCATCGTTCAACCAGACACGTTTGTTCTGATATCCCGACAGGCTGCGGCCATCGAACGCAGGCCAGTTTTTCGCGTCGCCGATTATGGTGCTGTTGCCACCTGCCACCTTTGAGAAGTCATACCAATAACTTCGATTGCGGTCGAGCGAGATGTATCCGTTCGTTAAGTAGAGATCGAGCGTACCGTCGTTATTTAGGTCGCCAAATTGAGCGCCGAAGCTCCAGCCACCAAGTTCAACCCCAAAGTCGCGTGCCAAATTGTCATACTTGATGGCATCGCCAGATGTGCCTTCTTTGGGCACCCACAAATTGTTCCCTTGGATCAGAATTCCATCTTCCGAAATGTTGGAAACATAAACCGCGTATCTGCCCTGGTTGAAGATGTCACCAAAAGCTGCATTCATCCCGCTTTTTGGAGCAAAACCAACGCCGGTCTGTTCGCCCACTTCGTGGAATCGCTTACCATCGTTGAAATAAAGCTCTGCCACTCCGTAATCGTTGGCAAGAAACAAATCAGGGTGGCCGGTGCCGCGTAAGTCAGCCGCCGCGGCGGCCAATGCCCAGCGGCGGCTACTGATTCCTAGCTTGGCGCTAACCTCTTCAAATTTGCCATTGCCCAGATTGTGAAAAAGATATTTCCTTCCCCCATTCTTGGCATATTCGAAACTTTCCGGCATGATCCGCGTCGTTGTTAGGTGCCAAAGATCGATGTCTTCGGAGTAGTAGCCACCCACGAAAAGATCGAGCAGCCCATCGCCGTCGTAATCCAGCCAGATGGCGGTGTTGGCATTGATCCACGCCGGCAACCCCGCCTGCTCACTTACGCGCGTAAACCCACGGCCATGGTCGTTGTGGTAGAGCTCCGGGCGTCCCCACTTGATGAGGAAGAGATCTTCGTATCCGTCGTTGTCGTAATCGCCCCATACAGCGCCGGTTGAAACTCCTGTCCCAGCCTGGTTGACGTCCGCGATTCCCAAGTCGCCCGCGACATCTCTGAATGTGCCATCGCCCAGGTTGCGGTACAAGGCGTTCTTGCTTCCGATGGCGCTGTTGGTTACATAAATGTCCGACAATCCGTCGCGATCGAAATCTACTATGGAGACCGACGCCCCCATCGAAGCGACTTCCGGCATGATCGGGGCTAGCTTCGGATCCAGGGCAGGTGATTGATGAACAAAAGTAATTCCTGCAGCCTTGGAAACCTCCTGCAAGCTGAACCCGTGTCGCGCTAATGCAGTCTGCGCACCGATTTTGGATTGGTCTTCGGCTTGCCGTGCCGCAATCCGCTTCAACGCGAGAGGTGAGAGCAACAACCCTAAGAAGAGAATGCTCACAATCACTCTTGCGATACGGGAGCCGGTCATTGAGATGAATTACTCCGGGATCGATCGCTGCGCAAACTGTTCTTGAACACGTCAGGAGTAACGTATCGCGTGTGATAATTTTGCCAGTCTTCGGGATGATGGCGATATACCCATTCATCTTCCAGACTTCCCGGACGCGTGTTGTACTCATTCTTGGCGTGATAGGGCAACGGCAATACGGTCTTCGAAAATGTCGAGTTGTAGTCTCCGTCTTTGATCCAGCCGTCACCCTTGATAACAAAATCCCTTACCCAGCCGGCAGGCGGTGGCGGTTGCTCGGGAAAGTGCAGTGACATCTCATCTCCCGAATTCACGATGACGTAGCGGTCATCGATTTTAGAAATGAGTTCGCGGATATCTCCGTAGCGTGTGTAATAACCAATCAGGTCGCGCCAGTGTTGTTTGGTACCTTCGATCTGGTTATAGTCGGGCACTTCCGGCGCGCCCGCTCCCACCGGCATGTGCATCACCGAATAACCACGATAATGCAGATCAGCCACCGCTGGATCCAAGGTGGTTTCTTTTAACGGAGTATCCGGTGCGCCCTGTGCCCAATGAATTGCGTCCCAATAAATTTCGAGGTTGGTTCTTAGCCGTACTCGGCGAGGCGTTCCGGGACGAAATATGTTGGTCAAGTTAAACAGAATCGTTTTCTTGCGGCCTGCAGGAAATCCAAGATTGTCTTGTGCAGTAACCCAGCCGCCGCGACCGTCCGGCACTTCAACGCTAAGGCCGTGGGCTCGCCAGCGGCTGCCCTGCGTAATAGCAACGTTTACCGACGATTCCGTATCGTGAATTGATCCTTGTGCGACCAGGTACAAAGGCCCGCTTTTTGGAGCATCGTCACCTAAGTCCACTTCGAGATAATGATCACGAGTCAGGCCTTGAAACTGGCCGCGGCCAAAGCTGCTCACGGCCTTTCCATCGAGATCTTTGACGACGTCGGTAACGTCCTGCCCGTGGTCGTCCAGAGCACGCGCGATGTTGTGCGGGGTTGAAACCGTTGTGATGCCAAGCTTGGCGGGTGGTATGACAAACCGTTCGTCAACAAAAATCTCGGTCCCAACAGGATGATCCACAGTCATGAGCGCGAGATAATCATAGTAGTAAACCTCCCATAGTTCTGCGGTGACTCGGATATCGTAGAAGCCATCGTGCGGTACCAGTTGATCGCGTCCGATTTTGTACCACTCTCCGGTCGCGGCAATGTTGGCCGAGCCCAGAGTATTGATACGCAGTCCGATAGCCGACCCCCATGGAACTGCATCCTTAACGAATTCCATTTGTTTTCCGTTGAAAGCAAACAGAAATGGACATGATGCCTTCAGTCGTTGTTCAGTGACTACCTCCTGATCAGCTTTGACTCCGAACTCGGCGCGTACCGTGCCATTCGGCCAAACCACCCGGACTACTTCCGCACTCGCCTGTTCGCCCAACCCGAAATGAAGCTGGGGTCCGGCAATCGGTTGTTTTTGCACCAGCAGGCCGGAGCGAATTTCCACCTCGCCACCTACGCCAAACGGATTGATGCGCTGATCGCCGACCGCCTGTACAGCATGCGGCCGCACTACTTGCCAGTGATAATTCTTTGAGCTTTGATTAACAGCGTGAATCGGTTGTCCATCGACCGACAGACCCAGGAGGTCAAGTTTGCCGTCGCCGCTCAGATCCGCAACGTCCAAGATCAGCGCGGGATCAGTCTGCGGCTTCAGCAGTGTGAAGTGTTCTTGCGCAGCCCCCAACCAAATCAGCGCGCCAGTTGGGCTACTTCCTGCAGTCGGAGCGCCAGAGAGCAATAGGTCGAGGGCGCCATTATTGTCGAGATCGGCAACTCGCAACCTCACCTCACCAGCCAGGTTCCGCGCGGCGTCCGGAACGCGGGCAATCTCAGCGGTCTCCCAACTTTGTCCTTCATTTTTGTCTGAGAGACGAACGATCGCGCCATTTTCCTGGACGGTCAAAAGGTCAAGAATGTCGTCATTATTTGTGTCGGCAACGGCTACCGCCCTAACCAGCGGGAAATCCGGAGGCAGAGCACGCTCACGAAACTGGCCTTGCCGCTCATTCATGAAGATGTGTAATCGCCCACTTGCGTCAATAATCGCGGCGTCGGGATTGCCGTCAGCATCCAGGTCAGCCCAGGTAAAACCTCGGATTCCCGACACCCCGGCGAAGGGATGAATCGGCAAGAAGGTTCCGTCACCGTTGTTCCTCAAAACAATCGGTAGGCCACCGTCTGCGCCCAGCACGATATCGAGATCGCCGTCCGCTTCAATATCGACAGCCCATGCGCCCCTATACGCCGCGTTGGTGACGGAGTTCGGCAGTTTCGTTTGAGCCGTCACGTCACGGAATGAGGTTGGGCTATCCTGCGCCAACAGCCGGACGCCTCCCGCACCGGCAAGCACCAGATCTGTTTTGAAGTCGTAGTTAAAGTCGAGCGGTACGATGCCCTCGGGTCCGGGAGGCACGGCTGCTTTGCCGCCCGGGAAGGGGAAGGTTGCTCCGCTGGATATTCGTACCTCGTGGCCATTGGCCGCGACGACAGCTGGCGTGCCCGCGCTGCCCAGCGGAATTGCACCGATCCAGTTCCACTTCTTGTTTTCGCCGAGATTCGTGACCGCCTGAGACTTGAAGGTTAGGGGGATGTCAGCCTCAGCAGGTCGGAAAACCGGGGATGCAAGCTGCAAAAAGTGGGTGAACGGTTCTGCTTCCTCTCCTGGCGCCGCCTTAATTGCTTTGAGACTTTCGCGATACTCGGGAATACGTATCAAAACATTGCGCAGGAAAGTGGTCTGGGTAGCCGCAGAGTGGAGATCTGGTCCCGCAGCGGCGGCCTGTACCCCGGCTAGTTGATGCTGAACCTCTTCGGGCCATTCTGAGGAGCGGGCACCGATTTGAGCAACGGCTGCCTTCAGTGTAGCTCGATCTCCGCGTTTTGCGGCGATCCGGCTTAACTCGAGCAGCGCTGCAAGATTGTTGGGCTGAGCGGCAAGGATCTTCTGTATGAGGTCTTGAAATTCAGCTTCGCTGTTTGGCGCACTCTGTCGCTCCGTCTCTTCGGCTAGCTGGTAGATAGCACGCAGATTCTGGGGATTCAGTTCTACAGCTTTGCGCAAGTCGGAAATTGACTGGGCAGAGTTTCCGCGCTGACCTTCGAGTATGCCGAGCAAGTCATAAATTTGATCATTCGCCGGCGCCAGGTCGCGGGCTTTTTGCAATCGTTGCGCCGCCGCGTCATAGTTTCTTTGGCGCAATGCCAGAATTCCCCAATTTCCCCAACCGGCGGGCTCTGCGGGAACCAGTCGCGTAAGTTCGGAAAGTCGGTTGTCAGCGTGTACATCGTCGCCGACTTGGAGCGCCGCCAAACCAACGTAGAAGGCTGAAACTGCGTCCGCGTACTCTTTTGAGGATTTGTCTGGAAGCTTGGCGGAGGAATGGCACGACGAAAAGGTGCAGGTAAGAGAAACCAAAAACAAAAGGAGCGCCAGCGTCCGGAAATTGGTGTTTTGATCTTTATCGGTTAACGACAATGAAATCATATTGCCGGTATGGTTGAAATCTTGGAGATTTTTCCACATGAGTTTGTAATGGCCTTTACGCAGCTTGCAGCTTCTTTACCCGCTGGCGACGTCGCGAAATACCACGGAACCAGAGAAATCCCACTGCCAAAAATGGTAATAGAAAAAACAACAGGTCCCATCTCCCGAAGCCGGTTGGAGTCGCTTCCACCCGCGAAAAATCTTCTCCGTGTCCCCGCGAGCTGTCGAGAGTCAGGCGTACGGTCCAAAATTCATCACGGTCGAAGTCAGCCAAGACTTTGTACTGCAATTGGCCGCCGCTGTCGTCTCGAGTACCTGTGTACACAACCTCGGGGAGGCGTTTGCTCTCAGGCTGCACGCCGATCTGCACTTTAAGGTCCTTCGGAACCGTTCCGCCAGGTATCGGCTCTATAAAGACGAAGAAAGAGCCAGTACCGATGTCGGGGTGCGTCCATAAAGAAATGATACAAGGGCCGACCCTCCGGTTCTCGATGATAGGGAATGGCGGTCCGTTGTGCGCTGTTGCCGCGGTCGGCAAAGTCAGCCACAGAGTCGCGACCAACCAGACCGGAAACCTTTCCTTGAGATAACGTCTCGATGTCATCTTTCGACTTTGCTATCCACTCATCATTGTGGCCCGCATTTCCATAGGTTGGAAAATGAGCCACATCGACGCACTCCAAAGAACGAGGCCCACAGTCGCCCAGGGAATGAAAGCTTGCCACGTCTTAGTGGGCGAATCATCTTCCGCAAGGCCATAAGTCACAGCCAGAGAGCCCGCGAATCCCAGTAATAGAAAACCTATCTCGATAACTTGGACAATATTTGACGGGAAACCCGTGAGAGACCACTGTGGTTCACCGAAAAGAGGCCATCCTATATTGGCAAACGCACTTTGCGTTACCGGAACAATTGTGTACAGTCCGGTCAAAAAGTGAAATCCGTAGTGCGCCAGCCACATCCCAAAGCCCATGGGAACGAGCCCGTAAGTGTATCTCACCATCAGCGGCAACCAGGCGCGCTGGCTGCCGGCCCAGACGCGTGTTACCCATGCGGCTGCCCCCAACAGCACGACCGGCTCCAGAATCAGGAAGACAGCAAAAATAATGCCGAGGACAGGCGCCTCGTGACTCAAATGCAGCAATCGTCCAAGCCAGCTTTCAACTGCGTAAACAGGGCTCACCATACCAAATGCATTGAGTAGTGCGCCGAACGTAAAGACGATTGCGAGCGCTGCCAAATCCTTGCGTCGTGAAAAGTATCCGATGCCAGAGCGTATGGGATCGGCCAACAGCTCGCTTCCGGGCAACCGGCTCAGGATGCCAACGTTGTCGTGCGGACAGGCGTGAACGCAGTCTAGGCAGAATGTGCAATCCATGTTACCAACCTTGCGCGGCTGATAGAGGGCCAGTTCACATCCGCGAATGATCACCAGTTCCGACCCTGGCTCACGCCTTCCACGGATGCAGTCAAGAGTATGGCAACGGGTGCACACATCCTGATTACGTACTTTCACTTCGAATGGAGAAAGCGCGGAGGCAACAAAATTAAACTGTCCTATGGGACACACGAATTTGCAAAACGAAGCATGCTTAAAGAATCCGTCTACCACGAGCACCGTAAAGAAGTAAGCGAGGATCAGCCATGCGGTCCACCATGGCGATGACCAAAGATCGAACAACTCATAGGTAAAAAGGATCAGGGCAAACAGGCCGACCGAAAGCCATTTGTTTCGCAGCGCGCGTGGCCAATCAAAACGTGGCTTGATAAAACGTCGGGCAGCCTGGCGAACCAGCATAAAAGGGCACGCCAGACAAAAAAAATTACCGGCACACAGCAAGACCAGAACGAGCACGCCACGAAAGTGAAGCCAGCTGAGAGTTGTGGCCAGATTTTTCGGCGCCAGAGTTGGGCCAAATAGTCCATGCAAAATCATGATCACGCTGACAACTAGCAACGGAGCTTGAAGCACGGGCCGGGCATAACGCCAGCGAAAGAGATGACCCAGCCCGGGAATCCGCATCAGATCGAAAGGAAGAGATTCGGGTGTTTCCAGGGCCGGAATGGATGATGGATTCAACAGATTGCCTAGTTGGGTCGCACGCTGTTCACGTCGATCTGACGCTCCAACCTTTGTCCGCCGGCGGTTGTGATATGCAGGAGGATGACCCAATCCCCAGCCATCGCGAGGTTAAGCCGTCCTTGATACTGTCCAGGCTTGATCTCATTCGCTTCACCAAAGACCGGAGCCATTCCAGCATGCGACATATCTCCCACAAGCGCTACTTGCGCTCCCGTGATTGCTTTGGCAGAACTATCCGACAATCGAAGGTTCAGCACCACAAGTCCGACCCGGGGAGGTTCAGGGGAGATTTGATGTTCGATCGTGACCGTGCCGAACGAATCATTCGGTCTTGAGCAGGCCGTAAGGAGCAAGCTTGCGGCGCAAAAACATAACAGAAGACTTGGACACTCTTTTGAGAGCGGGCGAGGCTGCGTCCCGATCCGTCGAGAGCTAAACATTATTTAGTAAGCCCCAGTCGCGGTCTGATCCAACTTTATGATGGGGTCACCAATGCATCAGGCCGCTTGCATCGACTGCTGGTTCCCCCAAGCGCAGGAGCACACCATCTTTTCCTGTTCATTCTCCGAAGGAAACATGTGGTAGTACATTGCAATCACCATAGGTATGAAAACAATTGAGTTGTAGAACAAATGAAGCTCCACGCGCGGGATCACCAACTGTAAAACGCTGAAAGGCACCGGTTTGCCCCAGAAATTATGGTGCGTGGTGGCTTGCCAAATGAGCAGGAAGTGTTCAATGTGGTGCCAGAACTGGATAACCAAAGCAATGGTCCACCACTTGCGCGAAATGCCGGTGAATCCCTTGCGCAACACCCAAAGGCCAATCAGCATGACCAACGCATAGCCGTAGTGCAAAACTTCAGATTTGATCAGTCCGGGATACCACAAACCGAGAATGCCATTTGCCTTGGGACGCGGCCATCCCATTACATAAATCTGGTAAGCCTGAGCCAGATGCTCCCCCCAGTGCGCTAGAACGATAAACATGAAGACTTGCAACGCTCTCTCGTGCCAACGGGTATTGAGCTTCTCGTAGAAGCTGGCATTCGCTGGAGCAGCATGGATGTCGGGAATCACCGGACTTGAAACCGCCATATACTCTCCTGGGAAACACACACTTACCGCCAAAATGACACTACGATCACATCCGGGCTACTTCTAGGTCAATAGTAGAATTGTATTACCCGCTTGCAACTTCCTGAAATTTCAATTCAGAAGTGAAAATTGGTCTCCAGGAAGATTAGCTGCCCGTTGGCGTCATTAGGGTAAATTTTCGCAATTACCGTCTTGCCCCAGGCATGGCCGTAGTAGAGAGTGGTGCTGAAGGAACGTGTGATCTGGTAGTCGGCGCTAATGTCCCACACGTTGCCGAGGCCGCGAAAGTTGTTGCTGGGACGACCGGTATATCCAAAGGTCTGTGGCTGGAATGCGCCGCCGCCTGAATACCAAAGATCGGCTGCGTTGGCAAGCCGGAGCGCGTGCAGCTCGCTTCTGAAGGCCAGCTTTGACCATGGCTTCAGGTTGAGGGTGCCATAGAAATCCTCGTTATTCATCATGTTGTAGAACGGAAAACGCGCGTACTGGCGCGGCGTGGTCAAGACCTGGAAGAAAGTACCGTGTGTCGAATCTTTCGGGTTTCCGTCGCCGCTACCGTAGGAATACCCGGCGCTCAACCATGGCTTGAGGTGTTTTGCCGGAGGCTGCCATCCAAATTCGCCGACAAACGATCCCGCCCGTTGCTTAAGAACACCCCAGGAGCCGCCCTGGTATACGCCCCATGCGAGGAAGTCAAACTTGCCTGCGCTTGTTGTGTTGATCACCTGCACGTAGTCACCGCCGTAGGTGGCGATCTGAACCTTATTAAGATCCGCACTTCGAACCGGTGCCGGCCGATTGTCGGTTTTCAGTACAGTGTTGCGGTCATCTACGTAACCTAAACCGAATACTCGCAGTTGTGCCGCACCATGCGAAGTATTCAGCGATCGGGTAAAGGCGCCATAGTAGACCTCAACGTCCAGCTCGGGCATTCCGTCAACCTGGTAGACTCCGGCGGTGGGTCTGGCGGCGAAAAAAGTGAAGTTGTTGCGACCGCCGTTCAAGGCGAACTGGCCTCCATCGAATGTTCGCTGGACGGCAGCGAAAGCAAAGTTGGAGATCAGTCGGCTCGAGATCCTGGTCTGGACGACGGTTGCGAGAGTCGGGTCGGGAGCTTTGACTTCGGTGCCGTCGAAATATTCGAAGCGGCCGAGCTTCAGCCTCGCGGGTCCCAGGTGTTTGAAGTCTACATATGCTTGTTTCAGAAATATGCTGGCGTTGTTTTGCTGGTTATTGTTGGCCACGTAGTAGTTAGCTCCCAGCCCAAGCTGGCCCTGGGGAGCCGCAGCCACGGCGTCATTGGGGAGCCCGAGGATGGAGGGTTGTTCCATCTCGGCAAACCAATCGAGACGCTCCCCAGTCTGTCCGATTCCAATACGCAGCAAGGAATCCCACAACCCGTAATCACTATTTCCAGTTTTGCCTTCAAACCAGTTCCAACCTTCCGCCCGGGTGCGCCAGTTGATCGAAATCTCGAAGGGACCGAGCTTGTGCTTAGGAGGCGGAGCGGGAGCCTCCTTTTCAGGAACCGATTGCTGTCCGGGCGGAGCCTGTTGTGCCGATAACACTCCGGTTAAAAGAACTACCGTCAGGCACAAACTTTGGGCGACGTTCGACTTCATAATTTTCACTCCTGCCAATTTTCAGAAGGGCCACTAGATTGCGGAGAAATTTAAGGTCGAACGGCTTGCAGAGCAATAGTAGGAAGGTACTAGCAACCAGAAAAGTACTTCTTTGAATATTCTGAAAGGCTATCGAAAACTAGAGTGACAGGAGACGATTGGTTGCAGGAGCGGATAGAAATCTTAACCAGGATGGTTGTGCGAAATATCCGCCACAACCTGCCCCGGCGGGGACGCCGTCCAATCGCCGGGGACAGATGAATCAAGGTCAGGCGGCCTTTTTAAGTCCCTCTACCTCGATCAGTTTTCCCGAGCTTACATCGTAGATGAATCCGTGCACAGGGATTGAGTCCGGCACGAGCGGATGGCGGCGAATGCGATCGACGTCATCAATCACTGCCTGCTGTTGATCTTTAAAGGTGAGCCAGTCGATATACTCAGCTTCGCGAGAGCCCGGCCCACGGCCTATGTCGCGAAATCCTTGCGGCGTCAGTTCGGCCGTTTCCAAGCTTGACGCCAGCAGTTCCCGCATCGTTTCGTTCGAGAAAGCCAGCATGCCGCAATCGGTGTGGTGAATTACGACAAATTCCTTGGTTCCGAGCAGTTTATAACTGATAACCAGCGACCGGATGGCGTCGTCGCTTGCGCGACCGCCTGCGTTCCGTATCACGTGAGCATCCCCTTCCGCCAAGCCCAAGAATTTTGCCGGATCAAGACGCGCGTCCATGCACGTGAGAATAGCCAATCGGCGTGCCGGGGGCATCGCAAGCTTCTTCCCGCTTGAAAAGTCGGTACTGTATTTTCGGTTTGCTTCAAGCAGTTCATCCAGAATCTGACTCATGGAGCCTCCTGAAATTTCGATGTTTAGTCTAGAAAAGCAAAAGGCCCATGATCCTTGTGATCATGGGCCTTTAAGGAACTCAGACAATTACGTTCCAATCTTCAGCCCACGAACACAGGGTGTGTATCGACAACAGCACATGCTGCAGGGCAAACATCCGCAGAAAAGGGCCTTGGTGAACGCCTTCATGGCAGTTCAAGTATAGCTTTAATGATACCGGAAGGTCGATTGGGCGGGACTATTAGACACTCTCACGGTTTCTCTCCCTCATTGCTCCTCGACGATTTCGGTCTTGCTTTACAAGAGCGCAAATCAGCCTGTACGATTTGAAAAACCAAACCAGCCGTGCAGAAAGTGAGATCTTCCCTCGCATGCGTAATAATTCCGTTCGCTTCGCCATACTCTTCTTTGCTCTAATTTCTCTCCTCGGTTTCGGTAGATCCCTCGCCTTTGCTCAGACCGAAACCTGGCGCTTGGATCCTCCGCATTCTGCCGCGCAATTTTCCGTACGGCACATGGGGATATCGACGGTTCGAGGAACCTTCACGAAAATGACTGGCGACGTGCGGTATTCAGCCGTCGATCCGACTAAGTCTTCGCTTGATATCACAATCGATGCAGCGTCCTTGGACACGCGCGTTGATATGCGGGACAATGACCTGCGGAGCCCGCATTTTTTTGATACCGCGAAATATCCGACGATTGCCTTCAAATCCAAGCAAGTCGAACTCGCAGGGGCAGGCAAGTTAAAGGTCACCGGCGATTTAACTATCCGCGGCGTAACGAAAGAAGTGACCCTCGATGTGGAAGGCCCGACTTCTCCTACGAAGGATCCACGAGGAAACGAGCACATGGGTGCCTCGGCGACTACCAAGATCAACCGTCAGGATTTTGGCGTAAGTGCGGATTCAGGTATGGTCGGCGATGACGTGAATATCACGATTGATGTCGAAATGATTAAGCAACCGACAAGTGCCGCCCCGGCGGCTGCGAGATAAGGAAGATTGCCAAGAATAAGCTTAGAGTATCAGCCTGCAAAATCTGAGGTTGCACTAGCCTACAAGGACGCCTGGTTTGATCCGGACGATCGCCTGTTTTTTCGCCGAAGTTCCATCCTTAGAAATCCAGTTTACATAGATAAATTGCGTTATTACTATCCGGACCGTATCGGGACTTGACTTTCATCGCGACAAAAAAGCCAAGCCAGTCCCTGCGCAAGTGACGAGCCAACGCTTTTCGCAAGAAGAGAGGGGATCGGTGAACAGAATACTGTGGTTGAATTGTTTAGGAAACGCCACACAGGATTTGAGGGGCAATTGATGATTGAAGATGTGCAAACCAGCTCTGAAAGGCCAACAGTTTTTGCTACCTATCCCAGCCTAAGAGAGCGCGTGGTGCTGGTAACCGGCGGGGCCAGTGGCATTGGCGAGAAAATGGTTGAGCAGTTTGCCCAACAAGGTGCCAAGGTTGCATTTCTAGACATCCAGAAGCAAGCCGGCGTCGAACTGATCGACAAAATCAGCGCCCATGGAGATCCGGAACCTTATTTCCTGAATTGCGATTTAACCGACGTCGATGCGATTCAAACTTCGGTGCAGAAGATCATTACGGAATTGGGAAGAGTGGACGTACTAGTTAATAATGCCGGAAATGATACGCGGCATTCAATCCAGGAAGTGACGCCGGAATATTGGGACCGGGCGATGGCGGTGAATCTTAAGCATCAGTTTTTCGTAAGCCAGGCGGTGATTCCGGCCATGAAACAAGCTCGTGGAGGCTCGATCATCAACTTGAGCTCAATCAGCTGGATGATCCCATCAATCGGACTCCCCGTGTACGTCACGGCAAAGGCAGCAATTGTCGGACTTACCCGAACCTTGGCCCGTGAACTCGGGGCTGATAACATTCGTGTGAATTGCATCCTGCCGGGAGCGATACTCACCGATCGCCAACAAAAATTATGGTTTACGGAAGAATACAAAGCTGAGATTCTTCGCAGCCAGGCCCTGAAACGAATGATCCTGCCTGAGGAGGTCGCCCGTCTGGCACTCTTTCTAGCCTCAGATGACAGTAGCGCCATCACCAGCCAAAGTTATGTGATCGATGGCGGGTGGGTCTAATTCAATTCGCCAAAGGTCAATCGCATGATCAAGAAGTTCGTAACTCTGCTGCTCACCGTGTTTTGTTGTTGCTCGTCTGTCATCGCCCAAGAACCGGCAACTGGGAAGGAAGACTCTCTTCCATCCCTGGCAAATGACTTTTGGCAATGGCGGACCCGCTATCAGCCGTTTTCCAAGGACGATATTCCTAGAATTGATCATCCGCTGGGGCCAAGAAATTGGTCTGGTGCCTCCATCGCAATGCAGAAAAGCATGCTCCAGATATTCGAAACAAGATGGAAGAATTTGAAGACGGAAGACTGGAGTCGTTCGCAGCAAGTTGATTATCGCCTTACCGGATCGGCGATTGCGCGGGCGCGGTGGGAACTGTACCTCAATCGCCGCTGGGAGCGGGATCCATCTTTTTACCTCGATCAGACTCTCACCGCCCTGTTGGAGTCGTTGCTTGCTCCGCCTCCGTTCGACGCCAACCGGAGCCGGGAAATTTCCGAACGAATGAGACAAATTCCGGAGATACTTTCGGAAGGGCAGGTAAATCTTCACCCCATCCGACCCTTCGCATTACTCGCGATTGCTGACCTCAATCAGGTTCGGCCAAAGTTGATGCGGGTTCAACAAGAGGTCGGCCCTATGCTTCAGGGCGGCGCTCGAGATGCTGCGGCATTCCGGCAATCGGCCGAGAAGGCGAGCGCGGCCCTCGAGTCTTACCAGTCATGGCTGGAAAAAAATCTCGACACGATGCCCACAGATGCGGCCGTCGGCCGCGTGAACTACGAATTCTTTCTGAACCAGGTCGCGCTTCTCCCCTACACGCCCGAGCAACTCTTTGGACTAAGCGCTCAGGAATGGGCGCGCGCTGTGTCCTTTGAGCAATATGAAAAAGTGCGGAATCACAATCTACCGGAGTTGAAGATTTCCTCCAGCCTCGAGGAGGAAATCAAGAAAGGTCAGAATGAGGAACTCGCCATTCGAAAGTTCCTTGGTGATAGAGCCATTTTGACTGTTCCCTCTGACATGCGTCACTACACGCTGCGGCCATTGCCCGGATATCTCGAGGCGCTGGGAGATTTCGGGGAACTGGATGATCTCACCGGACCATCGAGGTTGAGGGATGATGGTGTGCGTTGGATAAGCCCTCCGGGTAAAAACCTGGGATACTTTTGGCTGGCGACCGCTAAAGACGTTCGTCCGGACATGGTTCACGAAGGCGTGCCGGGGCACTATTTTCAAATGTGCTTGTCGTGGAGGCACGATGATCCGATTCGCCGTCACTATTACGATTCTGGCGCGAATGAAGGAATTGGTTTTCATGCGGAAGAGATGATGTTGCAGGCCGGACTGTTCGAAGACAGTCCGCGAACCCGAGAAATCATTTACAACTTCATGCGATTGCGGGCGTTACGCGTGGAGGTGGATGTGAAACTCGCGCTTGGAGTATTTAGCCTCAAACAAGCTGCGGAATATCTGGCTCAGCGCGTTCCGATGGACCAGAAGACTGCGGAAGCGGAGGCGGCGCTGTTTGCGACCAATCCCGGACAGGCAATTAGTTATCAGGTTGGAAAAAATGAAATATTGCGCTTCCTGGCGGACGCAAAAATGACGCAGGGAGACGAGTTTAGGCTGCAGACTTTCGACGACTTTCTCTGGAAAAACGGCAATGTGCCGATTGCGCTGTTGCGATGGGAATATCTCGGCAAAGACGATGACATCCGTGTGATTGATCAGCGGCGCAACGAATCTTTGGGTTTGAAATAGGCGTAGCGTAAGGTCCGATCCAGACTTTGTACTACCGGCTGTCCTGTTTCGCGATCCATTCTTCGACCTGGGAATGGAGCACGTCCAACGGCAGGGGACCACTGCCGACAATCTCATCGTGAAAAGAGCGCAAGTCGAATTTACTACCGAGTTTCTGTCGAGCTTCTTCACGAAGGTTCAAAATCTCTAACTGACCTAACTTGTAAGCCAACGCCTGGCCGGGCCAGGAAATGTACCGGTCCACCTCCGTTTGAACATTGGGCTCGTCCATCGCAGTGTAGCGATGAAAAAACTCGACCATCTGATCGCGTGACCAACGCTTTTCATGCACTCCCGTATCAATTACCAGGCGGATCGCGCGCCACATTTCATTTTCCAGCCGTCCATAATCGCTGTAAGCATCCTGATAGAAACCGATCTCTTTTCCCAGCCGCTCGGAATACAAAGCCCAGCCTTCGATGAATGCGGTGTAGTCGCCATTTTTTCGAAAGTCGGGCAAGCTTTGCAATTCCTGACCGATGGATATTTGCAGGTGATGGCCCGGCACTCCTTCGTGATAGGCGATGGCTTCGATGTTCAAGGTCAAACGGTGTTCAGGGTCATATTCGTTGACGTTGATGCGGCCAGGACGAGAACCGTCCTGGGCTCCCGGGGTGTAATCGGCTGGCACGGCGTTCTCGGCACGAAACGAGTCCATAGGGACGACCACGAGTTTGTTTTGTGGCAAACGCCCAAATAGTTTGGGTAGTTGAGCCTCCATCTGGCGGACGTATTTAGTGTAGAGATCGAGAACCTGGTTTCCAGATACGGCGTAAAGACTGCGATCTTTCTTGACGTGTTCGTTCAAGCTCGCAAGATCGCTGAAACCAAGTTTGCGAGCCAAAACCAGCATTTGGGCTTCGGTTTCCGCGATTTGTTTGAGCCCGAGTTGATGAATTTGTTCGGGCTCAAGGTTTGTTGTGGTAAGGCGGCGAACCTCAAAACGATAGCGCGCCGCGCCATCAGGGAGGGCCCAAACTCCGGGTTCGACGCGGCCGTGAGGGGCATATTGATCCCGGACGAACTCGGCAAAATGCTTGTAAGCGGGCAAAATTTCGGTGTCGATGGCCTTTAACACCGATGACCGCAGCCTTTGCCTGTCCGCTGCCGAAACACCTGAAGGAAGTTTCGCCAGGGGTTGCGCAAAGGGACTTGCCTCTCCGCTTTTTCCGGCAACATCTTGAGCTTGCGTTGCCACCTTTTCCAATAAATAACGGGGTGGCATCAAATGGTCCTGCATCCCTCGGCGCATGTTAACAATGGTCTGATCGAGCGCAGCCGGAATCTGATGCAGGCGCGATAGGTAGTTCTCGTAGTCGTGCTGATCGTTAAACGGTGTCAGAGTCACCAGGTCGACCAATTCCAGATGCGGTCCGGCCATCTGGTTAACCGGCATTTCCCAGGACTTGAACTGCGCACTTTCGATGTCCTGCCGCAACTTCCTGATTACCAGATCCTGACTGAGCGTTTCTTGTTGTGGGAAGCCGGACGCATCTATTGCCTCAAAACGGGCCAGAAACCGTCGTCTCTGCTGCACATCGGACTCCTGAAATGCAGCAGAGCGGTCGGTCAGGCGATCGTTGAACCGATTGTCTCCCATCGCAGTGGCGGCCTCGGGATCCGCCCGCAACTCATATTGCCACTCTTCATCAAGTAAGGATTTGAACTGGCTACGCCGGCTCTCCAAATTTGACTCAGCCTTGTCAGGCATATCTTGTGCCCGAGACGTCGTTTCAGGCAGCGCCACGACGCCAAGCAGAGTGAAAAGAAAACAGATGTGTAGAGGACGTACCCTCATGAAACTCTCCTGAATGCCGGATTAAGACAACTCCGGCTGCGGAAATAGGCGTCAGCCCGCCAGACACGCGTAAAATACGCATCATTCTACAACTGCGTCGATGGGCCATAATAGAGGTAGGCTCGAACTCCAGGCGCCCATGAAGACAGGCGAGTTCAAAAAGATTCGAGTAATTGATTCTCATACCGGGGGGGAACCGACACGGCTGATCGTTAGCGGAGGCCCGGAACTCGGAACGGGATCTCTGCCTGCCCGCCTCGATCAATTCCGCAATGAGTTTGATGCCTTTCGTTCAGCCGTCGTAAACGAACCGCGGGGCTCCGATGTGATGGTAGGCGCGCTGCTGTGCGAGCCGGTCGATCCCAGCTGCGTCGCTGGAGTAATTTTCTTTAATAACGTCGGTTATCTGGGGATGTGCGGACACGGGACGATTGGTCTGATTGCGACTCTTTCCTATATGGGCCGCATTGCTCCTGGCGAGCATCGAGTAGAGACACCGGTGGGAACGGTGAGCGCCATTCTGCATTCAAGTGGTGAGGTGACCGTGAATAACGTTCCCAGCTATCGTTTTGCAACCAAGGTTGCTATAGCGGTGCCCGATTACGGACAGGTAGTTGGTGACGTTGCCTGGGGAGGGAACTGGTTCTTTCTTATCGAAAGCTCCGGTTACGAACTTGTGCTGGAGAACATTGAATCTCTGACCACTTTTACTTGGGCTGTAAGACAGGCGCTGAAGGCAAATGGTGTTACCGGCGCGAATGGACAGGAGATCGACCATATCGAACTGTTCGGCCCATCGAAGGTGCCCGGGTTACACAGCAAGAATTTTGTATTGTGCCCGGGCAAGGCCTACGACCGGTCGCCGTGCGGAACAGGTACGAGCGCGAAACTGGCCTGCCTGTATGCCGACGGAAAAATCCGCGAAGATCAGATTTGGAAACAGGAGAGTATCGTCGGCAGCATTTTCGAAGGCAGTGTGAAAGTGCGCGACGGGCGAATTTACCCCAGCATCAAAGGGTCGGCGTTCGTCAACGCTGAGGCTGATCTGGTGCTGGACGAGCGTGATCCCTTTTCCATGGGCATACGCCTATGAGTGAGGCCGCCTTTGATGTCGTAATCGTTGGGGCGGGCATTGTGGGCGCGGCTTGTGCAAATGAATGCGTCCGGCAGAGAATGCGCATTGCGATTGTCGATGGCGACATGATTGGCGGTGGCGCGACCGCGGCCGGCATGGGACATATCGTGGTGATGGACGATTCAGAGGCGCAATTCGCTCTAACCCGTTACTCGCAGGAGTTATGGCGGGAAATGCGTTGCACGTTGTCACCCGATGTCGAGTACGAAGATTGCGGAACGATATGGGTGGCGGCGGACGAAGAAGAAATGGCTGAGGTGCGTCGTAAGCAGATTTACTACAGCCAGCGCGGTGTGCCGGTGGAGGTTCTCGATCGGAATGCGATGCAGCAGGCGGAGCCGAACTTGCGGAAGGGTCTGGCCGGAGGCTTGCTCGTTCCGCGGGACGCCGTGATATATCCGCCTTGTGCCGCCCGATTTTTGATCGAACGTGCACGGATGAACGATGCGGAGATTCATCTTGGGTGTGCAGTCTCTGAAATTGGCAAAGGCATCGTTCGTCTGAACAACGGAAAACGGTTCTCATGTGGTGTGATTATCAATGCGGCAGGCAGTGGAGCCGGGTTACTTACGCCCGGTTTGCCGATTAAGAGGCGCAAGGGCCATCTGGTAATTACTGATCGTTATCCCGGCTTCGTGCAGCATCAACTGGTTGAGCTGGGGTACTTAAAAAGCGCGCACTCGATTTCCGGCGACTCGGTGGCGTTCAACGTGCAACCACGCAAGACAGGGCAGATTCTTATTGGCTCATCACGCCAATACGACGTTGAAGAAAAGCAAATCGATAATCCGATTCTTGGCCGCATGATGAGTCGTGCGGCGGAGTACATGCCAAATCTGGCACGGCTCTCGACGATTCGGGCATGGACAGGTTTTCGTGCCGCCACTCCCGACAAGCTGCCGCTTATTGGGCCTTGGCCTGGGGACTCGACTCTATTTCTGGCGACGGGACATGAAGGTTTGGGAATTACAACGTCGCTAGCGACGGCACGACTTCTCGTAGATCAGATTGCGAGCAGGGAATCTGCTATACCGGTTGAGCCCTATTTGCCGTCGCGCATCTTCTCGGAACACGCCCATGCTTGAATCGATCGAGCTCATGGTGAACGGAGTTTCGGTGGTAGTTCCTTCCGGATCTACCGTGGCGGCCGCAATCGTGCTCTCTGGCGCGGTCTGCCGCAAGTCGGTAACCGGAGAGTTGCGAGGTCCGCTGTGCGGTATGGGAGTTTGCTATGAGTGTCGTGCCGCGATCGATGGAAACGCGTATCGCCGCACTTGCCAGGTATTGTGCCAGGCCGGGATGGAAGTAACCACTGATGAATAGTGAACCGACAGTGCGGAACCAGCATTGCGACGTGCTGGTAGTCGGCGCGGGACCCGCCGGATTGTCCGCGGCTGCTGGTGCCGCGGAGTGCGGAGTGACCACCAACGTTGTCGACGACAATCCCGTGCCTGGCGGTCAAATTTGGAGGGCCGAATCTTCCGCAGTTTCTCCGGAGGCGAACCATCGGATTCAGCGACTTCAAGCGATGCGAGTACGAGTTTTTTGGGGAACTCGGGTTGTTCATGAAGTTGAACCAGGGAAGTTGCTCGCTGAAACCGACCGCGAGTTATTGGAATTGAGCTACAAAAAATTAATTCTTGCGACCGGTGCCCGCGAGCTTTTTCTGCCGTTTCCTGGATGGACCTTGCCCAATGTGATGGGTGCCGGCGGCCTGCAGGCTTTGGTGAAGTCGGGGTTACCAATAGCGGGCAAGCGAGTGCTGGTAGCTGGCAGTGGCCCTCTGCTGCTGGCGGTTGCGGCATATTTGAGCAAGCATGGCGCCGAAATCCCGATGATCTGCGAACAGGCGTCCATGAGTTCCCTGGCACGTTTCGGGCTTTCACTCTTGCGCCAACCGAAAAAACTACGTCAGGGATTGTCACTACGGAAAGATATGGACGGAATTCCGTATGCGGCCGACTGCTGGCCCGTTGAAGCCCACGGAAGCAGGTCTCTGGAAGAAGTAGTGATCTCTCGAGGCTCCAAAAGCTCTTCCGAAACCATACCGTGTGACTATTTGGCCTGTGGTTTTCACTTGGTTCCCAACACGGAGTTGCCAGAACTGTTGGGATGCAAGCTTCGAGACAGTTTTGTGCATGTAGATGACCTGCAGCAAACTTCGGTGCCCGGGACATTCTGCGCCGGAGAACCAACCGGCATCGGAGGTTTGGAACTGGCGCTGGTCGAAGGCGAGATCGCGGGTCTCGCGGCTGGCGGGCGGGCTGAGTCCGCAAAACGGTTATTCAAGGAACGCCGGAATCTACGCAGGTTCGCCCATACCCTCGACCGAACCTTTGCGGTGCGATCGGACCTCAGGGGTTTGCCGCGTCCAGAGACGATGGTTTGCCGGTGCGAGGATGTCAGCTATTCCCGCGTGGCCGAGCATCAATCGTGGCGCGCCGCAAAGTTGCAAACCCGTTGCGGAATGGGACCGTGCCAGGGACGCGTTTGCGGGCCCATAACCCGGTTCTTATTTGGCTGGTCTCCAGACGCAGTGAGGCCGCCGATTTCCCCCACGCGCTTCGAAAGTCTTGCCGCAATGGCATGCCAAGTACAACCAGAACACAGCCAAGTAACAGGAGAACATACATGAACTGGAAGGGCGTAATGCCCGCGATCACAACTTGCTTTGACGAACAGCTGAGGGTCGACCACGACTTCATGGCAAAGCATTGTCTCTGGCTGCTTGAAAACGGGTGCAGCGGGATTGTGCTTCTCGGGTCACTGGGGGAAGGGGCCACCCTCTCGTTCGAGGAGAAACGGCAAATTGTGCAGAACTGCGTGAAGGCCGTGTGCGGAATCGCGCCGGTTGTCGCGTCAATTTCTTCGCTCTCGACAGATGAAGCCATAGCTCAAGCAAAGGCCTTTGCCGATGTCGGTTGCGACGGCCTTATGGTTTTGCCGCCGTACGTGTATCACGGAGATGACCGCGAGATGAACGCGCATGTTTCTGCTGTGTTTGAAGCCACTCCGCTTTCGTGCATGCTTTACAACAACCCCATCGCTTATGGGACTGACTTTGTTCCTGATCAAATTCAAGAGTTGGCTAGACGACACGACAACTTGGCGTGCGTTAAAGAGTCCAGCACGGACGTAAGGCGAGTCGCCGCAATCCGTGCCCTGTTAGGTGATCGGCTGGAGGTTTTCGTCGGCGTGGACGATGCCATTGTTGAAGCGATCGCGGTAGGAGCGACCGGCTGGATTGCCGGCTTAGCCAATGCGTTCCCACGTGAATCGGTAGACCTCTTCGATCTCGCTATCCACGGTCGGCGTGAAGCGGCGTTCGAGTTGTATCGCTGGTTCCTGCCGTTACTTCGCATGGATACCGTTCCCAAATTCGTTCAATTGATCAAACTTGCACAGTCCGAAACAGGGATGGGAAATCCGCGGGTGCGTCCGCCACGGTTGGCGCTCCTGGGCACGGAACTGGCAGGTGCAAAAAAAGTAATCGCCCAGGCTTTGCAGAAACGGCCGCAAGAAAATCATCCGGCTTCGAGCCGACGATAATTCGGGGAGCTTCAGCTTTGAAAATATCGGGGTACTCAATCATTGGATTTCGCCAGGTCAGCAATGGTGGCAAGCGTTTCGAAGCCGCCAACCCGCGCACGGGAGAACTAGTTTTACCGAGTTTTTTCTCCAGTTCTCCCGAAGACATAGACCTAGCGGCCAAGCTTGCGGATGAAGCCTTTCCGACCTACAGCCGGGTGTCCGGCCGGGAAAAGGGCAAATTCCTCCGAACCATCGCTGACCACATCGATTCAGCCGTGGACGCATTGGTTGAGCGTGCTGAATTGGAAAGCGCTCTCCCCAAGCCGCGTCTGATCGGCGAGGCCGCGCGGACCAGCGGCCAACTCCGTCTCTTCGCGGATTTGGTTGAAGAAGGTTCGTGGGTTAATCCTCGGATCGACCGCGCCGATGCGAATCGCAAACCTGTTCCAAAGCCCGATCTGAGATCAATGCTTTGCCCTGTTGGACCGGTTGCGATTTTCGGCGCCAGCAATTTTCCGCTCGCATTTTCAGTTGCCGGCGGGGACACAGCCTCCGCACTTGCCGCCGGCAATCCGGTGGTGGTTAAAGCACATCCCGCTCATCCCGGCACCAGTGAACTTGTCGGATGGCTCTTGCAGAAAAGCGTGCAGGAATGCGGTTTACCGGAGGGTGTTTTTTCCCTACTGTTCGATTCCGGCAGCGAAGTTGGAATTGGATTGGTCAAGCATCCTCTGATCAAGGCTGTAGGATTCACCGGTTCCCGCAATGGGGGACGAGCGCTTATGGATGCGGCTGCGTCGCGTCCCGAACCGATTCCGGTTTTTGCCGAAATGAGCAGTACCAACCCTGTTTTTATCCTGCCTGGCGCGTTGCGTGAAAGGTCGGACGTTATCGCAAGCGGCCTGCATGCATCTTTTACAATCGGCGCAGGACAATTTTGTACCAAGCCCGGCATGGTTTTCCTGGCTGATGGCGAAAGCGACCTATCTTTCATTGCCACTCTCCAGAAGCTGGTTTCCGAATCAAAACAGTTCAACTTGCTGACTGCGGGGATCCGGTCCGCGTATCAGTCAGGTGTCGCGCGCCGGAAGGCGGAGGAGGGGGTAAAACTTTCCGCAGAACGGTTATCGTCCAGTGACGATTCTCAGATTGCCGTCGATCCAGTTCTATTCGAAACGGATATTCAGTCCTTGTTACGAAATCCTGACCTGGCGGCAGAATTGTTCGGTCCCTCCGCTCTACTGGTTCGGCATTCCAGCCGCGCGGATTTGATTAGACTTGTCGCGAACCTAGAGGGCCATTTGACAGCGACGATTCACGGGACGGAAGCAGACCTTCGGGAATACGCGGACTTATTGGCGATTTTGAAAACGAAAGTGGGCAGACTCGTCTTCAATGGCTTCCCCACCGGAGTTGAAGTCGCGCACGCGATGGTACACGGAGGCCCTTATCCTGCAACCTCAGATGGACGTTCGACCTCGGTGGGCAGCCAGGCAATTTTTCGTTTCTGCCGGCCGATTTGTTATCAGGGGTTCCCGCAAGAGGTGCTGCCAGACGAGCTGAAAGATAACAATCCCCTACGGGTGTGGCGTATGATCGACGGCAAAATGACAAAGGACGCGGCTGCGTGATTTGATCCCGTGTTTCGGACGCAAAGCGTAACGGCCCGATCGCTCCGGATCCCGGATATTCCGAAGTAAGAGAAATAACCGCCGATCTTAGCCTGCGCTTTACAGGAACGCCAGATTCTTTGATGTAGAGTGATGCCCATATGGATGCGCTGCTGCTCCATCGACTGCACTTCGCTTTCACCATCACCTTTCATTATCTATTTCCCCAGCTCACCATGGGGTTGGCGCTGCTAATCGTCGTTCTGAAGACAATAGCAATCAAATGGAAACATGAGCGCTATAACGAAGCGGCGCGATTCTGGGCCGGGATATTTGCCATTAATTTCCTGATTGGCGTGGTGACTGGAATTCCCATGGAATTTCAGTTCGGCACGAACTGGTCGCAGTTTGCGCGGATTACAGGCGGCGTCATCGGCCAGCCGCTTGCCATGGAAGGTGTCTTCTCGTTTTTTCTGGAGTCGGCTTTCCTCGGCCTGTTTCTTTTTGGAGAGAAACGCCTCTCCGCATGGGCACATTGGGCATCCGCCTTCCTGGTTTTTCTTGGATCGTGGATTTCTGGTTTTTTCATCATCGTCACCAATGCCTGGATGCAACATCCAGTGGCATATGACGTCCTGCCAAATGGTTCTTATTCCGTAACCAGTTTTTGGGGACTGTTGATGAATCCATGGGCCCTGTTGCAATACATGCACAACATGTCGGGCGCAGTCATCACCGGAGCATTCGTGATGTGCTCCGTGGGTGCTTTCTATGTTCTGGAAAATCGATTTTCCGAATATGGCAAAATCTTCTTGCGGGTCGGCGTCACCGCCGGCCTGATCTCATGCGTGACGCAAATTTTTCCCACGGGTGATTTGCATGGCCGCTACCTGGCCAAGCACCAGCCCGCAGCCATGGCCGCGATGGAAGGTTTGTTTGTTTCCGAACAAGGCGCCGGCATTGTCCTCATGGGGCAGCCTGATGAGGAACACCAGCGCATCGACAATCCAATTGCAGTTAACAACGTTCTAAGCTTCCTGATATATGGCACCACAAGAGCTCAGGTCAAAGGGCTGGATCAGTTTCCGCGGGACGAGTGGCCGACGCCTTTGCCGCTTTTGTTTTACGCGTATCACATCATGGCTGGACTGGGCACCTGCTTCGCTGTGCTGATGGTCGTCGCAGCGTTCTTTTTGTGGCGGGGAAAGCTCTTCCACACTCGCTGGATCCTGTGGTCGTTGATGTTGAGCTGCCCGCTTCCGTATATCGCGAACACAGCGGGATGGATGACGGCTGAAATAGGGCGTCAGCCGTGGATCGTCTATGGCCTGGTCCGCACGTCTGAAGGCTTTTCAAAGACTGTTACGCCGGGTAATACCTTGTTCACTTTGCTTGGTTTCATGGGCATGTATACGCTACTGTCGATTCTGTTCATCGTTCTGGTCTATCGTGCGATTGATCGAGGCCCAGCGGCGACAGACACAATTCATGGCACTCCTGTAAGCGTGGCGTGAAGGAGGCAAATGGGATTTATCTGGTTCTGGCTGGTAGCCGTCATGTTGGTCGCCTACGTCGTATTAGACGGGTTTGATCTTGGCGTAGGCATTCTGCATCCGTTCCTCGCGCGAAATGAAAAGGATCGACAGATCATGTTGCGCGCAATCGGCCCGGTGTGGGACGGTAACGAGGTGTGGCTCGTCGCTGGAGGGGGAACCTTGTATTTTGCGTTTCCTCTTCTTTACGCCTCGGCTTTCAGCGGGTTCTATCTGGCTCTGATGATCGTCTTATGGCTCCTGATTATGCGGGGTGCGAGTATTGAACTTCGAGCGCAGATTGATTCGACGGTGTGGCGGTCGTTTTTCGACGGACTGTTTTTCTTCTCCAGCACGCTGCTGGCGATCTTTTTTGGCGCGGCCCTGGCGAACGTGATACGCGGGGTTCCTCTCGCCGACGATGGCTATTTCTTTCTTCCCCTTTGGACCAACTGGCGCGTAGGGGAAACGCCCGGCATCCTGGATTGGTACACCGTGATGGGCGGAGTTGTTGCCCTGGTCGCGTTAGCGGTTCATGGGGCCCTGTACTTGGCAGTCAAAACTGAGGGAGATCTGCAGCGTCGCGCGAAGGGAATGATTCAGCGGGTCGGGATCGCGCTGGTTGTTGCAACCGCTGTAAGCTTGCCCGGGACTATGATCGCGCGCCCCGACTCGTTCGCGAACTACCGCATGTATCCGGTGCTTTTCGTCATCCCGGCGCTGGTTTTGCTTGCTTTGGGAGGGATCATTTATTTCAGCCGCAAGGACGCCGATCACGCCGCGTTCGGCTGTTCGTGTGCCTATCTTTCGTTGATGATGGTAGGAGCCGCCGCAGGCCTTTTCCCCCGTTTGTTGCCTTCCAGTGTGGACCCAGCGCGCGACATTACGGTTGAAAAAGCAATTTCTGGTGCTTACGCACTGCGTGTCGGTCTCGTCTGGTGGGTGATTGGCATGGCGCTGGCTTCCGCCTACTTCTTTATTATCTATCGCATGTTCCGGGGCAAGGTTTCGTTGGAAGGCGGCGGCTACGGCCACTGACTTTCCCTCGACATCGACGATCCGAGCTGTGAGTGTGATACCTACTTGTGCGCGCCGGCTCCGGATCGCGTCATCAGATCTGTGAACATCCGATAAAACTTCTCTTTATCCAAATCTTCCTGAACGTGCACAAGTTGCTCGCCCAGTCCAGGCTGCAACCCGGGCGCCCAGACCAGCACATTGCCATAGCCCGCCGCATGTGAAATGTCGATATCCATATACAGCGATACTTCTTTGGTAATAATGCTGGGATCGAGCCAGGCCCCGGCGGCTAGTTCGTCCCACAAGTATTCTTCGTCCGCGTACTTGCCGACGTACTGTGCACTTGGCGTCGGCGACTTGCCGATCTCTGCGATCATAGCGTGTGTAAGCCGGGTCTTTACTGAGATGTCCACGGTGGTAATGGTGATCTTATGCCATGGAGAAGTGAGAACCATGTGCACGGCTTCAGGATCCCACCAGAAATTAAACTCGCGGCGGTTTTCCGTTCGCCACTCTATCGGCACGATAGGAGCGATGCTACCTCCCATGATCACCAATTCTTGCGCTAGGTCTGCCACCTTGGGCTCGATGCTGACCGCCTGAGCCAGGTTCGTCAGCGGGCCTCCAGCGTAGATCGTGACTTCATGGGGATATTGGCGGACCATCCGAACAATAAAATGCGCGGCGTCTTCATCCGCGGCTCTGGTTGTGGGATTGTCTTCCACCAGATTGGGGACATCGTAGGGACCGTGAAATGTGCCGCGAACGCCGTCGCCCGTCGGTTTACGATTCCAAGCGCCTTTATACGCCACCTTGCCGTACAGGGACTCCCACCGCTCGATGGTTTCCTGGCGATTGATTAGCGGGTATATGGCTCCGGGATACACTGGAACATCGGTCCGACCGATGATCTCAAGCATCCGCAATGTGTGAGCTACTTCCTCATCCCGCCACTGGTCACCGCTCACAATCGTGATGCCAAGGGTCTCAACCTGTGGTGACTGCAACAGCATGATCATCGACTGTTGGTCAGTAGTGGCAGGCCCGCGCGCGTCCTGATCGATGATAACTTTGCGTTTTGATTGAGCCGCGAGAGGCAAGGAGAAAAGCGAAAGGGCGACGATGACAACCAAACTTTGCAGGCGCATGGAGCAAGGATTCTAACTGAATTTTTCAATTAGGGAATGATCGGCCCACGCGCCGGCGGATTTTGGATCAGAGCAAATATTTGGCCAGCCCCCGGAATTCACGCGGAAATGGAATCTCCTCCCGCTACCATTCCATCGGCAGCCCCACATAATTTTCGGCGAGACTTTGGGAAGCTGAACGCGAACTGGTGACGTAATCCAGTTCTGCCAGCTGGCGGCGGCCGTCGAACGCATTTTCGTCCGGGAAGCGGTGCAGCATCGAAGTCATCCACCAGGAAAAGCGTTGCACCTTCCACACGCGACGTAGACACGTTTCGGAATATTTTTGCAGAAACTCGCGACGACCGGCTGCGTAAAAATCCGTGAATGCGCGAGCCAGCACGCGAACGTCGGCAACTGCGAGGTTCAGACCCTTAGCGCCCGTTGGCGGAACAATGTGGGCGGAGTCGCCGGCTAGAAACAGGCTACCGCATTGCATCGGCTCGACCACGAAACTCCGCATTCCAGTAATTCCTTTTTGAAGGATCGGACCCTTCGTGAGTTTCCAATTATCGGCCGCCAGGCGGATGTCTAACTCGTTCCAAATTGCTTCATCGGGCCATTGATTGATGTCTTCGTCTGGTTTGCATTGCAAATAGAGACGGCTGATTTTCTCCGAGCGCATGCTCAGCAATGCAAAGCCGCGATCATGATGGGCATAAATCAATTCGTCCGAGGAGGGTGGCGCTTCAACCAGGATACCCAGCCATCCGAAGGGATAAACCCGTTCATACTCAGTAAGAACGCCGGCGGGTATGCAGGGACGGCAGATGCCGTGAAAGCCGTCGCATCCGGCAATAAAATCACAGTTCAGCTCAAAATCCCGGCCGTCCTTTTGATATCGAATTTTGGGCTTTGAACTGTCGAAGTCGTGTACGCCAACATTTTCAACCTCAAACAAGACCTGCCCGCCAGCGGCCAGGCGGGCGTTGGTAAGGTCTTTGACGACTTCACGCTGCGAGTAGATAGTGATGCCTTTTCCGCCGGCCAGCTCATTGAAGTCAATGCGATGACCGCATTTGTGAAAGCGCATTTCGATTCCGTGGTGAACCATCCCCTCGCGTTTCAGTCGCTCGCCGACTCCAGCCTCAGTGAGCAGATCTACCGTCCCTTGTTCCAATACCCCGGCGCGCACACGCTCTTCAACATATTGGCGGCTGCGATTCTCAATCACGACCGATTCGATTTTGTGCAGGTACAGGAGATGAGAAAGCAACAGTCCGGCCGGCCCTGCGCCTACGATTCCGATTTGTGTGCGAGATGAGACAGGCACAAGCGCTCTTATTCCTCAGACAGCAGATTACCAAAAGGCAGTGATTGACTCCGATGAAAGCTACACATGAAATTTCAATGTACAAACTGGCGACTTCGTGCGCTTAAGAGTTAGACTCGTGTCCCGTGCCGACAGAAAGTAACAAAACGAAGGAAAAAAAGGTTCAGGCTGTCAGGAAGAGAAATACGCTCGCTCACCACTCACTCGGCATTACCACCATCGCGATCCTGATTCTATGGACTGTGCTCTACTCATTCTGGGATCCCAAGACGCATTTAGGATCTTTCTTCGGAAATGCGATTGCCGATTGGTCGGGAGTCGTGGTGACGGTGTTTGCCACCAAGTATTTGTACGAACGAGGTTCATCGGAAAGCAGACAACCGCCGAAAGACTTTTCCGATTCCCTTTGGAAGGTTATACGGGAGCATTCCCTCACCCTCTTTTTGGTGGTGACCGGGGCTGCATGGGTCGTTGTGTATGTTCACGCCGACTCGGAATCGAAATGGGGACAGGTCGTCGGCAATATTCTGTCTGAGTGGACCCAGATCCTGGCCTTGGTCATCATGACCAAACACCTGGTTGAAAGTCACTCGAAAGAGAGTCGCAAATAACCCTCCCCCACGCTCCGGCGGCAGGCCGCTGGTCAGACCCCGGGGCTCAGAACCGGCCCGTCAACGCAAGGATCACCACGATCAGCAAAACCAACCCCAATCCACCGCTCGGGTAGTAGCCCCAGCCGCTGCTGTAGGGCCATGTGGGCAGCACGCCCAGTAACAATAAAACCAGAATCACTATCAGGATAGTTCCCATTGGATATTCTCCTTTTGAATGCTTAACTGTATAAACATCGGCTGCGAATGTATCGCCGCAGCCTTATGGGAACAATCAGAACTAGCCTGTAGCCGAAGAGGAAACGACACCTAGATCCCTAAAAATAGGTACGCATGTCGAGTTAAGACCAAGATTCCGAAAGGGTTACTTAGTCTGGGAAACTCAGCGCGTCGCCCGCTAACTCGCCCGAGGGTCGAACCGGCATAGAGCTCTGGGAATTCGTCATGGAGTTCGGCTAAGGTCAACGCCGTCGCTCCCAGTTTGGACAAGACTGTTTGTCATACTGTCCGCTGACCCCGCAATTTGCCACCAAAAATCTCCTTTCGCAGCCTCTCCAGGCCCCGGAAGTAGTGATGCTTGATATTCCCTCGTGATTGACCGAGCTTCGCCGCAATTTCGTCAAGCGTGTAGCCTTCCATGAAGTGCAGCCGCAGGGTCTGGCGCTGGTTCTCCGAAAGTGCCACAAATATCTTTGGAAGGGTTCCGTTTCCCAGCCTTTCCTCAATCGAATCCTCAAACCGACGACCCCCTGATCGCGAATCGATTGTTTCGTCGTCGAGGTCAAGGCGTGTGTAGTGGTGGCGAGAAGTCAAATAGCGGCGCCGGGAAATGGCGCGGCGGGAGGCTATTTGGAGAATCCAGAACCGCACGGGGCTTTTAGAACAGTCAAATGTTTTGCAAAGGCGATGAATTAGGAGGAAGACCTCTTGCACCAGGTCATCTGCCTCGCATGTATCTCTTAGGATTCGATAGGCTACCGCGTGTACCACGCGGGCGTGCCGGCGAAATAGACAAGCCATGGCCTCCCCGTCCCCCTCGCAGATCTGAGCCATTAGGGTCCCATCTGAGACCTCGGCAGATGAAATAACCGCCTCGTCAGAAGCGTTGGCCATTTGTGATGCCTGTTTGCGTATTGCGGACGCAGGCGAGCGGGTTGTAACAGACGAGGTCACTACGCGTTCTCTCGAACGGACCGAATGAAGCTGCGAGAAGCCAGATCACACACTATAGGTGGGTCGCACAATTGTGGTCAACAGAAGAATGTTGGCACATGGCCAGAAGGGTACAGCGACATCGCAGGACTCGAACCCCGCAGATCGCTTTTGGAGTTGTCCTCCGCCGACTTCGGGAACAGCTTGGGCATTCTCAAGACTCGTTTGCGCATCGGACCGGATATCATCGGAACTATATCGGTCAACTTGAGAGAGGCGAAAAGAGCCCCTCATTGAGCGCGGTATTCAATTTATCCCAGTGCTTTGCGCTTCGCCCGTCACAACTTCTGGCGCTCGTAGAAAAGCAAATGGACTCCTGAAGTACAGCCTCGCACCGGTTGGCGTTGCGCTCCCATCTCGCTGTGGATCAGCATGTCGAGTTAAGACCAAGATTCGATAGGGCGACTTAGTCCGGGAAACTCGGCGCGTCGCCCTCATCGGCCACCCGTGCGAGTGATGATGTGCAGATCTCGACAACTTTAAGACAATCAACGACCCGCACGGCCATCCGACCGGAGATGTGGTGTTGCGGGAAGTTGCGCGCCGATCGGATGGGCGCTACGGCGAAAAACGTTTCTGATTTTCGCGCCTGAAGAGTTTCGTCTTCAGGAACAAAAATCTGTTCACGGATGATTCGAGTCCGCCCTGAGATAGGCGAAAAGAAGCGACTTGCCGCTGGGCTTTTGGCTGCCGCCATCTGGTTCCACCGTCACGAACACTCCATCAATTTGTGCCAACGTTTCAGAGTCATCGCACTTCAAGACCCAGCGTTTCTTGGAGGCGTTATCCTCATAGAAAACGCCGAGGTTAACCGCCTTTTGTTGATCTGGCCCCCGCCACCCCCACGCCTGAAATGCGTTGACTGTTTTCGCAGCAGTCTGTTGATCCAAGTCATAAGCGTAAAAGATCAGCGACTTGCCGCGTGTATAAAACACTCGTCCGTAGGGCTTTTGGGTCTCGCCTGTACGGGCAACGTCATACACTTCCGCTATGTAGAGATCCCGTGCACCCATCAAGTCCCGGATGTCGCGGTCGTGCGCCAGCAGCTCGTCCTTCTTGTCCAGTGCTACTTCGCGGTCGCGAAGCAGACGATTCAGGTCATCGACTTTGGCATCCAGGGTTTTGGCCCGCGCGATGTCCCGAGCGGACTGCTGCGCAAGAAAATCCAGCTTCTGCTGCAGCCCTTGCGAAGCAGACAGGGCAGCATCGAGCTTCTGGGTCAGTTCACTGCGTTGCTGGGCCAGATCTTGTTTTGCCGTATCGCCTGCGCGCAGGTCTTTCTCCAAACGGTCCTTCGCGGCTTTCAGGGCATTGATCTCGGTTAGCTGTTGAGCCGATTGTTGGCGAAGTTCGGAGATGATCTCGTCGCGTTGGTTGATCTGATCATGTGCCACTTGGCGCTCATGCCCAGCACCGCTCAGTTGGGCTTCGAGAAACGTTTGGGTCAGGGCGGTTGGCTGGCTTGGATCGAGCTTGGCGGTCTCGGTGCCACGATGTACGCCGACCCGGTAAGCGTAAAAACTGAGGGAAATAAAGAGGAGAATGCCAGCGGCATAGAGCATCCACAAGTGACGCCAAGTCGATTCACTGGAAAATGGAGGAAGTCGACGGGGGATAGTGGAGACTTCGTTTGAGCTTGTGGACCCCTTGGGCTCTCGCTCCAGGCGTTGGAAGAAGACTTGCTCCGCCTGCCGTTGCTGTCCTTCCGACCAATCCTGGCAGGCATCCAGCCCCTTCGACGCTTCCTTGGCCACGAAGACCGGGATAGCCTGCTCAACAAGTGATTCGTACTGCTTTAAAGTTTCCCGGCAGGACTGGCAGACAGCGAGATGCTCCTGTAGCTTCTTCTGTTCCTCCTCGGTCAACTGGCCAGAGGTCGAAACGGCACAGAGCTCTAGGAACTCGTTATGGGGTTCTGTAAGAGACAACGCCCCCGCTCCTAGTTTGGACAAGACCTCTCATCATAGTGCTCGCCACCCCGGTTAATTGCCACCAAAAATCTCCTTTCGCAGTCTCTCCAGCCCTCGGAAGTAATGGTGCTTGATATTCCCTCGGGATTGACCAAGCTTCGCTGCGATTTCATCGAGCGTGTAGCCTTCCACAAAGTGCAGCTGCAGGGTCTGACGCTGGTTCTCCGACAATGCTTCAAACACCCTTTGAAGGTTTTCGCTCCCCAGCCTTCCCTCAATCGAGCAGTCAAACCGTGGAGCTGTTGCTAGCGGATCGGCGAGGTCGCGTGCTGCATCGTCGATATCGAGGCGAGTGTAGAAGTGGCGAGAAGTCAAGTAGCGGCGGCGGGAGATAGCACGGCGGGAGGCCATTTGGAGAATCCAAAACCGTGCTGGGCCTTTGGAACTATCAAATGTCTTACAGTAACGGTATACCAAGAGAAAGATGTCTTGGACCAGATCGTCAGCTTCTGAAGTATCTCGCAATACGCGGTACGAAACCGCACGTATCAGGCGAGCGTACCTCAGGAAAAGAACGGCCAATGCCTCGTTGTCCCCGTTACAAACTTGCGCCAACAGGAGTTCGTCAGATTCGGTCGGTGCCGCGGTCGTTCCTGCAACCAAACTTTCTTGGCTCGGATGTTTGACACTAGACTCCTCCCCGCCGTGCTTGCCCGTCTGAGCGTCGGTGATCCTGGCAGCCGCACCGAGGATCCTGGGAAGATACCTAACTGACGAACTCACGTTATCCCCTCAGATCTGCGTCGAGGTTTCCCATCTGCTGACGTGATCGGTTTGTCCACACGGATCCGAACCCCGCACTTGCAAACTGCATAACGCTAGGAACGCGAATTGTGACTAAAGCGTCCATAGCAAGAATCCGAGCAATCTTCGCGCATTCTTAAACGCGATCTGTAACTCGGAGGGCTAAGGCTACGATCTTCCGTGTCGGATTAAACAGCTAGCGCTCGTTGTTTGTCAATGAGCTTTTACGAGGATTTCTTGGACTTGGGTGGACGGCCGCCTTTACGGTGCTTTCGTTTCGCCTGTAGATCTCTAAAGTATTGCGAGCCCCGCTTTGCGATCTTCCTCCCACCCTTCCGCCCAAGCGCTACAGCGGCGGGATCCTTCTTTTTCTTCAATCCCGAAAGGGGTGGAGATTGTTAGACTTCGCTGATCATTATGCCCGATGTCATTAAATAGCAGAAGCACAAATGGGAGTCTGGGCAGTGGTTACAATGCGCACGAGCACAGGCGGCACACCGACCGCACACAGAACTGACATTGTGCCGCGTTCGTCCTGCAAGATCGGCTTGCCGACAGTCATCCGATCGTTCTATCCCACTCGCCCGTATCCCCAGC